>Ga0233425_10000128_pt1 | contig 189656 bp, 167 predicted proteins | sample Watercolumn_Towu_2_FD_181712 | JGI IMG/M metagenome (GOLD analysis project Ga0233425, IMG submission 181712) | Freshwater microbial communities from Lake Towuti, South Sulawesi, Indonesia - Watercolumn_Towuti2014_140_MG | ecosystem: Environmental > Aquatic > Freshwater > Lake | place... | reverse complement strand
CTGAAGTATAAGTACCGCTAGTTTGACCAGGCGATAGATTCAATAAATTGTTGGTGGTGTTATAGGCAGTATTGACATAAGTACCAACAAAGGTGGATTGGGAGTTGTCGGTAAAATTAATCGGTGTGGTTTGTGAGCTTGAAGTAGAGCTGTTGCTGTTTGTACCAGTCCCGGTACAACTTACACTACACCCACTTGCGCTAGTGCCCAACATTTTGAGATTAGAATCTGTCCCGGTAGGAAACAGACCATTATTGTCTAAAGAATATTGATATACTGCATTTAGAATGGTGTTTACATCCGATTGTCTGGCCGCGTTTCTTGCCGTTCCCAACTGTTTCCCCGGATTAATCGCCACAATCACAATGCCGGCCAATATAGCAATAGCGGCCACTACCAAAAGAATCTCTAGGAGGGTGAAACCGGGGCTAATTTTCATTTGTAAAAATAATTATCTAGTAACACTAATAGTTTTTCCTTGCTCAGCCGATGGGGCAGAAACCGTGATACGACCATTGGCACTTTGAGCCACTTTATAACCAGTACCATTAGTACTTACTCCGGTTGGGTCGGTAGGAATGGAGGTGAGATAGGTTTCACCTGTGGTTAAGACTGATAGGTCTACTAAACCCGAGCAGCTACCACCAGTTTTACAAATCTCGGTTGGGGTTTGGGTAATTCCAGTTGGTAGAACACCCTTGTTGTCTATAGAATATTGATAAACAGCATTTAAAATCGTATTCACATTTACTTGTCTTTGCGCGTTGCGAGTATCGGCGAGCTGTTTCCCCGGATTAATCGCCACAATCACAATGCCGGCCAAGATAGCAATAGCGGCCACTACCAAAAGAATCTCTAGAAGGGTGAAACCTTTTTTGTTTAAATTACTATTCATATTATGAATAATTAATAAATTAATTTTTAAATTAAATAAATTTTTATTTATTTTCACTAATCACTTCCCCATTCTCTGCGCTGCATGCCTTGATACTTATTCTACCACCGGGTGTCTTTTGAGCGGCGTAGTAAGTCCGGTCGGTACTACCGGTTTTTGGATCAAATGGAATAGAAGTTATATAGGTTGGGGTTAATGAAGAAGATAAATCCAAACAAGTATCAGCAGTAGACAAGGTTGAGCTCGCCACACTACCACCGGCGCTACCACTAATTGTAGCACTTTTCAACTCCGGAGTTAAGGCCGAGTTGGTGTTATCAAAGAAAGTTTTGTATTGAAAATACCTATTGGCATTTACATTACTTAGAGATAACGATGGCGTTGAATTAGAGGTATTAGCACTTTCCGAATAATAAGAATTAGACGTACCATCCGGCCCAATAAAAGTTCCATCCGAACAGTTGGTCTGAGCACAAGATTTCACTTGATATTTGAGAGATAGAGTGCCACGTTTGTAGATGTCGGAAATTTCGGTGTCCGAAAGAACACGACTAAAAAAAGCCACCTCATCTAGCCAACCATCAAAATAATAAGGGGTTGGATCATTTACTGGTTGTTTTCTGGCGCCAAAATAAATCGGTTGATTGCCGAAATTATTGGTATTATTTCCGTTATAACCAGCATTAGTGCCGTTAGTTTTAACTCCGTTGATATACATCATACATTCCTGAGTGCTCAAACTCTTATCTAATATAGTAGTAATGTTATACCAAGTATTGGCAACTAAAATATTGTCCGGTATCCAATTACAATAATAAATATTACCTTTAAGGGCAACATTCAATTTTTTGGATGATTGCAGAGCCAAAACAAAACTATCAGTACGATAATTATAATTGGGAGAAGCTTCAAAAATTACTGCCGAAGAATTTGCGGCCGCAGGAAAACTTGCTACTTTCAACCAAAGTGAAATCGTTATTTTGTTGGTATTGGATAAATTTATCGCACTCACACTAGATGAACTATTTTTTGTAATATCAAATTTAGCTGCTTTGCTGAATATGCTGGTATCATAAGTTATGTTTAATGGGGCGCCGTTATGGTTTCCACCAGAAGTATCCGACCAGTCGCCATCCAAATGCATCAGTAATACATTACCACTCATATTCACATTCCCCGTCGGATAGCCAGTTTCAGTTGCCCCGTTATTAGGCAAAGCCTTATTAGTAGGCCTATTTGGCACCCAAGCTAATGTCGACCAAGTAGCACTAGATCCAGCATCTTTAATATCTGAAGTATAAGTACCGCTAGTTTGACCAGGCGATAGATTCAATAAATTGTTGGTGGTGTTATAGGCAGTATTGACATAAGTACCAACAAAGGTGGATTGGGAGTTGTCGGTAATAGACACCGGTCCGCCACCACTACCAGTAGCACTACCTGTGCCACAAGACACATTACAACCAGAGGCAGAAATACCTAGCATTTTGAGATTGGCATCGATGCCATTAGGTAATATACCATTATTATCTATAGCATATTGATAAATGGCATTAAGAATGGAGTTGATATCACTGCGCCGAGTAGCGTTTCTTGCCGCCCCCAACTGTTTCCCCGGATTAATCGCCACAATCACAATGCCGGCCAAGATAGCAATAGCGGCCACTACCAAAAGAATCTCTAGGAGGGTGAAACCGGCAATATTTTTAGTATAAAATATCCGTTTTTTCATATTAGAAACTGTTTACTTCTTGCCATGAGTCAATAGAAATTTTTGGATCGACCTCATTGATTAAAACTTTTATTTTTCTGTTCGCTGTTCCTATTTTAGATGAAGCCTGTATGGTCCGGGATTGGCCGCCATTATTAATAATTTCATAGTCACAAGAATTGCTACCAAGCTGTGCGTTCCCTATTCCAACAGTCGAAGAGCATAATTGGATTTTGTTTAACGCCACCTCCACACAAGCATTGGTAGTAGCTTTAGCTATATTAGACTGTTCCAAAATAAAACTATTTTGGTAAGAATATAATCCGGATAAAATTAAAAATAAAACTACGGCCGCGCCAAAGGCGCCAACGATTAAAACGCCGATTAAAATTGCAAAGCCATTTTTGTTAAGGTTTTCGTAGGGTGGCCGTATCATAAAAAGTTTGACTATAATTATATTCATTTCTGCCGGCTATATTATTATAACTTAGAGTAAATTTTATTTTAACGGAATTATGTGTGTTATCGGGGGTTAAGTTTATAAAATGCAAGTCGCTCAAAATTAGATTATTAGCGGAAATAGATATAGTCTGTCCTAATTTTGTTTCTTGTAATGTGCTATTGGATAAATTAAAAATTATATTCTGTCCAGAAGCATTTTGTAATTGCAAGGTAGTGCTATCAGTGCCGTTGGCGGGAGAAATTATGGCAGCAGAGTTTCTAATTTCTTGGGAGATAATTTGTAATATTTGAACACCCTGCTGTTCTACTAGGCTAATAGTTTGATTTTTTATTCTAGATTGAGTGAGCAAAGCAATCATGGCGGTGATAGAAAGTAATAAGCCGGCGGCGATCACGGTGTATAGCAATAATTCAATTAGAGTAAAACCACGGCTATTTTTTAAATAGATCATATTAAATACCACAAGATTGAGTGCTCGTGCCCATGCTGACTGCTGTGCGCCAATCGGTAAATAAAGTTGAAAATGTTATGGATACCTGGTTGCCACCGGATTGTTTCCAAGCCACTTGTGAATTAACTTGTTTAGTTTGAGAATTGATGTCCACAATGTTTAAAGTGCGTGTGAAATTTCCGATTATATCTATCTGGTCGGTCAGATTCCATTTGGTGTTGGATTTCAGGCCGTGATCGCCGGCAACTAAATTGGCAAAATTTTCATCTCGAATAGCACGCGCCGCCTCCAACCCTTCCTCAGCTAAAAAAACAGCTCGATTGCGTTGTGCGGCCCGTAAAGTGCTTTCTTGGCTAAAACCGAGCACTCCCAAAAAAGCCACAGCGAATAATCCCAATAAGCCGCTGGCTAAAATAATTTCTATCAATGAAAATCCTCGCGTATTTAATTTTTTTTTATTACCCATCATATTTTACGGAGTATTGATAATCCCCAAACCATTGATGCTTAGTTGTGATTGACGACCGTCAAGATGTTCTAATTTTATTATGCCATTCACATTAGGCGCTCCCGATAATGGGTAAAAAATTATTTCCGTTAAACCCGATAGTGTGATGGTGCTGGCTAAAGAAAAATTTTCATCAAAGGTTTGGTCGCGGTTGGCAAAATTTTGTCCTTTAAAAATAGTCAATGTGCCGCTTTTTATTTCTACGCCCCAAGCGGAGTCGCTATCAATTGCCTGTGATTTTAATTGAGCGCGTCTTAAGATGTCACCAATAGTTACAGTAGTTATATTCATTTCATTTTCTGCTTGTAACGATAAATACATCGGCGCCGCAACTACTGCTAATGCGGCCATCAAAGCTAACACCAGAAGGAGCTCCAAAAGTGTAAAGCCATTTTTTTGAGAAAATGGCCGTTTATTAAAAAAATTTATTTTAATTATTTTATCCATAATTTATGGTGTCGGCGAAACAATCTGAACATATTGTGCGCTGACCCAACCAGATTGATCGGGTGACAAAATAATTTTATACCAACCATCTTGGATATCTACATAATTGAACTTTTCTCCAATAGAAGCTTTGCGTATCAGATCGGATTTAGCGGAGGGCAAGGTGCGGATATTCAAAAATCCTAATTTATTTGGCGATACTTCCAAAGAACCTGTTTTGGATATATTGGTGGTAGAAGTTGTACTAGGAAGTGGCGGTAAAGATATTGTCGTACTCTCTATTATCCCTTGGGTACCGATAGTGATGATGGTGGTAGTTGTAATTTTTGAAATCGTGGTAGTGGTTGAAATGGCAGGAAAAGTTGAAGTGGAGATCGCGGTGGTAGGAAGTTTTGGTGGTGAAATTTGCACCGCGCCAGTTGCGCCACTAGATTGCGGTTTTTGATTTAATCCGCCAACTAAACTATAAATTGGCAAGATTACGGCCATAGCAACAGCCACCACACCCAACCAAACTACCACCAAGAGCAATGGTTCTAAGATAACACTTAAATTTTTGGTGGTTAGTTCAGTTTTGTTTTCGTAGCTTTCGCTAATGTTTAAAAAAATTTTTCCCAACCTGCCGGAACGTTCGCCGACCGCTATCAGACTTTGGATAGTGGTAGGAATTAATTTTTTAATGCGACGATTAGAACGAAAACATTCTTCAAAAGATTTTCCTTCTTCCACTCCTTCTTTTAGTTGTACATATATTTTTCCATAAGCGCGCAATGTTCCGGATTCTTTTAGTGAATCCAAAGCCTCTATTACCGGCAAGCCAGCTTCAAGCAAGGTGCCCATGATATAACCAAATCTGGCTAGCTCTACTTCACGAATGAGATTTTTAATTCCGGGGATGGCAAATAATATGGCTTGGCCGATGAATTTGGTTTTTTTATAAAAAAATAAAAAATAGAAAAATATACTAACACCCAAAATAAATGTTGGCACTACCACTGATCCATAACGCGCCAAAAAACCACCTAGATTCATGAGCAATCTGGTGACTAAAGGTAATTTTAGGTTTAATTGATTAAAAACAGTGGAGAGCTTCGGTAATATAAACCAGGCGATACCAACACCCACCGTCATCGCCACACCCATTACAAATACCGGATACATCATCGCCGCGCGGATTTTGGATTTGAATGACTTGCTTTTATTTTGTTGGATCACTACTACGGCCAAACTCTGGTGTAGTCGACCGCTTTCCTCTCCGATTTTAATTAGAGATATAATATGAGGTGGCAATAATTTGGTTTTTTCCAAAGCTTGCCACAAGCTAAAACCAGAGTTAATATTTTCTACTAATTCATCGATTATATTTATCAGTTTGGTAGATTTTACTTCGGCTTTGATTGCTTCTAGCGCTTCAATGATATCCATACCCGAGGCCAAGAGCATAGATAAATTTTCTACAAAATATTGGCTTTCTTCAGCAAAACCAAAAGTAAAAGATAAAATATTATTTTTCTTTTTTATAATGGCAGGTTTATTGGCTGTGGTTTTATCCGATTTCATGGGATAAAATTAAAATTTTGGCGGTTCAGCCATGCGCAATAATTCTTCTAAAGTGGTAATACCATTTTTTACTTTTTCGATGCCATCTTCAAACAAAGTGACCGACCCCTGTTTTCTGGCGATTTTCCAGATTTGAGCGGTAGAAGGATTTTGTAAAATTAATTCTTGAATTTCAGGAGTAACTTCAATAAATTCATAAATAGCCGTGCGGCCGCGGAAGCCGGTATTGCCGCAACTGGCGCAACCTTTGCCTTGATATAAAACAATATGTTTTCCGGTAAAATATTTTTGTACATCTGCTGGTATCGTTTTTTTAACTTCCTCTTTGCTCAGTGAAGTACTAAAACGGCACTGATCACAAATTTTTCGTACCAATCTTTGGGCGATGAGCACTTCCAAAGTCGATGACAATAAAAATGGTTCAATATCCATATCCAAAAGTCTAGGGACAGCGGTAGCGGCATCATTAGCATGGAAAGTAGAAAGTAAAAGATGCCCGGTCAAAGCGGCATTCACGGCAGTTTCGGCTGTTTCTTGGTCGCGAATTTCACCAACTAAAATGATATCTGGGTCTTGGCGCACGATAGAACGTAGACCTTTGGCAAAGGTAAGGTTGGTTTGTGAATTGACCTGAATCTGGTTGATACCCGGCATTTTATATTCTACCGGATCTTCAATGGTGGTAATATTTACATCCGGACTATTTAATAATTTTAGTAAAGCATAAAGTGAGGTGGTTTTCCCTGAGCCGGTTGGACCCGTAACCAAAATCATTCCAAATGGTTTGTTGATGGCTTTCATGAGCAGCTCTTGGTCGTGCTGAGACAGACCTAGATCATTGAATGAAAAACTACGCACATATTGGGACAAAAGACGAATTACCACCTTTTCACCGTTGAGGGTGGGCAGAATCGAAATACGCATGTCCACTGTATATTTCTCTCTTATTTGGCGGGCTGCTCCGTCTTGAGCGGAGAAATGTTCGTCAATTGGCAATTGAGCTTGAACTTTGATACGGTTTAAAATATTGCCATAATAATCTTTTGGTATGCGACCAGCTTCTTGCATTACTCCGTCAATACGAAAACGTACCACTACATCTTTTTCTTGTGGTTCTAAATGGATATCTGAAGCACGATAAGCGACCGCATCATCAATTATTTCTTCAATAATTTCCGGGGCGATGCGTTTTTGTTGTTTGATAATATCGTTGAAACGTGTCTCTAAAGTTTTGAGATAATGAATGAAGGAATCTTCAATATCTTCAGTAAAGGAAAAAGAAACGGCTATCTTTTTTCCCTTAAAAATAGTTTTTAATTTTTTGATCAATTCGGCCTGAGTGGGATCGTCACTCGCCACAATGATTTCATCATCTTCTTTACGAAAAACTACAGCATGGAATTGTTTGGCCACATCTTCTGGCAATAGCCGTACTTGTTCTTGACTAGGTTTGTAGGTGTTCAAATCGGCATAGCTCACTTTGTCCGCTTCGGCAATAGCTTGTCCTAATAAATCTTTATTGATAATTTCAGATGACAAAAGCCAATCAGTGATTGTGCCCTGGGTAGTTTTAATAGCCGCTTCGGCCTTGGCAATATCGTCAGCGGTAACATAATTTCCATCCAGCAGGACTTGCTTTATTTTTTTGTCATCAATATGCATAATTATATTTAAGACATTAGAGTGCCTACAATATAATCAACAATTTTGTTGATTGGAGTGTCGGATTTTACAAAATACCATTTTGCCCCCATAGATTTTGCTTTTTGGGCATCATCTTCTTGTCCAAGATTGGAAGCGACAATGATCGGAGTTTTGTCTTTATTGTCTTTCATTGCTTTCATCACCTCAAAACCATCGATTTTTGGTATCATTAGATCCAGTAAAATCAAATCAAATTTTTGTTTTTTTAAATTTTCCAAAGCCGCTTCTCCGTCGGAAGCTACCACCGCCTCAAATCCGGAATGATTTAATTTTAATTCCAGAGCCCGAGCCATTGGTTTTTCATCTTCGACTATCAAAATTTTTTTTATTTTTTTATCAGAAGTTGTTGGCATAGAATATTTATTAATATTATATCACAATTTTATGTTTCCGACAAAAATAAATTATATATTTTATAGATCATCAATATTGCGTAAAAAACTACCGGGCTTAATTTTTATTGGTTGATCTTCCGGGATATATTGAATGTCATCATCGTCATTGTCAAAAACGGTTTTTTTGAAAGATAAAATAGAATGATCATCAATCAAATCTTGGCTTATCTCAGATAAAAATAAACTTGGCCCAGCGTTTGTCGTCCAACTTTCACTAGACAAGGGATAAGTGAGGGTGAGATGTTTTTTGGCGCGAGTGATAGCCACATAAAATAAGCGTCTTTCTTCTTCAAGTCCATTTGGTTCGGTGGCGGCGCGACTATTGGGAAAAGCATCGTTGGCCAGATTAATGATAAACACAGCGTCCCACTCCAATCCTTTGGCCTGGTGAACAGTAGAAAGAACCAATCTTTTTTGTTGGTCGGATGATTTTTGGTTTATTGAGGTTGGTTGGACAAAAGATTCCTGCAGACTGGCCTCAGTCAAAAAATTGGTGAGAGTTGTATGTTTGGAGGCAAAGGTAGCCATTTGTGCCAAATCTTTTTTTCTATCTTCACTATCCAAAAATTCTTCCGCTAAAAATTCGCTATAACGAGAGTTTGCTATAACATCAATTAAATCACCAGGATGATTTTCTGGTATATAGGCCTCTAGTAGCGCATTAAAAATTTTTAAAAAATTATCAAAACCCAACTTGGCTTTTCCGCCCAGAGTTTCCCCGATGAGCTTCATATCCTCGATCTTTTCTAATTTTTGGACCGCTTCGATAATTTTATTGGCCGCAGATGGTCCAATGCCATCTTCGTGCATTAACACCCTTAACCAGGCCGCCGTATCGGATAAATTATTTAAAATTCTTAGATAGCTTAACACATCTTTGATATGAGCGCGATCAAAAAAACGCAAACCACCGCGATAATCATAGAGCATACCGGCCTTGGCTAACTCCATTTCCAATATTTGAGAGTGATGAGTGGCTCGAAAGAGGACGGCAATATGATGGGCGGCGACACCCTGATCAATTAATTCATTTATTTTTTTCACTACAAATTCCGCTTCATCGGATGGGTCATTTTTTGGGTATAAGTTTGGTTTTATTCCGTCGGTTTTTATAGTCTTTAATTTTTTTGGATATTGATGTTGATTATTTTCTATTACATCATTGGCTAAAGACAAAATTTCTTGATGTGATCGGTAGTTTGTTTCTAAACGAAAAATTTTTACACTATTTTGACTGTTAGACAGATCCTGATATTTTTTTTCAAAATTTAAGATATTTTTGATGTCAGCGGCGCGAAAAGAATAGATGCTTTGCGCGTCATCGCCTACTACGAGGATATTATGATGAATTTTGGCTAATTTATCAATAATTAAGGCCTGTAATTGGTTGGTATCTTGATATTCATCCACTAATATATATTGAAATTGATCGGCAAATTTTTCTTGAATTTCTGGTATATTTAATAATAAAGCCAGATTGACAAGCAGATCGTCAAAATCCATCACATTGGCGGATTTTTTCTTTTGTTCATAACGAGAGGCAATATCGCCGATAGTTTTAGAAAGATGCCACCAGGCAGAAAATCTTTCTTCAATAGTTTCCTCAATATTTTTTTGAGAATTGCGAGCAAAACTGATAATAGCACTCACAATTTTGGCTGAGGGAAATTTGTCAGTGGTTTTAAATTCTTTGATACATATTTTTATCAGAGCCTGACTATCATCGGCATCTAAAACAGTAAAATTATTCTTGTATCCTATTCGGACAGCAAATTGTCTGAGTATTTTGTTGGCAATGTGGTGGAAAGTTCCGGACCAAGGCAGAGGTAGATCGGTGTTGGTGAGCGACTGAACTCGTTCGATCATTTCGTGAGCAGCCCGATTGGTAAAAGTTACCAATAAGATTCGATCCGGAGGAATACCTTTTTGCAAAAGATAGGCCACTCGATAAGTAATGGTGCGAGTTTTGCCTGAACCTGCTCCGGCCAATACTAAACACGGACCGTCACCGTTTAGGACCACATCCAATTGTTCTTGATTCAATTCTTGTTCAAAATTTATCATACTGAGTTTTCATTTTAGCATACATTGATTTTTTGAGCAAAATAGCCTATAATCAGCTTAAATAAAATAAATTATGTCATTTTTTGAGCTCATTCACGAAGACAAACATACTGGTGCTCGCGCTGGTATTATGCACACTGATCACGGCGATATACCGACGCCGGTTTTTATGCCGGTAGGTACTCAGGCAACAGTAAAGACTTTGGATCAGACTGATCTGTTAAATTTGGATCCTAAAATTATTTTGGCTAATAATTATCATTTGCATTTACGTCCGGGTGAAGATTTGATAGCTCAAGCGGGTGGATTGCATAAATTTATGCACTGGGATCGGCCGATTTTGACCGATTCAGGCGGTTTCCAAGTGTTTAGTTTGGGAATACAAAAAGAACAAAAAGGCCAGCAAGGCAAATTGGTAAAGATAGATGAAGATGGTGTAACTTTTAGATCACATTTAGATGGTTCCAGTCATCGTTTTATCCCCGAGTCGGCGATTGAGTGTCAACAAAAAATTGGAGCGGATATTATTATGGCCTTTGATGAATGCACTTCAGACAGTGCGACTATGAAATATGCCAAAGCGGCCATGGAACGCACTCATCGTTGGGCTAAGCGCTGTATTGATGAACACCAAAAAAATTCCGCTTATCACGGCTATAAACAATTTTTATTTGGTATTATTCAAGGGGCCAAACATGAAGAAATGAGAAAAGAATCCGCTCGATATATCACTGAATTAGATTTTGATGGTATTGCTATTGGTGGTGAGAGTATTGGTTATAACATGGAGGCCACAGAGAATATTTTGCGTTGGGTAATGCCCATTATCCCCAAAGATAAACCACGTTATTCTATGGGAGTTGGTTTAGATCCAACCGACTTGCTTGTTGCTGTGTCTGGCGGTATTGATATGTTTGATTGTGTCGCTCCGACCCGATTAGCTCGCCATGGTATGTTGTTTGTGTCATCTCATGAAAACAAACAACGCCGAATTAACATCAAAAATTCTGGTTTTGCCACAGATTTTTCTCCGGTCTGTCGCGACTGTCAATGTTTGACCTGTCAAAATTATTCACGCGCTTATTTGCACCACCTATTTTCCGCTCAAGAAGTTTCGGCTTTGCGTTTGGCCACCATTCACAATCTTCATTTTATGTTGAATTTGATGAGACAGGCGCGCACAGCGATTTTGGAAGATAGATTTGCTAAATTTGTGAACCAACAATAAATATGTTGCATATTACCTTAGTTTGTTTAGGTAAATTGAAAGAAGATTTTTGGAAAGCGGCGGAAAATGAATATTTAAAACGTTTGCAAGTTTTTGCAAAGATAGAAATTCTGGAATTAAAAGAAGAAAGTTTTGATGAAAAAAATTTGCCAGAGATGATTAAATCCAAAGAAGCTACAAAAATAAAAAGCGCTCTAATAAAATTTAAAGACGCCTTTGTGATAATTTTGGATGAACACGGCAAGCAATTTTCGTCACTGGATTTTTCCAATAAATTATCTTCTTTGGTAGGTGGCGGAAACAGTAATTTGGTTTTTATTATTGGCGGACCGCGCGGACTAGATGATTCTATTTTAAAATTATCCAATCTAAAATTATCTTTCTCTGCTTTTACTTTTACTCATCAGATGGTCCGGGTATTTTTGTGGGAGCAGATTTATCGGGCGATGATGATTACATCTGGCCGACAGTATCATTATTAGTTTGGAAGATCATCGTCATTGTCTTTTTTCCATATTTCGTCCGCGATTTTTAAGTGTCCTTTATTGGCTTGATATTTATCCAATTTGTCCCTTAAGTCATTGGTTTTTTGCTCGGCTTCAGCTAGGAAAGTATTTCCGGTAATAGTAAAATTTTTCTCAGCCGCATCCCTCATTAATCTATATAAATGGTTTAAATAATCAAATTCTTGGCTACCAACCGGTCGCCCGTTCCTTTCTAGATTGGCATATAAAGCTCTATACAGAAGCAGACTCACTTTTTCTATTAGATCTACTGTTGGAGTGTGAGGATTTATTCGTAACATATCATAAAATATTTCTTTTATTTGTGAACGACTCAGCAAATTCTCATTGGTTTCCAATTGATCGACAAAATTACAAAAGTTTGCAAAAGTAATCAGCTGGAATTGGTCTAATATTAGTTTTTTTATCGGTTCACCATCAGGCGTAAAACGAATTATCGGGTCTTCATCCAACGAACCGCTTAGCCAGTCGGTAAAAATTTCAATTAGTACGTTGGCATTGGGACAGGTAATATCCCCTTTAATTTTTCTAGCGACTTCAATATTTAGTTTATTTGGATTTTGCGATTTTTTTAGTTGTATTAGACGATTTTTTAAAAAGGCGATCAAATTTTTTTTGGAAGATTCTTGCAAGCCAAAATATTGTTCCGGGATTTTATTTATAAAAACATCTACTTGATGTGGTAGATAACTCACCTCTTTGTTCAAAACCACATCGTCAGCCTTTGGTTTTTCTTCTGACTCAGCCGTGTCTGATGTTTCTGTGAATTTCATTTTTAATTTTAGACTATTGTCATTTCCGGGTTGTTCATCATCTTTTATTTCTTCCATTTCTATATTCCTTTGTATGTCAGTCGTTTTGGGGGCGGGAAAAATAAATTCTTTAGTTTTAAAATTATTGGAAATCGCTTCAGACAGCTTGAGCCTTAATGTCCCTAATTTTTCTGACAAATGACCACCTGAATTTTGGATGATTTTATTAAAAACTAGATCTATCCCCCAAGCGATGCCCGATTGCGGGTTATTATTTATTGCTTCAAATAACCAATTCTTTATTTGTTCTTTATTAAAATATTTTTCATCAAATAGATTGTTGTCTAATTCATCTATAAATTGACAAAATTTAGCATATTCAAATTGTTGCTTTTCTTTCAAATGCATTTCAGGTTGGAATATTTCCGACATATCTAAAATATTTACAATTTATGGTAAATTAGTTAAACTATACACAGTTTATCACTTAATATTTTTTATGTCCAAATCCGTTATTGTTTCTGGTATTCAGCCCACCGGCAATCTTCATATTGGCAATTATCTAGGGGCGGTGAAAAATTTTATTAAACTGCAAAATAGTGGTCAATATGATTTATATATTTTTATTGCTGACCTGCATTCCCTGACTGGCAAAAAACCAGACAAAAAATTGCGCGAAATGGTGTTAAATACCGCCGCTGAGTTTATTGCTTCCGGTATTGATCCTAAAAAAACCACCTTTTTTGCCCAATCCGATATCATCGGGCATGCCGAATTGTCTTGGATTTTCAATTGTGTGACACCGATGAGTGAATTAGAGCGTATGACTCAATATAAAGATAAAACCGCACAATTTAAACAGGCCACGGCTGGTTTATTTACTTATCCGGTATTACAAGCCGCTGATATTTTGATTTACAAAGGTGAATTGGTGCCAGTGGGCCAAGATCAAATTCAGCATGTAGAACTGACTAGAGATATTGCACGCTGGTTTAATAATAAATATGGCGCATTTTTTCCAGAAACTAAACATTTACTTACCAACGTGCCAAAAGTGATGAGTTTGCTTGAGCCGGAGAAAAAAATGAGTAAAAGTTTGGGTGCCGGTCATGTGATAGAGTTGTGTGAGGAGCCTAATGAGATAGAAAATAAAGTTAAAAGAGCAGTCACGGCCACTAGCGGTGGCGGTGAAGCTCCAGGAGTGAACAATTTACTTGGTTTACTGGCCGAATTTGGCGATAAAAAGGTTTATGATCAATTTGTAAAAGCTGAGAAAGACGGCAATATTCGCTATGGAGATCTGAAAGCCGAACTAAGCAAAGCAATAGCTAATTATTTTACTGAATTTAGAACCAAACGCACTAAACTATTGAAAGATCCTAAAAAATTAGAAAAAATATTAGCTAGCGGCGCTAAAAAAGCCCAAAAGGTGGCTGATAAAAATATGGAACAAGTCAAAAAAATAATTGGATTAATATAATTTATTAACTAAAATTTATGGAAACTACAACTGCCGGCAATAAAGTCGCAATAATCAAAAATATTTATCTGTATTTAGTATCTTTTGTGGCTTTGATGATGGTCGTATTCTCTTTGGCTGATCTGATCAACACGGCTTTGCGTACTTGGGTATTTACCAAGGCCGACTATTACGGTAATTATTATGTTAGCGAACCAGCCTGCGATCCTCTATCAGTAAAAGGCAGCCCGGAAATCAAGCCACTTTCTACTGAGGAATGCGACAAACGCCGAACCCAACAAAAACAGGTAGATGAAGATAATCGTATCGCTCAACGTCAGCGCGATATGGTGCGGGATATTTCTATGATTGTGGTTGGTGTGCCGGTGTTTATTTTTCACTGGATGACTATTCGCAAAAAAGAAAAAGGTGAATAAAATTATGAATTTATTTCCGTTAGCACTTTTATTTTTTGGTGGGATTATTTTGACCGCTGGTGACATAGTGGCTAAACAGTGGGTGGTGAGTAATAAGAACTATCTTTTTTTGTTAGTATTATTTCTTTATTTATTTGGTTTGATTTTTTTGATTTTTAGTTTTAAATATAAAAACATTGCCGCCGCTTCTTTGATTTTTGTAATTTTTAATATTATCACTTTGACTCTAGTTAGCTGGTTTTATTTTAATGAGCGCCTCACGACCATAGAATTAATTGGCATAATGTTAGGATTAATATCGGTTTCTTTACTTGAATATAGTGCCAAGGACTAATTTATTTGACAGATAAAAAACTAGATGATAATATCATATTATGAAGAAAATTTTTTTGACAAATAATAGTAATAATAATTCCTGATGATGTCGGGTAAATTTTGTTTAAAACAAATCCCGACCGAGTCGGGATTTTTAATTCCTGGGTAGTTGAGTGGTACAACGCCACGCTGTTAACGTGGATTTCCTAGGTTCGAATCCTAGCCCAGGAGCCAATATTTCCGTCAAAAATATCGCTGAATTAAGCGATATTTTTTATAAAAAATAGAAAGCAGGATTGGAATCGAACTAATTGTGCTGAATATATCAAAAAGTATTAACTATTCTTAAAAGGTAAAAAATGTTATACTATGAGTGTTTATATAGAAATTTTTACATTATGCTCAAGGAGTTTGCCAAGTTTCTCAAAGAGTTCAATATCATTTCTTTGGCTGTCGGTTTTGTTATGGGCACGGCTTCAACTTCACTCGTGAATTCGATGGTAAAAGACCTGCTTATGCCGATTGTCGCCCCATTTATGGGAGCGGAATCATGGAAAGAGGTAGTATGGAATATCGGGCCAGTGCATATAGCTGCTGGATCATTTGCAGCTGAACTTTTTAACTTTTTGATTCTTGCCCTGATTATTTTCATAATCGCTAAGAAGCTTCTCAAGCTTGAGGCCGTGGCTAAAAAATAATTCTTGTATGAAACAAAAGATCGCCAGTGTTTTTGTAATCATTTCGCTCGTCTTTTTCCATACCGCTCCGGCATTCGCGCTTACCGATACTACACCATCCATCACTGACACGGGTTCGACAAGTTCACCACAAGCAATTCCGTCAGAAGAAACAATAATCCCTCCAGCCGATACCACCGCTCCAGTCATCTCCGGCGTTGTTTCGCCCTCAATCGGCATTAACGATGTAACCATTATCTGGTCAACAAACGAGGTGACTGTTTCAACTCTTGAGTATGGCACTACCGCATCGTACGGCCAGTCTGCGACTTTGCCGGCAACCGCGCTTTTGGCTCATACCGCCACATTGACCGGACTTTTTCCCAACACCACCTATCAATACTGTATCCATGCGACCGATGCCAGTGGCAACAAGTCCAGCTCTTGCAGTCATACCTTCACGACAAAAGAGCAAACCGCCATGGAACCAATTGTGGCAGACTCCGATTATGATGGTGTGCCAGACACCGAAGAGATCGGCACTGAGGTGATTGAAGAATCCGTTCCGGAAGCCACTGTTACCAACCCCCAGCCCTTTCCGGATACCGATCACGACGGCACGCCGAACTATCTCGATCCCGATGATGATGGTGATGGCATTTTGACGGTAACCGAAAACGCTACTTCAACACCAGCTGGCAGCACAACCACTTTAACGCCGGATACAACAGTTATGGATTCGACAAACTCATCGCAGGCCGAACCAGATGCTGATGCCGACTCCGTGCCTGATTACCTCGAACCAAACAATGTTGATACTGACCATGATGGCATTACCAATAATCTCGATTCTGACGATGACGGCGACAGCGTGCCGACAGTCGATGACGGAACAATTACCAATGATCCGGTTGAACCCATTGATACCGATGACGATGGCACTCCGAATTATTTAGACTCTAATGATGACGGTGATGCAATTCCCACGATTGACGAACATGCTACATCCACGGATTCGATAGGCTCACCGCAGACCGATCCGGCAGGCACCGACACCGACGCAGATAGCGTTCCTGATTATTTGGAATCAAATACGACCGATACCGATCATGATAGCATCGTGAATGTGAGCGATCCGGATGATGACGGCGACAGCGTGCCGACAGTCGATGAAGTCATTACGGATACATCCGACACTGATGCGGCCGTGAATGAAGCCGTTGTGGATACCGATCATGACGGAATTCCAAACGCCCTTGATCCTGATGATGACGCAGATGGCACGCCAACGGCGCAGGAAGACACCAATCACGATGGTACCGTACTTAACGATGATGCGGATGGCGATTCAATCCCTGATTTTGAAGAACCGAACACTGTAGACAGTGACCATGATGGTCTTACTAACAATCTCGACAGCGATGATGATGGCGATACTGTCCAGACAAAACAGGAGACCGTGCATGTTCCGCCGCCGGTGAGTTCTGGTGGTGGAGGTGGTGGGTATTACTACATTCCGCCAATCGATACCGATAAAGATGGTACCCCGGACTATCTTGATACCAACGATGATAACGATGCAATTCAGACCAAAGATGAAAGAGGCGACACGGACAAAGACGGCTTGTTGGACTATAAAGAATCCAACACACGAGATCTCGACCATGACGGTAAAAAAGATGTGGTCGACAATGAAGACGACGGCGATGGTATTTTAAGCAGACTGGATTCCGATCCGTACAGTGAGAATTGCTATGCTCCGGCCGATCTAGGGTATGCCATGTACGTGGTTTTGCCAAACGGCAAGAAACGTCTGGCCGGACAGTACACCAAAAAGACCGTTATTTCCGACAATATCATTCGCTATGACTTTGAACTAGGCTCGGATAATAATTTTGATGACCTCTCAGTACGCGTCAACGATGAAGGCCACCGCTCGTTTATTGCCACAGTCATGAATTCCAAAGTCGGCAGCCGCCATATTGTGCATCTGCAAATTCTCGGCAATGGCGGGGTTGAAAAAGATTTGACCCTTTGGACGAACCCGCGCGCAGCCGCAAACACTCCGCAGCGCATCGTGCTCAATCAATATGTTAAAATTTGCGGCGACCATGAAGACTTTTGCCCGTCGCACATTATCCAGTACATGCGCAAAGGTGCAAACAATGATCCGGTGGAGGTGAGCAAACTACAATCATTTCTGGTTGAACAGGAAGGTAATACTCGCCTTCAGGTAACCGGCGTTTTTGATGAAGTTACTGACGTAGCCGTTCGGGCGTTTCAAGAAAAACATTCCGGTATTGTGCTTGGCCCATGGGCAATCCAGAAAGGCACAGGCTATGTCTACCGCACCACGACCAAGCGGATTAATGACTTGTACTGTGCCGCCAAAAAACAACAGGTGTTTTAGCTAAGAAAGTTCACCAGCTGTCCAGGTACGCGAGCCAAACATATTTTAAAAATCCGCTAAAGGCGGATTTTCAAATAATTTTTTAGTAAAAATTACTATCATTTATTAATTTTCAACTGTCAAATCCATATCCAATATTAGAGGAAAATGATCGGAAGCTTTATCAAATACACCACCTTTTTTTACAGTAATATTTTTTATAAAAGGAATAATTTTTGGTGTTGCAAATGCATAATCAATTCGTAGTGGTATGGCGTGAAACGGATCATCATTGGCTGGTGTTGGCACGGTGTTGGTAAAATAATTTTTGTGAGCGGCACAATCGACAAAACCAGCTGATTCAATAGTGGTAATAGTCTCAAAAAGAATTCTGTCTGAGCCAAATTTAGTAATATTTTTATTTTTTAAGGCGGTCAAAAGTTCGTTTTGATTATATTGGTCATGAGGAGAAAGACTATTGAAATCACCCAGAATTATGGCATTAGGATATGGTTTTAAAATATTAATTAGTGCTTTTATTTCAGCCACCCTTTCAGTTTCCGTTTTAGGATTGAAATGAATAAACACAATCGCAATTTCCCCGATCTCATTGGTTTGAAAAATATTTATTAAAGCAGTGTGCCAAAAATTATTTTTGAAATAAGTAGAATTTTTTGGTTTTAGATTATTTAAACAGATAATATCATAATTAGTATTAGCTTTGGCAAAATAACTAAATGGGTAGTGGGTGAGTTTAGCAAAATTTTTTAAAATTTTTTCATTATTTTCTCCCCAACCATTAGCTTCCAGTAAACCAATACAGTCTGCTTTTATTTCAGAAACTGCTTGAGCCAGCTGGTCAAAAACGTTTTTTCCACCTTTGAAAATATTGTATGAAGCGATACGAAATGACATAGATAATTTTAGTGTGGGTCAGCCGTAGGGCGGGGATACGGCCCACCCACCCTACGGCTTGGTTGTTCTCCTTTCCCGTTACAAGAACGGGTCAATGATTTGTAGAAACTTTTCCCAGCGAGCCCGGCGTTCGGCATCGGAGACTCCGACGAAGCTGGTCGCGGCGAACACCTGCGCCATGACCTGACCACGCACTTCGCTCACCGGAATGAGTTGAGCCGCGATTTCCCGGTAGGTGTCGACATCGCCAAAGGGCAGGCCATTCAACAAGTCGATGCGCTGTTGCTTGTCCATTTGCCGGACACGTTGATCGGGCAGAGACTGGAAGCGGTCTTTGAGTTCTTGGCGCAGAATGAGGCTGTCCACCTCGTCGAGCGCTTCGAAGAAGATACCACTCCAGTTCGGGTTGATGGCGAGCAGGTCGAAGCGCAGGCGGCGTAGAATGCCAAACGGCTTGAATTTGCGTTCGATCTCGGTATCGACCTCCTCTTGATCGGTCGGGTTGGGGAAATGAACGAAGTACTGGTCGTCGTGATATACCAGTGGCGGGAAGATGTCGATGTAGATGATTTCACCGTCTTGCGCGAGGGCGAAGTTCGACAAGCGGGCATCGACTCCCACCTTGTTTTGTCCGTGTTCGAACACGCCGTTGAGACTCCTCACGATTTTCCTGGTGATTGAAGCCAGTTCTTCGTGAGTGCGCCGCACGACGGCCGCGCAATCTTCGCCGTGATCAGAGCTCAGGTGCACCGGGAAACTGAAGATCTCCTGAATCTGGTAGAAGTCGGGGAGACGCACGCCCAGTGCGGCGAGACGACTGTGGAATTCGGCCGTGGCCTGATTCATGGTTGCAGAACCAGCTTGCCGATCCACCTCAGAGAGAATCTCCAAGGTCTGCCAGCCAGGCATCTTCACGACCCAGGGGCCGCGCGCTTCGCGGACACCGACGATACGCGCCGAACGGGAATTGACGATCCAGAGCACCTCGACGGCTTGGTGACCGAAGAGTTGTTCCAGGACATGACGTTCGAAGTCAGAGATAGTAGTCACGGGTTTACCTCGTTGGTTTGGGGGAAGGAACTAGTTTACAGCCTAACATGATTTTTATCTCACAGTCAACGACAGTTGTGCGAAATTGACAAAAATATTTATAAGGCGCCTAATATTAGTGGGCGCACTAGGGAGGTAAATTTGAAGAAGCAAAAAGAAAAGAAACTCAAGCGGATTTCCGAACGGTATTTTAATACCAGCGGCTGCCCATTTTGTCACCAAAAGGAGTTGTTTCTGGTGCGGGGTGGAAATGCCGAAGGCATTGAATACAGTTGCGGAAAATGTTCAGCTCGGTTCGTGGTCGTACACACATTGACTGCGATTGTACCAGTGGAAGAACTGTTCAGGAGGCTAAAGAAAAGTAGAAAAAAGAAATAGAGTGGTGCGTCCGAAAGCTTCGTTCGTCCCACTCGCATTGAGTAAAAAGTTTTTAAGCAATGCGAGAGATTTGGACGAACGTAGTTCATAATTAAAAACATACTTACGGTATGTTTTTAATTTATGATATAATATATTCTAAATTAATTCGTTTATGCGATTTCGAAATAGAATTATTTTATTATTGTTTTTTTGTTTTATTTTTTATCCGGGCCTAGTGTCTGCCGCCGGAGTGGGCTTTGTACCTAGTAGCCGTTTGTGGTTTTCTAGCCTAGTTTTTCCACCTAAAGAATTTACTAATATTTATACAGTTATTATTAATAATAACTATTTTTATTTAGACGCTATTATTGGTTTTTATGTTGACGAAAAATTAATTGATACTGCCTATATTAATCATTTATCCAAAGAACAGGCCACTCAAGTAAAAGGTAGTTGGTGGCCGACAGAAGGCAGTCATGCGGTGGCGGTGCGTTTTGTCAAAGCTATAGCAATTGATGAAAACGGCAATCAAAAAGAATTGAATGTTCAAGAATTTAATACAGTAAACAGTTCAGCGATTCAAGTTGGTGATAGTCAGTCTGTAAAAAATTCCACCTCTTCAGCCGATAGCTCAGATGACAAGATTGCCAAAATAGATAAAATTAATCAAGATGATCTCGTCGCCCCAGTGTTAAATTTAAAAGTGGAAAAAAATGGTGATAAATTGGCGATCGTAGAAATCAAGTCGTCATCTGCTTCTAGTACTCAAAATGAAGAACTAAAAAAGGCGGTTGAGAATAAATTACAAACCGCCGTCCAGCAGGGCGAGGATATAAGGAATAAGTTCGTGTCAACTTGGAATACCATGACCTCGACTATCCAGACCGTTGGCAGTCTTTATGATAAAACAAAATCCTTGTTTGGTGATAAGGATAAATATTGGCAATCAATAAAAACCAATGAGGTTTTTTCAAAAGATTTTTTTCAGAAAATCAGAGATTGGGTCAAGCCGCAAAATAATTTAACTATCTTGACTTGGATTTTTAGAAGCTTGTTTTTTATACTGTTATTTTATTTTGTTATTCGTTTTTTTAGAAGACGCCATCGTACCCCGGATGATTTTTAATTTTTGTTGATAGTTGGTTGACCGGTGACCAAAAAATTGTCGCCGATTTTTTTTATGGATAATTTGGTAAGACGAAAAGATTCTTGAAGCTTTTTGACGCCTTGTCCGCCAATTGCTCCTAGAGCGGTTTGGCCGCCGATAATGATTGGAGCATAAAAGGCATAAATTTTGTCGACTGTTTTATTGTCAACAAAATTTCCCAAAGTCTGACTGCCGCCCTCAATTAGCAGGCTTATGATGTTTCTTTTAGTTAGTTCAGTAAGGATTTGTTTGATGGAGATAATTTTATTTGGAAATTGTACTATTTGAAATCCTTTTTGTTCCAAATTTTCCTTTTTTTTATTATTGCAGAAAATGGTAGTGAAAATTAAAACATTCTGATCACGTAATATCTGACTGTTTAGTGGTATTAAAAGTTGCGGATCTAAAATTATCCTGATTGGATCCTTGGCTTTTTTTGATCTAGCACCCAAATGTGGGTTATCAGCAATGACCGTATTAATTCCTACCAATATCGCTTGGTATTGAGTTCGCAAAGCTCGCGCCTGAGAACGAGCTTCTGTATTGGTAATCCATTTTGATTCACCACTGGCTGTAGCAATTTTTCCGTCTAAACTGCTCGCAAATTTCAAAACTACCAATGGCCTTTTTTTCTCAAAGAAAGTAAAAAAAGCCTCGTTTAGTTCTCTGGCTTTTTCTTCCAAATCTTTATTTATAGCCACCTCGATTCCGGCTTGTTCCAGCTGTTTTTTACCTTGGCCGGCTACTTTGGGATTTGGATCCTCAGTAATAAAAACCACTTTTTTTATTTTGGCTTCAATTATCGCTTTGACACAAGGCGGAGTTTTACCATAATGACAACACGGTTCCAAGTTGACATATAGGGTCGTGCCTTGAGGGTTTGATTTTACAGATTTCAGCGCCTCGGTTTCAGCGTGTGGGCCGCCATATTTTTTATGATAACCTTGACCAATTATTTTTCCATTTTTTACAATTATTGCCCCAACCATTGGGTTGGGATTAGTACAACCACGTGCCTTTTGAGCCAGCTGTAAAGTTTGTTTTAGAAAATATGAATCTCTTAAACCTTCTTTATTTTTTGCCATAATATTTTATACTTTGGTCAGTTTATGGCCGAGTTTATTTTTTTTGGTAGACAGATAAAACTTATTGAATTTATTGGGGGTAATTTCAAGCGGTATTCTTTTTACTATGGTAATGCCATTTTTTTCCAATTGTTCTATTTTGTCTGGATTATTGGTGAGAAGATTGATTTTGGTAATACCTAAAGTTTTTAAAATACCGGCAGCCGTTTGATATTCTCTGGCATCCACAGCCAATCTGAGGCGGCGATTGGCTTCCACGGTATCAATATTTTTTTCTTGTAGAGCATAAGTTTTTATTTTATTGAGCAATCCGATGCCGCGCCCTTCTTGATTGAGATAGATTAATATGCCGCTCCCATTTTTGGTAATCATTTTCATACTTTTTACCAGTTGATCTCGACAATCACAACGCAGAGACAAAAGAGTATCGCCAGTAAAACATTGGGAATGGAGACGTACTAAAACAGGCTGTTTACTTATGTTGCCCGTTGTCAAAACAACTTGTTCCAAGTTGCCCGGCTTGGAGTTGTAAATTGAAATTTGAAAATTTCCGTATTTGGTTGGTAAATAGGCCGAAGCTCGTTTGGTGATTTTTTGGACTGATTTATTTTTCATGCGATTAAATTTTTTCAAGTAGAGCAATCATTTTGATAGCGGCCAAGGCGGCTTCAGTGCCTTTGTTTAAATCTGAATTTGGTTGGGAGCGTTTGATTGCATCTTGAATATCATAAACAGCGAGCACTTCAAAAATCACTGGGATTTGATGCTCTAACATTACATTCATACAACCGCGCGCGCATTCATTGGCGATAAGCTCAAAATGATAAGTGTCGCCTTTATGAATAGCACCAAAAGCGATTATCGCATCATAATTATTTGTTTTGGCAAGTTTTTTGGCAGTCAAGGGGATTTCAAATGAACCCGGCACTCTGATCACGTCTATTTGATTTTTTGGTATGTTATTTTTTTCCAGAACAAAAATACAGTCATTTTCCAAGTTGGTGACAATTTCTTTCCAAAAATCACTACTAATTATGGCAATTTTCATAATTATTTTTTTAAGAATTTTTCTAAGTATCTGGCGACAATATCAACTTCAATATTTACCAGATCACCAATTTTTATTTGGTTAAACGTGGTGTGTTCCCAGGTATAAGGGATAATAGCGACGGTAAATTTTTTGGTTTGGCTATCTACTACCGTCAAAGACACACCATTAATGGTTATTGATCCCTTTTTTACAATATAGCGACTTAATTTTGCGGAGACCGTTATGGTTAGAATTTGGCTGTTGCCTTTTTTCTCTGTATTGGATATTTTTCCAATACTATCTACATGCCCCTGGACAAAATGACCGGATAGAAAGGTTTTGAAACTAATTGGCAATTCTAAATTTACAATATCTTTGATTTTTAATTTATCCAGCGTCGTTTTTTGTCGAGTTTCAGGCATCACAGATACGGAAAAAGTCGTAGGACTATTTTTTTGTTCAACAGTCAAACACACGCCATTAACAGACACGCTGTCGCCTTTTTTAATTTTACTACAGAATGGGCGTGGTGCGGAAAAAGTAAAGTTTTTTTCAAGTTTTTCCAATCTACCTAAATTGCTGATAATGCCGGTAAACATAGTGTAGGTATATTACTGAAAATAGTGCCTATAGTCAAGCGTTATTTATCTTAAATTAGCCAACTCTTTAATCATATTTTTATTTCTGTTATAATATACTCAAGCTTTAATTTTATTTTTATCTGTATGAAAATTTCTAAAAAATCGCCACAATTTGAAGGTAAAACCGGTCTGATTATAGTCTGCAGTGGTAAGGAAGCGGATTTTTATTTAGCTAATGATGGAGAAATTCAGAAAGCGGCTAGTTTTAAAATGGAAAAAATAAAATTTTCTGACCGAGAAGATTTTGCCGGACGCGGGTCGATGGTTTTTGAGTCTGGAGCTAAATTTGAAGCATTGCGAATAGCTGATCGTCAAAATTTTATTAAAGGTTTCAGTGCTGAGGCCAAAAAATTGGCGGCTGCACAAAAAATAGACAGTGTTTATCTATTTGCGCCTGGTCTGACTATCAAAGACATTCAAAAATCTCTGCCAGCGCTATGGCAGAAGAAATTGCATTTAGCTATAGAGGGTAATTTTCAAAAGGCGAAGCTGGATGATATTCTGAAAAAAATTATTAAAAAGCCGCTTAAATGAGCGGCTTTAATTTTTTATAAAATTTGTTATAATTGATATTAATTACTTATTAATATTGAGGAGGGGATATGAAATATATAATTTTTCTAACTGTCTTTTTGTTCGGCAGTTTTTTTATTACTCAAAAAATTTTGGCCAATAATAATGATGTGATAATCAATGAGATTGGCGCCTATCCTACTAGCACGCACGAATGGATTGAAATTTGGAATAAAGGTGGCGAATCAATAGATATTAAAGATTGGAAATTTTGGGAAAATAGCACTAATCACAGCTTAAAATCAGCTACTTCTAGTGATAGTGTTATATCACCGGGAGAATATGGGGCGATTGTTCAAAACAGTGATATTTTTTTGAAGGATTATCCTGAGTTTGTTGGTTCGATCTTTGATTCATCCTGGACATCATTGAATGAAGGTGGAGAAGAAATTGGTTTAAAAGATGGACAGGGAAATTTTGTTGAAAAATTTGTTTATCTACCTACCACAAAATTTTCTCTAGAAAGACTAAATTCAACTCTCAATGATTATACTTCCTTAAATTGGCAAGAAAACATCGATAGTAATAGCGTAGGATTTAAAAATAAGAATAATTTACCCGTGAATGTTGTCACTGGCACTTTGAATTTGCCCACAACGACCGTTTCCGTTTCTACCACTGTTTCGTCGGCCGATATTCCTCCTGCTATTTTTGTTTCCAACAATATATTTGATTGGCAATTTATAAAATTAAACGAAATTATTTCTGATCCAGAAAACGGCAATGAGCAGGTAGAGCTTTTTAATGATAGCTCTAGCACTCTGAGTGTTTCTGGTGGATCAATTTGTGATTATACACAGGATAACTGTAAAATTTTAGATGATAATATTTTTGGCCATAATTGGTTGATTATTGATCTACTAACCAATAGATATTTAAATAACACCAGTGACACTTTGTTTTTGAAAGATCAGAATAACAATGTGATTGATAAAATTGTTTATGGTGAAAATTTAAGCGCTCCTAAAAGCGGACAATCTTTGATCCGGAAAGTTGACGGGGAAGATAGTGATGATGATTCAGATTGGGCGATAACGGATAAAATCACTTTAGGAGCGAGCAATGAATTGGTGATAAATGATCCGCCTGTTCGGTCAGCTGTTGGCAGCCAATCTTTTTTAGGGTCTGGCAGTAGTAATACGACTACAAAAAGTTCTGTTAGTACCGAAAAGACTTCCAAAATTATCCCCAAGACAACCAAAATTGAGGAAAAAGATTCGGTCAAAATAGTTTGGGAATTGGATTGGCCGTATGGTTTGGATATTGGTGAACAAGGTATTTTTAATGCGCGCGGTACGGCTGATCCGCGCGGTGGTGAAATTAATTTTATTTGGAATTTTGGCGATAATACCACTGATACCGGTCATTTATTAGGTCATCAATACGCGACTTCCGGTGTGTATTTGGTATCAATTTCGGCCAGTAGCACCAGTGGTACCTTTGGTAAAAAAGAATTTAGAGTTTATGTGGGGCAAGATTTTTCGGTCGCTTTGTCTGATATCAGAATTAGCAATTGGCAAATCAATAATCAGAATGATTTACCAGAATATATTGAATTAAAAAATAATCTAGATAAAAAACAAAATATTTCTGGTTGGAAAATAAAAAATAAAGGCGGTAAAGAATACGAGTTTCCTGAGAATACGATTATAAATCCTTCAAGCACACTCAAATTTTTTCGAGCCGTAACACATTTAAATTTTGATAAGGACGAAGATTCTATTCGTTTGACCTCGCCCAATGACCAGGTGGTCAATACCATATTATGGAAGATAGAAAAAGAAAAAATAAAAATTAAAAAACCATTACCAATCGGTAGTAAAAAAATTAGACAAAGTTTCAATGGTATAGTAACCGTCGAACCGGGAGTTTTTGGTACTCAATTTTTTTATATCACCGATGGTCGATCTGGTATGCAAGTCTATCAATACAAAAAGGATTTTCCCGAGGTAAAAATCGGTGATTATATTCAAATCTATGGGGAGATTTCTCAAATTGATAATATAAAAAGAATAAAAATACAAAATAAAAATGATATAGATATTTTATCTACCGGAAATACAGCAATTGCGCTGTCGGTTTCGCCTAGAGATTTTACCGAAGATATTTTCGGAATATTAGTCAAATTATCTGGTGAGATTACAGAAATCAAAAGTAATTATTTATATTTAGATGATGGCGAAGCCGAAACCCTGGTATATTTATACAAAGGAACGAATATAAATACATCAAATTTTAAAGAAGGAGACAAGATAGAGGCCACCGGTTTGCTTGATAAAAATAAAAGTGGTTGGAGGGTTTTGCCAAGAAATGATTCGGACATCAGAGTAGTTGCTCATAGCCGGTCTGAAGTTTTAAGTGGTAATCGAGTTGGTTCTGAGGGTAAAAATGAGGCGACGCAAAATTATCTTACGGCGACTGCCGGCGGTTTGACCGCATTGTTGTTTGGTTTGCTGGCTAAAACACGAGGTGCGGCCATAATGAGTGTAGCCAAAAAGATAGTTTCTATAGCAATTAAAGCCATTAGGCGGGGTTGATTTTTTTCTATAATTGTGATAAATTTATGATTGTTTATTATCCCAGATTGGAGAGGTGGCCGAGCGGTTTAAGGCAACAGTCTTGAAAACTGTCGTATCGAAAGGTACCGTGAGTTCGAATCTCACCCTCTCCGCACCGATAAAAAATCGCTTTTATCTTGTATTTTAGAGAGCAGAGGAATAAAGCTCTTTGAATGTAAGATTAGCGATTTTTTGTTTATCATGTCGATAGCGGGAAAGTAATTTTTATTGACTGTTGAGTTTAGGCAATTTATACTTAATCTTATTAAATAGTGTTTTTATTTTTATATATTGATGAGCTATTTTATCATCATTCGTGGCCCGTTGGTTAGTGGAAAAACAACCATATCTAAACAGCTTTCAAAGCTGCTAAACGCGGAGCATATTTTTATTGATAAAGTTTTGGACGAAAATAAGTTGGACAAAGTTGATCCAAAGGCAGATAGAATACCAGTTGAGAATTTTATTAAAGCCAATGAAATTATTTTACCGACTGCAAAAGAAAAATTTAGTAAAGGTCAAATTGTTATTTTTGACGGCTGTTTTTATTATAAAGAACCAATTGAACATTTGATTAAAAACTTGCCGTATCCACACTATGAATTTACGCTGAAAGTATCAGTTGAGGAATGTATTAAAAGAGACTCCTTTAGAAATCTGGTTTATGGAGAAGATGCGACCCGTGCGGTATACAATATGGTTTCTAGATTTGATTATGGTAAAAATATTGATGTTAGTGGTGATTTAGATTCAGCAATAAAGCAGATATTATTTTTTCTACCTAAATAATTTTTATGTCACACTCAGACGGAGATACGTATCTTATTCTTGAGACAAAATACTGGAAAATTTTCCTAATGTCCGACCAAACATATCTTGGCAGGTCGGTTGTAGTCTTAAAAAGAGAAAATTGTGGAGATTTGGCGGAATTAACAAAAGAAGAGATGTTAGATTTTTTAGAACTTGTTGGTAGACTTGAAAATGCCTTTCGTAAGGCGTTTAATGCTACGATGTTTAATTGGTCATGCCTCATGAATCTTGCTTATCAGAATGTACCACCTGACCCACATGTACATTGGCATTTTCGTCCACGCTATGATCACACAGTGACATTCTTTGGGTTAGATTTTATTGATCCAAATTTTGGGAAACATTATGATCTGTCTACTGATCGCGATATTGGTGTGGTGAGAAAAAAAATAACAGAGGAAGTTAAAAAATATATCTAAAGATATAATAAATTATCCTTAGATAACTTTTAAATATATGGTTCAAAAAAATTATGATAGTGCCCTGCATAAATTACCTACGGATTTTCGTCAGGCAATCATGTCGGACAAAACAGTAAAGAAAGTGTGGGAAGATATCACGCCGCTCGCTCGCAATGAATGGATTTGTTGGGCAACATCTGCAAAAACAGACGAAACTAGAAATCGTCGTATCATGGTAGGTCTGGATAAGATGCGCCAGGGTATGCGTCGACCGTGTTGCTGGCCCGGATGCCCACATCGTTGATTTAATGAGTTTTTGATTAGTGGACAAAACCACTCTTTTTTAGTATCATCAACTCACCTTGGAGAGGTGTCTGAGTGGTCGAAAGTGCGGCTCTCGAAAAGCCGTGTTCCGCAAGGGACCGTGGGTTCGAACCCCACCCTCTCCGCCAATTTTTTTAATCTAGCTATGGGTCTGATCAAAATTTTATGAATTGGATATTTTTGGTTTTAATATCTCATTTTTCTTGGGCAATAGAAAATGTGTATACCAAAATAATGATAGAATCCAAGGTGAAAAATCCTTATGTTTTTTTGGTTTTAATAATGGTACTTAGCATTGTAACTTTGCCATTTGTTCCTTATCAATATATTTTTTCTTTAAACTGGTCGACATTCGGTTGGCTTTTGTTGGCCAGCATACTTTATACATTTGGCAGTTTTCCCTACATCAAAGCGATGAAATTAGAAGAAGTGACCAGAATAAATATCTTGTGGAATACTATCCCGATATTCAATCTGATTCTTGCTTGGTTATTTATAAATGAAAAAATTTCAACCCAGGAATTTTTCGCGATGATATTTTTGATAAGCGGCGCTATTATCGCCTCTTTGAAAATAAATGGATCAGCTGGTCGGTTTTTCAGATTCTCTAAAGCTTTTTGGCTTATGATTTTGGCCTGTATTTTTTATGCGGCCTATGCTGTGATCGTCAGATTTTTATCCAGAGATCTTAATTTTTATTCAATATTTTTTTGGGTGACATTGTTTAACGCTATTTTGGTGTTGGTTTGTCTGTTTTATCGTGATGTTCGAAATGATTTATTGGATACAGTCCATAAAGAGTCCAGAAGTTTTTTTTATATTTTTTTGGTTGTAGTGGCTATAAGCAATCTTGGTACACTATTAAATCAATGGGCACTGTCTTTAAAAGCAGGTTCTTTGGTTTATTCTTTCGAAGGTTTTCAGGTGTTATTTGTTTTTATTTTAAGCTTTTTGGTTTCTAAATTATTTCCTGGTTTTATTACCGAATCACTTGATAAAAAGAATTTATTTGTAAAATTTTTAGCCTTTTTGGTTGTAATGATTGGTTTATATTTATTAATGTAGACATGTGCAGATAACTATCGGGGACAAAAAAATATATTATATTTTTAAGCGTTTACATCGTACCAAATCTCTGCGTATTACCATAAACAGACAGAGTAAGATTACGGTGACAGCCCCCTTTTTTGTTTCATGCCGACAAGCCGAAAATTTTTTGATTCAAAATAGTGTGTGGGTTTTGGAAAAAATAAAACATCAAGAAAATTTGACGGCTAAGAGTATTTTTCCATCCAGTCATAAAGATTTTTTGCTCAATAAAAGTAAGGCTCTGCGTCTGGTGCGTGATAAGATAACCAAACTAAATGCTATTTATAATTTTAAACACGCTAAGGTAGCTATAAAAAATATGAATAGTCGTTGGGGAAGCTGTTCCAAGCAAGGGAATTTGAATTTTAATTATAAAATGGTATATTTATCTAATGAGTTGGTAGAATATATTGTGGCTCATGAATTGTGTCATCTCAAAGAGATGAATCACCGGATAAATTTTTGGAAATTGGTGGCAACTACTATTCCACATTGGAAAATTTTAAGAAAACAATTAAAAAATATTTATTAATTATTTTTTTATGAATAGAAGTTTAGTGTTAATTTTTTCTTTATTATTAATCACGCCGATTTTATCTGGTTGTGGTACGGAAATATTGGGAAACAAGACAAAAACACCAGCTGTGTCTGTGTCGAGTCAAGCCTTGAATTATGTTACGTCTACTGATAGTATGGTAACTACTACCAAGTCGGTGGCGCCAAGTAGTACCAAATTAATCAGTAATAATTCAATTAAGAAAAAAACTATGGATAAATTTGATCCTAACAAGCAGTATGTTGCCAAGATTTCAACCACCATCGGAGATTTGATAATTTCCTTTAACAAAGGACAGACTCCTAAAACAGTGGAAAATTTCGTGACTTTAGCCAAAAAAGGTTTTTATGATAAAACTATTTTTCACCGAGTAATCAAAGGTTTTATGATCCAAGGTGGTGATCCATTGGGTAATGGCACCGGTGGTCCCGGTTATAAATTTGATGATGAGCCATTTGATGGCGAATATTTACGGGGTACGGTAGCCATGGCTAATTCTGGTCCCAATACCAATGGTAGTCAGTTTTTTATAATGCATGCCGATTATCCTTTACCCAAGAATTATGTTATTTTTGGACGGGTGGTTAGTGGTATGGAAACGGTAGACAAGATTGCGCAAGCTCAGGTGAAATCAGGTGGATTTGGTGAGATATCTTCGCCAGTGAATCCGGTTTCTATAAAATCTATTGAAGTTACAGAAGAATAAAATATTTTATAAAATTACTCTTCCCAATTGGGCCGTTCGATCAAGAGCGGCTCAATTTGTTTTTCTCCCCCGACTATTTTCACTACATCTTTGTCTATTTTGGTAAATTCTTTGTGAGCGGTGTTGAAGCTGTTGATCGTGGTGTCTAAATTTTTTCCTAATTTTTTTAAATATTCATCATAAGCCAATAAATGTTTGCCAAGATCCTCTACTCGAGCGCGAATCTCTTTGGCTGATTCTTCTATTTGTAAAGCACGCAAACCCTGCAATACTGTTTGTAAATAAGCTAAAAATGAAGTTGGCGACACAATAATTACATGTTTTTCTCTAAAGGCATATTCTATCAAATCATGAGTGTTGGTTTTTAATGAACCCACTTGATTTACTAATAGGTCATAATAAATTCCTTCTGATGGGATAAACATGAAAGCAAAATCCATGGTGTTTTCCTTTGGTTTGATGTACTTACTTGTTTCATTGATACGATTTTTCAAATCTGCCTTAAAAAGATTTTCCAATTCTATTTTTCGAGCGGGATCTTTTTCACTGGTAGCTCGATTATAATTTTCTAAACTAAACTTGGAGTCAATTGGTATGATTTTATCTTTTACAAAGACGGCGGCATCCACGATATCACCATCGCTAAATTTATATTGCATTTGAAATGTGCCTGGCGGTAAAACATTCAATAAAACATTTTCTAAATAATACTCCCCCAATATTCCACGTTGTTTTGGATTTTGTAAAACATCCTCCAGATCTTGAAGTTGGGTAGCAAAATTAATTATCTGGCGATTGGTTTCATCTAATTTAGTGAGTTTTTCGGTGACATCAGATATTATTTTGGCACTTTGACCGAATTGACTCTGAATAGCGCTGTGCATGCTCGTCTGGGATTCTGACATGGCTTTGTGGGTTTCGCCTATTTTTTGCTCAAATTGTCGTCCCAGATCCTGTATTTGGGACTGAAGCATAATAAATAGGTTGGCATCCTCTTTTCTTGGTTGATTTAATTCTTTTAATTTATTATTAAAAATAATTAAGGCAATTATTAGAATTAAACTAATTATAGCTAAAATGGTAGTTTCCATAGAAAATAATTGATTTTAATGGATATATCCTACCATTATTGTAAAAAAAAGTCATATCGCATAGCCTTAAATGCTAGTTTTTTCCCTATTATTATTCTAAGCCTCTTGCAAAATGTACTAAATTAATATAAACTACGGGCATTCTGTCCTTTGCCCCCATAGTTCAATGGATAGAACAGGCCCGTCCTAAGGGCAAAATGTGTGTTCGATTCATGCTGGGGGCACTATAGAAAGTGCTGTTGGGCCTGTAGCTCATTTGGTAGAGCGCAGCATTCGCATTGCTGAGGTAAGGGGTTCGATTCCCCTCAGGTCCACTATAATAATATGATATACAGGTGCACACCTGTATTTTTGTTTATAAAAATGTGGATAACTTTGGGTATAAGTGGATAGCAAAGTGGAAATTTGTATACACTAGTGTATACAAATATTATAAAAATTGGCTAATATTAATTATTTTTTTAAAATGTTTCCCGTGAAACATTATATTATGATATACAAAATGAATTGTATATCATTTGAATGATATAACAGATAAGATGTTGATAAATTTTCAGAATGTTTCCCGTGAAACAAATATTTCTATTTAATTTTATTCCTAATTAATCTTAATAATTAAGTGAGTAAATGATTTTAGTTAGCGTCATTCTTTTATTATTTTTGTGATTTTTAGTTTTTTGATATGTTGTAATCGCAATTTGGTAGTTATGGTATTAGTTGGAAAATTAATGTTGAATGAAAAGTGTTGACAATCAAAACAATGAAAAAGTGAGTTAAATCTCAATAATGAATCTTCATCAGTATTGGAGATACAAATACCTGATTTAATTGGCCTTTTATTTTTTAAATAAATTCAAAATGTTTCCTGTGAAACATTTTGAATTACAAATTAAAAGTCATCATAAAATTTGAAAAAATAATTTTGATTTGTTTTTTTAAGTTTGTAATTGTTGTGTATTATTTTTTATGATATAATATTAATCGAAGGAAATATTTTTTAAAAATATAATTTTTATGTTTAGTCAGATTCGTACTGTTAAGATTATTGATCTTATTTCTTATATTTTTCTTTTGTTAAATATAATCATAGTGTCGTTGTTTTTGGATAAAAACCTAAGTAATTCTTATATCATACCAAAACAGTATGTATTTGGCGGTATGATTTTGATTGGAGTTTTATTATGGGTAACAAAATTTATTTTAAATAAAAAAATTCAGTTTACAAAAACCATGGTGGATGTACCGATTTTTTCTATTTTAACCGTTGGTTTTTTGTCAGCGGTTTTTTCTGACAGTGTTGGTGATAGTTTTTTTGGTCGTACCGAATATTTTGCTTTTAATTTTATTTTATTATTTTTATTCGTCGGATTTTATTATCTTTTGATAAATTTTGTTAATACTCCAAAACGTTGGCGTGGAGTTGTGGATGCTTTGATGGTGGTTGGTTTTTTATCTTTGGTAGTTTTTATTTTAAAAGCAGGGCTGAAAAATGATTGGTTTGTCGCTCTATTTGGAGATGTCTGGAACACCATAGATAATGTTAATAGTTTGTTCGGCGTTTGGTCAATCGTGATATTTTTATTAGCATTTGGTCAATTGATGAAAAAAGATTTAAGTTTTGGTAGAATAATTTTTTCTTTTATTACCGGAGTGTTGTCCTTAGCTGTTTTGGTAATGTTGAGTTTTAAAATTTTATGGTGGATATTGTTGATCTCTCTGATAATATTACTAATGTTTGGCATCAGTTTTATCAGAGAAATTCGAATGAGCTGGTTATCAGTCCTGTTTACAATTTTGGTTTTAAGTGCCGTGTTTATAATTTTTGGCACACCAAAATTTTTACAAGTATCAGTGCCGACAGAAGTAGCTCTAGGTTTTAAACCATCTTGGTCGGTTACTGTCGATTCAATATTTTTTAAGGTTAAAGATTTTTTTATAGGTAGCGGCCTAGGATCTTTTGGTGTTGATTTTTCTAAATTCAGAAGCGCAACTTTTAATTCTGACGCGCTGGCCTGGTCTATGCGTTTTAATCAACCGTTTAGTACGGCTCTGGCCATACTATCTGAAGGTGGTGTGTTATTATTTTGTGGAATTACTTTTTTAGTATTGTTGGTTTTTGGACATGTGTTTCAGATTTGGAATAAAACCAGAGCCAATCGTATCACAACAGTCGGTTCGGATTTTGATAGTGAGAATATGTTGTTTGAGTCGTTTTTGGTTTTTATAGTTTTTGTAGTTTTAACTTTAGGTTTTGGTCTTGTTTTTTATAATCAAGTTCTATGGTGGGTTTGGTGGTTGTGTTTGGCCTTGGTCGTATCCGGTTTTTCTTTTACGCACAAACATTTTATTTCCCATCGAGAATGGGCTTTGGAAGATACCCCTCAATATAGTTTAGCGTTTTCGTTTGGCTTGATAGTAATTATCACCGCTTTGGTAATGGTAAGCGTTTGGGGAGTAAGATTGTATGTTGCGGAAAAATTTTATAATAAAGCGCTATTAAGTGGCGATAGCAAGCGCGCTCAAGATTTTATATTGCAAGCTATCGAAATGCGTCCCAATTCTGATATTTATCATTCAGCTTTGGCTCAAATTTATTTGAACCAGGCAGTAGAAATCAGTAAACAAAATAATCCGGATATTCAAATGATTAGTTCGATTATGGCCAAAGCTGTTAATGAAGCAAAATACGCCACCGATCTTTCTCCCAAGTCGGTTATACTATGGGAAAATTTGGCTACCATGTATGAAAATGCGGCTATATTGGTGCCAGAGGCACGTGACTGGGCATTGAAATCTTTATCACAAGCTAAAGATTTAGAACCTTCCAATCCGGTTCATTGGTGGCGGCTTGGCAACAATTACACTGCGGTCGCGAAATGGGAAGAGGCTGTTAAAAATTATGAGAAAGCGATCGAATTAAAAGCGGACTATTTTGGCGCTTATATTGGTTTGTCAAATGTTTATGAACAAACCCAAAAAATTGATCAAGCGATTATAGTTTATGAGAAAATAATTGGTCAAAATCAAACTGATCCAGAAACTCTGTATAATTATGGTAGGTTATTGTATAACCGCAATAATCAAGGGGATAGGGATTTAGCCGAAAAAGTTTGGAATAAAGTTATTTCTCTTCAGCCAAATTTTTCCAACGCTCTATATAGTTTAGGATTGTTGTATGAAACGCGTGGCGATAAGACAACCGCCTTACAGTATTATTATAAGGTCAAGGATTTAAACCCAAACAATAAAAATATTGCTGAAAAAATAAAAAAATTAGTCGGTTCGGCCGGGATCTCTGAAAATTTGCCAATTACAAATCAGATCAAACCCAAAAAATAATTATGAAGACTAATAAAATCTTATTTCTATTTTTACTTTCTACCATATTGATACCGAGCTTAGTTTTTTCGGCCATGTCTTCTACTAATTATTATATTTATGCTGACTCGGTGGATTATGGCGGCGGGCTAGCCACCAGTACCAGCTATGATTTGCAAGACTCAGTGGGCGGAGGGGATTCAACTGGTATTAGTACCAGTACTAGCTATGAAGTACGAGCGGGTTATCAAGCAGCGGTGAAAGGGGTGCTTAGCATGTCTTTGAGTTCAGATAATATCGATATCGGATCTCTGAGTGCTTCTGGTTTGGTATTTTCTAGTAGTATGTTTGTTACGGTGGATACTAATTCTGTAACTGGTTATTCACTTTCAATATCGAATGTGAATGGCGTTTCTTTGGCAGATGTTTCTGATGGGGCAGTGGATGGTGATAGTGGTTCAGAAGAATATGGTTTGGCCTTGACTGGTAGTAATCGTATGTTTTCTGATGACCGGGCTATTGTCAACGGACTAGTATTAGTCTCTTCATCTGCGCCAGTAGTTTCAGATCAAAGCACTTTGATTTTTAAAGCCGTCCGTTCAAATAATAGTGGCGCGGCCAGTTATTCCCAGCTTGTTACTATAACCGCCTCAGCTAATCTCTAATTATGAATATTAGGATAAAAAAAATTGTTTGGTCGTTAGTCTTGGTAATTATTTTTTTTGCCAGTGAGGCACAGGCATTTTCTATCAGTCCGCTTAAATATGAGTCAACTATTGCTTCTGGTGAAAGTCAAAATTTTTTAGTTTCAGTAGAAAACAATTCCGATAATGAACATTCTTATCAATTGGTAGTGACCGGTGCTAGGCAAGATGAAAGTGGTCGCTTGGTATTTGATAAAAATATTGATATTGCTGAAAATTGGGTAAATTTTGAAAAAAATGAGGTGAGTTTGAAGGCTAGAGAAAAGAAAGATTTTTTATTTACTATCTCAGTTCCCAAGAACACTCCTCCCGGCGGGCATTATCTTGGTATGGGGATCGCAGAAAAAAATGATCGTGGTGTTGGTGGGAGTCTGATGACCGTTGTCGCTTTTCAAGTCACCGGTATCGCAAATGAATCACTGCGATTGGACAATTTTTATCCAGTTAGTAAATATTTTTTTGATAATAATTGGCGTTATTTTTTACAACTAAAAAATGTTGGTAATATTGATTTGGCGATGTCTGGATCTGTCCAAGTGTTATCTTTAAATAATAAAGATGTTTTTTATAAAACAGTTGATTTAGGAAGTAAATTATTTTCTGGATCCAATCGCACGGTTGATTTTATTATATCTCCTGAGAAAAATAAAATAATATTACCTGGCAAATATCAGGCGGTTTTAACAATTCATTATGGTTTGACCAATCAAGAAATAGTTTCCGTAGTTAATTTTTGGTATTTGCCTATTTGGTTTATGTTATCAGTTTTAATATTAATTATTTTGGTTGTTTCATTTTTTATATTCAAAAAAACAAAACATGAGATGGTATAATAAAAAAATATTTTTATTACTGACTATTTTATTTTTAAATGGGTTATTGTTTTCTGTTGTTGAAGCCACCACTACTGATGGCAATATAAATGTTCAGGTTTCTATTCCTGGCGGTTCTGGGTCTGATGGAACTACCCCGCCACCAATTCCAGTTCAAACTGATAATCCACCAACCATTTCCAGTGTTGCTTCGGTAGTTTCATATACCACTGCTTCAATAAATTGGACAGCGGCTGATGACAAAGGGGTGACTTCAGTCAGTTTTGTTTATGGCTTAACTACAGATTATGGACAAAATTCGAACCCAGGCGGTAGTTATTCGGTGAGTCTGTCCGGTTTGGCCACAGGGACAGTATATTTTTTTAAAATTTCTGTTACTGATACCGGTGGCAATATTGCGAACTATACCGGAAGTTTTAAAACCACTGTTTTTAATCAGGCTGTTTCTTTTCCTAATATTTCCAATATTCTAGTGAAACCGGGAGTGAATTCGGCCGGTCTTACTTTTGTTACTGATAAAAATACTACAGCTGAAGTGAAGTATGGATTAAGCACCAGTCTAGGAAGCAGTGCTTCTGAAAGTGGTGTATTTATCACTAATCATGATTTTACTTTGCCGAGCCTATCTCCCAATAAAACTTATTTTTATCAAATAGTAGCGACTGATTCTAGTTTAAATAGTACCAGTACGATAATATATAGCTTTAAGACTTTATCTGATACCACACCGCCGCCTGATGTATCCAATTTACAATTAACCAGCGGCCAAAACTCTTTTTCTCTAACCTGGAAAAATCCTTCTGTATCTTTTACTCCGGATTTTGTTGGTGTAAAGATATTACGTAAAATTGGTAGTAAAGCTACCGGTCCCAATGATAGCAGTGCCAGTATTGTTTATAATGGAAGTAATGAAGCTCTGCTAAATGATATAGTGTTGGCTGGTTTCACTTACTATTATACAGTATTTTCATATGACACTTCTGGTAATTTTAGCCCAGGTGTTTTTGTGAATGGAAATATTAGTGTGGTAAATACAGAAATTTGTAATAATAATCTAGATGATAATAATGACGGTAAAATAGATTGTGCTGATTCAGCTTGTTTCAATGATGCAGTTTGTAAAAAAAATGAACCTCAAACTCAACCGACATCAGCTGGGGGTGGTGGTTTGTCAGCCTGTAAAGATGAAAAAGATAATGATAATGATGGTTTGATAGATTTTCCGACCGATTCCGGTTGTAATAGTTTGGACGATAATGATGAATATAATCCACCTGCTTCCACCATACCTGAATTTGAAAAAATTTCTCTAACTAAATTAAAATTTTTTGCCGGCAGTCACCAAATTGAATTGTTACCTAAGCAAGGTATAATTTCTGGGTTGTCAGGAAGTAATTTGAGTGTGGCTATCAAACAAAGTGATCTGATAGGTTCGCCAAAGAGTTTAATTTTGCGAGTGGGTGATACTGATCAACATCAATTTACTTTCGATGGCAATAATACTTACTATTCTGATGTTCTTTTCCCATTTAGCGGTAAAAGTCAGGCGTTTGTGGAAATTGATTATGGAGCCAGTCAATTGGATTCTATCGCTATCAGTCTTCAAGCGGTGAATTTTGGTTCTGTTACTGATAACAATCATCAAAGTTTAGCCGCTACCGAAGTGATTTTGCATAAAGAAAATGGCGATATTTTTCCTGCTTCAATTTATGGTCAACAAAATCCTCAAGTTACTGGAAATTCTGGTTTGATCGGTTGGATGGTGCCAAATGGACGTTTTTATTTGACAGCTAAAAAAGAAAATTTTTATGAATATTCCAGTCCAGTGTTTGAAGTACAGAATAATATTATAAATAATGATTTGAGTCTGGTTGAAACACCACCAAAAATACAAGATATTATAGATCCGTCAGCTTCAGTTGCTAAAAATGTGGCGAATGTAGCCAAAAATTTAGCGCAAAAAACAACCGCTGCCACGGCGGTGGCTGTAAAAAAAGTGCAAAAAGCGGCGGCTGTCGCCCAAGAAATTGCGTCCGATCCAGCAGTAAAACAAGTAGCCAATCAAGTGGTGGCTCCAACTGCAGTGGGCGTGGCTGCCGTTGGTACAGTAGCTCTAGTATCTTGGGCTGATATTTTATCACTATTAAGATTTTTATTTTTACAGCCTCTATTGTTGTTGGGCAGAGGAAAGCGGGCAAAATGGGGGGTCGTTTATAATTCCCTGAGTAAAATGCCGGTAGATTTGGCTTTGGTGCGCTTATTTAATGCGGATACCGGAAAATTGATGCAGACAAAAGTTACCAGCTCTGATGGGCGCTACTTTTTTGTAGTTGATGCCGGACGTTATCGTTTAGAAGTGAGAAAAGGAAATTTTGTTTTCCCGACTTCTTTATTAAAAGATTTTCAAACTGATGGGCAGAAGTTGGATATCTATCATGGCGAAGAGATAAAAGTCATTGATAAAGGTTCAGTGATTACTGCCAACATCCCGCTTGATCCATCTGGTGAAAAATTAAAAACACCAAAGCGATTAATTTTCAGTAAAATGATGCATCGGGTTCAAGGTGTAATTTCTTGGATCGGTCTAGTGGTGACCGCAATTTCTTTATACATCTCACCGATTTGGTATATGTGGATCTTGTTAGCTGTCCATTTATCATTGACTTTTGTGTTTAGAAGACTAGCCAAACCGCCAGTGTCTAAAGGATGGGGTATTGTCTATGATGAACAAACCAAAAAACCTCTTTCTCAGGTGGTGGCTCGTTTATTTGATTCTAAATTTAATAAATTAGTGGCTACTGAAGTGACTGGTCAAGATGGAAAATATTATTTTATGGCCGGAGATAATAAATATTATGTTTCCTACGAACGTTTGGGATACGAACCACTTAAAACTGAAGTTATAGATCTGCAAGGTAAACAAGCAGAAACCATTGCTAAAGATGTGGTGCTTAAAAGAAAATAATTTTATTTAGTTATGCACAATTTTTATTCAAAAAATGTGAAAAAAGTAGTATAATAAACAGGAGATTTTTTTATGGGAGTTTTTGAGGGAAAAATAAAAAATAAAAATAAATTCCAAAATTTTTGGTATTTTGGTTTTATTTTGTTTTCACTGTTTTTATTCTCTATTTTTGGGCATTTAAAATTTGTTAAAGCGGCCAATACGCCCAACATTATTACTTATCAAGGCAAGTTATTAAGTGGCGGTTTGGCAGTAACCACCACTAAGGATATAAAATTTGTTTTGTATGATTCTGCTTCTGCTGGCACAGCTTTGTATTCAGCTGCTGGCACCACCAGTTCACCAGTGGCGGTTAGTACCACCTTAAATGATGGTTTTTTTACGGTTAATTTGGGTGATTCTGGTACAAATTCATTGGATCCGACAGTTTTCAAAAATAATCAGAGTGTTTATTTAGAAGTGATAATTGGTAGCGAAACGTTGTCTCCACGCAAGCGTCTTACTGCCAGTCCATTTGCCATCAATGCGAAGTATTTGGATGGCATTGGAGCCAGCTCGACTGCTTTGTCTTCAACTTATATCCCAATTTCTGATAGCAGTGGTAATTTTAATTTTAACAATGTCACTTCTAGTAAATTGTATGTTTCCGGCACTTCTACTTTAGCTAGTACCACAATTTCAAATCTGAATGCTTCTGATATTCTGGCTACTAATTTAAATATTACCAGTGCCACTTTTACTAATGCGACTAGCTCTGGTTCTTTTTGGTCTAGTATTTTAACAGCCATTACCACTGCTTTTACAAATTTGACCGTTACGGGTAATAGTTCTTTAGCCACTACTACTATATCTAGTTCAACCATTGGTTTTTTGAATGTTTCCAACAGCACTACGATTGGTGGTATTTTGAGTGTTACCGGCAATTCTTCTTTTGGTACCATTGCTTCCGGCACTTGGAATGGTAATGCTATTTCTAGTGTTTATGGAGGTACCGGACAGAACACTTCTGGTTGGAGTGGTTTTTTGAAGCTCACAGCTGGTACTTGGTCTACTAGCACTGTGAGTTTGACAGCCGATGTAAGTGGAATTTTGCCTGTGACCAATGGTGGTACCGGGACCAGTACAATGGCCAGTGGCGGAGTGGTTTTTTCTGATGGCACTAAACTCACCCAAGATGTAAGTAAATTTTATTGGGATAATACCAACAAATTTTTAGGCGTAGGGACATCTTCGCCACAACAAAAATTGCATTTATATGATGGTACTTTGTTGGTAGATAGCCCGACTAATCCGACCACGACAGGCTATCTGGCCACCTCGACTCTTTCCGGTGCTACTAGCGTTGATATTTCCGGTAAATATGCCTATGTAACGGCGTATAGTGATAATAGATTTACAGTGGTAGATATTACTGATCCGACCGCACCAGTGGAGATTGGATCTCTCAAAGATAATGCTAGATTAAATGGACCGCGGACAGTAAAAGTGGCTGGAAAATATGCTTATGTTACTAGTGATACCGGAGATAGTTTGACTATATTGAATATCGCCAACCCATATTCAATGTCCGTGGTTGGATTTGTTTCTACTAGCATATATCTAAATAGTGCTTATGGGCTATCAATTTCTGGTCAGACTGCTTATGTGACTGCTCAGATCGGCAATCAATTAACGGCCGTTGATATTTCCAATCCAAGCAACCCTACTATTATTTCTAGTATTACTGATATTGTTTATCTAAACGATCCTAGAGATGTTTATGTACAAGGAAATTATGCTTATGTGGCCAACGGTACCGGTAGTGGTATTACTGTAGTAGATGTTTCCAGTACACATAGTCTTAGTAGAGTAGGTTTTACTTCATCTAGTGTTATGAATGGGGCCAATAGAATTTATGTTTCTGGACGGTATGCTTATGTGGCCGCCGGTACTGCCAATGCTTTGGCTATCGTCGATATTTCTAATCCGTCTTCACCAACTACGACCGGTTCTATAAGTTCTTTTATTTTAAGTTCTGCCAGCGATGTCAAGGTTGCTGGTAAATACGCTTATGTGACCGCCAACGGGGCCAATGCTTTGGCTATAATTAATATTTCCAGCAAGAGTAATCCAAGTATAGTGGGATCTACTTTTTCCCCAGTTTACTTGATTGGTCCAAATAGTTTATTTTTGTCTGGTAAATTTGTTTTTGTTGCTTCTGGCGGTAGCGGATCACTGACTACAATTGATATTAGAGGTGCGGAGATTAGTTCCGCTTCAGTTGGCGATGTTTTCACTAACAGTTTAAGTGTTTGGGAAAATTCTGATTTTGGAAATAATATATCTATACGCAATGGATTGAATGTTGGTATAGGCGGTATAATGTCCAGTGGCGTTTTTTCTTTGAATGTAGATAACTCGGTATCTACCAGCACTTTATTTTCAATTGCCACCTCTTCTCAGATACTCGCGGTTTTTGGGGATGGTAGTATGGGGCTTGGAGTAACCTCCACCGTAGCCAAATTACAAGTGGCTGGTTCTGGAGAACAATTACGTCTAAATTACAACAATTCGGCTTATGCTTCATTTAGTGTCAGCAATGATGGAAGTTTGCTAATTTCTCCTTCCAATAATGCTATTACCTCTATTGCTAATGGACTGACAATCAATACCAGTAGTTTGGTGGTTGATAGATCAAGTGGGTTTGTCGGTATCGGTACTAGCAGTCCGCGCCAAAAGTTGCACTTGTCAGATGGTACTTTGTTGGTAGATAATCCAGTAAATCCGACCTTATCGGGATCAGTAGCTCTCAATTCACCCAGATCAGTCTACGTTTCTGGTAAATATGCCTATACCTTGGGTAGTAGCGGTTTGCAAATTATTAGTATTGAAGATGTTAACAATCCAAGTGTGGTCAGCTCTCTGAGTATTAATGGTATCAGTACCGGTTTGGATAAATCTATTTTTGTTGCTGGTAGGTATGCGTATCTTACTGCCAATACTTCTAATACACTATATGTCATAGATGTTTCTAATCCTAAATCACCGTCAATAGCTGGTTCAGTAACTGATAATAGTCGTTTGACCAATGCCATTGCCGTTTACGTTTCTGGAAATTATGCTTATGTGGCCGCAAACAATACCAGTACGGTAGCGATAGTAGATGTCGCCAATCCTACCAGTCCGTTGGTGGTTGGTTCGGTGACAGACGCTACTAAATTAGCTAGTGTTTCTGGAGTTTATGTGTCTGGTCGATATGCTTATGCGGTTGGACGTGATAATTCGTATTTTGTGGTTATAGATGTTTTGAATCCTAGTGCGCCATCCATAGTAGGCTCAATGACTGATGCTACCAATATGGGCGGTCCACGGGCTGTTTATGTTTCCGGCAAATATGCTTATGTCGCAAGCGATTTGTCGTATTCAATAGCTATTATAGACGTTTCAGATCCAGCTACTCCTTTTCGTGCCGGTTCGCTTATTGATGCTACCAATTTAGATACCGCTTTTGGTATTTATGTTTCCGGCAAATATGCTTATGTGGCCGCACGTGGGGTTAATAGATTATCAATAATAGATATCTCTAATTCCAGCACACCACGTTTCATAGGTTCTTATCAGAACGCTTCTGAATTATATGGACCAATATCAGTTTTTATTTCTGGTAAATATGCTTATGTGGTTAATCTTAACTCGGCTAATCTAGCTGTTATTAATATTAATGGTGCCGATATTCATGCGGCTAATATCGGCAATATTACTTCCAATGATCTGACTGTTTGGGAAAATTCTGATGTTGGTAACAATTTGTTTGTTCGTAATGCTATTAATGTTGGGACAGGTGGAATTCAATCAAACGGCACTATCACAATTAATTCTAATATTTCTTCTGGCAATTTTTTTAGTATTGTTTCCAGTACTAACTCTTCTATTTTTATGATTTCCGCTAGCGGAAATATTGGAGTTAATACCACTACTTTTGGCGGTGGCACATCTTATAAATTGAAAATAGATGCCGGTGGAGCTTCTGGAGGGGCGATCGGTGCAGATGGTTTCATTCGCGCGACCGCTTATATTACTCCAAGTACTACTTTGGATTTGGCCGAGACCTATCCGATAAATTTGTCTTGTACATTCAATGGAACATGTCCGGCTGATGGTGATGTGGTATGTGTTGATCCGACAGTAGTGGCTGGCGTTAAAAAATGTTCTATCAATGATAAAAATAATATTATTGGCATCGTGTCCGCTAATCCGGGTTTCTTGTTGGGTGGTGGTGATTTTCTTAATCCAACCGAAAACGCTGGGAAAGTTAAGGTAGCCTTAGCCGGTCGTGTGCCAGTAAAAGTTTCGACAATTAATGGAGCAATTTCTCCGGGGGATAAATTGACTATATCAAATGTAAATGGTGTAGCGGCTAAAGCAGTAGACGAAACATCGATAGTAGGTATTGCAATGGAAGGTTTTTCCGATAGTTCAGAAGGTAGTATTGTGGCTTTTGTAAATATTGGTTGGCAGAATCAACTCTATCAGACTTTGACGCTAAATACTGCTAGTTCTACTTTGATTGTAGGTAGCAATTTGACGCCATATAATTTGAATTTGAGTGGTGAGTTAACAATGTTTAATAATGTTTTAAATAAATTAGTATTCAATGCTACGGCTTTGTTTGAAACGAATACCAACGATAGCCACGCCTTTATTTTCAATGCTAAAAATTTTGGTACTTCTACCAATCAATATCTATTGTCTTTACGCTCAAATGACGAACCAAGATTTTCTGTCCTAGCCAATGGCGACGTCCATACTAGTGGCAATATTTATGCGGCCAGTGCGGTATTTGGCACTTCTACCAATCCGGGAGATCTGGCTGAAAGAGTAGATATTGCTTCTGATGACATAGTGGAGCCTGGTGATGTGATGGTAGTGGATATGAATAATCCAGACACCTATCGCCGCAGTAATGGGCCAAATGAACAATCGGTGGCTGGGGTAATTTCTACTAATCCAAGTATCGTAGTAGGTAATGGTAAAACAGACTATACAGCAGTGATGGCGATGGTGGGGCGGGTTCCGCTCAAAGTTTCATCTGAGAACGGTGTGATTGATCGAGGTGATCTCCTAGTTACCGCCTCAACTAGCGGTTATGCTATGAAATATGACCCCAAGAAGGATCAGAATGAGAAAATGATTGGAGTTATTGGTGTCGCCCTCGAGCCATTTTCGGCTCAAAAAGGTAAAATTTTGGCTTTAATTCGTACCGGATGGATCAATAGTCGTTTTGAAACTATTGCCAAACTGAAAGATAATATTTCACAATTGGCTGTAGCTCAAGGAATAATGTTGAGTAGTACTAGCACTGCTTCTTTAAGTGTAACTAATAATAACAACGGACAATTATCTTATACTGGCGGCAACCTTAATTTAGGCGGCAATATGTTATTGAGCGTTTCTTCAGTGAATGACAAAAGTAGCCGTTGGTCAATTGATGAGTTTGGTCATTTTATTACTAGGTTCACTACTTCACAGGGAGAAAAAGAAATGTTTTCAATTCAGTCTCCAACATCGGAATTTGTTTTTTCAAGTTCATCTCAATTGATTGCTGGAGAAGTTAAAATAATTTTTGATCAAGCGGTTCAAGATGTAATAGATTTTTCTGCGCCATTGAAAATCAATGTAACTCTCACTTCCGGTGAGGCCAAAGGTATATATGTAAGTGAAAAAAATGCACAGGGCTTTACTGTCAAAGAGTTGGATAATGGCAAGAGTGGAGCTACTTTTGATTGGATAGTGGTGGCTAAACGCAAAGAAGATGTCAGCAATCTTAATTTAAATGAAACTATTTCTCCAAGTGATGTAGTTTCATTACCTGTTATAAATTCCACAATACCGGCATCTGATGAAGTTGATGGTGCTGTTTTGAATTCCACTACGACTACCGCCTCGACTTCAGTACAAACAGCACCGGTCTTAACCGAACAGCCAGCTGTTCAATCGCCCGTATCCACAGATTCGTCGCCCGTCGAAAATTCTTCTGCTCAGTCATCAAAAACAGTTTTACAAACACCAGTTTCACCACTAGTCTCTCCTACCCAATCGGTTGTTAGCCCCGAGATAGCTCCGATAGTCCCAGCGTTGGTACCTGCACCTGTTGCTGAAATTAACAATTCTGCAATCGTTGCTCCAGTTGCAGAGTCAACGCCGCCGGCTTCCACCAATCAATAAAATTATAATAATTTAGGCATATTAAGTTTATGTTTGCTAGAATTATTGATATATTTATTAATATATTTTTTCGCAAAAATTTTAATATTTTTTTTAAATTGGTATTTTAATTTTAGTATGGCAATTAAAAAATCTCCTGAATAACAGGAGATTTTTTGGTGGACCTTAAGGGATTTGAACCCTTGACCTCTTCCATGCCATGGAAGCGCTCTAGCCAGCTGAGCTAAAGGCCCGAAAAACAGAATTAATTATATATTTTAAGTCTGGTATTGTCAAGATGATATTATTTAGGTAGAATTAGCCTGATAAATTTAAATTTAATATTATGTCATTTTCCATTGGAATTGTTGGATTGCCAAATGTGGGGAAATCCACTCTGTTCAACGCTCTGACTCGTAGCAAACAGGCTGAAGCCCAAAATTATCCATTTTGTACCATTGATCCTAATGTTGGTGTGGTAGAGGTGCCAGATGAGCGTTTGGCTAAATTGAGTTCGGTATCTGGTTCCAAAAAGATTATTCCGACAGTGATAGAATTTGTAGATATTGCCGGATTGGTAAAAGGAGCTTCAGAAGGCCAGGGTTTGGGTAATAAATTTTTATCTCATATTCGCGAAGTAGATGCTATAGCGCAAGTGGTGCGCGCTTTTTCTGATAGTAATGTAATTCATGTAAACAACAAAGTCGACCCGACTGATGATGCTCAAATTATAAATTTAGAATTGGTATTGGCCGATTTGCAAACCGTGAGTAAACGCCTAGAAAATGTCAAAAAAGGAGCCAAAGGCATAGTTGCCAAAGAAGTAGCCAAACAGCTGGAATTATTGGAGAAAATAAATAAACAGTTGCAAGCTGGCAATCCGGCGCGCGAATTGATGTATGATGAAGAAGAATTGGAAATGGTACGAGAACTTCATCTGCTTACTATGAAACCAATGCTTTATGTAGTAAATATTGATGAAGATATGAAGGGTGACAAAAAATTTGTAGCACCCGCAGGCAGTGAAAAGATTGAGATTAGCGCCAAACTAGAAGCGGAATTGTCTGAATTGAGTTATGAGGAATCAATGGAATATTTGAAGTCTTTAGGATTGACTCAAACCGGTCTGGACAGATTGGTAGTTGCTAGTTACAGACTGTTGAATTTAATTACTTTTTTTACTTCTGGTGAAATTGAAACCAGGGCCTGGACTGTTGAGTCTGGCACCAAAGCGCCCGAGTCAGCCGGAGTCATACACACTGACTTTATCAAAGGTTTTATCAAAGCGGATGTGGCTAACTGGCAAGATTTTGTAGAATTTGGCGGTTGGAGCGGGATAAAAACCAGTGGCAAATTGCGTTTAGAAGGAAAAGATTATGTAATGCGAGATGGGGATGTGGTGTATTTTCATATTAGCACCTAAATAATTTGTGTATAATAAAAATCCTGATTTTGTCAGGATTTTTTGAATCTCCAAATTTCTCTCCCGACGTGTTGACCGGGGCGCCAATAAAATAATTGTTTATGTTCTGATAAAATTGGTTCATTTTTAAATCCTAATTTTAGTATCTCGTTTTCGCAATCTATTTTTATCCATTGATTGCTACAATTAAAACGAGGAATGATAAAAACCACGATTCCACCCGGTTTTAAAATTTTGGCGAATTTAGAAAAAGCAATCAAATATAAATTTTTTAATTCAGCGGCTTGTTTTTCAATCATGATCCTTGATTCATTGCCTCTAAGTGGTTTGCCCAAATAAGGTTCAGCTATTACGGCGTCAATCGCGCTGTTATTTATTTTTTTAGTGATATCAAAAATATCTGATTCGAATACATTGATATTTAAGTGGTGATTTTTTATTTTAAAAATGTTTTTTATCCATTCAATATTTTTGTTGGTGTCATCTATAGCCGCTTTAGAGAGATCGGAACCGATTATATTATTATAACCCATTAATATTGCTTCGGTCACAATCGTTCCAGATCCGCAAAACGGATCAAGTATAACGGCATTTTCTTTTTGAGTAGCCAGATTAATCATCATCATCGCTAATTTGGGCGGCAACATCCCACTTTCTTCGTCACGTCCTGGTCGACCAAAATCGCGTTTGGAAAAATCATCAATTGATTGTATGGCTTTAGTGATAAATGCTTGATTGTCGCAAATTTCAATATCAGCTCCGCCCTTAATGAGCTTGTTATAAATTATGGTGGCGGTATTTTTTGCTTCAATATAGCGGGCGGACCGGCCTGTTTGTTTTAATTTTTTTTTGATTTCTATCCCTAGCGCATTGAAGCCGTTGATAGAAAATTCGATTTTTCCGGTTGGTATTTTTTTATTCAAATAATCCGCCAAATCTGTTTTACTGTTTTCCAATCGGCCGATCAATTCACAAATTTTGATTGTTCCACCCAGCCGTTTCATCAGATTTTGCGGATCGGGAAAGTTGGTAGAGGCCACAACCAATTTATTATCTTTCTGGTATGTGATTTTAAAATTAATATTGTTTAATAAAAAAGCCGCTTTTATTTCGGCTAACGACAATAAAGATTCTCGTCCTAAAATAAACAACCAGGTATTAGTTATTTTTTTTGGATTTGTCAGTTGGTTGAATGCCGGAGATGTCGACATAATAAAAAATATTTCTTATTTTTTCTGAAGGAAGCGGCAGTTCTGTTTTTAGTTTGATTGTATCTTGTGATAATCTAAAATTTTTATGATCAATTACATCGGCCCCCAAACTGGAATTAAGTACAATGATAGCATTGGCGTTGGACAAGGTGGTATAAGAATATTGATAGACAAAATAGAATACTAGAATTGTGCTAGCTATTAGTAGCCCGATAATAATTAGAGCAAAAACCTTCCAAATAGTAAAGCGATTGGCCGGTTTAAGATACCCAATTTTTCGGTTTAGGTCAAATTTAATGTTTATTGGCATAAAGTTTTATATCCAAATTCATAATAGTCGCATCAGGATTGTTGTTCTGGGGACTGACGGCTGAGGAAAGTTGTAGGTGATTGATGTTGAAATAATATTTTTCTTTTTCTAGAGTCGAAAGATATTTTAGGATATTGAAATAATCACCATTTAAAGTGAGAGAAATATTAATAGTATCGCCGCTGAGTTTGTCTAAATTAGAATTATCTATTTTTTGTGTGATTTTATTGGCGACAGCAATGTTTTCCAGAATGGTTATGAGCTTTAATTCATCACCCTGAAAAAACATATAATTAGAATATTGATTTACAGCCGAACTAATTTCTTCGATTTGTTGTTTGGATGTTCGAATGCTTTTGGTGTGTTCGTATTTTTTTTCTAAATAATTACGAAGCGAGGTGGTGTCTTCTTCTAATTTTTTTATATAGTTAATAGTCGGCCAAATAATGCCTAAAATTATCACCAGAGTAATGACTGAAATTAAAGCTAATAATGTGATAATTTTTTTTTCGTGGTTTAATTTCATAGAAGTTTAATCGGTATTATCTGAGATGGCTGGTTGATTGGTTTTGATTGGTGGGTTGGCGCCGATTTTTTTTATTTGAGCGTTAATTTGAAAGTTTACATTTTCTTTTTGGAATAATTGTGATATCGGTGTCTGTACTCCTGATATCCAAGTGTATTTTTTTAGAGAGTCCTGATAAGATAATAGGGAATCACGAGTTTTGGCGGTGCCAGAGATTATTATTGTACCGACTGTTTGATCGATATTTAAAAAATTGATTTTGATATCATTTGGAGTCTTGTTTATAAATTCTAAAATTTTTGGTGATAGCGGTGAATAATTTTTGCTGGCATCATTAAACTTTTTGATGATTGAATTAATTTTCCTAATTTCTTGGTTATAATGAGAAAATTCTCTGCTCACCAGGGTGGCGCTTTGGGACAGGTCATTGAATTCTCTTTGGAGCATGGATTGGCTAAGTAGTAAGATTATTGATAAGAGAGCCGAAACCAACAAAATGATTTCTACCAATTCTTTGAAGAAAATAAATCTGACCAACTGATCCAGCTGTTTCTTTTTTTCAACCGATAATAAATTAATTTTGGCAAAAAACATATTTATTATTCATTATAAGGGTTGATAATCGCCCGCATCGCTAAGCCGGTGGCCGATACCATGGTTAGACCCTGTCTTTTTTCTGATTCTGAAAGATTTTTTGTATCCATATTCCTCCAAGAACTGGTTAGTTCGCATTTGATTTTGAGTCGACGTCCTAAAGTGGAAGATAGATTCTGCATTTCGGCCATACCGCCACACAATTCAATTTTTTCGATCGGGTGGGAGTCTGGATAATGTTCTTGATAGTATAAAATTATTCTTTTGATATCTTTCACCAAACCATTTATCAATTCATCCACTATTTTGAGATAATTGTGGTGTTCTTTTATATAATTTAATCCACTTTTAATTTTTAATTCTTCCGCTGTTTTATAATCTAAATTTAATTTTTGTTCCAAGGCCATAGTGATAATTTCACCTGAAAAATTTATGGCAGTACTGAAACGCACTCCTCCCTGGTCGTAAATGATAATGGCTGATCGTGTGGCGCCAAGATCCAGGATAGCTTTGGCCCCATTTGAATCACTTATTAATCCTCTGGCAATTGCCAAAGATTCAATCTCCAAAGCAATTGGTTGCAAACCGGCGCTTTCCAATAGATAGACATAAGAGTCGGCGATGGATTTTTGGACCGCCCCGATCAATACTCTAGTGAATTTTGATTTCTCTTTTGATTTTATAACTTGCCAGTCCAAATAAGCTTCGGATAAGTCAAATGGTAAATGTTTTTGTGATTGATATTCCACATCTTCTTGTGTGACTTGTTCGGATGGCATCTCTAGTTCGATTGAAGTCAGAAAAGTTTTTGGTTCCGGTAAATCGGTCACTACCCAAGGAGAGGCGGCTTTTTTACTTTTGTCGTTTCCTTCTCTGCCTAGTAGTTGTAAAAGTTTTTTACGCACCATTTCCGGTTGTTGTATTTCTCCATTGACAATATATCCTGCTGGTAAAGATACGATTTTAGCAGATTCTATCTTATAAGAAATATCATCTGACGGCCATTTTTTATGGGCTGAAAGTCGGACTAACTTTAAAGAGAGATCTCCAATATCTAGGCCAAAGGCTTCTGAAAATGGATTATTAATAAACATATTAAAAGTTTTGCGCCAAAGTATACATTGGCATTATCACTGCGACAGCAATGCCGGCCACCATCAAACCTAATACTACAATTATTACCGGTTCAATAATGGTAGAAAAATTTTTCATGGTGGAATCAACTTCATTGCCGTAATATTGAGATAATTCACTCAGCATGTCATCCATTTTTCCTGCTTCTTCGCCAACCATAATCATTTCTGTAACCATTGGAGGGAAAATTTCCGGATATTGTTGTAAAATTTTAGAAAGATTTTCGCCGCGTTTCAATCCTTCACTCACCGCCAGCAGACTATCACGATAGACCAAATTGGTTTGGACATTGGCAGAAATTTTTACTGCCTCCACTATCGGTATGGTACTCTCCAAAAGCGATGATAAAGTCAAAGTAAAACGAGCCAGATTTATTTTTTTTATAACTCCGCCAAAAATAGGAAGTTTTAAGGTAAGACGGTGAATTGTTTTTTTGAAGTTTGGATTTTTTAACGCCCAGAAGAACAACACAATTAATGCAATCAAACCGATCAATATATAAATTCCATAGTTTTGAGTAAATTTTACAGTATTAATGAGTATTTTAGTGGCCAATGGGAGATCGGATTTGAAGTCTTCGAACATTACCATGATTTTTGGTAGCACAAATACAATCATCTCAATAGCGATACCCACGATCGCCGTGACGACTACGGCGGGATAAATCATGGCACCACGAATATGCGAGGTGAGTTCATGACTTTTTTTCATTTGAGTGGCCACTTGTTCTAGCGATTCTTCCATTTTTCCAGCCGCCTCTCCCGCCTCGATCATGCTAACATAAATTGATGGGAATACCTTGGGATATTGAGATAACACTTCGCTCAGTTGACGGCCTTTTTCTACTTCACTTTTTATTTCACCAATAATTTTTTTAAATTTTCTATTTTCTATTTCTTCACTTAATATTTTTAAAGCCGCTACAATGGATAGACCGGCTTTAGTCATAATTTGGAGATGAAAAACAAATAACATTTTGTCTACAAATGAAATGCGGTTGAAAAAAAATCCAAAAATATCATTCAATTTTTGTTCCAGGGGAGAAAGTTTTTTTATTTTTTCCTCCATAAAATTATTCTTTGGTGACTCGCAGTATTTCACTGATCGAAGTGATGCCAAGTTTTGCTTTAATGAGAGCATCCTCCAGCATATTTAGCATGCCGTGTTCGCGCGCGTATTGTTTTATTTCATCGGCCGGTGATCGTTCGTTTATTTTTTTTACCAAACCCTCATCTATCTCCATCACTTCATAAATACCCATCCGGCCTTTATACCCGGTTTGACCGCAGCGTGTACAGCCCTCACCTTTGAAAAAAGATAAATAATTTTCGGAAATATTAAAATCCTTAATGTTATTTTTGAATAGGGTTGTTAATTTTTTGATATCAAACATCTTGGCCAATTCTTCCAAAGCCGCTCCTTCTAAGATATATTCTTTTTTACAATGAGGACAGATTTTACGAATGAGACGTTGGGCAACGATGATATTTACAGTATAAGCTACCAAAAATGGCGGCACTCCCATATCAATAAGACGAGGTAGAGTGGTGGGAGCGTCATTGGTGTGTAAAGTAGAAAGTACCAAGTGACCAGTCATAGCCGCATTAATAGATATATCAGCGGTTTCCTGATCGCGAATTTCACCGACCATAATGATATTGGGATCTTGGCGCAAAAGGGCGCGTAAACCACTGGCGAAAGTGAAACCAACTTTCGGATTAATTTGACTTTGGTTAACACCATTGACGCGGTATTCTATCGGATCTTCTACTGTCGAAATATTTACACCTGGTTGGTTTAAAATTCCTAAAATTGAGTAGAGGGTGGTGGTTTTTCCCGAACCGGTCGGACCGGTGACCAAGATCATACCATGGGGTTTTTTAATAGCCGATTCGAGTCGTCTTTTTGGTTCATCCAAAAATCCCAGCTGGTCCAAAGTTAATGATTTGGCGCCCTCATGCAATAAGCGCATTACGATTTTTTCTCCATCATAAACGGGCAGAATAGAGACACGAAAGGCCAATTTATCCTCCTGTACCTGTATTTTAAAACGGCCGTCTTGGGGGATCATGTGTTCATCCAGTTTCAGGTTGGAAAGAATTTTGATCCTAGCCACAATTCCGCTTTGAACATTTTTGGGAAGAGTCATAACCGCTTTTAGAATACCATCGATACGATATCTGATAAGCACTTCTTTTTCTTCTGGTTCGATATGGATATCGGAGGCATTTTCATAAACGGCATGCTCTAATATGCTATTGACTATATTGATAATTGGTAGTTCTTCTGCTGCTTTTTTTAAATCTCCCGGAACCGCTACCCCCTCGGTTTCTGGTTTAATCACTAGAAATTCATCTTTTAGCTCAGCGTGGTAGCGGCGTAAGGCGTCTTTGATATCGGTTGGGGTGGTGATATAAATTTTTGAGTCTAAACCAGTTTTGCGATGAAGAAATTCTATGGTTTGAATATCGGTCGGATCAGTCATGGCCAGTTTTAGCTGGTCTTTTTCTTTTTCAAAGGCTACCACTTGATGGGTGCCGGCGACCGGACCGGGGATTAAGTTTAGAATATCTTTTTTAATTTCTTTGCTTTTTAGACTAATAAATGGCACTTCTAAAATTTCACCGGTTTTTTGGTAAAGTTCATTTTCTTCCACTAGACCATCAGCAATCAGTATTTCCTCCAATTTTTTATTTAATTTTAGGGCTTTTTCTTTAGCTTCCGTAATTTGGCGATTACCCACTTTTTTGTTCAGTTTATTCAGTACATTTTTTAAGGTTTTTTCAGAAAACATAAACATCAAAGATTTAATCTTTTATGCGCTAATTATATCACAAAAATGCTTTCACCTCCAATTCAGCTGTTGATATTGACTTTTTTTGGTTTTGTGGTATTATATTTTTGCCTAACTACGAAGTATCTAAGGGAAAAATTTATTCAAAGAAGCCGATTTGGCTTAATCTTTTATATATAAAAATGAGTATGAAGAAATACGAGTTATTGTTGGTTCTGCCGGGAACACTAGATGAAAAAGAAGCTGAAACCAGATCCAATGAAATATTATCTATAGTGAAAGAACATGGTACGGACGCCGAAATTGTTTCAATGGGAAAAATGCGTTTGGCTTATCCTATTAAACAAATTCGTTATGGTTATTTTTATACCTTGATTTTTAGCACTGAAACTAACGGTTTGAAGTCGTTGCAAGAAAAATTAGGATTGATGCGTGATTTGTTGCGAGCGATTATTTCTGTTTATAATCCGAATTACACTCCTGCCAGTAAGTTGTCTTATTCTACTAATGCGGCTGGAGTTAATGTTGTAAGTGAAGAAATACCAGAAGTAGAAAAAAACGAAAAACCTGTCGATAAAGTCGCTGATGCTAAAGTTTCTATCCAAGATATTGATAAAAAATTGGATGAAATATTATCCGGAGATATTATCGCCGGTGTTTAATAATTAAACAAAAATATATGGACCTAAATCGCGTCACTCTGATTGGTCGTTTGACTCGTGATCCGGAAGTGCGTAGCACTCCTAGTGGTCGTTCCGTAGCTACTATCACTGTTGCTACCGGACGAACTTGGACTGACCAGGCTGGTCAGAAACAGAAGGAGTCGGAGTTCCATAATGTGGTAATGTGGTCAAAGTTGGCCGATATTGCCGGACAATATCTACACAAAGGTGCCAGACTTTATGTTGAAGGCAGGTTAAAGACTAGAGATTGGACCGGACAAGACGGTGTCAAAAGATATCGCACCGAAATTATTGCCGATAGCATGATCATGCTAGATGGTCCTGCTAAGACCGGATCAGGATTTTCGGGCGGGTCATCGTCAAACTCACCAAGTTATGTTGCTGACGAACCACAAGCGGTAATTGAAGAAGAAATAAAAGTTGAAGATATTCCTTTTTAAAAAATAAATTAATTATGCAAGCTAACAGTAATAATAAAAACGAAGTCAAAAGTTGTTTCTATTGTGTGAACAATAAAGTGGCAATAGATTACAAAGACATCATGAACTTACGTCGTTTTGTATCTTCTTATATGAAGATTGCACCACAGCGCCGTAGTGGTCTCTGCTCCAAACACCAGCGCCATGTGGCTAATGCCATTAAACGCGCTCGTCAAGCCAGCTTGATGCCATACATGCCAAAATAATTAAAACATTCCCGACTATGTCGGGATGTTTTTATTTATGTCCACCTGGAGTAATTTTAAAAATAACCCCCGTTTAAAAAAAGTTTACGAAGAACGTCTGCAAATTTTGCGATTAATTCGTGAATTTTTTTGGTTACAAAATTTTGTGGAAGCTGAAACGCCAGTAGCCTTGCGCTACCCCGGACAAGAACCATATCTAAATCCATTGTCGGTAGAATTTAGGGACCCAATACAAAATAAACATATTTTTTATCTACGTACTTCACCGGAATATGCACTTAAAAAATTATTAGCCGCTGGTTGGCAAAAAATATTTGAAATTAGTAAATGTTTTCGCAATGAAGAAAGTTTTGGCGGTACGCATAATCCAGAATTTACCATGATTGAATGGTATCGCTCTCCGGGAACATACTGGGATTTTATGGACGATACGGAAAAATTATTTAAATATGTCGGTGAGAAATTAGCAAAAAATAATTTACAATATCGCGGTTTACAAATTGATTATTTAACTACGTGGGAAAGAATTTCAGTCAAAAATTTGTGGCAAAAATATTTACAGATAAATTTAGATGATTATCTGTCGACTGAAACAATGAGGGTATTAGTGCAAAATAGCGGATTAACGCCGGATGATAAAGATAAATATGAAGATTTATTTTATAAAATATTTTTAAATAAGATCGAGCCAAATTTAGGGATCGATCGTCCGGTGTTTGTTTATGATTATCCGGCGCAAATGTGTTCATTATCTAGATTATGTGAAAATGATTCGCGCTATGCCCAAAGAGCGGAACTGTATATTGGCGGTTTGGAGTTGGCCAATGGTTTTGGAGAATTGACTGATCCCAAAATACAAAAATCAAATTTAGAAAGAGATCGATCGCTACGTACTCAATTGAACAAGGAAATTTGGCCTATAGATAATGATTTTATCTCTGCTCTAGAGTCGGGGATAAATACGGCCGGGGGTATTGCTTTGGGAGTGGATCGTATGGTATTATTGTTTACTGGTGCGCGTGATATCGATGAAGTGATCTTCCAAAGCGTCGCTGATCAGCTAGATATTTAAAATAATTATCGTTTAACCTAAAATTTATGGCCTCAACCTCAGAAATTCGTAAAGGAGTAGTAATTAAACACCAGAATGATCTTTATGTGGTGGTGGAGTTTCAGCATATCAATCCCGGTAAAGGCGCAGCTTTTGTGCGTACCCGTATGAAAAATTTAGCTAGCGGTAAAGTAATTGAAATCACCTATAAAACCAGCGAAACGGTTGATATTGTTAGTGTACAATTTCAGAATATGCAGTTTTTATATAAGAGTGGCGACAATTATGCCTTTATGAATATGGACAATTATGATCAGATTGAAATGGACGGTGATTTGATTGGTGAAGATGGAAAATATCTCAAAGAGGGACTGGAAGTGATAGTGGGCCTCTATGAAGAGCGTCCAGTTAGTATTCAACTGCCAAAGAAAATTCAATATAAAGTAGTGGAAGCGCCGCCAGCAGTCAAAGGAGATAGTGCTTCGGGTAATGTAACTAAAGAAATAAAACTAGATAATGGGCTGACCATACAAGCGCCGATTTTTATAAAAGAAGGCGAAGAAGTTTTGGTCAATACTGAAACTGGAGAATATAGCGCTAGAGCTTAATAATAAATAAACCCACGAGTAGATCGTAGGTTTATTTATTATATATCTTGGTCGTCCAATTCTTTGTCTAGTTCGCTATCTTCATCCTCGGCACTGTCTTTCCAAGCAGCTTCTTCATTACCGTCACCATATTCGTCTAAATTTTCTTCATATTCATTATCCAATAGATCTTCAAAACTTTCTGAAGATTCGTTTTCTTTCTCTTCTTCCAAATCATCATTTGGACCATCGAGTCTTTTTGGCATAGTTTTTGAATTATATTTTAAGATAAAATGTAGTAAATAAATTTTATTATTTTTTAAAAAATTAGTCAACAAAGGGATTGACTAATTGTTGATAATTTGTTACCATATTGTCATCTTTAGCTTAGATATTTTGCTTACTGCGGGTGTCATATAACGGCTATTATCCCAGTTTTCCAAACTGGTGACACGGGTTCGACTCCCGTCACCCGCTCAGACAAAAATACACCAACTTTAGTTGGTGTATTTAAATATATTATAGATTATTTAAATAGACATAGTTTTGATTTTATTTTATAATAATACCGCTATTAATTTTATTATATGAAAGAAGATGTAATTTTTGGTCGTCGTTTGGTGTTTTCACTTTTTTTGATATCTTTGGTTTCTGTTTTTCTTTTGGCGGCTAGATTTTTTTTCGTTGTCAATTGGTACTCTCTTTTTTTACTTTGGAATTTATTTTTAGCCTGGGTGCCACTAATGGTGTCTTATTGGTTGTATTTTTATTTACCTAATAAAAATATCTATATTCAAGCCTTGGCGATAGTGGTTTGGTTGGTTTTTTTTCCAAACGCGCCATATCTGATAACCGATTTTATTCATTTTACTGTTCAGCCCAATCTACCATTATGGTACGACTTGATAATGTTGATGAGTTTTGCTTGGACCGGGCTGTGTCTTGGTTTTGTTTCACTTTTTTGGGTGGAGGAATTTTTGAAAAAAAATACCACTGCTAGGGTGGTTAATGGCTTGGTTTTTATATTTTTGTCACTGACCAGCTTTGGTGTTTATTTCGGGAGATATATGCGTCGCAATAGTTGGGATGTATTGACTAATCCAATAGTGGTGGCTGGTGATTTGGCCAATGCTATTTTGGGGCCAAATTTTTTACATACTATCGGCATGACCGCTGTCTTATTTTTATTCTTATCAGCCGGATATTATTTTTTTAGAGTAATGTTAACAAATAAAAGATAAGGCCGGTGGGGGCTATTTATTTTCGGCATGATTTGCAATAGCCAAAAAATTCTAAAAAATGCTGAGTTACCCTAAATTTATTTTTTCTCCAGACTTTTTTTTCTTGCAATTTCAAGTCTCCAGGCAGAGAGATATCGTCCACTTTCTGACATTTTAAGCAGACCAAATGATGATGGTGGGTGTTTTGCTTAAGTATCTCGTAGCGAGTCACTCGATCATTAAAATGCACTTCGTTTACCATTTGATTTTTTTGGAGTGATTCCAATTGTCGGTAAACAGTGGTTTTGTTGGCTTCAAGGCCTTTTTTTATTAGATAGTTTAAAAGTTCTTGAGGCGAAAGCGGGCGCTGATTTTTGGTCATTATTTCAATTAGCGCGGTACGGATGGGCGTAACCCTTCCTTCCTTTTTTTTAAATTGTTTTTTTATTTTTTTTTGGATTATCATGTTGGTTTATTTATCGACTGTTTCTTTTTAATAATAACACTAATCCAAAAATGGATAACATTATTAATACGATGACACCACCAGACGACAGATTTAGGTAAAAAGAAATAATTATACCGCCTAACACAGAAATTAAAGAAAAAAATTCTGCCCACAACATAGTAGCTTTAAAACTTTTTTTGAGTTGTAAAGCCGTAACTACTGGTAGTACCAATAAAGCGGAAACTAATAAGATGCCAACAATCGGAATGGCCAAGGCGATAAGAGTGGCGGCCAATAATATGAAAAGATTATTAAAAAGTTTTACCGGTATGCCGCTAACTTTGGCCGCTTCTTCATCAAATGAAACGTAGACCAATTCCTTGTAAAAAGCAATTAATAAACCGGCGATAATAAGACCTAAAATTAAAATAATGTAGATATCAATTTGTTTTACCGTCATGATACTGCCGAAAAGATAACTAAATAGATCAACATTAAAACCATGGGCCAGTCCAATTAATACGACCGCTAGAGCCAAACTGCCGGAGAGGAAAATGGATAAAGCGGTTTCACCATATATTTTTTTGCTTATTCGTAAGCGTTCTATGGCTAGTGACGAGATGGTGGCGGCACAAAGAGCAGTAATTAGCGGGTTGATGTTTAATAATAAACCAATGGCCACTCCGGCTAAAGAAACATGGGCCAAAGTATCGGCGATCAGAGAATAGTGGCGCAACACTAGAAACATGCCAACCAAAGGGGCGATGATGCCAATTAATATTCCGGCTTCGAGGCCGCGGATTATAAAACCATATTGGAAAAATTCAAACATATTTTATGGTCTTAATGTTTATGTAAAATAAAACTGGTGTTTTCACCATACAGTTTGTGGATATGATCACCGCTAATGCATTTTTTGGGGTCTTGGTGATAAGTCAGATTTTGGTTTACACAAGCCAGTTCGGTCACTTCTTTGGCTACCATATCTAAATCATGAGAAATCATTACTAAGGTAATACCAAATTCCAAATTTAATTTTTTTAATAAAGTATAAAATTGTTCTTGGGCTTTTAAATCCACCCCAACAGTCGGTTCATCCAAAAAAATTACTTCTGGTTCGGCCGCCAAAGCACGAGCGATAAAAACACGTTGTTGTTGTCCACTGGAAAGGTCGCCAATCTGCCGATCTTTAAAATTGTACATTTCTACACGACAAAGAGATTCTTTAATGATCGCATCATCTTTTTTATCCAATTGACGCAATAATCCTTTGTTACCGTACCGTCCCATCGCCACTACTTCATAGACAGTAGCCGGAAATAATAGATCAAAATTTATCGCTTTTTGTGGTACATAGCCAATTTTTGACCAATCTTTAAATTTGGCTATTGATTGTCCAAATAATTTTACCTCCCCTGCGGCCGGTTTGATTAGGCCAAGCATAATTTTCAGCAGAGTGGTTTTACCGCTACCATTGGGTCCGATGATTCCAAGATAATCGCCTTGGTGGATGGTAAGGTTGATATCTTTTAGGACGATTACATTATCGTAAGAAAAAGAAACATTCTTGACCGTGATTATATTTTTGGTGTGGTCTACTGGCATTGGAGTGCAATTTTAAGATTGTTTAAATTGTTTTCCATTTCGGTCAAATAATTTTTCCCATTGGCTATTTCCTCATCGGTCAATCCTTCGATTGGATTTAATACCAAAGTTTTGGCCCCGGTTTCTTTTGCAATGGTGTCCGATAATTTTGGACTAACCAGGCTTTCAAAAAAAATATACTTGATGTCGTTATTTTTTACATAATTAATTACTTCAGCCAATTGCCGCGGTGAGGGCTCTTCATCAGGCGACATTCCGGAAATCGGCACTTGTTTTAATCCATACTCGGCCGTCATATACTCAAAAGCATTATGTGCAGTAATTATATCTTTTTTAATACAACGACTCAAGTTAAGACGAAATTTATTGTCCAATTCTTCCAGTTTATTGTTGAGTTTTTTTGCGTTGTTTTCATAGTATGTTGAATTGATCGGATCCATCCTGGATAATGATTGCAGGATAATTTCCACTTCGTTTTTTACCAAACGCGGATTAAGCCAAATATGCGGATCACGGATGATGTTATCTTTTGAAACAATTTTATTGTTAATCAAATTTTCATCTAAAGAAATAATTTTGTTTTTATCACTTAGATTATTTTTTATATTTTTGCCCCAGGCTTCTAATTTGCCACCATTAAGGATGAGCAACTTGGACTTTTCTATTTTAGTCAGATCTAGTGTGGTTGGTTCGTAGTCATGTGGCTCGGCGCCAGTTGGAGTGACGTTGTAAACCTCGGCTCTATCGCCGACTATTTCTGAAGTAATAAAAAATAAAGGATAAAAGGAAGTAACTATGAGATTTTTTTTGTCAGTCTCGCTCTCAATGACAGGGGTGCTTATTTTGTTTTTAATGATTTTTATGGTAAAGACGAGAGCGACAATCATTATGACGCCAAATATCAAGGCGATATTTTTGTTTTGGATATTTCTGAACATATTTAAATTACTGCTATTTTTTATAATGCAACTAGGTTGCATTTATAATTTAGCATTATTAGACCGATCTGTCAAGTCGGGTCTGCACATAAATGCAACTAGGTTGCGTTTGTGTCGAGATATTTTGACTATTTTTTATTTTAGTTATAAGATATAAACTATATGTGGAAAATAAAAATTACCCTATTTATTTTATTATTTAGCAGCTGGTTGTTTTTACCGTTTCAAAATATCGTGAATAGTCAGTCGAATGAGGCGACTGACAATGGTTTGAATGCGGTTCAGCAGAAAACGACTTACCAAGATAGTTATTATCTGGCTAAAGTAGTAGAGATATTAGAAGCTGGTAAAAAAAATATCGATGGTTATCTGCAAGATTATCAAAAATTAAAATTAGAGATTATTAATAGTGATGAGAAAGGGAAGCAGATAGTGATAGATCATGGTAGCAGTTTTGTTATTACCAGCGGCCAGAAAGTTGTGCCAAACGAAATGGTGGTTATTGCCAAGACTCCACCTGCTCCCGGAGCTAAAAGCGGTTTTTATTATATTATTGATAAATACCGAGTGAATAGGCTGATTTATATTATTTTGGTTTTTTTGCTAGCCGTTATATATTTTGGCCGAAGACGCGGTTTTACCTCGATGGTGGGCATGTTGTTTAGTGTGGCAGTAATATTTTATTATATTATTCCTAGTATTTTAAAGGGTAGCGATCCGCTTTTAACGTGTATTATTGGTTCGGTGGTTATTATTTTATTGTCGCTTTATCTTTCTCATGGATTTAATCGTCGTACTTCTATCGCTCTGCTTAGCACTTTGTTGTCTTTTGGTTTGGCAATTGTTATTGATCTATTTTTTGTTTATATTACAAAATTGTCTGGCAATGGTACAGAAGAAGCGTTTTATTTACAATTTGATGGTGTAAATTTAGACCTAAGAAAATTATTATTGGGCAGTATTATTATTGGCGTACTTGGTGTGTTGGATGATGTGACTACCGGACAATCAGCGGCAATAGAGGAGGTAGCCAAAGCCAACCCCAGTCTTGGTTTTTTCCAATTGTATCATAGCGGTTTGTCGATTGGTCGGGAACATATCGCTTCGTTGGTTAATACTTTAGTTTTGGCTTATGCGGGTGTTTCTTTCCCGCTATTACTTCTGTATGGAATACAAAAGTCACAACCGCTGTGGATGACGATCAATAGTAATTTTATCGCTGAAGAAATTGTGCGTACTCTGGTTGGCAGTCTGACTTTGGTTATTGCTGTACCTCTCACGACTATGTTGGCGGCGTTTTTTTATTCTAAAAAATAAAATTTAAATAATAATTTTATTTTTTAATTACCGCCAATTCCGACAATGTTTTTGAAACCGAAAAGATTTAGAGTCCAGTTTATAACAATTTTTATTTTGCGTAATTTGCCGGGCATAAACACCAAATAGACTGTACGTCTGAGCCACCAAGCAAAAAAACCGGCTAATATTATGTTTTTTCTCAAAACAACTACACCGTAATTATCGCCAATTGGCATCAGCGTTCCTTTGGATTTGAAATGAAACGGTTTTATGTTTTTATCTATCATTTTTGAAATTAAGTGTTTGGCTACATACTTGCCTTGAGCTTGTGCCACTTCACCAATTTGCGGATAAATAGAATTTTCTTCTTGATTATGCCCACAGGCAATATCTCCGATCGCATAGGTGTCGGTAAGGTTGTCAATTTGTAAATATTCATTAACCGAAAGACGGCCGCGTTCACAATAATTTACATCCAAAAAATTAGCAGCAAAATTATCTACTCCGGCACACCAGACAGTCACATCACTAGGTAGGATCTGATCTTTTAAAATAATTTTATCCTCTCTTACTTCATCGACTGAAGAATTAAAAAATATTTTTACCCCTAGTTTTTTTAGACGGTTAATAATTTTTTCTTGAGCTCGTTTTGGAAGTTGTGGTGCTATTGTGCTGGCCGACTGAATAATATTAAGATCGATTTTTGTTTGCGGGTAAAGTTTTTTTAGATCATGTTTGGCCAGACTTGACAATTGCCCGGCCACTTCAACACCGGTGTAGCCCCCGCCAATAATATTAATTATTAATTCTTTAGGACTATTTTCAAGTTTTTTGATTAAATCGTTGCGCAAATGCAGGGCTTCATTTAAGGTGCGCACTGAATAAGAAAATTTTTTCGCCCCTAAGATGTTGTAAAAATTCACCCCGCTACCCAAAGCAATAATGCAATATTCATAGTGAATATCGCCCAGTCCTGTTTGGACCGTTTTTATTTGCGGTAAAATTCTTTCTACTTTGGTTTGTAAACAATGGTGTGGAGTTTTGTAGATTAATTCCCGTAAAGAGATGGTGGCGTGCTGTGGTTCTACTGACCCGGAGGCCACCTCGTGTAATAATGGGGTGAAAGTAAAGTAATTATTTTGATCAACGATAGTAATAGTTTTATCTATTTTATTTTTTTTAAGCTCATTGGCTAAATGGTCAAACACGGTATAACCACCAATACCGGCTCCTAAAATGAGTATGTCAGTAGACAAATGTTGTTTGTTTTTCATAGTTTTTAAGATATTTATCATTCCCCGTATTTTCTGAAGAATAAAATTTTAGCGGCTTGGGCTAATAAGAAATAAACGATGATAATTATAAATAATATTGCCCAGTATAATTTGGGTAGAGCCACTAAATTGAGATTGCCGGCTAAAGGAGAAAATGGTAGCCAGCTACCTATTATTACTATGGATAAAGTTGTTATCAGTAAAGTTTTAGATGGCCAACTTTGAATAAAAGGAATTTTATTGGTGCGAATAATATAGATTATCAAAGTTTGTGATACTAAAGATTCTACGAACCAACCAGTTTGCAAAATAGCCGGATTGGCGAAAGCATTGAAAACATATAACATTATAAAATAGGTGATAAAATCAAAAATTGAGCTGATTGGCCCCATCCAGAGAATAAATTTTTTAATATGATTTATTTCCCAGCGTCTTGGTTTGGTGAGAAAACTATCATCTACTTTGTCGGTCGGTATAGCGGTTTGGGATAAATCATACAATAAGTTATTGGTCAAAATTTGAATTGGCAGCATGGGTAAGAACGGTAAAAAAATACTGGCGCCAACCACACTGAACATATTGCCGAAATTGGAGCTGGCGGCCATTTCAATATATTTGACAATATTGCCAAAAATTTTTCTTCCTTCCAAGACACCATCTTTCAGAACCCCTAAACTTTTTTCTAGTAAAATTATATCGGAAGATTCTTTGGCAATATCGGCCGCACTATCGACTGAGATACCGATATCCGCGGCTCTTAATGCCGGGGCGTCATTTATCCCATCCCCCATAAAACCCACTGAATGCCCTAGGTTGCGCAGAGCGTTTACTATTTTTTCTTTATGCAGAGGTGTGAGTTTGGCAAATATATGGCGATTGTTTATTTTGTCTTTTAATTCTTCTTCGTTTAGATGTTCAATTTCATTACCTAGTAAAATATTTTCAGTTTCTAGCCCAACTTGTGAACATATTTTTTTAGTGACTAGTTCGTTGTCGCCGGTGAGTACTATCACTTGAATACCATTTTCTTTTAGACTGGCAATCGTATCTTTGGCGGTTTCTTTGGGAGGATCTAAAAAGGCCAAGAAGCCTATCAAGATAAGATTTTTTTCGTCATTATAGGAATAATGTGTTTTAGTAGCGGGCTCTTTTTTGTAAGCGATGGCCACTACTCTAAAACCATCGGAATTTAGTTCGTCCTCAATATCTTTTTTGATATGGTCTTTGGCGGCCGCCAAAGGAGAGATTTTATCATTGATTTGAATGTGCGTCGACAAAGCCATTATTTCTTCAATCGCTCCCTTACAAATCAACAAATGTTCCTTTTTTTCATTTTCTATCACTACGGACATGCGTCGACGTGAAAAATCAAAAGGTATTTCGTCAATTTTTTTATAATTTTTTTCAATTTTTATTTTTCTTTTAATATCTTTATGCTCCAATATTGAGGCATCCATAAGATTGGTCAAACCTGTTTGAAAATAACTATTTAAAAAAGCATAGTTTAAAACGGAATCATCTTCATCTCCGGAGACGTTTAAATATTTTTCTAAAATGACTTTTCCCTGAGTAATGGTGCCAGTTTTATCGGTACAAAGTATATCCATGGAACCGAAATTTTGAATAGAATTAAGGTGTTTGACGATGACTTTTTTCTTTGACATATTGAGCGCGCCTTTGGATAAATTTACTGTCACAATCATCGGCAACATTTCTGGGGCCAGACCCACAGCGACCGCTAAGGAAAATATTAGAGCCTCCAACCAATTTCCCTTCATTAGGCCATTGATAAAAAATACCAATGGGACCATGATCAAAATAAATTTCATTATTAGCCAGGTAAATTTTTTTACCCCTAAGTCAAAGGTGGTGAGCGGTTCGGTATCGACAAGCTCCTGGGCGATACTGCCTAGATAAGTATCTTTGCCGGTTAAAGCTACTAACGCGGTGGCGCTACCCACTTCTACATCGGTTCCAAGTAGGCAGATATTTTTTAAATCTAAAATATTACAGTCTTTTTCTTTTTGGTAATTGGGATTTTTTTTAATCGGAAAAGATTCGCCGGTTAGAGTTGACTGGTTGACAAACAAATTTTTTGATTCCAACAAGATCACATCAGCCGGTATCATATCGCCGGCAGACAAAGTGATTATATCGCCGGGCACTAGAGCGGATAGTGGCAAATTTATAGTTTTGCCACTGCGAATTACCTTGGCAGTGGTGTGTACCATAGCTTTGAGTGCTTTCGCCGCTTTGTCAGCCTTGATTTCCTGAAAGAAGCGCAGAAAAACACTGATAATTACCATTGATCCAATCATGATAGCGGCGCGATAGTCTTTGGTGAAACAAGATACTACTACTAGGACTACCAAAAGCAAACTGAGCGGATCACGAAAATTATTTAATAAAATTATCGGCCAAAAAAGTTTTTTTTCAGTAACCGCTTCGTTTTTGCCAAATTTCAGCTGTCTTTTATGAGCTTCGGCCGAACTTAAGCCGTACTTGAGATTGGTGACAAATTTTTTTATTAAAGCAGTTTTTTCCAATGTCGCTAAATCAGCAATTTTTAGGTTTTTATTTAAAATAAGCGAATTTATTTTTTTCACTTTTTTAGCACTGTGGGTTAAAAGATGTTTAAATTTAGCCATATCTATGTGATTATCTTAGCTATTATATCAAAAAATGGACAAATTTACTAAGGGTTGACAAAATATTTAAAAATTTATATAATTGTTATCGTTATGCGGTAGTAGTTCAGTTGGTAGAACGTCTCGTTGCCAACGAGAAGGTCGCCGGTTCGAATCCGGTCTGCCGCTCAAGGTAGAAAGAAACAAGAACAGGCCAGCCTGTTCTTTAAATGTCGCGGGATAGAGCAACCAGGCAGCTCGTCGGGCCCATAACCCGAAGGTTCCCGGTTCAAATCCGGGTCCCGCAACAAATAAAAAACCTCTCAAGATGAGAGGTTTTTTAATTTAAAGGTATTAATTTTTATCAAGATCTTTTTTGTAATATTCATCATACATTTCCCAGAAGGCCAAAAGCAGCGAGGTGATTACCGGCCCAATAATAAATCCCGATATGCCAAATATCACGATGCCGCCAAGCGTAGAAAATAATACTAGCAAGGGGTGCATTTGCGAATCTTTGCTCACCAAGACAGGTCTTAAAAAGTTGTCGACAGTACCAATTATTAAAGTTCCAAATAGAATCATACCGATGCCAGCAGCAATTTTACCAGTCAGTAGCATCAGTATGGCGACCGGCAGCCAGATGAAATATGACCCCACTCCTGGTATGGAAGCCAATAAAATCATCAACATTCCCCAAATCAAAGCTCCCTCAACTTGAGCGACAGCAAACATTGCCCAACCCAATATCCCCTGAATAAGACCAACTGTCAAACTGCCTTTTATAGTAGCGCGGACGGTCGAGGTAAATTTATTATAAAGTATTTTTTCATAGCGGTCACCCAACGGACATAGATGCATCAATTTTTTTAAAAAATTTTCTCCATCACGCACGAAGAAAAACAGCGCATAAAACATTATGAAAAACATGACCGCAAAAATTAATGAATTTTGGGTCAGAGTTTTGGCGCTTTCTAGTAGAAATCCACTTACTGATTGATAGAATTCAACGATTTTTTGGGTTAGGAAGGATTGGTCGATATGCCATTGTTTGGTATAAGGATTTTGCTCTATCCATTGCAGGGCGCTTTGCACCATGTTATTGATTTGGTTGCTATTGCCGGCAGCTTTACTATATAAATCAAAGGCTTCTTTCGCGACCAATGTGCCAATACCAAGCAGAGGTAAAACAATTATAAAAAATATTAATACCAAAGTCAGGGTGGAACTGAGGTTCTCACTTTTTATTTTTTGATTGAGCCATTTGTAAAAGGGATAAAAAATACTGGCCAAAATTGCCGCCCAAAACAGCGGATAGAAGAACGGTTGCATGATTGTAAAGAAAGCAACTGTCACCGCGCCCAGCAAAATAAAAAATATTAGATGGCGCATTTTAGAAAAATCCATATATTAATGATTAAGTGTATATCAATATTTTATCAAAAAATTATCACTATTTCAATTGTTTGGTCGTAGAATTTCTCTGATAGTTTCTCTGGAAATTATTTTAAATATCAAGGTGAGTAGACAATAAACGATTCCGCCTAAAGTGATTGACCACAAAACATGAGGTAGCGGGATGAACGTAATAGCAATATACATTATCAACCCAGCCATTATTATTTTGAACAAAGCTTTCAAGTGCGGATAAAAAGAGGTAAAATGAGAAACCAATAACATGAGCATAAGCCCGGCAAACAATTCTGAAAAAATAGTAACACCGGCCGCGCCATAAATACCAAAACGAGGGATAAAGATCGAATAACCGATAATGCTCAAAATCGCATCACTGGCATAAATCCAGATTGCCTGTTTTTGTTTGTCTATTGCCAGGGCGGTGTAACCAAAAACCATGCCAAAACAGATTCCCAAAATAGTCCAACTCAACCAGATCAATATTTTTCCGGCGCCGGCAAATTCTTCGCCGCCAACAAAGCGCATAATTGGTTCGGCCAAAGCTATTGCCCCAATCATCAGCGGTACCAAAATCAGAGCCATTAGGTCAAAAGCAATTTGTAAATATTTACTGAATTCTAGAGGTTGTCGGCGCGACCAAAAATAAGCTAATAATGGGGATATTATCCCCATGGTTAAAGCCGCTATTTGGATGATGATATCTAGCACTCGATAAGCGGCACCATAAAAACCGACCTGAGTTTGTTCTGAAAACAGTGGTAATATTACCCGGTCACCTTGTAGATAAAAAGAATTAAAAATAATACATAAGGCGGTTGGCCAGATTTTTGTGAATATTGCTTGGGAAATTTCTTTATCAAATTCTAGTTTTAATTTAGGCGCACGTAGGAATAAATACAAGGCGTTTACCACTGAGGCGCCGGAAATGGCAATCATAAAATATAAAAACCCGGCCGAATTTTTTGTTAGCAAAAAGGCGCTTATTAATAAAATTGTTCTGCCAATTAATTCACCGGTGGTAATGATGTGGGTTTTTAATTTCATCTGATAATAACCGGCAAATACCTGAGAAGCGCTAACGGCAAAAAAAGAAATAGCAGTTATGGCCACTGCTAATTTTATCTCTAAAGGATAGGGAAAAAACAAAAACAACAAAGGCGCCAAGCCTTGAAAGATAGCGGCCGTAATGAGACGCCAAGAAAAAAGATTGTTGAGTAATTTTTCTTTATCAAATCTAGGCTCCGACAACATGGTAGCAGATATAACAGTAAAACCAAAATCGCTGAAAATGCCTACAAATTGCAAAAAGCCCATGGCAGTGGTGTACCAACCGAATTTTTCTGCCCCTAAACCGCGAATCATTATGAGCACTGCCAACAAGCCCAAAAGAGTGCTGATAATTTTGCCTCCCAATTGGATGATAGTATTGTGAGCGATTTGTTTTTTAAGCGTCATAAAATTGTATTTAGTATAACATGCGTTGAAGTGGTTTTCAATTGATGGTATAATTATTTCCACTATGATAAAATTTTTTACTTTTTTGATTACAAGCCTATTAATCATTTCACCAGTTCAAGCCTCTAATGCGACTACTACCGTTAATACCGATTTGGTATTTAGCACCAACACCCCGATAAGTGGTGATTTGTCTAATGGTCTATTGGAATCTACTTCCACCATTGAATATGTCGTGAAAACAGATCGCGCGCCAATTGAGCAGCCAAATATCCGGGTCGGACTTTTGAAAACCAAATTGGCCATTCGTTTTAAATCTGATCAAGATTACAATATATACAGCGGCGATGAGATTATTGAGATCTTACCAGCTAAAGAAGAAGCGGTGTTGAATTATAAAAATGGTAAATATTTTTTAAAAAGTGATAGTTTAAAATTGGAGAGTAAATATTTTTGGCGATTACAGCCAGCCGAAGATAATAGTTTTTTCAATTTAGCGGGTTGTGGCCGTACTGTTTTTGGTAGAAAACAGAGTTATTGCACCTATCGAGGCACACTGGAATTTCGTTATGCTCCCAAAAGTAAAATGCCGTATTTGATAAATGAATTACCGCTAGAAGATTATGTGAAAGGTATTGCCGAAACAGATAATAATTCGACTGAAGGATATATCAAAGCTGTGCTCGTGGCAGCTCGCAGTTATGCTTATAAAAATATCAATTTTGAACCGCCCACCGAAAAAAGATTATTTGATGTGTTTGCGTCAACTCAAGATCAATTATATCTTGGTTATATATCTGAACAAAAAATGCCTCGCGTGGCCCAATTGGCTCAAGAAACGATTGGAGAAATGGTGACTTATAAAAATAATGTAGTCACTACACCATATTTTACTCATACCAATGGTCAGACCAAAACTTGGAAAAATTCCAAAGGAGTAAATGATCGGCCTTGGCTAATAAGTGTAGAGTGTGTTTATGATAAATATAAGAAATTTTTCGGTCATGGGTTCGGCATGAGTACCCACGATGCCCTGATGCGCGCCACCAAAGATGATTGGGGGTATGTTCAGTTGTTGCAGTATTATTATACTGATACGCAAATAGAGAAAATTTATTAGTTTAAATAAAATACTTATCAGAACCGGAAACATTTCGGTGCTAATGGGATTTGGGGACGTTTACGAGTTTTACTCGCACGGTGTCCCCGAACCGTTTTGGTCACCCTTAATGCTTTATCGCGAGAATTGCGCGCAATTAAGCATTATTGTCCATTACTGAACACGTCGACCCCGTCTGGCTTGAAGCTGCGGATGTCAGCCTCTGCCTGGAACGTGTCCCCGACCATGACGATGCGACTGTTCACCCTCCTGCAAAAGCCAAACTGGTCCATGACGTGCTTGCCAGCCGTATGGCCACATTTGCTGCAGACATGATCCGTTTCGAACGGATATTCTGCCACGTCTTCTTGTCCGCAATGCGGACAATCATACCAGTGTCCACAGTAACTCATGGTAGTCTCCTGAGTTGGAACCACAGAACCCCTCCTGACTTAGGAGGGGTTCTGTGAAGATATTTCAAAAGTAGTGTGACAATAGGCAAAGCCAACTACTTGGAAATATCTTCGCAGAAATCTTCCTAAACAATTTTGCCTATTGTCGTTATGAGTTGTAGATAATAAAAAGCCACTCTTAATACTAGAGTGGCTTAGAATTTTTTAGAAAAACAAATTTAGCACAACTCTAGAATCGAGTGGCCAAAATAATACATTGCAGATTTTATAGTTTGATTTTTCATATATTTACTATACCAGATATCATTTTTAATGTCAAATTTAAATTATGCTGGTGGAATTTAGATTTTTTTAGTGTCCAGCATGATATTTTTTATCTTCTGAAGCCAATTCAATTATCGCTTGGCGTAATTTATCCGGGTGGGCGACATTGTGGATGATAAATTTTGGGATCGGACCGGCCGTTTGCAAATAAATATTGCCATAATTAAAAATTGTCGGGAAAAATCCATGCACCTCGGAAGAGACATCTTGGATTTGGTATAGATCTACTTCCGCTACAGTGCGAGCAAAAATTGATATTTGACGAATGTCTATCAGTCGATCGTTGGTGACGATCCAACTGTCTAAATAAAATTCTACAAAAAAAGAATAAAAAAATAACAGAACGGACAAATAGTAAGCACTACCTATCAAGATTAATACTGGCATCGTAGCTGGATTTTGCATCACTGTGATAAAGACGGTTGAAAAAAACCAATATACGGCCATTGGCAGAAAAATTAAGGCGACAAAAATCACTAGGTAAGGTACAAAAGTTAACCAGTGTCTACGCAGTACATAAATTACTTTTTCGTAGCTTTTGATTTTTACAATAGCATCAATATGCATAGGATTAAAAGACAGAAGGATTTAAAGGATTGGTTATCCAATCACTGTTCCAGATGGTTATCGGTTCTTGCCAATTGGTTCCCATTAAAGAAACAAAAGTGAAATATAAACAAAATACGGTGAGAGCGATAATAAAAAATGTAAACAAAAAAGTGGTAAAATCTAAAGCGCCGTTATGAACCAGGTGCGAAAAGTTTATATAATAAAAAGACATTACTATCAATAAATAGGCTAAATAAATGAACAAAATAATATATAGAGGGATAGTAATCATAATAATGTTTGATTTTTAGGAGTATCAAATCCTAGATGGGTGTAAGCTGCTCTGGTAGCTTTGCGGCCGCGGGGCGTACGTTCCAAAAATCCGATTTGCAATAAAAATGGTTCGTAAATATCTTCAATCGTTTCCATTTCTTCCGCGACCGCTGCGGCTAAGGTGTTGAGACCAACCGGACCGCCGTTGAATTTTTCAATCATCGCAATGAGTAAAGTGCGGTCAATTTCATCTAGGCCAAATTCATCTATAGCCAGCATAGCCATAGTGTCAGAGGCAGTCTGGCGGTTAATTGTTTCTAGTGAGTTTACTTGCGCGAAATCTCTTGTTCTTTTTAGTAGTCGATTGGCAATGCGTGGTGTGCGTCGACAACGCTCAGATATCAGTTGGGCGGCTTCCGGATCAAGTTCGGTTTTTAATAATCTGGCATTGCGATTTACAATATATTTTATATCATCATGTTCATAAAAATTTAGGTGAAAGACATGGCCGAAGCGATCGCGCAGTGGGCCGGGCAACATACTCATCTTGGTAGTCGCTCCAATCAAAGTAAATTTTTCTAGTGGCATACGAATAGTTCTAGCGGCCGGACCCTGTCCGATAATAATATCCAGGGCATAGTCTTCCAGTGCTGGATAAAGCACTTCCGCAATGGTTTTGTTGAGACGGTGAATTTCATCAATAAATAATACATCACCGCGTTGCAAGTTGGATAAAATAGCTGCGAGATCGCCGACTTTCTCTAAAGTAGGCCCAGATGTCACTTTTATGTTGCCACCCATTTCACGAGCAATAATGTGAGCCAATGTGGTTTTTCCCAGTCCGGGGTTGCCATAAAGTAAGACGTGTTCCAATACATCACTGCGAGCTTTGGCCGCTTGTATGGAGATATCTAAATTTTTTTTGATTGGCGTTTGTCCCACAAAGTCGGATAATTTTTCCGGACGCAGAGTGGTTTCCAGAGCCACTTCCTCGTTTTCAGTTTCAGAATTTACTAAGCGATTTTCAGTTTGGTTTTCTTCAATCATAATGCCTTTATTATACTTAATAGCCATTATAAAGTCCAATATTATTTAGAGCTGAAAAATATTCAATGGCAAAATGTCGACAAAGAGGTGATCTGGCTTAAATTTGATTTAATTGTTGCTAAATAGTGGATGGACGGTTGATGGTTTGTGGATAACTCACTTGAGGGCGGTTTTTTTGTTTATAATAGTGCGTTTGGCAGGCATTTTGGTATGTGGTATAATAAGTTGGCAAAATTAGTTATTACTATATCTAGTATTAAAAAATTAATTTAAACACTAATTGTAGTATTTTGAAGAAGATAGATCTAGTTTTCTAAAAGGAGGCTAAACTGGATTTAATTTTTTCTAAAATTTTTATGAAAACCGCTATCGCGACTAAAGTTTTTAAACTTGATTCGCAATTCAAATATTCTGACGGCGCCATGCGTTTTGCTCGTCATTATACCAAGGAGGGTGTAAGCCCCTTTGATATGTTTGAATATGATTTGCGTTCTTCGGTAATTCGCGAGCCCAGTGGTAAATTGATTTTTGAAATGCATGATGTGGAGGTGCCAAAACAATGGTCACAAGTCGCCACTGATATTTTGGCTCAAAAATATTTTCGTAAAGCGGGCGTGCCTCAATATGATGAAAATGGTATATCCAAACTGAATGTTGATGGCACTCCGGTGTTGGGTCCAGAAAAAAGTGTCAAACAAGTCGCTCACCGTTTGGCCGGTACCTGGCGATATTGGGGAGAAAAATACGGTTATTTTGCCAGTGCCAAAGACGCCCAAGTTTTTTACGAGGAATTGGTCTACATGATTATCAATCAAATGGTGGCTCCTAATTCACCACAATGGTTTAATACCGGTTTGTATTGGGCTTATGGGATCAATGGTCCGGCTCAAGGTCATCATTATGTTGATCCAGATAACGGTCAACTCACTCGCTCTACTGATTCTTATTCTCATCCTCAGCCTCATGCCTGTTTTATTCAATCCATAAAAGACGATTTGGTCAATGAAGGTGGAATAATGGATTTGTGGGTGCGTGAAGCGCGACTTTTTAAATATGGCAGTGGTACCGGTACTAATTTTTCCAATTTACGCGGTAATGGGGAAAAGCTTTCTGGTGGTGGACGATCTTCTGGTCTAATGAGCTGGTTGAGAATAGGTGATCGAGCGGCGGGTGCGATAAAATCCGGCGGCACTACCAGACGCGCGGCTAAAATGTGTGTGTTGAATATTGATCATCCTGATATTGAAGAATTCGTCGAATGGAAAGTAAAGGAAGAAGATAAAGTGGCGGCCTTAATCGCCGCTGGCTATTCTGCCGGCTATGAAGGTGAAGCTTATTTGACCGTGTCTGGTCAAAATTCCAACAATTCTGTGCGCATCACTCACGATTTTATGGAGGCAGTGGTAAAAGATAATGGTTGGGATTTGATTTGGCGCACAAATGGCGAATCTTGTAAAAAAATGAAAGCGCGTGAACTCTGGGACAAAATTGCTTATGCCGCTTGGCGCTGTGCTGACCCTGGTTTGCAATTTGATACTACTATCAATGATTGGCACACCTGTCCTAAGTCCGGTAGTATCAATGCCTCTAATCCTTGTAGTGAGTACATGTTTTTGGATGACACAGCTTGTAATTTGGCGTCGATAAATTTGGCTCATTATTATGAACCAGAAACCGCTACTTTTGATATTGAAGGTTTTAAATATACTACTCGGGTTTGGACGGTGGTTTTGGAGCTCAGCATCTTGATGGCTCAATTTCCCAGCGCGGAAATTGCGCAAAATAGCTATGAATTCCGTACCTTAGGTTTGGGTTATGCCAATATTGGTAGTTTACTCATGACCGCTGGTGTGGCCTATGATTCTCCGGAAGCACTGGCCTTTGCCGGTGCGGTAACAGCGTTGATGACGGCTGAATCTTATGCCGCTTCGGCCGAGATGGCTAGTTTTTTGGGACCATTTGCCAGATACAATCAAAATCGCGAAGATATGTTGCGAGTAATTCGCAATCATCGTCGAGCTGTTTTCAATGCTCATGAAGACGAGTATGAAAATTTGGCGGTCAAACCAGTTGCTGTCGATCCTCAATATGCGCCAGCTTATCTTTTAGCCTCTGCGCGTGAAGCTTGGAACAAGGCTTTGGAAATGGGTGAACGTTTTGGTTATCGCAACGCCCAGACCACTTTGCTGGCGCCAACCGGCACGATTGGTCTGCTTATGGATTGTGCCACTACTGGTGTTGAACCAGATTTTGCTTTGGTAAAATTTAAAAAATTAGCCGGTGGCGGATATTTTAAGATTGTAAATGAATCAGTGCCAGTAGCGCTCAAAACTTTGGGTTATAAAGAAAATGAAGTGAATGATATTGTGAATTATCTCAAAGGACATGGTACTCTCAAGGGCGCATTAGTGATAAATCACGAGAGTTTAATGAAAAAAGGATTGAACCAAGCGGAGATGGATAAGATCGAAAAATCTTTACCGGGTGCGTTTGAATTACAATTTGCTTTGAACTCGTGGACATTGGGGGAAGAAACTCTTAAACGACTTGGTTTTTCCAGCGAGCAATATTTAGATGTCAATTTTAATTTCTTGCAAGCACTTGGATTTACTGATGATGAAATAGAAAAAGCCAATGAGTATGTTTGTGGAGCGATGGCGATAGAAGGCGCTCCTCATTTGAAAGTGGAACATTACAAAGTATTTGATACCGCCAATAAAAATGGTAAAAAAGGCAAACGCTTTATTCATTATCTCGGTCATATTCGCATGATGGCCGCTGTCCAACCATTTTTGTCTGGTGCAATTTCCAAAACTATTAATATGCCCAACGAGGCCACTCTCGAGGATGTAAAGATTGCTTATATGGCTTCTTGGAAATTGGGTTTGAAGGCCAACGCTATTTATCGCGACGGCTGTAAAATGTCTCAGCCACTTGCTTCCAAATCAGACGGAGATAAAGAAAAGAAAAAAGAAGAAGTCAATGAAATAAAAATAGAACAAAAAGCAGAAGAACAGCCAGTCAAATCCTTTACTGTTTCCAGTCAGTCCAATAGCGTGATCAATCAAGTGGTAGCTGATGATAAAGCACAGATTAGTTATGCCCATGACGGCACTAGTCAAGGTACCAAAATATATATTCACGGCGAACAGCGTCGCATGCCATACAAGCGCAGCGGTCTCACGATCAAAGCCAAAGTAGCCGGACAAAAAATATTTTTGCGCACCGGTGAATATCCGGATGGTCGTTTGGGTGAAGTCTTTATTGATATGTATCGCGAGGGAGCGGCATTTAGAAGTTTGTTGAATTTGTTTGCTATTTCAATTTCTACCGGATTGCAATATGGTGTACCGCTAGAAGAATACGTCGACAAATTTACCTTTACCAGATTTGAGCCTAGCGGTATGACTGATCATCCAAATATCCGCAACTGTACTTCTATAATAGATTTTATTTTCCGAGTTTTAGGTATGGAATATCTGGGTCGCACTGATTTTGTTCAAGTAAAACCATCCGGTATACAGAAAAATCGAGCGGAACAATTGGCCAAGTTGGTCGCTCAATCTCAAGGTCAAAAAATTATGAGTTTCGAAGAAAGTGATGTTGATGAAGTGGAAAAAGAAAAAGTGGTTTTAAAAATTGATGAAAATAATTTGATTGATCAATTGACCTTGCCGGATTTGGATAAAACACAACCAATAAAATCGCCTATGCAGACTGATAGCGGAGCGGATCAAATGCTTTCAGGCATGATGGGAGACGCGCCGCCTTGCCCTACTTGTGGGCATATCACCATTAGAAATGGTAGTTGTTATAAATGCCTCAATTGCGGTAGTACGACTGGTTGTAGTTAAATATAGCTTGTAGTGGATCCCATCCCAAAAGGATGGGATTTTTATTTGCTTTTCAATTTTTATTTTGTTAGTATAAAAATATATGATTAAAATTTATACCAAAACCGGCGATGCCGGAGAGACTTCCTTATTGGCTGGTGAGCGAGTTACTAAAGATTGTATTACTTTGCAGACGGTGGGAGAAGTGGATGATCTTAATTCTAAATTGGGTGAGGTTGTTGCTCATTTGTGGGAAGAAGAACCAGCTGAATTTTTAAAAAAAATTCAACGCGATCTTTTCAAAGTTGGTGCCGAATTGGCAGCTTTGCAAACTGTGGTAGAAGCAAAAATAAATAAAGTGGGTGTACAGGAGGTAGAAGAATTGGAGTTGGCTATTGATAGCTATTCTGACCAATTACCAACCCTAACTAATTTTATTTTACCAGGTGGAAATGTGGCAGCTGCTAATTTGTATAGTGCTCGTGCAATTTGTCGTCGAGCTGAGAGGTCGCTCGTAGCGTTGGGTAAAGAAAAAATGGTGCGATCAGATTTGTATAAATATTTGAATCGCTTGAGTGATTATCTGTTTGTAGCCGCGCGATGGGTAAACTTTAATAATGGTGTTGAAGAGTTCAAAGTCTAGACTGATAGTTTTGGAAATATTTATTCACATCTACTAATACTTGACATTGTGGTTTTTTAAAATTACAATGGACAATACTTTTCTCTATAGAGTTGCGACAGAGTTGATGTTTCAATCGGATCGGATTCTGAAAACATTCTCTCTCCACTCCCTTTATATTTTTTTATTTTGGGATGGCGTTTTCTAAATTTGATTCGTCAATTAATACATGCAGCTCTGCTCGCAGCTCTGTGGAGGAAAATTTTATGCCCGGGTGGCGAAATGGTATACGCACCTGACTTAAGATCAGACGTCGAAAGGCATGCGGGTTCGAGTCCCGCCCCGGGCACAAAAATTAGTTGTAAATTTGACAGCTAATTTTTTTTTGCTAAAAGACATTCACGTCTGAGTGATTTTGGACGTAAAAGGTAAAACAATGATTGCCAAGTTCATCGACCATACGGCTCTCAAACCCAATATTACGGAGGTTCAGATCCACAAGCTGTGCGCCGAAGCCAATGAACACCACTTCGCGAGCGTCTGCGTCAACCCGATGTGGGTCAAGCTCTGTGCGGAGCTGTTGGCCGGCACCGATACCAAGGTGTGCACGGTCATCGGTTTCCCGCTGGGCGCGAACTCGCCGGAGACCAAGGCGTTCGAGGCCAAGCTCGCCGTCGAGCAGGGTGCCAACGAGGTGGACATGGTCCTTAACGTCGGTGCGTTGAAGTCGGGCAACTTCGAGTTGGTCGAGCGGGACATCCGGGCGGTTCGGGACGCCGTCCCCAACGCTACGCTCAAGGTCATCATCGAGGCCTGCCTGCTCACCGACGACGAGAAGGTCGCGGCCTGCCAACTCTCGCAGAAGGCGGGCGCGAACTTCGTCAAGACCTCAACTGGGTTCTCTACCGGCGGAGCGACCATCGATGATATCCGTCTCATGCGGCAGACGGTCGGCCCGGACATGGGCGTCAAGGCGTCCGGTGGAGTCAAGGACTTCGCCGGTGCGCAGGCCATGATCGAGGCCGGAGCCACCCGCCTCGGATGCTCGGCAGGCGTCGCCATCATGTCGGGTGCGAAAAGCGAGGCCACCTACTAGGGTGGCAAGGAGAAGAACAACAGCGGGTCGGGTGGCGTACAATGTGCGCCCCCGACGCCGCCTGACCTCTGTCGATTATTTCGGCACTGATGAGTCCATACAAAAATTACGAAAGGACGAAAGGTATTTCCAATGTTCTATCGTGTGGTGCACTAATAAAAGTACTGTCATGACAGTACTTTTTTGTTGTCCAATTTTCTTAATCGTGATAATATTAATCGACTGTTTGATTATAATTTTATTGGTTAAAAAATTTTTATGTCAGCAGATAAATATACGGCTGTGTGGGTGTCGCACACCTCGATCAGTGATTGGCTCAAATGCCCACGCGCTTATTATCTAAAAAATGTTTTTCGCGACCCTGTTACCAAACATAAAATAAAATTAATGTCGCCGGCCTTAGCACTCGGACAAAGTGTGCACGAAGTGTTGGAATCATTATCTCAATTGCCACGTGGTAGCCGGTTTAGCGAACCTTTGCCCAATAAATTCGATCGTGCTTGGGAAAAAGTAAAAGGTGAACGCGGGGGTTTTACTAATGAAGAAGTAGAATATCAATATAAAAAACGTGGTCTAGACATGCTGGCGCGCGTTTATAATCATCCTGGGCCAATAAATAATCTTTCGGTAAAAATCCAGATGGATTTACCGTATTATTGGCTATCCGAAGAAGATAATATTATTTTGTGTGGGAAGGTGGATTGGCTCGAGTATTTACCGGACACCGACAGCGTCCATATTATAGATTTCAAAACTGGTAAAGTGCAAGAAGAAGAAAATTCTCTACAATTACCGATATATAGTTTATTGGTCGCTAATTGTCAAAAAAGAAAAGCTACCAAGGCCAGCTACTGGTATTTGTCTGAGAGTGATACCCTCACCGAAAAGTCTTTACCAAATCTAGCCGATGCAAAGAAACAAATTCTCGATATCGCCAAACAAATAAAATTAGCTCGCCAAATCAATCGTTTCAAATGTAAAAATGGCGAGGACGGATGTTTTGCTTGCAAGCCGTTTGAATCAATTTTAAATAAACAGGCTCGATTGGTTGGTCAGGATGAATACGGGGCCGATGTATATATTGTTGCTCAGGTAGAAGCCGAAAATAGAGAGGGAGAAATTTTATAATTGTGGATAACTATCACATCTTTTGTTCACAACAGTCATTCTTTTCTTTAAATTTAGCCAAAAATACGCTAAAAACTTGACAATTTGGATTTAGCTGGTTTCATTTGACAAATAATTATTTTTGTATTATCATTTAGGCACTTTCGTGAATAAATCACGCACCCAAGAAAATCGCTTAGATAAGCGAAAAAGTGGCCTTTATCAACCGGATAAAACAGCTACTTGCAAGGTAATTTAATAAAATTATTTTCATGTTAACCTTGCCGTTTTCCGCTAAAATATAACAAAAAAGCCAAGAAAGCCTATTTTTTTGGCACTTTTTTTGTTTGTTTATTTCCAAATATCAATTTTTTATAAAAAATTTATTTAAAAACTTCACCTTATGCCTGTATTCAAACGCCAAGCACTCAAGGAAAAAGATAGAAAGTTTTTTACTAAGGTAAAAAATACTATTCCACTTCCCAATCTAATTGAGCTTCAGTTGGATTCATACAATTGGTTTTTAAAATTTGGTATCAAAGAATTGTTTGAAGAAGTTTCTCCGATTACTGATTTCTCCGGACGCAATTTGGAACTATATTTTGAAGACTATTATTTAGATGAACCTCGTTTTGATGAAGTTACTTGTAAAAAACGCAATGTTACTTTCGAAGCCCCGTTGCGCATTACTGCTCGTTTGACCAACAAACAAACCGGTCAAAGCAAATCTCAAGAAATCTATCTTGGCGACGTGCCGATGATGACCCAGCGTGGCACCTTTATTGTGAACGGTATTGAGCGCGTGATTGTATCTCAATTAATTCGCAGTGCCGGTGCTTTCTTCACCGCTCAAAGCGAGCGCGGCCGCCGCTATTATGGTGCCAAAATTATTCCCAATCGCGGTGCTTGGCTCGAAATTGAAACCGATATCAACAATGCGATTTGGGTGAAGGTGGATAGAAAACGCAAGGTAGCCGTAACTTCTCTTTTGCGTGCTTTTGGTTTTGATGATGATGCCAAAATTATTGAATATTTCAAAGATGTAAATAATCATCCAACCATTGATTATATCGATGCTACTTTGAAAAAAGATTTGGCCAAAAATATGGACGAAGGTTTGATCGAAGTTTATAAACGTATTCGTCCCGGTGATTTGGCAACCGCTGAAAATGCCAAGGGTTTGATTCACTCCATGTTCTTCAATTTTGAAAGATATGATTTGGGTCGAGTGGGTGTATATAAATTTAATACCAAATTTGATTTAGCTTCCAAATCTGAAGATTATGATAACAAAGAAAATCGTGTTTTATCTCCAGAAAAATTATTAGCTGTAATCAAAGAAGTGATTCGTCTCAATGTGACTCAAGAAGAGCCAGATGATGTCGATCATTTGGGTAATCGTCGTATTCGCGCGGTCGGTGAATTGGTGCAAAATCGTTTTCGAGTTGGTCTAGCTCGTATGGAACGCATCGTCAAAGATCGTATGAGTACTTATGATGTTGAACAACTTGTACCAAACAAAATTATCAATGCTCGTCCAGTAATGAGCGCGATTCGTGAATTTTTCATGAGTTCACAAATGTCGCAATTCATGGATCAGCACAATCCGCTTTCCGAGCTTGAACACAAACGTCGTTTGTCTGCTTTGGGTCCGGGCGGTTTGTCGCGTGATCGTGCCAGCTTTGAAGTGCGTGATGTGCATACTACTCACTATGGTCGTATTTGTCCGATTGCCACCCCAGAAGGTCCAAATATCGGTTTGGTAAATCACCTTTCCAGTTTTGCACGTATCAATGAATTTGGTTTTATTGAAACCGCTTATCGTAAAGTGTTGCGTGAAGTAAAAAATGAAGCTGCTTTGACTGAAGGTGAAATTTTACGCGGTGATGTTGGCGGCTTCAAAGATGGTGTCAAAATTACCAAAGAAATTGCATCTAAATTGGCCAAAGAAAAAATTGCAACCATAACCGTAAAACCACGTGTGACCAATGAAGTCGTATATTTGAGCGCTTTTAAAGAAGAAAAATATATTACGGCTTCAGCTAAAACCAAAACTGACGATGAAGGATATTTTGTCGAAGAATATGTGCCAGCTCGTGTCAATTCCAAACCAGGTGTAGCCAAGACAGTGGATCTAGAATTTATTGATGTCTCCTCTGCTCAAATTGTGAGTGTGGCGACTTCCTGTATTCCTTTCTTGGAACATGATGATGCGACTCGCGCATTGATGGGTACCAACATGCAACGTCAAGCGGTGCCGGTTATAAAACCAGAGCCACCTTTGGTTGGTACTGGTGTAGAGCATGAAGCGGCCGTATATTCTGGTCAGGTAGTGATTGCGGACGAAGATGGTGAAATTGTGGAATGTGATGGTGGGCACATTGTTTTGAAAGGTAAAAAAGAAACTCATACTTATTATCTAAATAAATTCGTGCGTGCCAACGCCGCTACTTGTATCAACCAACATCCGACCGTAAACGTCGGACAAAAAGTAAAGAAAGGACAGTTTTTGAGTAACGGTCCAAGTATTGCGGAAGATGAATTGGCTTTGGGACAAAATGTATTGGTCGCTTATATGGCTTGGGATGGTTTCAACTATGAAGATGCGATCATCGTTTCTGAACGCGTGGTACAAAAAGATCGTTACACCTCTATTCATATTGAAGATTACACCATTGATGTCCGTGAAACTAAACTTGGACCGGAAGTGGTGACTTCGGATATCCCAAATGTTTCAGAAGAAAAATTAAAGAATTTGGATTCTGAAGGTATTGTCCGCATTGGTGCCGAGGTAAAATCCGGTGATATTTTGGTAGGTAAAATCACTCCAAAAGGTGAAACTGAACTAAGTGCGGAAGAAAGATTGTTGCGCGCTATCTTTGGCGAAAAAGCTCGTGACGTGCGTGATTCTTCTTTATATTTAGAACACGGTGAACATGGTAAAGTGATCGGTATTCAAGTGTTTTCTGAAGAAGCCGGTGATAAATTGGAACCGGGTGTTATCAAACAAGTACAGATCACTGTGGCTGACATGCGCAAAATTCAAGTTGGTGACAAAATGGCCGGTCGCCATGGTAACAAAGGTGTTATTTCCAAAGTGGTTCCTTCCGAAGATCTGCCTTTCTTGGAAGATGGCACACCAATTGATATTGTGTTATCGCCACTGGGTGTTATTTCCCGTATGAATTTGGGTCAGCTTTTGGAAACTCATCTCGGTTTGGCGGCTAATGCTTTGGGTTATAAAGTAGCCACTCCAGTTTTGAATGGTTTGACCGAAGAACAAATTTATGAAGAATTGAAAAAAGCCGGTTTACCAGTTTCTGGTCAAGCCCAGCTTTATGATGGTCGTACCGGTGAAGCATTTGATCACAAGACAACCATTGGTTACAACTATATGTTGAAGCTCAACCACATGGTGGAAGATAAGATTCACCAACGTTCTATTGGTCCTTACAGTTTGATCACCCAACAACCTTTGGGTGGTAAAGCTCAATTTGGTGGTCAGAGATTTGGTGAGATGGAAGTTTGGGCGCTCGAAGCTTATGGTGCGGCTCATACTTTGCAAGAAATTTTGACTATCAAATCTGATGATGTCCCCGGCCGCTCCAAAGCTTACGAAGCGATTATCAAAGGTGAAGAAATTACTCGGGTCAATATCCCTGAATCTTTCAATGTATTGGTGCGTGAAATTAAAGGTCTTGGTTTGGAAGTAGAATTATTAAAGCGTTCCGAATCTGGCGAATATGCTCCAGCCGCTGATGTTGAAGCCCAAGAAGAAAAGCAAAATAAAAAAAGTGAGAACGCGCTGGACGACCTCTCGGTTGCTCAGGAAACTTCAAATAAATAATTATTTTTCATATGAACCGAGAATTAATTAAAAATACAAATTTTGACGCGATTCGTTTGCGCCTTGCTTCTCCTGAAACTATTCGCGCTTGGTCTTTTGGTGAGGTAAACAAACCAGAAACTATCAACTATCGCACCCAGAAACCAGAAAAAGGCGGTTTGTTTGCGGAAGAAATTTTTGGACCGACCAAAGACTGGGAATGTTATTGTGGTAAGTACAAAAAAATTCGCTATAAAGGCATTGTCTGTGATAAATGTGGAGTGGAAGTGACTACCTCATTGGTCCGTCGCGAACGCATGGGTCATATTGAGTTGGCGGCTCCGGTCGCTCATATTTGGTTTTTACGCTCCGTACCTTCCAAAGTCGGTTTGATATTGGATGTGCCGGTACAAGCTTTGGAAAAAGTAATTTATTTTGCTTCGTTCATCGTGTCGCATGTGGATGAAGAGGGCAAACGCAAGGCTAGTGAGCAGATGCGCCAAGAATATAAAACTAAAAAGAAACAAATCGAACACGAATCGGAAATGGAAGTTAAAAAAGCCAACGACCAAAAATTAGGTGCGACTCATTTGGAAAAAATTCAACACGAAATGGAGCGTAAACTCCAGGCCTTAGAGCAAGATTTCTTGGCCGCGGATAAAGAATTAAAAGAATTGCAAGTTTTGAAAATTTTGTCAGAAAATCGTTATCAGGAATTGTCTTTACGCTTCGGACATTTGTTTGAAGCCGGTATTGGTGCGGAAGCAGTCTATAATTTATTGGAGCGAATTAATATTCCTGAAACTATTAAACAGATTGTGGAAGAGCAAACTTCTTCCAAAGGCGCCAAATTGGAACGCCTGATTCGTCGTCATAAATTACTCAACAGTTTGATGGTCAACAAAATCCGTCCAGAATGGACTATCATGAAATGCATTCCAGTTATTCCTCCGGATTTGCGTCCGATGGTGGCGCTTGATGGCGGACGGTTTGCCACTTCCGATTTGAATGATCTCTATCGTCGTGTTATCAATCGCAACAATCGCTTGCGTCGTTTATTGGATTTGGATGCTCCGGAAGTTATCTGTCGCAATGAAAAACGCATGTTGCAAGAAGCGGTCGACGCTTTGATTGACAACAACGCTCGCCACGCCAAAACCGTCTTGGCCGCGACTGGTCAAAAACGTCAGTTGCGTTCTTTGGCCGATATTCTCAAAGGTAAACAAGGCCGTTTCCGTCAGAACTTACTTGGTAAACGCGTTGATTATTCCGGCCGTAGCGTAATCGTAGTGGGTCCGCAATTAAATATTGATGAATGCGGTTTGCCAAAACGCATGGCTTTGGAGCTTTTCAAACCATTTATCATGGGTGAAATTATTAAACGTGAATTAGCTCACAATGTACGTAGCGCTTCTCGTTTTATTGAATCCGAACATGATGAAGTTTGGGATATCTTGGAAGAATTAACTCAGAACACTCGCGTTTTTTTGAATCGTGCTCCAACTCTGCATCGTTTGGGTATTCAAGCTTTCCATCCTCGTCTAGTAGAAGGTAAAGCTATTCAATTACATCCTTTGACTTGTACCGCTTTCAACGCTGACTTTGATGGTGATCAGATGGCGGTGCACTTGCCTTTGACCGCTGAAGCTCGTTGGGAAGCGGAAAATTTGATGGCCGCGGAAAAGAATTTACTCAAACCGGCTACCGGTCAGCCAGTAATTACTCCTAAACAGGATATTGCTTTGGGTTGTTTTTATTTGACCAATTATCACAGTAGTGATACCGAGCCAGTAAAGAAATTTTTCTCTTCTATCAAAGATGCAAAATTGGCCTATAAATCTCGTGTCATTACTTTGCACGAAAGAATTAAAGTGCGTTTTAGCGAAGTAGAATTAAATAAATTTCCGGAAGGAACAAATAAATTAATAGAAACTTCTTTGGGCCGTATTTTATTCAATGAAATTTTGCCTGATAAAATTGCTTATTATAATGAAACAATTACGGTAAAGAAATTAGCCGAGGTTATTCGTTTCTGTTTGGAATATTATGGTCAACAGGAGACCGCCCATTTTTTGGATGAATTAAAGAATTTAGGTTATCGTTACGTGACTAAATCCGGATATTCTTTGGGTATTGCCGACTTCCCAAGAATTGAAGAAAAACCAGAATTAATTTTGACTGCCGACAAACAAGTCGCTGAAGTGGAAGAACAGTATCAAGAAGGTTTGTTGACTCAAGCTGAACGTCACACCAAAATTTTGGAAATTTGGACATCCACCAAAGATAAAATCGTAGCCAATAACCAAAAGAATTTGAATAAAAATGGTCCGGTATACGCCATGATTGAGTCCGGTGCTCGTGGTACTTGGGGTCAGCTTGGGCAGGTTATCGGTATGAAAGGTTTGGTAGTATCTCCTTCTGGTGATATTATCGAATTACCGGTAAAAGGTAACTTCAAAGAAGGTTTTGATGTGCTTGAATATTTTATTTCTTCCCACGGTACTCGTAAGGGTTTGTCCGATACGGCTTTGCGTACTGCTAATGCCGGTTATTTGACTCGTCGTTTGGTAGATGTTGCTCAAGATGTAGTGGTCTTGGAAGAAGATTGCGGCGATACTACCGGTGAAATATTTACAGTTGCTCAATCTAAAGAAATGGGTGAAAAATTATCCGATCGTGTCTGGGGTCGCTATGTTATTTCTGACGTCAAAGTGAATGGCAAAGTATTGGTAAAAGCTGGTGACGTCATTGATGATAAAGTAGCTCGCGCGATTGAGGAAGCAAAAATAAATGAAGTGCATGTCCATAGTGTCTTGCAATGTAAATTACCAAAAGGCTTTTGTCGCAAATGTTATGGTTATGATCTTGCTCACAATAAACCGGTAGAATTTGGTACTGCGGTTGGTATTATTGCGGCTCAATCTTTGGGTGAACCGGGTACTCAGTTGACTTTGCGTACTTTCCATGCCGGTGGTGTGGCGGGTGGTGATATTACTCAAGGTTTGCCTCGTGTAGAAGAGCTGTTTGAATGTCGTCCGCCAAAACGCAAAGCCATTTTGTCGGAAGTAGATGGTAAAGTCGAAATTGAAGATGCTGACGGTAAGATAGTTACTTCTCCAACCGGTAAGAAAATTTTTGAAGGCCGTCGCGGTCAGAAAATTCTCAAGGTGCATTTCGAAGGTATGGAAGAAACCAAGATTAAATTTGATAGCGGTGATGAAGTGATGGTCAAAGATGGTGATGAGGTTGCTCCTGATCAAACAATTTTGGTGCGTGGTACTTCCGGTGAAGAGGTCACTGCCAAATACCAAACCAAAGTTAAGCTTGGTAAAAATAGCATGACCTTATCCTATGTTGGTCCAAAGGTGCGTGAGTATATCATTCCATTGGGTTACAAATTATATGTTAAGACCGGTGATCAGGTAGAAAAAGGCCAGCAAATGACCGACGGCAGTATCAATTTACAAGAATTGTTTGAATTGCGCGGCCGTCCAGCAGTGCAGAGATATATCTTGCAGGAAGTGCAAAATATATATTCTTCTCAAGGTCAGAAAGTGAATGACAAACACGTAGAATTGCTCATTTGTCAGATGTTTAGTCGTGTACAGGTAGATGAAGCTGGCGACACTGATTTGTTACCAGGTGAAGTAGTCGAAAAAGCTCAATTTATGTATGCCAATCAGCTGGCCAAAAAGAATAGCGGCAAACCATCCACTGCCAAAGAATTGCTCTTTGGTGTCAGTCGTGTATCTTTGTCCACCCAGAGCTTCTTATCCTCTGCTTCTTTCCAAGAAACGGCCAAGGTATTGATCAATACGGCTTTGACCGGTAAGATTGATTATTTAGAAGGTTTGAAAGAAAATGTGATTATTGGTCGTCTTATCCCGGCTGGTACTGGGTTCAAGAAATAAAATATTATTAACACGATAGATTGTCCTTCACTTTCCTCGGCCGCGAAGCCTCGGGGTGCTCGCTCCGGCTCGCAAACCCGTTCAGGACAATCTATCGTGTTTTGTTTTCCTTGATTTTTGAAATAAAAGTGCTAAAATATCGGTGTACAAAACTTAATTATTGCATATGTCCGGACATTCCAAATGGCACAATATTCAAGCCCGTAAGGGCAAACAAGATGCCAAGCGTAGTAGTATGTTTTCCAAATATTCCAAAGCGATTACTGTGGCCGCTCAGCGCGGCGGTGGTGATCCGGAAACCAATTTTTCTTTGCGTTTGGCGATAGACAAGGCTAAGGAAGTGTCGATGCCCAAAGATAATATTGATAGAGCAATTAAAAAAGGCACTGGAGAAGCGGGTGATGGGGTACAAATTGAAGAAGTGCTTTATGAAGCTTATGGTCCAGGTGGAGTGGCAATTGTAATCAAATGTCTGACCGATAATCGCAATCGCACTAGCGCAGACATTAAATATCTTTTATCCAAAAATGGCGGCACTCTAGGAGGTAGTGGTAGTGTGATGTGGATGTTTGATCTGCTGGGTTTAATTCAGTTGGAAGAATCAAAACTTCCCGGTGATCGTGATGCTTTTGAGTTGGATTTAATCGAAGCTGGAGCCGAAGACATCTCAGTGGAAGATGGACAGGTGGAGATAAAGACCAAAGTAGAGAATTTTTCTAAAGTTTTAAATAAATTAAAAGCGCTAAGTATTGAAGCCGATGATTCTAGTTTGCGCTATATTGCAAAAGAGGAAGTAGCAATAAGTGATGAAGTGCGTGATCAAATATCCAAACTGTTTGAACTGTTGGAAGAAAATGATGATGTCGAAGATTATTATACTAATGCCGGTTAGAATAATACGATAGGGTGGATTGTTACTTTTCGCTTTTTTCAGCCGCGAGGCTGAAAGGATGAGCCTCGGCTCATAACCCGCTCAAAGCAATAATCCACCCTATCTAGTTTTATACTATGATATCAAAAAGTGAAATAATTATTGGTATTGATCCAGGTTTTGGACGGGTTGGTTTTGGAGTAATAGAAAAAAATAAAAAAAATGAATGGACAGCTTCGAGCTTTGGTTGTATTACGACCTCGTCCAAACATAAATTTGTCGATCGTTTGGTAGAAATTTATGATGGCATAAATTTTTTAATAAAAAAATACAAACCACATAGAATGGCCGTGGAAAAGTTATTTTTTTCTAAGAATGTCACCACCGGAATTGAAGTAGGTCATGCGCGTGGAGTGATTATGCTTTCAGCCGCACAATCCGGCCTAGAAGTGGATGAATTTACACCACCACAAATCAAACAGGCAATTACTGGTTATGGTGGCGCCCAAAAGCCACAAATGCAAAAGATGGTAGCTTCACTTTTAAATATCAAAGGAAAAATAAAATCGGATGATGCGGCTGATGCTTTGGCAGTGGCGCTATGTGCCGGGCAGAGTACCTGGATTAAAAAGATTAAATGAGTATATGAATAATTTTATCACTTTAAATACCGGAGCAAAGATGCCAATAGTCGGTCTGGGTTCGTGGAAGTCACCAAAAGATCAAGTTGGCCAGGCCGTGGAGTACGCAATTTTAGAATGTGGTTATAGACATATAGATTGTGCCTCTGTTTATAGAAACGAAAAAGAAATTGGTTTTATTTTGAAAGAAATTTTTTCATCAGGTAAGGTAAAAAGAGAGGATGTCTTTATTACCAGTAAATTGTGGAATGATTCCCACGCTAGGAATGATGTGGAATCGGCATATAAAAAAACATTAGCTGATTTACAAATAGATTATCTGGATTTGTATTTGATACATTGGGCAGTCGCCTCACCAAAAGATTTAGGTGATGATCCGGTTGATAAAAATGGTATGATAATTACTGCTCCGGTTTCTATTCAAGAAACATGGCAGGCAATGGAAAAATTATTATCTGATAAATTGGTGAAGGCAATCGGTGTAGCCAATTTTACCGGACCAATGATTATTGATCTGCTGACTTATGCGAAAGTGGTGCCAGCCATTAATCAAATTGAATTGCATCCCTACAACCAACAAGCTAAATTAGTGAATTTTTGTAAACAAAAAAAGATTGAAGTAACCGCCTATTCACCTTTAGGTTCTCCGGCTAATAACAAGAAACAAGAAAATCCACCTAAATTATTTGAAGATGAAAAGATAAAAATTTTAGCAAATAAATATAATAAAACGCCAGCACAGGTTTTGATTAGATGGGCGATTCAACGTGGTACGGTGGCTATTCCAAAGAGTGTGACTGTGGGAAATATTAAAAATAACATTGAGGTCTTTGATTTTAAATTATCAGATGATGATATGAATGAGGTGGCTAGATTAGATAAACGCCATCGTTTTGTTGATCCCAGTGAGTGGTGGGGGATTCCTTATTTTGATTAATTTATGGTCAAAGTTTTATACGAAGACAACCATCTGATAGGAGTTTTTAAGCCGGCTGGCATTTTGGTCCAAGGCGATGAAACCAAAGATGAATGTTTGGTGGATCAAGTGAAAAAATATTTAAAAGAAAAATATAATAAGCCCGGGCAGGTATTTTTGGGGTTATTACATCGCTTGGATCGGCCAGTATCCGGTGTGGTATTATTTGCCAAGACCAGTAAGGGAGCCGCCAGATTATCTGAGCAGATTCGTAATCATACTGTAAAGAAAATTTATCAATGTTTAGTCGAGGGTAAAATAAAAAAAGAAAGAGGCACGCTCATAAACTGGCTTAGAAAAGATGACCAAAAAAATAAAACAACGGTTTTTGATGAGAAGAGGGCAGATGCTTCGTATGCAGAGCTAGATTATAAGGTAATAAAGACTAATGATACAAATTCCTTGCTGGAAATTAATTTAAAAACTGGTCGTCCCCATCAGATACGTTCACAGTTGGCTCATTTAGGTCATCCAATTGTTGGCGATCTGAAATACGGCGCCCAGCATGCCAATCCAGATAAATCCATTTCTCTTTGCGCCACTTCTTTTACCTTCAGAACCGCTACCGGAGACGAAAATAAAACAGTGGCTATTGAGCCACCGTTTTAATTATATTTTTTCAAATAGTGGTTTGTAGATATCTTCTTTGATGTTTATTTTTAGTTCATTACGATTTGTCTGGTTGTGAAATTCTATTGGTGCATCAGAAACTACACAAAGCGGTTGTTTTTCAGTGCCTTCTCCCATTACCAGTACGGCCGCGGTCGCTAGACTATCAGCGATATCAGTTTTAGAAAATTCAAACGGCCGTCCAAATAGATCTGGTCGTCCAATATAATTTTTTATCCCTTTGAATCCAGTATATCCTAGCGCTATTCCAACCACACCAGCGCGTAGTGGCAAGAGACGGCTGTCAGTAATTATTACCCCTAAATTTTTTAGGTGGTATTTTTTTTGTAAATAGTCACGAATTATCCGTGCACTGTCGTGACTATCTTTTGGTAGTAAGATCAATTTGCCATTAGCGTTACTCTCGTCAACACCGGCATTAGCCAACACATCACCGTCTTTAATGGTCAGATAAACATGTTTAGTTTTTATTCCCCAATCACTTTCTTTTTTTATTATTTTCTCTTTTTCTTTCTGGTTTTTTATTTTACAAAATCTACCTTCGGATAAAGCAACAATTTTTGAGGTTATTACCACTACGTCTTTATTTTTCAGTTTTGGTAAATATTTATCCAAAAAGTGAAAGAGGTTTTCATTTTCTTTGAACAGCGAAGTTTTTATTGGTTTAACTAACATGTTCTTTGTTACGTAATAAACGCAGACCAATATAGCTGAGCGGAGAATATAACATACCCATCACTACCTTATACAACCACCAAGGAATAATTATCAAAGCCAAAGTTTTTAGTGGATAAACTCCCAAAAAGGCGATTGTCATGAAAATAACAGTATCCAAAAATTGCGACCATATATTGGATAGAGTAGATCGTACCCAAAAATATTTGGCTCCAATATTTCTTTTGAAGAAAAAGAAAGATAATACATCTTGATATTCGGCCAGTATATAGGCTAATAAAGAAGCGACAGCCATTCGAGCGGATAGTCCAAAAATTTGGTTGTAGCTATCTCTTACCCATAGGGCGCGGCTGCCCCAGGGCATGGCGGCCGAAATGCCGGAATAAAGCAAAAATATAGCAATGCTCACGCCGCCGGCAACTACAAATAAGCGAGCAGTTTTTTTACCATATACTTCACCCACGACATCGGTTGTTAAAAATACAAAAGGAAAGGAAAACACTGCCACTGATAGCTGAGTTCCAAACAAAAACGGCATTAGTTTGGAGCCAAGTGTATTGGCCGCAAATAATGAGACTAAATATATTGTAAGAGTGACCACTAATTTTAGAGAGAATTCAATTTTTTCTTCATTATTATTCATATAATTTTTTTAATAATATCATTCACAAAATTAAAATTATCATTTTCGCCGAAGACAACATCAAATTTTTGAGCAAATGTTTGTTGATCTTTTTCTTGATGGGCGAAGGCAATAGTTAGCAAGTTGATATAATCAAAACCCTCGATCATGCCCAAATCATCAATCTGATCGCCCAGTAACATGACGTTGGTCCGATCTTTGAGGCGGCCAAAGAAAGGAAATTCACGCAAAATTATTTCATATTTATTTAATGAATGAATAATAGGTTTTTTAGCATTGGTCATATAGCCGTTTTCGTCAAATTCATAATAGTTGGCTACTATCTGGATGTTGTCCGTTAATAATTTGGCCTGCGAGAGCATTCTTTCTATCATGTAAGCCGGTCCACCGGAAATAATGATTATTGGTACATTGAATTGATACAGTAAATTAAAAAAAGCTTCCACTCCATCGCGCAATTTCATATGCGCGGTAGCCATGACTTTGTCCATGTCATATTTGTTGAGTCTGCAACGTACTAATAACTCATGGTGTTCATTCCACCAATCTTGCATTTTTTTCATTCTCTCCGATCTAGATATGGTTTGATCGTGTTCAAAAGGAGCATATTTTTGCATGAGTTCAAAAGCGGCTGGAGCGTATTCTGGAGTAAGATATCCACCTGCGCGTAACTGCCCAATGAGCGAACCAACCGGCCTGCCGTTGATATAGGAAATAGCCGTGAGAGTTTTGTCAAAATCACTAAGAATATGCAGTTTATCAGCGCCACCCATGGCCATTTTTTGGATTAGACTATTCAGTTTTTCTTCATTAGGAATTAATTTCATAAATTGACCAGCCTGGGTGTTTAGTATAGAATAAATTATAAAACTAAACAGTCTAACGGTCAAATGCTTATGATAAAGCAAATTGTTGATCTTCATATTCATTCCAAATATGCGCGTGCCTGTTCGCCGCTATTGGAGTTACCCAATATTGCCAGAGCTTGTGAACGCAAAGGAATAGATATTTGTGCTACCGGTGATTTTACCCATCCGGCCTGGTTTGATCATATTCAATCCGAATTGAAAGAGATTGGTAGTACCGGTCTATATATAGTAAAAAATAGTCCAATCAAGACTAAATTTATTTTGGCCACAGAAATTTCTTGTATTTATAAACACAAAGACAAGGTACGACGCGTACACTTGCTTTTGTTGGCGCCAAATATTGAAGCCGCTGGTAAATTGAACGACGAATTAACAGCCAGAGGAGTAAATCTGCGTTCCGATGGCCGTCCTATTATGGGTTTACATGCCAAAGAAGTTCTCAAAATAATGCTGTCGATAGATGAGCGTTTCATGATGATCCCGGCTCATGCTTGGACACCGTGGTTTGCAGTCTTTGGTTCTAAATCCGGTTATAATAGTTTAGAAGATTGTTTTGAAGAATTAACGCCTAATATTTGTGCTATTGAAACTGGCCTATCTAGCGATCCGGTAATGAATCGTCGATTAAAGCAACTGGATAATATCGTCTTAGTGTCTAATTCCGATGCTCATAGCCTCGAAAATCTAGGACGTGAAGCCAATGTTTTTGCCTTCAAGAGTGAAAAAAATATTACCTATGAGGGTGTTTTGGATTGCATCAGAAGTAATGATAAAAATAAATTTTTGTATACAATAGAATTTTATCCCGAGGAAGGGATGTATCATATCGATGGCCATCGGGCTTGTGGAGTCAGCATGTTGCCCAAAGAGAGTAAGAAAAATAAAAAAATTTGTCCCAAGTGTAAAAAAGAATTAACTATCGGCGTGTTGCATCGGGTAGATGATTTGGCCGACAGAGAAGAAAATAATATATCTAGTGATAAATTTATTCCGCATAAGTATATTGTACCGCTAAGAGAAATAATATCCGAAGCGTTTGGGGTTGGTGTAAAAAGTAAAAAGGTGGAAACAGAATACAATCATATGATTTCTCATTTAGGAAATGAGTTTAGTATTTTGTTGGAGGTGCCATTAGAAAAAATTGAACAACAAGTATCAGATAAAAATATTTTGTCAGGGATAAAAAACATGCGCGCCGGTAAAGTCCAAGCGGTGGCGGGATTTGATGGACAGTATGGTAAAGTTCAAACTATACTTGAGCCGATGAAGAAAAATACCCAGAGTCAATTATTATAAATATTTGCTAATAATAAAGCAAAATCCGTCCTAATTGGGACGGATTTTTAGAAGACTATTTTTTCTTTTTCTTAGCAGCTTTCTTTTTCTTTGGAGCAGCCTTCTTCTTGGCTTTTTTAACTTTCTTGGCCATATAATATTCACCTCCAGTTACTCTCTTAAAGTGAGAGTCTTTAATTTTTTCTCCTCGCGAGTGCGAGAAAAAATTTTTGAGAAGTATTTTTTACAAGACAAGCATTGTTGTAAAAAATATTTTCTTCGACCTATGTATATATTATAGAGTCTTTTTTAAAAAAATGAAATAGTGTCAAGCAAAGTTATGCACAGGTAGAACAAAATTATAATTTTATAAATTAAAAAATTATTTTTTTAGAAAAAATAAAAATCACTATTCATAGTGATTTTTATTTGAAAATATTTTTATACTTATGGTTTTACTTCAAAAGTCCCTTGCACGACGCGACGTTTTCCGTTCTTGCCTACGATTAAAACGCCATAATTATGTTCACCAATGTCATTTTTGGTGAATGGTCCAATCAAGCGGCCGCTATTGGCGGGATATTTTGATTTCAGGCACATTATGCAATTGGAACCAATGCCAGTATCAGGGATTTCTTCATCAACATATACGCCCATGCCCAGAATTTCTGCTTTATTTTTAGCCCAGGCAGTGAGCGAATATTTTTTGCCAACTTTTGGTTCAAAAGTAGACGCGGTGATGCCGTCTAATTCTGGATAAGAGTCGTTTTTAGCGGGGATAAATTTATTTTTTTTCTTCCAATCTACTAACCAATCATTGGTGCCGTTGACAATTTCTTCGTCAATCTGTAGTACTTGATCTTTGTCGTTATCAGATACCACTTCATATTTGCCGTTACTTACAAAGACGGTTCCAACTTTAGGAGTGACTACGATAGCAAAGGTGTGCTCGCCCACATCGGCTTCGGAAAATTTACCCAAGGTGGCTACACATTTATATTTACCTTTTTTACAATTCACCAATACTTTGTCGTCAATTTTGATTTCTGCTTTTTTTATTTTGCTAATGTTTTGTAAGTTGACGGTAATGGTAAATTTTTCTCCTACCAGTGCTTGCGGATTGCTCAGACTAAGATTGGAAATAAAATTAGGCGCGGCCAGAGCCGGTGCAGCTAGTAGTAAAGCCGATAAAGTGCTAACCGATATACCAAATTTGATAAGTAATTTTTGCATATATTAAATTAATATTAAGTTATTAATATTATTTTATCATATTTCAAGCAAAGTTTTATATGACAGTCAACAGGTGTTTATGAGCAAATTTTGGTGCCCTCGGCAGGAGTCGAACCCACATCCCCAGGTTCGAAGCCTGGTATCCTATCCGTTGAACGACAAGGGCATAAAGTGGCTTTACTCTAACATATATAGATTTTTTTTTCAATTACCCATTTGATTTAAAAAACTATTGATTTTTTTATTAATTTATGTTATTATGTGCCATTCCGTCGTTTTGGTCAGGCGGAATTGGGAGGAATCATGTCCGGCGATATTCTGGGATGCTCTTGTGGTGGTCTGGCGATCTTCTTCTTCGGTTGGTGCCTCTGGTACCTGCGCAAAAGCGGCGCGCCGCGCCGCCGGGAGATCGAGCAGGCCTTCGCCGACGATTGAGCGGTGATGGTCGAGGCTATCAGGCCCGTAGCAAGCTGGCCGGACCCAACCACCTGCGAACCTACGCTAGCGATAAAAATTTTATCTCTGGCGTAGCAGGTGGTTGATAAATAAAAAGAATCCCTATCAAATGGGATTCTTTTTTTGTGGGCCGGCTGGGGATCGAACCCAGGACCTTATCCTTAAGAGGGATCTGCTCTACCAGCTGAGCTACCGGCCCATAATGGCGATCTAGTAAATAGGATCGCCGGCTTTTCTTTTGATTATTTCTATTTTCGGTCCTTTCCAAGCTTTTATTTTTAATGCCGCTTCGGCCGCTTCCGTTTGGGCTTCTTGTTTACTGCTACCCTCACCAGAAGCAATCAATTCTTTTTCTAAAAATATACCAACTTTAAAATTTTTAGCATGGTCTGGTCCGGTTTCTTCCAACACTCGATAAGTCGGCGTAATGCCAAGAATTTCTTGAGCGGATTCTTGAAAACGACTTTTGGCGTCCATATACAAGCCGTTTTCTAAGACATTGGGCAATTTGGAAACTACCCAACGCATGATGAATTTTTTGGCGGCATCATAACCCTGATCTAGATAGACTGCGCCAACAAAAGCCTCAAACACATTGGCCATGATATAATCACGAGCTTTGGTGGCCGCATCTTTTTCTTCACCGTGGCTTAAAAATAAAAATGGCTCCATACCAATTTCATAGGCCACGCTAGATAGCATCTTGGCGTTTACTAGGGCTGCGCGCCAGTTGGTGAGCTCACCTTCGGGATTGCCGTATTGATTGAAAAGATACTCAGTAACGACTAATTCTACCACAGCATCGCCGAGAAATTCAAGTCTTTCATTCTGGCCAAGAGGAAAATCATGATGTTCGTTGAGGTAAGAGCGATGTACGAAGGCCTGTATTAAATATTCTGGATTTTTGAATTTAATTCCAGACTTTTTTTCTATTAAGGGGAAGTTTTTTTCTTGAACTTCCGGCAAATCTATTACTTTCATATATAGCGATTTACTCGCTTATCGCATAGCGCACAATATTTGCGCGACAGGCGATAAACGATAAGTTAATTTATTTTTTTTCTGTTTCTATTTCACCGTTTGGGTACATATCTTTGTAGAGTGAACCCAGTACTCCATTGACGAATTTTCCTGAAGCCGGACCGCCGTAGCTTTTGGCCAACTCGATAGCCTCGTTGATAGCCACCTTGGGTGGGACACCGGGATTAAATTTCATTTCCCAAATACCAATGCGTAAAATATTTCTATCCATGACTGTAATTTTATCCAATGGCCAATTGGGAGCGTATTTTACAATTATTTCGTCTAATTCTTTGAGATGGTCGATAATACCATTTACGATATCACTAGAAAATTGTTTTTCATCACCTAAACCGACACCGAATTCTTTGATATTTTGGTCCAAAATAGCCGGCAGACCAGCACTAGGCTGTCCACGAAAATCCCATTCAAAGATAGTCTGCATGGCGATAGAGCGAGCGAGATGACGATTGGACATAGGAAAAACTAAGGCCAATAGTTAAAAACTATTGGCCAAAGGATTATTTCTTTTTAGTTTTACGAGTAGCGCGATTGGTGCGTTTATCAACATTGATAACTTGGCGACCGCGATAGGTGCCACAAAAAGCGCAAGCGCGATGTGGGCGGGTGGTTTTGCCACATTTTGGGCAAATAGCCGGATTGACAGCGGTGAGACCATGTTGTGAAGCACGGCGACGTTTGTGGCTGCTAGTACGGCGATGACCGGGTAAACCCATATTGGTAAGATTACTGAGTAAAAAAATTAAACTTGGGAATTCCAAATTACGAGGTTATTATACACTAAAAAACTGTTTTTGTAAAGGGTTTGGGTTGATTTTCTTGTCTGTATAGATTAGAATACCAGCGTTTATGAAACAAATTTGTAAAATTGAAGAAAAAAATACTTGGGATCACTTAGTCTTAACTGCCAATGGTAATTTTACTCAATCATTTGATTGGGGACAGATTTTGGTTGTTGAAGGCAAAGAAGTAGAACGTTTGGTTGTGAAGGATGCCGGAGTGCCAACAGCTATAGCGCAAATAACGTATATATCTTTGGGTTTTGGTCTATGTTATGCTTTTTGTTCAAAAGGTCCAAATGGTAAAGTAAATGAAGAAGTCCTGAAAATTTTCAGTAATTATTTCAAAGCCAAAAAAGTTTTATTTTGGAGAATTGAACCAAAAGAAAGATTTGAAAGCATTGATTTGATAAAAAGTCGTGACATCAATCCGAGTGCCACGATGATTTTGGATTTGCAAAAAAGCGAAGAAGAAATTTTGGGTGGCATGCACAGCAAGACCAGATACAATATAAATCTGTCTCTCAAGAAAAATTTGGAATTGAAAAACGAAAAAAATCTGCCGGTGTTTTGGGATCTGTCGAAAAAAACCAGCGCGCGTGATGATTTTCGTTTGCACGACACGGCGCATTATCAAGCAATTCTCAATTCGGATTTTTCTACTCAACTGTCAGTTTACAGTCACGGTAAAGCGATCGCGACGATGGTGCTCGTGGGTTATGGTGATACTTTTACTTATTTGTTTGGGGCGAGTGATCACGAATATCGTGCGCTGATGGCGCCATATTTTTTGCAATGGCAAGCTATGACTCTAGGAAAAAGATTAGGGTACAAATTTTATGATTTTTTTGGGGTAGCGCCAAATGTTTCGATGAATGAACATTACGAATACGACAGCAAGCATCAGTATGGTGGTGTGAGCCGATTTAAAAGTGGTTTTGGCGCGAAGTATGTAGAAGCACCTGGGACTTTTGATTTGGTGATAAATAAATTTGGATATAATTTTTATCAGAAATTTAGGAAGTTTAGACAGATGTTTTAATTTATTTTTTAATTAAAATTTATCTTAATAAATTATGGATAGACAATTTCCTAGACACGAACTTCGTTTTAGCGTTCTAACAAAACAAATAAATGATTTACTTGAGTTGCGCCAAAATGGTCAGTTGACAAAGTCTGCTGCACAAACATGGTTAAATAGTTTGCCTGAAACACAACGAGCCGATGCTATATATGAGCTTGAAGAAGCTTTGTCTGAAAAAATTGATGAGTTGCCAGAATAAAATTAAAACCACCGTTGTAAAACGGTGGTTTTAATTTTAATTTACAACATCGTCACACTCGTCACTTTATCTCCCTCTTCTTTAAATCTCATTAGGCGCACCCCTTGAGTAGCACGTCCGGAGGAGGAAATAGATTTGAAAGGTAATCGAATTACTTGTCCTTTGGCCGACATGAGTAGTAGATCTTTTTCGTTGGCTTCTACAGAGTCCACTACTTTGGCAAAAGTCAGATTGCCGGTCTTAGCGGTAATTTCAGCCGTCTTGACACCACTGCCACCGCGTCCTTGGACTTTATATTCTTCGAGCTCGGTGCGTTTGCCCACACCGTTTTCACCAACGGTCAAAAATTCTAAGGATTTATTTTTGGCGTCTACTATATCCATACCAATCACCTCGTCGCTACCTTTGAGACGCATACCACGCACACCGCTGGCCGTGCGTCCCATTTCTCGGACATCTTTTTCGCGGAAGCGAATGGCTTGGCCCTGTTTGGTAGCGATCATGATTTCGTTACTGCCGTTACTGGGTTTGACCCATTCCAAATTATCGTCAGTTTTAAGTTTCAGAGCGATCAGGCCGTTGCGGCGCACATTGGCAAAATCTTCCAACGCCGTCTTTTTGATATTACCACGGGTGGTGACCATTACCAAATATTTAAAGTTACTCAAATCACCGGTGCCTAGCAAAGCCGTCACTTTTTCATTTGGCGCCAACTGTAAGAAATTTACCAGCGCTTGTCCTTTGGCCGTGCGTGATGCCTGTGGAATATCGTAGGCCATCAATTGGAAGACACGACCGCGGTTGGTGAAGAATAAAATATTATCATGAGTATTGGTGGCCATAAGATGGGCGACACTTTCTTCTTCTTTGGTAGTCACTCCAATCACGCCTTTGCCGCCACGGGATTGTTGGTGGAAAGTATCTGGCGGCAGACGCTTGATATAGCCATCGGTCGTGATCATTATGACTGTGGGTTCATTGGGGATTAGATCTTCGGTAGTAAATTCTTTTACTCCGTGTGCCACGATCTTGGTGCGGCGTTCTTCGCCATATTTTTCTTTGATTTCCGCTGTCTCCGCTTTGACAATACCTAATATTTTTTTGGCGGATGCCAAAATACTTTCTAATTCTTTGATCAACAATCTTTTTTCTTTTAATTCATCTTCAATTTTTTGTCTTTCCAAATTAGCCAATTGTTGAAGTTTCATTTCGAGGATAGCGGTGGTTTGGCGGTCGCTGAATTTGAATTTGGCAATCAAATTTATTTTGGCTTCCTCTTTGTCTTTACTGGCGCGAATAAGTTTGATGATTAAATCAATTTTATCCAAGGCCATTTTCAAACCTTCCAAAATATGTTCGCGATCTTTGGCTTTTTCCAAATCAAATTCGGTGCGACGACGAATCACGATTTGTCGATGTTTGATGAATTCTTCCAAAATATTTTTGAGATTCAAAACACGCGGCTGAATGCCATCCACTAAAGCCAATAAATTATAATGGAAAGTGGTTTGTAAGTCGGTCTGTTTGTAGAGTTGGTTTAAAACTTTTTGGGGGTAGGCGTCTTTTTTAAGTTCAATGACCACACGCACACCGTCTTTGTTGGATTCGTCGCGTAAATCACGAATACCTTCAATTTTTTTCTCTTGTACCAGATTAGCGATTTTTTCAATCATCTCGGCTTTGTTCACTTGATATGGCACTTCAGTGACCACGATTTGGAACATGCCGCTTTTTTTGGCTTCCTGAATTTCTGCTTTGGCGCGAATTACCACCCCGCCGCGACCGGTGGCGCAAGCGTTTAAAATATCTTTTTTATTATAAATAATACCACCAGTGGGGAAGTCTGGTCCTTTGATAACCTCAGCCAATTCTTCTACGGTAGTTTCCGGTTCCTCGATGAGTTTGGCAATGCCATCACATAATTCTGAAAGATTGTGAGGAGGAATAGAAGTGGCCATACCAACAGCGATTCCCATCGTGCCATTGAGCAATAAATTGGGCATCTTGGCTGGTAAGACCATGGGTTCGGTGTGGGAGCCGTCATAAGTCGGATTGAAATTGACCGTATTTTTTTCAATGTCAAAAAGCATTTCTTCCGCAATCGAGCGCAGACGCGCTTCGGTATAGCGCATCGCGGCGGCACTGTCACCGTCCATACTACCAAAGTTTCCCTGACCATCTACCAACATGTGACGCATAGAAAAATCTTGAGCCATTCGCACCATTGAGTCATAGATGGCCGCGTCCCCATGGGGATGATATTTGGCCATCACTTCACCGACCACATGGGCGGATTTACGGAATTTACCGGTGTGACGTAGACCAATATTCCACATCGCATAAAGAATACGACGATGAACCGGTTTGAGACCGTCACGCACATCCGGCAAAGCACGAGAAATGATGACGCTCATGGCGTATTCCAGATAGGAATTTTTCATTTCTGAAACGATCGAAGTAGGTGAAATTTTTCCAATGTCTCCTTTTGGTAGTTCAAGTTTGTTTTGCATAATTATCGGTTAGAGCTTGTAGTGATTATGTTTAGAGTAGTAGTGGATTGGTTGGTGCTAGTCGTGGTGGTGCTAATGCTAGCGGTATTTGAAATGGTATTAGTCGTAGAAAGAATTTGTTTTTGAATTTCCTTATTTAGTACTTCTTTTATCTGCAGTTTGGTCAATTGATTCTGAATTTCATTTTCTTTTATGTCTTTAAAAGTTTGATCCCAGTCGCTCGACGTCTGATTGATAATTTTGTTTTCTTCAGTTTTCTTCCAATTGACAGTGGAAAAATTTGACCAGAGCGAATACCCCCAAAAAATAATTATTAAAGTTCCGATACCAACCACTCCGATCCAAAGCCAAAATGACAATTTTCGTTCTTTGGTGAGCTGTTCGTTTATAAAACTTTCACGCAGATTGATTTTTGGTTGTGATTTTTCAGTTTTTTCCTCTATCTTTTTTTCCGTTATTGGCAGGGTGTCATGGGTAACCCGGATATTATTGAATACCAGGCTGGGCATCTGCTTGATAGATTCATCAGCTGGAGCTTTGACAGATTTTTTTTGTTTTTTGCCTCCTTTTTTAACGGGCATATATTAATAGTTTTTTTCTAAGACCATTAATTTTGTTTCGGCAGTTGGTAAATCTTTCTTTTTGATAATAATTTTTTTGTCGGTCAAATCCGGTTTTAGACCCAATACCTTGATGAAGTCACTGAGATTGCCAGCTTTGGGGTCGCTGTCACATTGATAAGCGATGGGAATAACAATGCGCGGTTCCATGGCAGTCACTAAATCGGCGGCCTCTTGAGCTGATAAATAATCTTTGCCGCCTCCAATCGGTACAAATAAAATATCCGGAGTGCCCAATTTTTCAAGCATTGCCTCGTCTATTTTTTTGGTGATTTTTCCTAAATGGATCAAATTTAAATTCTCAGCATTTATTTTGAATACTTGTCCATCGGCGCAGGGATAGCTATAACACATCACTCCTTTAACTTCACATTCGCCAGATGACGCCACGATGAAGGGGTTTTGCGATAAAGTAGTTGCATTTTCTTCTGAGTGTGAGTAAAGAGCAATTTGAGGACTAAAACTACGGGGGAAGTCACCAGTAGATGGCTTGTAGCCGTCGATTATTACAATCACGTCCTCATCTAAGTTTTTTGTTTGCAAGCGCACACAAGTTTGTCCGAGCCAGGAAATATGCATATTTTGATGGAAAATCCTAAAAATTAAGATAACAAAAACTAGTAAAATTATATCATATTACTATCCCCATAGCAAGCATTTTGACTACAAAAAAACCCAAGTGAGGTAGTCTTGACAATATCACCCAAATAGGCTATTATAAATTTGTAAATTTAAACATTCAAGCTGACCCAATTTAGAGGTTGGCACTCATCTCGATTCAGTCGGGAGGGATAAGTAGTGTTTTTTTATTTTTATGACTGATGCAGCCAAAAATGCCGCGAAACAGGACTTCAAAACCTTGTTGGCCGGTATAGCTATCAATGTCCCCAAAGTGGGAGAGGTAGTCAAAGGTAAAGTAATTTCAGTAGATAGAGGCGAAGTGCGCCTAGATATCGAAGGTGTTACCACTGGTGTTATTCGTGGTCGTGAATTATTCGTGGAATCTCGCGAATATGCTGATTTGAAACCTGGTGATGAAGCCGAGGCTACTGTAATTGATTTAGAAAATGAAAATGGCGAAATGGAGCTGTCTTTCCGTATTGCTGGCTACCAACGTGCTTGGGACAATATGAAAAAATGGATGAAAGATGGTCTAACCGTCAAAGCCAAAGTTGTCTCTGCCAATAAAGGTGGTTTGATGATGAGGGTGGAAGCTCTGTCTGGTTTTATGCCGGTTTCCCAATTATCTCCCGAGCATTATCCTCGAGTAATGGGTGGCGATAAAAATCGTATTTTGGACAAATTACGTGAAATGCAAGGTAAAGAATTTGAAGTGAAAATTATCGATGTGGATGAAAAAGAAGAAAAACTAATCGTATCTGAACGTGCGGTTTGGGAAGATTCTCAAAAAGCGGTTCTTGAAGCGTATAAGATTGGCGATGTAGTGACTGGTGAAATTTCCGCTTTGACTTCCTTTGGCGCATTTGTGAAATTTGGTGATGGCCTAGAAGGTTTGATTCATATTTCAGAAATCGCTTGGCAGAGAATTGATCACCCCAAAGATGTACTCAAAGTGGGTGATAGTGTTAAGGCTCAAATCATCCAGCTTGATCACTCCAAGATTTATTTGTCTATCAAACGTTTGGTAGATGATCCTTGGAAGAAAGTAAAAGAAAAATATAAATTGAATGACAAGGTCAAAGGTAAGATTATCAAAGTAGAACCATTTGGTCTGATGATCGCTTTAGATAAAGAAATTCATGGTCTAGCCCATATCTCTGAACTTTCTGACGATCCGATTGCCAATATTCATGATAAATTCAAACTTGGACAAGAATTGGAATTCGAAGTGGTCTCGGTCGAACCGGCTGAGCACCGCTTGGGCTTAAAAGTAGCCGGGGTTAAAGGAAAAGCCAAAAAAGAAGAAAAGAAAGAAGAAAGTAAAGTTGAATAATTTCAATTTTTCAAAACCTCCCAATTTCAGTTGGGAGGTTTTTTAGACCTTGATTTTGTTGTTGATATAGGGTAGTATTACCATTAGATTTTTAATTCAAATTTAATAATTATGAGAAACTTTTTGAAAAATTTTTTGGCGGTATTTTTGGTATTGCTTTTGGTGGCCGGTGTTTTGGGCTTGACCAGAGCGCGCCAAGATCAACAGCCGGATAAAGTAGATATTGGCCAGTTGGTGCAGGAAATTAATGCCAACCAAGTGAAAAAAGTGGTAGTACAGGGCGATACTCTAAATGTCGAACTAAAAGATGCCAGTGCCAAACATCAGGAAGTGAAAAAAGAACCCGGCGAATCTTTTGGTGATGTAATAAAAAATTATGGTGTCAATGAAGAAGCCAGAAAAGCCATCGCTGTGGAGATAAAAGATGAAAGTTCCTGGAAGTTTTGGTTGGCCAATCTTTTGCCGGCCATTATTCCTTTGATCATTATCATGGTATTTTTATATTTCATGACCAGAAGTGTTCAGGGTGCCAACACCAAAGCGATGGGCTTTGGACAAAGTAATCCTCGTCAAGTTGGACCAGATGCTAAAGACAAAAAAACTTTCGCCGATGTGGCTGGCGCCAGAGAAGCGAAGATGGAGTTGGAAGAAGTAGTAGATTTTTTGAAAGACCCCAAAAAGTTTGCGGAAATGGGAGCCAAAATTCCTAAAGGTGTTTTGTTGATGGGTAGTCCAGGTACCGGTAAAACCTTGTTGGCGAAATCAGTCGCTGGTGAAGCGGGTGTGCCATTCTTTCATATGAGTGGTTCAGAATTTGTAGAAATGTTTGTCGGTGTTGGTGCTAGTCGGGTGCGTGATTTATTTGGCAAAGCCAAGAAGGCGGCACCGGCCATTGTTTTCATTGATGAAATTGATGCGGTTGGTCGTCGTCGTGGTGCTGGTTTGGGTGGTGGTCACGATGAACGCGAACAAACACTCAATCAAATATTGGTAGAAATGGATGGATTTGATCCTAATATTGGTGTGATTGTGATGGCTGCAACTAATCGTCCTGATGTTTTGGACCCAGCCTTGCTTCGTCCTGGTCGTTTCGATCGTCGTGTGGTGATTGACCTGCCGGATATTAAGGATCGTGAAGAAATTTTAAAAATTCATGCTACTGGCAAACCACTAGATAAAGAAGTGTCACTGCGCAAATTAGCTGAACGCACTCCAGGATTTTCTGGTGCGGATTTAGCCAATCTTTTGAATGAAGCCGCGATTTTGGCTGTGCGTCGCAACAAGAAAACTGTCGGAGAAATTGAGATATTAGAGAGTATTGAAAAGGTAATGCTTGGACCGGAAAGAAAAAATAGAATTATTAATGAAAAAGAAAAAAAGATGACTGCTTATCATGAAGCCGGTCATGCAGTGGTCGGGTATTTTATGCCACATTGTGATCCGGTACGCAAAGTGTCAATTATTTCTCGCGGTCAGGCTGGTGGTTATACTTTGAACATGCCTACCGAAGACAAACATTATCGCACCATCGCTCAGTTCAAAGATGATCTGGCTATGATGCTCGGTGGATATACCGTAGAGAAACTGGTTTTTGGTGATGATATGCTGTCGACCGGGCCAAGTTCAGATTTGCGCAATGCTACTAAAACCGCTAGAGATATGGTTACCCGCTATGGTATGAGTGACAAACTTGGGCCACGTACTTTTGGAGAGCGCGAAGAAATGATCTTCTTGGGTCGTGAAATCCACGAACAACAAGATTATAGTGATAAAACCGCTGAAGAAATAGACAAAGAAATCCGCGCTTTGGTAGAAGAAGCCCAGAAGCGCGCTCATCATGTAATAGTGACCAATCGTGAAAAGATGGATCAATTGGTAGAGGAGCTGATGAAAAAAGAAACTGTCGAACAAGAAGATATTGAAAAGATTTTAGGACCACGACCAACTGCTTAGTAAAGTTTTAAGCCGGCAACAATCTGTTGCCGGTTTTTTGTTTTTCAAAAATATGTTATAATAATACCAATTAAGCAAATTTAATTGCTGATTGTTATTTGTATTTATGCATGAGCCAACTTTTCGCCAAGCGATAAGTCACTCTTGGCAACTGGTAATTCAAAAAAAATCTTTATGGATTTTTGGTTTACTTTCAGCTGCTATTGGTCAATGGGGGCTAAGTGATTTTATGGGATTGGTCTACAAAACGGCTAATGAAGGTTTTCGGATTTGGAATCTTGGCATTGTGATTGATTTTTTTCGAGCCTGGAATTGGCATAAAGTGTCAGTGATTTTGTTAATGTTATGGTTGCTTGGGATTATTTTGTTAATAATTGTTTCTTTGGTTTTCGTAGCGGTTAGCGCACGCGGGGCGGTGATCGCTTATGCTATTCATTGGTATAAGACCGAAAAAATAATGCCTTTGCATGAAGCTTGGAATAAAGGCATGACCAGATTTTTTCCTATATTTACAGTGACAATAGCCGGAAGATTTTTACAAATATTGATCGCCTTTTTATTTTCTTTGATTTCAGTGCGTATTATTGAAGATAATACTGTCAGGGAAAATTTGTTGATCATATTATCTGCAACCGTAGCAATTTTTTTAGCTCTGCTAATTGAAGCCACGGTGATTTATACCAGCGGTTACTTGATATTGGAAAAGAAAGGAACAGTTCAATCTTTGAAAAAAGGTTGGGGATTATTATCGCATCATTTGATGGTTTCCCTTGAACTGGGATTGATCTTGATGTTGTTTACCGCGCTTTTATTAGGTATTTTGGTATATGGTTCTTTTGTAGCCTTTTTGCCATCTTTGGTGATATTAGTTGTCGCTGGCTTTACAGGTTTTAAATTTTTAATTGGTTTAGCCGTGTATTCCGGTCTGGCTTTTTATAGTGCTTTGGTTTTGGTGACGGCCGGTATTTTTAATGCTTTTGTGACTTGCGCTTGGATGTATTTATTTATGAAGATGCATCATGAGGGAGTGGTAAGTCGCTCTGTTCATTTTTTAAAAAAACTTTTTAAGATTTCCTAGTTATGCCTTCTGATTTTCCTTCCATTAGCAGTTTGTTGCCAAAGAAATCTTCATCGGAAGAAGTAGTCCCGACTGCGCCTGTACCATCAAATAGCTCGACTGCTAAATTTTCTCAAAAAATGAAGAAAATTGAGCTAAAAGAAAAGGAAACGATAGTGCAAGCCAATGCCCAAGCGTTCGGTTTGCCGTATGTTGATTTAAGTTCTTTTCCGGTTTCTGCTGAGGCTTTAAAAATGATCCCTCAAGAAATTGTGGAAGAAAAAGGGGTAGTATGTTTCTATGCTACGGCCGAAGAGATTCGTGTAGGCTGTATTGAACCCGGCAGTGAGATCGAAGAATTTTTGTACCAGTTGGGTGAGCGCCATCATGCGCAGACAGCTCTTTATTTAATTTCAGACAATAGTTTTGAACATGTTCTAAAATTGTATGCCAATCTACCGATAGTCAAGGCGATCACCAAAGATATTAATATTACCGATGAAGAGCTTGATAAATTTTCAGAAGCAATTGATAATTTACAGAGTTTGCAAGAGAAATTTGTGAATGTTTCGGTGACGGATATTTTGAGTTTAATGATCGCTGCGGCTCTGAAAATTAATTCTTCCGATATTCATGTGGAAGCAGAAGAAAATGGTATTGCGGTACGCTACCGTATTGATGGTATTTTGCATGATGTGGCGACTTTGCCCAAAGAACAATGGAAAAGGTTTGTATCTCGCATCAAATTATTGTCGGCTTTAAAAATCAATGTAAACGATCGCCCCCAAGATGGTCGTGTGACCTTGAAATTAGAATCTGGCAATCTGGATGTGCGTGTCTCAACAATGCCGACTATCCACGGTGAAAGTGTGGTAATGCGTATTTTACACAGTGGTAGTAAAGGCGTAACTTTCGATGAATTGGGTTTGCGTGGCGCGGCTTATGATCGTCTCAAACGCGAAGTGGAGAGACCAAATGGTATGATTATTACGACCGGTCCAACCGGTTCAGGTAAAACCACTACCTTATATGGTATTTTGCGTACTTTGAATAAACCGGGTGTAAAAATCATCACTTTAGAAGATCCGATCGAAATTAAAATGGAGGGTATCAATCAAAGCCAAGTAGATATTTCCAAAGATTATACGTTTGCCAAAGGTCTGCGTAGTATTTTGCGTCAAGATCCAGATATTTGTATGGTCGGTGAAATCCGTGACCTAGAGAGTGCTGAGATCGCTATCCAGGCTGCTCTTACTGGTCATTTGATGTTGTCTACTATTCATACCAATAGTGCCTCTGGGGTAATACCTCGTTTCTTATCTATGGGGGTTAAGCCATTTTTGCTAGCTCCGGCACTGAATGCGGTGATTGGTCAGCGTCTAGTGCGTCGTATATGTACAAATTGTATCGAAGAAGAACAAGTACCCGCTGAAAAAACGGAACGCGCTAGGAAGATTTTATCGGAATTGCCGCCAAGTGAACAAAATAATGTCGATTTAAACAATTTACATTTTTATCATGGTAGAGGCTGTGAAAAATGTAGTGGCTTAGGTTATAAAGGACGTATTGGTATCTATGAAATTTTTACAATGACCAAAGAAGTAGAGCAGATTATTTTGAGTACAGAGGTATCGGAATATAAAATTCAAGATTTGGCAGTAAAAAATGGTATGACCACTATGGTACAGGACGGTCTTTTGAAGGCTTTGGACAAAATTACTTCTTTGGATGAAGTTTTCCGTGTCATTGAATAGTGAGAAATTAAATTTTGTGGTATAATATATCCGTCTTAAATTTTTGTTTATGCGTGTTCGTCACACCGAAACTCGCGCTCAATTTTCTGAGCCCTCAGTAAATTTTTATCGGACGATTGCCATTTCTTTTTTGGTATTGACAGTTGTCTTGTTAGCGGTGGTAGTATTTGTAACTTCTAAAAAAGCGACTATTATCATTTTGGCCAAAGAAGATACTCGCAGTGTAAATTTGACGGTTGCAGTAAATTCTTCTTCTGTTGGTAAAGATTCTTCCGGATCAATCAGTGGCTCGGTTTCATCAGAAGTAGTTAATTTCTCTCAAAAATATTTTCCCACTGGTTCCAAGACTATCGAGGGTTTAGCCGGCGGTGAAGTGGTTTTATACAATAAAACTAGCGAACCGCAAGTGTTGGTAAAGACAACTAGGTTGTTAACTGACAAAGGCATTTTATTTCGATTATCTGATAAGGTAACTGTTCCAGCCAATGGGGAAATTTCTACTAAGGTATATGCAGACAAAGCCGGAGCAGAAAGCAATGTTGGACCAAGCAAGTTTACTATTCCTGGCTTGTCTATCGATAAACAAAAAGTTGTTTATGCTCAAAGTCTAAAGCCGATGGATAGCGGAGTGCGTCAAGTGGGAATTTTGACTGATGATGATGTGAAAGCAGCGGCCAAAGATTTTGAACAGAAACTAAAAGATCAATACAGTAGTTCTACACTGAGTGAAAGTATCAAAAGGGTAGTTTCGGTTTTAAATGTTAATCCGATGTCGGATAAAAAAGTCGGTGAAGAAGTGGATGGTTTTACTTTGAGTGGCACCAGCACAGTCGTCGTGGTAACTTATGATAAGAAAAATTTAGACGAAGTAATTGTCAATGCGATATCTGCAAAGATAGATAATACATTAGAGAAGATTTTGACTCTTACCAATGATCCAAAAGTTGCGGTATCGACCTATGATTCAAGTTCAAAATCTGTTCAGTTGGCTGTAAATCAAGATGTAATGGTGACTTTAGATGCGAATGCCGAAAAGTTATCACCACAATATTTTATGGATAAAAGTAAAGATGAAATCGAAAGATATGTCTTCGAATTAAATCATGTAGCTGGGGTAGAAGTAAATTTCTCTCCTTCGTGGATTGGCAAAGCCCCAACGGTACCGGATAAGATAAAAGTGGTAGTCAAGAATGTGAAATAAAATTTTTGTATTGATAGTTGACATATTTTTAATTTTTTATTACTATAATTATAGGCGATTGAAACGGCCACCAACCGTTTTCCGATTAGGATCCTATATTTTGGGGCTAAGCCTAAATAAAAAAGTTAAACATTCGGGTGGAACCGTCTAGGATAAACCTTGACCCCGATATCTAAATTTAGATATCGGTTTTTAATTTTATGAAAATAAAAAATGTTAAATTAAATAATTTATTTTTGAGACCACTAAAATTATCAGATGCGCCAATTTTTATTTCCTGGTTTGCTGATAAAGAAGTGGTAAAATATTTGATGTTGCAGAAATCGCCGTCAATCAGTGAAGAAAAAAAATGGATAACCACCCAAATAAAATCTAAAAACTCATATGTTTGGTCAATTTTAGATAATAAAAAATCTTTGGTTGGTAATATTAATTTAAGGTATGAAAATAAAAACAAATTAGCACACCTGGGCGTTGTGATTGGTGAAAAAACTGCTTGGGGTAGAGGCTATGGTCGACAAGCAATGCAATTTATGATTGATTTTGCTTTTAAAAATTTAAAATGTAATCGAGTAGAATTGATGGTATTTTCAAATAATATTCGCGCCAAAAAATTATATAAAAAACTCGGTTTTGTGCTTGAGGGTAAACAGCGACAAAAACATTACAATTTAATCACTAAAAAATTTGAAGACGATGAGATTTACAGCATCTTGCGTCGAGAATATAAAAAATAATTCATATGGAAGAAAAACAATTGGAATACATGCGTCATAGTTGCGCGCATTTGGTCGCCGCCGCCGTACAAGAGCTCTATCCTAATGCCAAATTTGGTGTTGGCCCTGCTATTGAAAATGGTTTTTATTATGATATTGATTTTGGTGCGCCAATTAGCGAAGGCGATTTACAAAAAATTGAAGAAAAGGCCAAAGAACTTGGACAAAAAGGCTTGGGTTATGCGCGTACCGAAATGACTATCGAGGAAGCCAAAGAATTTTTTAGCCAACGCAATCAGCCGTTCAAAGTCGAATTATTACAAGATATACAGGAAAAAGGTAGTACTCGCATGAAGGAACAAGACATCGAACTGTCTGGCACAGTGAATAAAGTTTCTATTTATCAAACCGGAGAGTTTATCGATTTATGTCGTGGTGGTCATATTGAAAATACCAAAGATATTGGCGCTTTTAAACTTACCAAATTGTCCGGTGCTTATTGGCGTGGTAGTGAAAAAAATCCCCAGCTGACTCGCGTGTATGGGGTGCTTTTTCCAACTCAAAAAGAATTGGATGATTATCTGACCATGATGGAAGAAGCGAAAAAACGTGATCATCGTAAACTTGGTAAAGAGTTGGAACTGTTTACGGTCATTGATGAAATTGGTGGCGGGTTGCCACTTTTTTATCCGCAAGGAGCGGTGTTGCGTCGTTTGGTGGAAAATTTTGTAATTGAAGCTCAAGAAAGACGTGGTTACGTGCCGATCTGGATTCCACATATTACCAAAGGAAAACTCTATGAAATTTCTGGACATTTACAAAAATATGACGCTATGTATCCGCCGATGCATTTGGAAGGGGAAGCGGATTATTATCTCAAACCGATGAATTGTCCACATTTCATGATGCTCTATAAGACTCAGATGCATTCTTATCGGGAATTGCCAATGCGTTGGACTTGCACTACTACTAATTATCGTTATGAAAAATCTGGCGAGTTGTCTGGTCTTACCCGTGTACGCGCTTTGACCCAAGATGACTGTCATGTATTCACTCGCCCCGATCAAATTGAGCAAGAAATAAATTTAATGCTTGATATGATTAACGAAATTTATAACGCCTTTACTTTGAAAGATTTTTGGGTGCGTATTTCGGTGCATGATCCGGCCAATAAAGAAAAATATATTGGTGATACCAAGATTTGGAAAGAATCGGAAGCTGCTTTGTCTCGTCTCATTGAAAACCGCGGCTGGAAACATGAAGTTGGGGTGGGTGAAGCGGCTTTTTATGGACCTAAATTGGATTTCATGGCCAAAGATGTGTTGGGGCGTGAATGGCAACTTTCCACTATTCAACTTGATATGAATTTACCGGAGCGTTTTGATTTAGAATACACGGCCAATGATGGCAGTAAACAGCGGCCAGTAGTAATTCATCGCGCTATCTTGGGATCAATTGAACGATTTCTCGGTATTTTGATTGAACATTTTGGTGGCAAGTGGCCGGTATGGTTATCTCCAGCACAGGCAGTGCTAGTACCAGTGAGTGAAAAACATGTGTCTGGTGCCTTGGCTTTAAAAAACGAAATGTTTGACCTAGGTATTCGGATAGAAATAGATGATGCCAATGAAACTTTGGGCAATCGCGTACGCAAAGCGGCTAATAGACATATTCCATATATTATTGTGATTGGGGACAAAGAATTGAACGGCGAGGATTGGATGGTCAAGGTACGCGGTGAGAAGGACCAGCTTAGGATTAATAAAGCAGATTTTATCGCCAAAGTTAAAAAAGAAACAGTTGATAAATTATAAATAAATAATTTTACAAAAATAAAAATACCCAGAATATTTTAAAAATAACTATTCTGGGTATTTTTTGTAAACCCTGTCCCCAAAATATTAAATATTTAATATTCCAGAGCAAGGACCCACTTTATAGCGCGTGGGTCGTGACGCGTAGAGCAGCGCTAGCCTGCCTTGTCCGTGCTATTTGTCTGGCACGGATGTTGGTATGGCTGAAGCGTCGCTTGGTTTGGGATCCTTCCACTTGGCCGGAAGTACTAGCCGCTCTTTGGCGCCTTTTGTCTGGCGCTTGAGAGCCCAATGACCTGCTACTTGGCGTGAATTTCCAGCGCGTGCCGGAAGGCCTTTACCAAGATCCAGGTCTTGACAGCTGCATTGAGCAGCAGGATTGTCACCATGACACCCTCGCTTTATGGAGAGGAATTCTCCAAAGCAGTTATCAGTATATATTATTATAAATATTTTGTCAAGATAAATTTGCGTTTTTTGAGATTTTTCCGTATACTTCTAATAATATTTTTATAAAAATGCCAAATAACCTGCCCAAAGTTATTTTCATAGTTGGTCCGACTGCTTCCGGCAAAACCGAGTTAGGCACTTTTTTGGCTAAAGAATTTGATGGTGAAATAGTGAATGCTGATTCCAGACAGGTGTACAAAGAAATGAGTATTGCGACCGCTAAACCTAACAGGGATGATCTTTCATCTAAAGACAAAGATTTTATTTTCAATGGTGTAGTCCATCATTTAATGGATATAGTAAGACCAAATCAACCTTTTACTTTGGCCGATTATAAAGAAAGAGCCAATGAAGCTATCAATGCTATTATATCGAAAAAAAAATTACCAATAGTAGTGGGCGGAACCGGTTTATATATATGGACATTGGTGGATAATTTGGATATTCCCAAGGTGGCGCCAAATAGAAAATTGCGAAAAAGTTTTGATAATAAGACCTTAGTCGATTTGGTAAAATTATTAAAAAATGTTGATCCCCAAGCGGCACAAAAAGTGGATTTGAAAAATAAACGTCGAGTGTTGCGGGCTTTGGAGGTGGCCATAAGTAGCGGCGAATCTTTTATTACTCAAGCTACTAAATCTTTTCCATTATATAATTGTTTACAAATTGGTTTATCACTGCCCAGAGAAGAATTATATGACAGAGTAAATGCACGCATTGATAAGCAGATGCAACAGGGGCTGCTTGAAGAAACCAAAAATTTATCTGCTAAGTATGCCTGGGATCTACCTAGCATGAGCAGTATTGGCTATAAACAAATAGGAAGTTTTTTGCGTGGTGAGGTAAGTTTGGAAACAGCTTTGGAAATATTTAAACGTGATACTAGAAGATATGCCAAAAAACAACTTAGTTGGTTCAAAAGAGATAAACGAATTATTTGGGTGCCAAAAAATAACCTCAGATTGGTAAAGAAAATAATAGGAAAATTTTTAAACTAAATAAACAAAACCTCCTGCTTCCAGGAGGTTTTAAATTTTTAATTATTGAGCGGGATTTCATCACCTAGTAATTCTAACTTTTTGTTACTAACCGTATCGTCGGCGATAATGTGAACCTTAGAAACTAGAGTATTTTGGGTGGGATTTTTTTTGTTTATTACGATAGTAAAGGGGAGAGCCAAAACATCAGTGTTTTCCGTCATTTCCGGAATGTTCCAGACTAGATGTTTGGTCTTTGGATCAAATTGGACAGTGCCAGCCGAAGTTGACGATGGTCCGATCCAAATAACATCGCCATAGATATCGGCTGAGATTGAAAGGTTTTTTAGTGGGTGGAAAGTGTTATTTAATATCCAGGTAATATCGTGTGTTTCTAATTCTTTTTCGTTAGAACCAACATCATTTTTTACTTGGAAAGATAAATCCGAGTTTAAGGTTATGGTAATAGGGTTGGCGCTAATAGTTTGGGAGGTTTTGGAAAGATCCACAAAAGTAGCTTGGGCGGTAATTTTTATTTGGTTGTTGATAATTTCATTCCACGGCGCTTTATTGCTATTTTTGATTGGTAATTGGAAATCCACCAAAACTTCGCCGCCAGCTTTAATTTTTTTGAGATCGGCGATTTTTTTATTATTCCAGCTGATAGTTGCACTTCGTATAGTATCTGAAATTTGAGAACCGACGATATCACCATCGTGTTTATCGCTTATATCACTCCAAGAAAGTACGCTTTGTTTTTTATAAGATGGCCCTTCGATCATGATTTTAACCTGTGCATTTTCTATATCCGTCTTGCCAAAATTTTTGAGCGCTAAAGTGAAATTAAGAGTATCGCCAGGTTTAGATTCCATATCAGTAAGCGATCCATTGATGGCGGTATTTAGAGTGACAGCATTTTTTATCAGTTCAGTATTGATAGTGGACTCGGCGAGTAAGAAATTATCATTTCCAGTTGATGCTAGCTTGACCTGTACTTTGATGGGCACAGTATTCTCTTCGGTCGCGTTGAATTTGCCGCTGAAATTTATTTTGTATATCTGAGTATTTTCGGTAGAAGTATTAGCTTTGATATTCCAGACGTTTTTTTCCAAAGCTATACTGGATGAAGATAAGGAAAAATTTGGTGGGAAAATCGGAGAAACAATTAAATTTTTGTTGCTTAAGTTGTCTTTGCTTTCAATGGTAATGGTATAGGATGATTCGGTGTCTAATGAGATTTTATCGATACCAGACAAAGTGAGATTAAGCGGCGCTTGATCCGGTCTGATATTTAAGGTAGCTACTTTTTGCATTTCTGATTTCAAATTATCCGGAGTATAATTTAGAAATACCCTCCAGGATTGCTCTTGCCCCAAAGAACCAAATAAATTACCGGTGATTTGTATAGTTCTTTCTTCCTGCGGTCGAATCGGTTCTAGACCCCATTCATTTTTGCCGGCATTGTTTGGTTGGATGGAGCTTTGTGAAAAAACAAAACCAGAAGGATAGTTGGTTGATAAAGTGACATTATTAAGGGTATTTTTTTGATTATTTTTTAGGATTATTTGATAAGTGGTGGTAGAACCGATTGTAAAATTTTGTGGACCAACTATTTTTAAATCTAGTTGAGATTCGGAAAATTTATTGGCGATATTAGCCATTGGTAAAAAGAAAAATCCAACCCAGGCAATGGCGGCCAGCAGAGCGATAGTAAAAAGGAATTTTAATAAGCCGGACAGAAAAGATCCTCCTTGGACTTTTTTTATTTTACGCATATCCGGCATTCGGCCGCTGTCATCTTTATATATATCGGTCAGCTGTCTTTCCATTTTTTCTTCGATTTTGTTATCAGAAGATAATGTTCGACTAGCGCGCGGTCTGCCGGGAGACCGCTTTTTTTTAATCGGTGTGGATGTATCTTCGCTGGGATTGAAAATTTTTTCTTCAGACATAAATAAAATTATTATTATTTTTTTATTTTTCCATTACCAGTCCCCAAATACGATCGGTGTCCAAAGTTAACGGTCCAACACTGGCTCCGTTTTTGGCTATCTCTATGTCGTTGCCTTCTTTGTAATTTGGTTTCCAGTCGGATGGGAAAATTATTTGGCTTTCAAAAGAACTGTCTATGCCAGATTGTTTTTGTGTAACTAATTGATATTGAGTTAAGAATTTACTACCGATTAAATATTTCCAAGGATTATTTTGGACTTCATTCTGCCCATTTAATTTGAATGGTAATTTATAGGTAAATTGAATTTCACTAGTTTGACCCGGTTCAGTAATTGTCCAATTGCCAAAAGCGGTTTTGCCAAATTCATTGGTTATTTTTGTGCCGGTGCGCTCATCAATTTTTATTTCTTTTTCCATTTTATTTAAAAATTCGTCTGATTGATACCAGCTTTCCGGCACTTTAAAACTACCCTCATCCGGCCAAATGAAACCGCTGGCCGAAATGAGTTCGCTATTTTGGGGAACATAGATACGGATATAATCAATATTAGCAACACCATATAATTTTTCAGCGGCGTTTCCAGTATGGGTACGAGAGATAACCACCGTATCAGTGATGGTACCATCGTTTTGAACTATAGCTTGATGGCTGATAGTCTGTTTAATTTTTGCGTCACTTTTTTGTCCGTGAATATTGGTGTTAAAGACTGCCAAATAATCTTGTTGCTGGGAAGTGTTCAAAATTTTTCCGCTCCAACCCATTTGTTCTACGGAAGATTGGGCGTTTTGATCAGAAAAATATGCCTGTATTTCTTTTTTGGATAAGGCGTCTTGTAAATTCACTAGCAATGGCAATAAATCTTTCGGTTGACTATTTTTAAAATGATCAATAAATTGAGGGGCGAGATCAGAAAGTATTTGTTTTGGTTTTTTATCTTTTTTTTCTGGTCCTTCTTCTACTATTTGTTGTATGACCGGTAGGGCATTATTAGACGAGATAGTGAGATTTCTTTTGGTATCAATTATTGGTCCGGTAATGGCTAATAATCTTTCTAGGACAGAGGCGTTTATAGCTATAACCCCATCCACCGTTATATTACGGCTATGACGATAAAACCACATTATTTTTTGCGCGGAAGCGGAAAAATCAGGAAACCAATTGGCGTCTTGTAATTCCCAGCGTTTATTAGTGAGTAATAGCGGTGTCGGCGGCTCTAAATATTGATCAAGTTGCCCTTGTAGATCATAGCTGCCGCCGGGAGGGACCTCTAGATTTAAAATTTTTCCGTCTTTTATATCCATGATAGCAATACTGCCCAAAAAGCCGCCAGTTGGTCTTAACTCACTGGGATTTTGAAACGCCAATAGATAACGGCGTTGACCTTGGGTGCCGAATATCTCTTTTATTGATTCTCCTAAATCCGCCAGTTGTTGTAAATCATTTAATACTGCGGTAAAAATTATTTTAAATTCTTTAAATGGCCCTTGGTAATTTAAAGGTAATGAATTGGAATCTACTGCGCCTAAATGCGTCAGTGCTGATTTATAATTTGGTATGGCCGCGTCTAAATGTGAATTGATGATGTCTAGTCTGATATCCAAGGAACTGCTTGCATCAATCTGACTGTCAGCTATCCCTTTTAATAAATAAGTATTTCCCTGAGCAATTTTTTGTCCGGCTAATAGTAATTCTTGTCGGCTTTTTACCTCATTTTGAAGTACGGGAATGGCTGAAGCAATTTTTTGTAGTAATTGATGTTTGGTTTCCATGATAGCTACGGCCGTTCCAAAATTATTTAGAGCATCATTGATAGCAGTTTGAGCCAAGGGAAGATCAGCTTGCATTAGGGCGGCGGTCGAGTTTTGTAAAGATAAAAATCCAGCGGTGCTATCTTGTGCAATTTGATTTTTGGTTAATTTGATATCTTCAAAGTAACTGCTGGCTTGCCCGGGCGCTACTAGGATTATCATCAAAATAATAGTAGCCGCGACCAAACGACGCAAAATAAAATTTTCTTTTAAGAATATTTTGATAGATCGGTGAGAGTTTTTTATAGAGGTTATTAGAGATTGCCAAGCGCAAGAGATTTTTTTGGTGATAGAAAATTTTGGAAGGACAGTTTGTTTTTCAATATTTTCTTTGTTGACGACTAGAGATCGAGGATTTTCTGCCGGATTGGAAAGATTGGCAAAAATGTTTTTATTGATTTCATTTAAAGTGTTATTTTTGAATTGATTTTCTTGTTTAATTTTTTGATAGACGGATTCAAAATGTTGGATTTTGTTTTTTTCTGGCTCAATCGTAGGTATTTGGTGCCAGGCAATATTTTTATCTTTTTTTAGATTTACCACATGAGCTGAAGGGGCGGGTTCGTGAGTGACGTGGTGCACAAAGAATTTGATTGCTGTCGGAGTTTTGGTTGGAATTTTTGTTTGAGAAATTGATGACAAATAAGCCGCGCAAGTAGATTTATTGTGTCCCGGTTTATCACAAAAAGCACAACGACGCAGTTGTGGTCTTTTCTTATTGAATAATTTTTTTATTCGTGACATTTTAAAATTTTTGTATGGTGTAGAGTTACTATATTATACACCTTTTTGAGATGATGTGCACGAATAAAAAAGTCTAGTTATCCACTTTTATTGGGCAGATTGATAAATTTCCAAGGTTTGTTTGGCGGTGTTCTCCCAAGAATATTTTTTTAGTATTTTTTGTCCCTGATTTATTAGCTTGGTCCGAGTATCTTTGTCTTTGATGACCAAATTAGCGGCCGAAGTAATAGCGTGAGCGTCTTCGGGGTTGAAATACACCGCTGCCTCTTCCAATATTTCCGGTAAACAGGTACGTTCAGAGGCAATTACTGGCAAATCATATTGCATTGCTTCTAGCGGCGGCAATCCAAAACCTTCATAAAGACTGGGGAATACATACAGAGAGGCATTGCGATAGAGCTCCGGCAATTCAGCGTCAGGTACAAAATCAGTCAAAATGATATCTTTAATTTTTTTCTTTTCAATATATTTTTCTAGTTGATTGTAGAAATAATTTTTTTTGCCGCTTAATACCAGATGATAAGTATGGTCGTGTTGTTTACAAAATATTTCCCAAGCATCAACTAATTTTTCCAAATTTTTATGAGGATAAGCCACGCCCACATAAAGCCAGTACGGTTTGTTGATTTCATATTTTTGATAGACCGAAAATGGCGGCTCCTCGTCTAATTTTTGAGAGAATGGCGACAAATAAGTGGTGATGATTTTTTCTTTTGAAATTTTTAAGGTTTGAATAATATCTTGTTTGGTGAATTCGCTGATAGTAAAGATTTTTTTGGCTTTTTTGACCGCTCGGTTGAGAGTAATTCTAAATAATTTATTTTTAAGCCAATATAGTACCGGTCCTAGGGTGCTGGCGCGATGGGTGGGAAAGTGGAGTAATAACAGATCGTGGACAGTGACCACAAAATCTCCGTGGTAAAAAATTGGTACATTCCAATGTGGAAAATGCATTAAATTTACACCCTCTTTTTTGATTATTTTGGATAAAAAAAATTGTTCTTTCCAACCATACCAACCGATATCGGCCAATACTTTTTTAAATTTGGGATTGTGTGGTTCAAAATCGTTCCAGTTTTCTTTGCGCAGAAAAATTACATAATCATTAATAGTATCAATTTTTTCTAAGTGGATGATCAATTGTTCAATGTATCTGCCCAGGCCACCCTGTTTGGGACCGAGCATCCGGGCGTCAATGCCAATTTTCATATCTGTTTAATTTTAGATATTATACAAAACATTATAACAGATATTTTAAAATTGCCAAAAGTATTTTTTTGCTATATAATAAAGCCGTCTAAATATACGCTTATGCCTTATTTGAGTCGTTTATTAAATAGTCAGGTGAGCGACAGCGCCGATGAAGTGATTGGACGTTTAGAAGATGTCTTGGTAAAGGTCAAGGCAGGTGAATATTCACCGCTTGAGTATGTGGTCATAAAAAGACGTCATCATAAAAAAAGAATTTTTATTCCCTATGAGGCGGTAGAAAATTTTAGCCGAGAAGAAGTCTCTCTGCGTACTTTGTATTCCAAAATAAATATTTTGGATAGTTTGCCCGATGGCTATATCCGTCTGAACCGAGACGTGATGGATCAACAGATTGTGGATGTGGCTGGCGCGCGGGTGGTGCGTGTGAATGATCTTAGGATTGGTGATTTTGAGGGCCGGATGTGTGTGCTTGGGATCGATGTTAGTTTGAGAGGATTTTTGCGTCGTTTAGGTCTTACTTGGTTGGATTTTTTTGGCTTATTTAAAGTGAATTTAATCGATTGGCGTAAAGCCCAGCCAGTAAAGGGTGTCTTAAAATTAGACAGTGTTTCTAAAGATCTTATCAAATTGCATCCAGCGGATATTGCCAACATTGTCGAAGATTTGAGTGTCAAACAGGGAGGAAATTTGGTGTTATCTTTAGATAAAAATATGGCCGCTCGAGTATTTGAAGAAATTGATCCAGAAATTCAGAAGATTTTAATCTCCAGTTTGAGTCCGGAACACGCCGCTCGCATTAGTGAAAGCATGTCCATTGACGAATTGGTTGACCTAATTCAATCTTTGCCGCAACATCAGTCCAAACAGTTGCTTGAATATGTCGAACAAGATCGAATGAAGAAAGTAAAAAAATTATTAAGCTATGAAGATGATACGGCCGGCGGCTTGATGACCACAGATTATTTAGCTGGCTTGCCGGACGAAACAGTCGAGATGACCGTTGAAAAAATTCGCAAACTCTCTGACAGTTTTCGATCGGTCAATTATGTGTATGTCATCGATGAGAAAGGAAAATATAGAGGTGTGATTTCTTTTAGGAAATTATTAGTTTCTAGCCCTCAGGAACTGTTGAAGGATATCATGAAAAGAAGTATGCATTTGCCGGTTTTACATCCCAAACAGTCTATCAAAAATGTCGCCCATTTGATGACGAAATATGATTTGAATTCAGCGGCCGTAGTTGATCAGGATAATAAATTTTTAGGGGTAGTGACTGTCGATGATGTGATGCGAGTTTTAGTACCTAATGCTTAGTGTGTGAGATATGGAAAAAGCAATTACCAAAGAATCACGAAGAAAAAGATTTTGGCCTAGAATATTATTGATAATGAGCGTAATCGGACCGGGAATTATTGCTGGTACTGCTGATAATGACGCGGGTGGGATCACTACTTATTCGGTAGCTGGCGCCCAATTTGGTTATCACCTAATTTGGGTTTTATTTTTGATTACTTTTGTTTTAGCTGTAACTCAGGAAATGGGTGCGCGTTTAGGAATAGTATCCGGCAAAGGTTTGGCGGCATTGATTCGAGAAAATTTTCCGTTTAAAGCTACTTTTTTTATTATTTTATTGAGTTTCATTGCTAATTGGGCTAATATCTTGGCTGAATTTGCTGGTATTTCAGCGGTCGCCAATATTTATGGAATACCCAATTGGCTGTTTGTGTTAAGCTCGGCCGGTTTGATTAGCTGGTTGGTAATTTCTGGAAATTTTAAAAATATTCAAAGAATTTTTCTTACCTCTTCAGTTTTGTATCTCGCCTATGTGTTGGCTGGCTTCATGAGTCATCCCGATTGGTCAGCGGCGGTGAAGTCTATTGTGGTGCCATCATGGATTCCAACCAAGGATTTTCTGTTTATGGCGATTGCTTTGATTGGCACGACCGTCACTATTTGGGGACAATTTTTTATTCAATCATATTTTGCAGAAAAAGGGGTGCGTACTCAGGATTTGAATTTGGCCAGAGCTGATGTGTATTTGGGCAGTTTTTGGACAAATTTTGTGGCTTTCTTTATTATCGTCGCTACTGCCGGTACTTTATATGTTCATGGTATTGCCATCTCGGATGCGGCCGACGCCGCCAAAGCTTTGGAGCCGTTTGCCGGAACGTTGGCCAAACATTTGTTCGCGTGGGGATTATACAATGCCTCAATGCTTGGAGCCGGGGTAGTAACTATTTCTACTGCTTACACTATTACTGAAGCGTTTGGTTGGGAAGGTAAAGTCAATGCCGGTTTCAAAGAATCTTCTTCTTTTTATAAATTATTTTTGTTTTGTATTTTTTCTACCGCCTTGATCGTTTTAATTCCAAATTTTCCATTAATACCGGTATTAGTTACTTCTCAGGCCCTGAATACTTTTGTGTTACCGGTATTGTTCTTTTTCTTGTTGCGATTACTTAATCGTCAAGATATTATGGGCAGTCACCGCAACGGATTAACCTTAAATATTTTCGGGTGGCTTACAATTCTAAGTCTATTTGGTCTAAACTTAGCTTATTTCATCTATCTGATTGTCAGTAACTTGAGATAAGACTAGATTTTCTAGCCAATTTTTTGCATAATCGTTCCAAGAATATTTAGAGGCTTGCATCAAGCCTCTTTTTAAATATTCTTCGCGCAAAGTTTTATTTTCTAAAATATTTTTAATACCCAACATCAGACTGTAGGAATTGTTTGGGTCGATGAGATAAGCAGAACTTTCACAAATTTCTGGTAGAGATGAGCGGTTGGAAGTGATTACGGCTGTGCCAATTTTCATTGCTTCAATGACCGGAAAGCCAAAACCTTCATAAAAGCTAGGAAAGATAAAGAGTTTTGCTAGGGAATATAAACTGGATTTATCTGATTTAGAAATGTAGCCTAAAAATTTAATTTGGTTTTTTAATTTTGATTTTATAGCTTTTTCATAAATAGAGTGGTTTTTCCAGCCGGAAGCGCCGGCGATCAGTAGCGGGTATTTGTCGGTTAGGTGAGCTGGTAATTTTTCAAAAGCCTCAATCAGTCCTAAGATGTTCTTACGCGGTTCAATGGATCCTAAAAATAAAATAAAATTTTCTGGCAAGTTATATTTTTTTTGAACAATGATTTTGTTTTGTGCAGAAGGTATTTGGCTACATTTTTTTGATATCCCGGGATAAATTACTTTTATTTTTTCTTCGTTTATTTGGTAATGTTGTATCAAATCTTGTTTGGTATTTTCAGATGGTACGATAATCAGCGCGGCTTGGCGACATTGTTTTTTGGGATTGGTGAATAGGTGCCAAAGCCGCTGTTTGTAGGTATAAAATTCTGGAAAAATTTTGAAAGAAAGATCATGGATAGTGATAATGTGTTTGACATTTTTATCGAGGCAAAGAAAGTTTATATTGGGTGAGTACCAATAATCAATTCTGTCTGGTAAAAGGCGGTTGAGTCGTAAAATTTTAGTAGTTAAGGCTAAATTTAGAATTTTATTGGAATAGCGGGTGCTAACATAATGAACATTGGGCTCTTCCCATTGCGGTATAAATTTGTCCAAATCTTTATAAGAATTATAAAACAAAAAATATTGGTTTTTTTTATCCAATTTAAAAATGGCATTGAGTGATTCAAGAGTGTATTCGCCCACGCCGGTTCTGTTTTTAGCCATCAGCGATCGAATGTCAACACCAATGTTCATATCATTGTTAAACGTTCTGGAAGACTTTTTCAAAATTAGAAAATTTATCCTGAATATTATTTTTAATTTCAGTTTTGAATCTATCGGTTGAAAATTTTAGGGCGTGATTGCGGATTTTTTCACTGTCCCAATTGTGAGGATTGAAATTGATAACCGTTTCTAGAAGCGATTCCCAAGTCTGCTTTGGGAAAAATATTCCAGTCTCATTATTGACGATAGTTTCGGTCGCTCCACCTTGACCATAAGCGATTACCGGTCGGCCCGCGGCCATAGCTTCTACTGGAGTGATGCCAAAGTCCTCTTTTTGAGGGTGGATAAAAGCCAGTGCGCGACTAAGTAATACCGATTTTTCATTTTCAGAGATTTTGCCATAAAATTCGATGTTGGGTCTGGCTATTTTTTTGAGATGTTTATATTCCGGGCCAACACCAAAAATTTTTAGCGGTAACTGTAGGCGATTGAATACTTTGACGGCTAGATCTAAGCGTTTGTATGGTACCAAGCGTCCGCCCGCCACATAATAATCTCCAAGTTTACTAGCAATTTGGAAACGCTGAGTGTCGACCGGGGGGAAAATTACATCTGATTCACGACGATAATATTTTTTTATTCTTTTTTGGACAGTTCGTGAATTGGCAATAAAATGATCCACGCGCTTGGTACTCATCTCATCCCACAAACGGAGATGATGGGTAATCAGCGGCAAAATTATTTTTATTAAATTTGAACTTTTGAGATCCGAGAGATAATTATTGCCATCACCCCAAAGAAACCGAGGTGGGGTGTGGCAATAGGAAATATGTAGAGTGCCAGGAGAAGTAATAACCCCTTTGGCGAAGCTACTAGTGGAAGAAATTACTAAATCAAAATCATGCAGATCGTGCTGTTCGGTAGCCATGGGCATAAGCGGCAAGTACCACTGAAAAATTTTTTTTATAAAAGGCATTTTGGCCAGCCAAGTCTCCTCAATTTTTTCATTGTTTAGATAATTTATTTTTTTACGATCATGAAATAAAACAAAAATTGGCGCTTCCGGCCAAATTTCGTGTAGGGCTTTCAGCACTCTTTCCGCCCCTCCATCTTGAGATAAATAATCATGCACCAAAGCAATCTTCATACGATCGAGCCAGTTTTTTTCAATACTATAAACGGAGTTTTGATTAAAATTATCAAATCAATAAAAAAATTCCAATGTTCAATATAAAAAATATCCAACCGAGCTTCTTCGTCAAAATTCAGATCACTACGACCAGAAATTTGGGCTAGTCCGGTGATACCGGGTTTTATAGTCAAAACAGTTTTATGCCATTTTTCGTATTTATTTACCTCGCGTAATTGGTGTGGTCTAGGGCCCACTAAGCTCATTTCTCCTTTTAAAACGTTAAAAAATTGAGGCAATTCATCTATGCTAAAACTTCTGATAAAACGACCAAAGGGCGTAATTCGCGGGTCGTTTTTGATTTTATATACCGGACCTTGTTTTTCGCTTTTTTCTTTAATCAGATTTTTTTCCAATTCCAACGCTTCTTGTCCGGCTTGGCCAAATTGTTCACCGGTGCAGTATTTTTGATACATTGATCGAAATTTCAGTGTAAAGAATTTTTTACCCTCTTGACCAACGCGTTCATTTTTGTAAATTATCGGCCGGCCGGTTTCAAAAAAAATAATCAAAGTAGTTATTAAAAAAATTGGTGAGAAAAGGATAATAAAAAATAAACTACATACAATATCAGCACTGCGTTTGAGGATGCGTCCCCAGCCGGTCAAGCGGGTGCGACGCAATTCAATGATTGGTACACCAGCAATAGTAGAAACCGCAATATTGGAAGCGATAGTCGCAAACAAATCGGCCGAATACTTGAAAGTGATATGATTTTCATTGGCGAAATCAATTGCCTGAAATACTTCATCTTCGTGGCTTTTTGGATTGGTGAAAATAATTTCATCTAGACCAATTTTTTTAATTTTTTCTAATTTTTTTAGATCGAAATTATTTAATTGGCCGATAATTTTATAGCCGAGATGAGCACGATCTTCAAGATTTTTGGCAATCTCTTGTGATATCTGACTGTCACCGATCAAGACCGTGCGACGCAAACCAAATCCCAACCGGTAACAGAAAATTTTTATTAAACGCCAGATAATGTGAGCGACACAAACATAAATTACCGCTAGCAGCCAACTGGCCAAAACCAAAAAGCGGGAATCAAATTTTTGTAAGGTAAAAAATACAAAGATTGTAATGGCCGCAAAGCCGGTCGCGCAAGCAAAGAAGATGCGATTGAGCTCATTGGTGAGTTTGCGGTTGGGATTGACACGGTAAATACCGGAAAAAGCAAAAATGATTATCCAGCCGGCAGCGACCGCTAAGACTATTGGCCAATATTTTCCCCAAGGAATATTGAATAAAATTGGGCGAATACCAGTAACCACTTTAGCAAAACGCAGGCTGTAAGCCGTAAAGCCGGCCAAAACCAACATAAGGTAGTCCAAAGGTAATTGTAAAAAAGTGAAAGTGAGCTCGAAGCGTTTCATGGGGAAATATAGAGAAATGCAATGGGTATATTTTACGAAAAAAATCGCTTGGCGTCAAATTTTAGTAAAGTCGCGTTAGTCTTGTTTTATCTTCAAAATATGCTAAAATAATGGTGTTGAATTCGCATAAAGTCAATATTTATATGACCGATGAGAAAATTCGTTTAATAACAGACAGAATAACTACCACACAGCTCAAAGATATCGCTGCCGAAAGATTTGGGGATATGGTAAAGGCCGTAGTGGATATAACCAAAGGTGTAATGGCCATTGGCGCCGAAATGCATGTTGATGAAGAAGCGTATTTGCTCGAACGCGGCTCGAAGCAGTCGGATCTCTGGGGGATAAATTTGTATCATGAGGTCCAATTTCCCGACATGGTGGAATTTGATTCAATGATTAATATCCGACCTAGCCAGGGCAATCGTTCGCGTGATGTGCAGGATGAAGAAGTACGAAACCAAATTTTGGCAGTGGTTAGAAAATTGTTAGAGTAATATGATTGAAAATATCCATAAGAATGCGGCCGCCGGACGCTGGTACAAAATGAGTTTATCGGAGCAGATGGGAAATATCGGTAGTGAAGTGGGTCGTGCGATAAATTGGGAGAAGAAAGGAAATTTGATTCAACGCGATCGCGCACTGGATCGCGCTTTTGACCTTTTTGATATTACTTTGGATGATGATCGTTGGAAAGATTTTTCAGGAAGACTCAAAGAAATTTGTCGTGCGCGTGAGATTTTGGCCGATACCTTTTGGGGTAATAGGTTTTATGGTGATACGCCCGAAAAATTGGAAAAATATTTTTTTCAGTTTGCGGTGGCGGCGAGAAGTGAAAGATAAAATTATGCAAATTGTTTTTACCACCGCACAAATACCTGATCCTGAAAAATTCATTCGCCGCTGTGGCTATGGGTTGCATCGCACTCGCATGGGCGAAGTGAGTTATGTCAAGCGAGTACATGGCGATTGGTATCCAAGATTTCATATATACATAAAGACGCAAGGTGAAAAAGTTATTTTCAATCTGCATTTGGATCAGCGCGCACCGGTCTATGAAGGTGTCACCGCTCATGCTGGCGAATACGAGGGTGAAATAGTAGAACGCGAGGGAGAAAGAATAAAGAATTTTATTTTATGAAAAAAATTTTGATTTTTATCGGTCCGCCCGGTTCAGGCAAAGGTACTCAGGCCAAATTATTAGCTCAAAAATATGGCTATAAACATATTTCTACCGGCGATCTTTTTAGATCTTTGGCCGCTGATCAAAATGCCAGTGAAAAAGAAAAGCAAGCTTTAGAAGAAATGAAAGCCGGTAAATTGGTACCAGATTGGTTGGTGTATAGTTTGGCTTTTAGAGAGATCAAGAGAAATTTGGAGTCTAATATAGGTGTGGTGCTTGATGGTGCTATTCGCAATCTGGAGCAAGCTCAAGAATATCAAAAGTTTTTTGAAGAAAATAGTTGGGAGGCAGAAGTGCAGGCGGTGGAAGTGGCGCTTTCCGACGAAGAATCTTTTAGTCGTTTGACTAAGCGTCGAATTTGTAGTCAATGCGGTGAAATTATCCCTTATTTACCAACCACCAGAGATTTGAATAGTTGTCCAAAATGTGGCGGCGAGCTTATTTATCGTCAAGATGATAGCGAAGAAGTAATAAAAAAACGCATCGAGGAGCAAGGTAATAAATCATTGCGACCAATTTTGGATTTTTATTTTCAAAAAGGCGTGTTGCAGAGTATTGACGGGATGAAAAGTATTGATGAAGTGGAAGCGGAAATTCAAACAGTGGTAAATAAATAATTTTGTATTTACTATATATACTCAAATATGGCCAATATTAAATCACCACAAGAAATCAAGCAGATCATCGAAGGCGGTAAGTTGATGGGAGAAATTTTGGAAAAATTGGAAAAAATTGTCAAGCCCGGCCTTACTACTTGGGAGATAGATCAGCAAGCAGAAAAAATGATTAGAGATGTCGGCGGCCGGCCAGCTTTCAAGGGATATTTTACTAGCCCGGGTGAAACGCCGTTTCCTACGACTATTTGTGCATCTGTAAACAAAGAGTTGGTGCACGGCATTGCCAAAAAAGAAATGGTTTTAAAAGATGGTGATATTTTTACAATTGACATTGGTATGGAGTGGCCATATAACAAAGGTGGTCGTGGTTTTTATACCGACACTGCAGTGACCGTGCCGGTGGGAAAAATTTCGGATGATTTGGTGGAATTATTGCGCGTGACCAAACAATCAATGGAAGAAGGTATCAAAGCGGCAGTGGCCGGCAATAGTGTGGCCGATATTGGCAAAGCGGTAGAACATTATGTAAAATCTCAAGGGACATATGGAATTATCCGCGATTTGGTAGGGCATGGTGTCGGTCACGCAGTGCATGAAGATCCCAAAATTCCAAATTATTATGATCCGCGATTAGAAAAAATAAAATTAAAACCAGGAATGGTGATTGCGATCGAACCAATGATTTCTATGGGTGATTGGCGCGTATCAATGGGCAAAGACGGCTGGACTATAATGATGAAAGATGGATCTTTGTGTGATCATTTTGAACATACGGTAATTATCACTGAAGATGGTAATATAGTTGCTACCAGAAGACCAAGTGAAAAATTATGAATATACTCGCAGTAGATTTTGGAACCAAAAATATCGGCCTGGCCTGGTGTGATACCGGTATTGGGGTCGTGTTTCCGTTTGGGGTGATAAAAAATGAAGATAAAAATAAGGCTAAAAAAGAATTGCTTGATTTTATAAGAAAAGAAAATGCCGACAGGCTAGTAGTCGGTTTGCCGCTGTCACTCAATGGGCAAGAAAACAAAAATACTGAGCGGATTCGCGCGTTTGTCGAGTCGCTCAATTTAAAAATAAAAGTAGATTTTTTTGATGAGAGATTTAGCAGCGCCCAAGCGGATCGCTCCCAAGGTGGAGTGAGTCGCGACGAAAAAGCGGCGATGGTAATACTCGAAGGATATTTGGAAAAATTGAAAAAATAATATGTACGCTTTTGTCTTGAAGCGCCTAGATATGCGCGAACAAGACCAGATCATCACTTTGTATACGCGGGAGTTGGGGAAAGTGGAGGTGGTGGCTCGTGGTGTAAAAAAAATACTCAGTAAAAACTCGGCTTATCTTTCGCCGATTTTTTTAGTTGATGCCGAAATTGTGCCGGGCAAAGAAATTCACCACCTGACCAAAGCGGTGCCGGTAATAACTTACAAAAAAGTTTTGGAAAGTTTGGAAAAAATTAGTCTACTGCAAACGGTTTTTGCTTGGGTAAATGAATTGACTACGGCGCAAAGCGAACCAAAAATATTTTTATTGATAAAAAATTGGTTGGATTTTTTGAATACTACCAAAGAAATAAATTCTGCCCCAGCTTATGCTTTTTTGTCCAATCTGATGGTGGAAATGGGATTTTCCCCCGAACTAAACAGTTGTATTTTTTGTTCAAGTAAAAATAATTTGTTCGCTTTTTATCCCGCGGGAGGCGGTGTGGTCTGCAAAAATTGTTCTCTGCTCAAAAAAGATTCTCAAAATAAAATTTATCCGATTAGAAAAATAGATTTGGAGGCAATACGAGCATTATTTGGCAAAGATTGGCAAAGGGTAATGGACAATGGCACCGAAATTTCCAATCGCCTGGTGTTTTTATATGCGCAGTATCATACCGAACGCAAACTTGCTAAATTAAAGGTTTTTTGATAAGATTTTTAGGTAATTTAAAGAAAAATATGTATATTCTCATAAAAGATATTTCCAAACATGTGGGGGAAGAAGTCACTGTCAAAGGCTGGCTCTACAACAAACGCAGTAGCGGTCCTATAACTTTTCTAGAATTGCGCGATGGGTTTGGTTTTGTGCAGGGTGTGGCTCTGCAAAAAGCTCTATCCGCTGAAGTCTGGCAGGCAGTCGAAGAAGTAACTCAGGAGTCATCTATCGAGGCGACCGGTGAAGTCACCAAACATCCCAAAAAAGAAAATGTTTTTGAATTGCAAATCAAAGATTTTAAAATTTTACAAAAATCCATTGACTATCCGATCTCGCACAAAGAACATGGGCCGGATTTTCTCATGGACAATCGCCATCTTTGGCTACGCTCCAAACGTCAGTGGGCAATATTGCGCGTACGTGATGCCGTGATCATGGCCATCAACGAATATTTACATCAGCAGAATTTTATCAAAACCGATTCGCCGGTTTTTACTCCGAACGCTTGTGAAGGCACGACCACCCTTTTCCCGGTGCCATATTTTGATCTGGGTGAAGCGTATTTGTCACAGTCCGGTCAGCTTTATATTGAGGCCGCGATTGCTTCGGTGGGGCGGTGTTATGATTTTGGACCGGTTTTCCGCGCCGAAAAAAGTAAAACTAAACGCCATCTCACTGAATTTTGGATGATGGATGCCGAGGGTGCATTTGTGGAACATGAAGAAAATCTCAAAATTCAAGAAGGTCTGGTGCGCCATATCGTGAAATATTGTTTGGAACACTGCGCTGAAGAACTCGCTATCCTCGAGCGCAATCTTGAAAAACTCAAAAGAGCCAATGCACCTTTCACCAGATATACTTATGATCAGGCGATAGAAAAATTACACCAGCTGGGCAGTGATATAAAATACGGCGAGGATTTGGGCAACGACGACGAAGGTCTGCTCACCCAAGACAGCGAAGTGCCGGTGTTTATCGAAAAATGGCCCAAGAGCATCAAGCCATTTTATATGAAACGCTCGGCCGAAAATCCTGACTTGGTTTATAACGATGATCTCATCGCGACCGAAGGCGGCGGTGAATTGATCGGTGGCAGTCAGCGTGAAGATAATGTGGAATTATTGCGTGAACGCATCAAAGCCGAAGGACTAAACGAAGCCGATTATGATTGGTACTTGGATCTGCGTAAATACGGCAGTGTACCACATTCTGGATTTGGAATTGGCCTCGAGCGTGCTGTCCGTTGGATCTGCGGTGTGGAACATATCCGTGAATGTATTCCGTTCCCGCGCACTATTTCTCGTTTGAAGCCATAATTATGGAGAAAGTTTTGATCACTAGCTACATCAATCCCGATATGGATGGTACAGCCTGTGCTATGGCTTATGCGGAATTTTTAAATCAGACCGGCACACCTGCAGTGGCCGGTCTTTTAGGTGCTCCGCATGAAGAAGCACAATATGTGTCCGATCGTTTTGGTATTACTCTGCCGCTCATAGATAGCGCACTTAATTTTAATAAAGTAGTTTTGGTAGATGTAAGTGAATTATTTTTGCTTGATAATAAAGTGCGAGCAGAAAGTGTGGTTGAGATTATTGATCATCGTGTTTCTGGGAAGCCAGAAGATTTTGTTAATGCCAAAAAACAGATAGAATTGGTTGGTTCAGCCGCGACTTTGGTGGCCGAGAGATTTATAGAAAGAGATATCGATATGACACGAGATTCTGCAATTTTATTGCTTAGCGCTATTATTTCCAATACCCTCAATTTTCAAGGTAGTGTCACAACTAATCGTGATAAAGAAGTAGCCGAAAAATTATTTGAGTTTTCTCAATTACCAAGAGATTATTTTAAAGCATTGTTTGCGGCTAAATCGGATTTAACAGATGAAAAATTGAAAACGGCCTTGATCGCTGATAAAACAGTTACTAGGATTATTGCTAATAAAAGAATGGTGATGCCACAGTTAGAGATCTTAGGCGCCAAAGAATTGGTGGACACTAGATTAAATGAAATTATTTCAGTGTTGAATGATATTAAAAAAGAAGATCAGCTAGATTTTGTATTTTTAAATTTGGTTGATCTAGAAAATAATAGGAATTATTTTGTGACGTCAGATATTGATACTAAGGATTTAGTGCAGCAGATATTTGAAATTGACTTCGGCGCTAATGATTATGTGGTGAGAGAAGGTCTGATTTTGCGCAAACAGATTTGGCCGCTGATAAAGGATCAGTTGGAAAAAGTATAAAGTTAATAAAAATCCCTCGACTTAGTCGGGGGATTTTAAATTTTTAGGTGAGGAGAATGGGCAGACATTCTCCATTTTCACCTCCTTGTTGGTTGTTGAGTTGAATGGCTGGATTCATCATCTGCTGATGAATTACGAGAGTTCGGAGATCGACACCAGGACCAACCGTTGCCGGTCGGGCTTCTGGCGTCCGGATTCTTCGTACTCCCTGGTGATGTTGTTGAGGATCACGATGTAGGTGGAGTTCTGCAGCACCGACCGCACTTCTTGTCCCGGCTGCTTGGCGCAGACCAGGAAGCGGTGGTGCCGATCGCCCTCGATGATCACCCATGACGGCTCGGTCATGGTGATCTGCTGGGTCTCGCCGTTGATGACACCCACGAAGCTGAGCTCGTGGATGTTCACCCTTTGCTTGATCCATCTCACCAGATCTTCACTGTCCCCTCGCCAGCGGCGGATTTTTTTGAGGAGTTGTTCTCTCGTCATCGTCTTGCCTCTGTACTTTTTGCCCTTGTACTGGGATGAGGTTGATTCTAGCCCTTAGCCACAGTGCTCCATTTTAGCGATTTTTTTATTTTTGTCAATGAGAAAACCATTTTTGTAATTAGTAAAGTTTTCGCATATTTGACGTTAATTCAATGATCTTTTTCTCTATTTTCTTGACAAAAACACCTTCAGAAGGGTATAGTTAAACTAATTTATCCACTCGTTTAGATTTTAAAAATGTGGTAATGTAAAATACATGAAAAATGTATTTCAAAAAATTTCCTGGTTGGTTCTAAGTATAATGGTCGCGATGACTGTTATTGCTTATATTTGTCCAATGGCGGTACAGGGAAGTTCTGTAAGAAAAAGTGATTTATCGAATCTTTGTCAATCTATAAGTCCGATTAGTTCAGATATGAATGGTGTAGTTGGTTGTATGAGTACGCATATGGCGGTTGCCTGGAAGTTTATTGGAGATATTCCGTCCTCAATCAATTTTATCTTAGCGCTTGTTTTGCTGGCTTCTGCTCATAATCTAATCATTCGAAATTTTTTGGCGATTTTAATTCAGCCACTGCTGAGTAGTTTAAGGTATAGTTATTTTTGTTATCGTACCTCTATAAAATTTTTAATTGAAAAAAGATTATTAAAATATCTTAATAATCTGGGGGATTATACAATCACTTCAGTTGTTTAGTTTTCCTATCACCATTCTGGTGCAGTTATTTTTTTGGTAGGAAAGCTTTGTTTGAAGTGATTTTTTAATTGTTAAATTTATTTAAATTATGAGTACGCTAAAAGTGCCAATACGTGGCATGCACTGTGCATCGTGCGAAGTGCTTGTGGGCGAAAGTGTTCGAAAAGTCCCGGGAGTACAGGTCGTCAGAGTCAATCAAAAATGTGGTGAAGCAATAATAGAGTATTATGGTGCTGAACCATCAGCCAAAGCGATTCGGCAGGCTGTTCAAAATGCCGGTTATGATGTTGGCCAAAAGGAAAAACTGCCTTGGCTCTCATCAAATCCAAGAGATTATAAAGATTTATTGCGCGCGGGCGGCATCCTCTTTATTATCTATCTAATAGCCAAGTGGTTTAATCTATTTAATCTTGATATTGGCGGAACACAAAATACCGGAGTCATTGTTGCTCTGTTTGTTGGGTTAGTGGCTGGAATTTCCACCTGTATGGCTCTGGTTGGAGGGTTGGTATTGAGCCTGTCTGCCCGTCATGCCGAACTTCATCCGGAGGCCACTTCTCTTCAAAAATTTAGACCCCATATCTATTTTAATATCGGTCGTATCGTGGGTTATGCGATATTCGGTGGATTGGTCGGATTAATCGGAGCCGCTTTTCGACCATCAACAAATCTTTTGGGATTTCTAACTATGGTGGTAGGCGGGGTAATGATTTTCTTTGGTCTTAAGCTGATTGAGATATTTCCAGTGCTCAAAGATAAAAGTATCACATTACCATCTGAGATTGCCCGATTGTTTGGACTTCACAAAGAAGTGAAAGAATATAGTCCAAAAAGTTCAATAGTCATGGGAGCACTCACTTTCTTTTTGCCATGCGGTTTTACTCAAGCGATGCAACTTTACGCGGTTTCTACTGGAAGTTTTTGGCAAGGTATGGCGATAATGGGTTTGTTTGCGCTTGGCACTGCTCCGGGGCTTTTGGGTATTGGTGGTCTGACTTCAGTCTTCAAAGGGCGTAGAGCCCGCGTATTTTTTATGACTGCCGGACTCGCTGTAATTATTTTGGGTTGGTTTAATATTACCAATGGCAGTCGTTTATTTGACGGTGTTGCTGGGGGTGCAAATGCCGCAGTAATCAGCGGTGAAGTGCAAGAGGTGCGCATGACTCAAAATGGCCGCGGCTATAGTCCAAACCGATTTACTGTAGTAAAAGGGAAACCGGTGAAATGGATAATTAATTCCACATCGGCCTTTTCTTGCGCCGCCTCAATAGTAATGCCAAAATATGGTATTAGCAAAGGACTCAGATCGGGTGAAAATATTATTCAGTTCACGCCGACTGAAACTGGTGAGATTCCATTCTCTTGTTCTATGGGAATGTATCGAGGAAAATTTATTGTAGTTGATTCGGGAAAAACTTCTGCGTCAGTAACTGGAGCTAAAAGCAATTCGGTTGCTTCAGTCCAAATAGCCTCTGGTGGTAGTTGCGGCGGTGGAGGTGGTGGCTGTAGTGGTGGCTGTGGAAGCGGCGGCGGTGGCTGTGGTAGTGCTCGCAAAGCAGTGACGACACAAGTGGGCAACGTGCAATCCGGTGGCAGAAATTCTGATGTTCAAGTATTAAAGTCTGTCTATACCTATGAGAAGGATATGGTACCTAATACTTTTACGGTTAAAAAAGGTCAACTGGTACGATTGGAAATTGATGTTCGTGATGACGGTCAAGGATGTATGAGTACGGTGACAATTCCTGGACTTTACGATCAGGTGGACTTACTTACCGCTGGTCAGCCAATTGTGATGGAATTCACACCTACTGCTATTGGAGATTATCCTATAACTTGCGCCATGGGTGTGCCCCGCGGACAAATTAAAGTTGTTAATTAATATTATTTAATATGACAGTATTTAAATTTAGAATAACTAATTTAACTTGTACGGCCTGCATTAAACTTTCTACTATGGCCTTGAAAACAATTCCAGGAGTTTTACAAGTAGATATATCCTTAGATACCGGAAATGCCGAGCTTTCGACCAGTCAGGAAATTAATTGGAATCAAATATATTCAGCTTTGCAATCTGTTGATAAAAATGCAGTACAAATTTAATTATATGACTGAAAAAATATCGATGAAAATTGAGGGGATGCACTGTGCATCGTGTGAAAAAATTATTGGAACGGAACTCTCTGAATTATCCGGAGTGCAGAATATTCAAATTAATGCCGCTACCGGAATGGGCAAGATTGAGGTTCCGCCAGAAGTAAGTAATGAAATGGTCGTAGACGCCATAAACAAAGCCGGTTATAAAGCGACTATTATTGAACGTCAAAAAGAACAAGAACCAATAGCGGCTTTTGAGACCTTTGATAAAAAGATCGTAGAAAATAGTGAGTCACTTAAAATTAAATTGGATTCATTAGTTTCCGCCGAAGGTAGTGTCAGTACTGTCGATGGGCGACCAACCTTTACTGGTAAAATTAGTCATCATCGTCATGGAGAATTTGAAATTCCAAAAGATCGGCCGGATATTAATGCGTTTGTTGATGAAACTTTGCGTTCTACTAAAATTCATCAATTATTTAATATTTTCACTGATGAAAATTCAAGTTCTAAATCTATCTCGGCTACCTCTGCTAAACCGGCGGATATCGCCATTCCGGCAGTAGCGGCCGCAAGTGTGGAGATTAAAGAAAAAAAAGAAGAACAAATTCAGTTGAGTCTTTCCGGTATGCATTGTGCTTCCTGTGCTGGACTGATCGAACGCGGTCTTAAAAAAGTGCCGGGCGTTAAGACAGCCAGTGTAAATTTTGCTGCCGAAAAAGCCCGAGTGTCTTATGATACTTCGCTCGCTACTTCACAACAGTTGATTGATGCGGTTGTCAAAGCCGGTTATAAGGCAAACATCGTGACTACATCTGATCCGGAAATGGAAAGACGTCAAAGAGAAAGTGTAATTCAATGGTATTGGAAAAAATTTTGGTGGAGCTTTGCTTTGAGTTTGCCGATGCTCTATTTTATGTTTTTGGACTTTTTCTTCTTTTTGCCCGGTAGAGCGGCCACACTCCCATATATAGGTGTAATCTCTTTCGTTCTCACCATACCTGTACAATTCATTATTGGTGCTGGATTTTACAAAGGTATGTGGTCAAGTCTTAAAATGAAAACCTTCAACATGGACAGCTTGATTGCTATTGGTACGAGTACGGCTTTTTTCTATAGCCTTTGGCAGTTTATAGATTATGTAGTGCGAAATGGTAGTATTATTGGATTAAATGGAATAAAAATCCCTGAATTGTATTTTGAGACGGCCGCTTTCCTTATCACTTTCGTAATACTTGGTAAATGGCTTGAAGTAAAAACCAAAGGACGCACTTCAGATGCAATAAAAAAATTAATGGGTTTACAACCAAAAACCGCGCGCGTTATTAAAAATGGCATTGTCGTTGATGTGCCAATTGAACAAGTAGTAGCTGGTGACACAATTATCGTACGGCCTGGTGAAAAAATTCCAGTTGATGGGACTCTAAGCAAAGGACAATCCAGTGTAGATGAATCCATGATTACTGGTGAAAGTATACCGGTAGAAAAAACTGTTGGTTCTACTGTTATCGGTGCGACCATCAATAAGAATGGCAGTTTTGAATTTACTGCTACAAAAGTTGGCAGTGAAACAACACTCGCTCAAATCATTCGCGTGGTAGAAGAAGCTCAGGGAAGTAAAGCGCCTATTCAAGCCTTTGCCGATAAAATTTCTGCCTATTTTGTGCCAGCAGTTATTGGTTTGGCGATTTTGACCTTTGTGATCTGGTACTTCGTTCTTGGCGCCAGTCTGGCTTTTGCGCTGATGGCGTTTACGTCGGTAATTGTCATTGCTTGTCCATGTGCTTTGGGATTAGCGACCCCAACCGCGATAATGGTCGGCACCGGCAAAGGAGCGGAACATGGCGTATTGATTAAGGGTGGCGAACCTTTGGAGGCGGCCTGTAAAATTAAAGTTATCGTATTTGATAAAACCGGTACACTCACCAAGGGACAGCCTGAAGTGACTGATATTGTCAGTGCTGGCATGACTGATGAAGAAGAAATTATAGCTGTCGCCGCCAGTTTGGAAAAACTTTCTGAACATCCTTTGGCTGAGGCGATTGTAAAGTATGCTGAGGAAGAATCCATATCACTCAGGGAGGCGATGGATTTTAGAGCGATTCCTGGTCATGGGGTTGAGGGTGTGGTGAACAATCAAAAATATTTTATGGGCAATCGTAAACTGATGACGGATATTGTAGGTATAAATGGACAAGCTCTAGACAAAGTGGAGAGAAAAATTCGCAAATTAGAAGAGGGTGGAAAAACTGTGATGGTTCTTTCTTCTGATAAGGAAATTCTTGGCTTGGTCGCTGTCGCTGATACTATCAAAGAGACTACTATGGAAGCCGTACAATCTCTTCAGAAACGTGGCATTGAGGTGTTCATGATAACCGGTGATAATCGTCGTACTGCAGAGGCAATCGCGAGACAAGCGGGTATTAAGAATGTTCTGGCTGAAGTACTACCAGAGGACAAAGCCAATGAAGTGAAGAAATTGCAAGGAACTGGGGCGAAAGTAGCAATGGTCGGTGATGGTATTAATGACGCGCCGGCTTTGGCTCAGGCTGATCTAGGTATTGCAATGGGTTCGGGTACAGATGTGGCTATGGAAACCGGTGGTATTGTCATTATCAAAAATGATTTACGCGATGTGTTGACAGCCATTAATTTGAGCCGTGAAACTATGGGTAAAATTAAACAAAACATGTTCTTTGCTCTCTTCTACAATGTTATTGGTATTCCTATTGCCGCGCGTCTATTTATGGCTTTTGGATTGGTATTGAAACCAGAATTGGCCGGTCTGGCCATGGCACTTAGTTCGGTATCGGTGGTTTCAAATTCTCTGTTCTTGCGCCGGTTTAGTCCAGGAAAAAGAAATTGGCTGTCTATTATTGCTCCGTTTGCAATGGGAATTATATTTACTCTAATATTCTTCCTCTTTGCTCGCTTAAGTAGAATGAGTTAAGAATTTTAATTTCCAATAATATGTCAGTTAATTCACGTCGAACCAATCGCATCATTCTGATTATCATTGGATTGGTGGTAGGTTTTATTTTTCTGGCAGTTATGGCCAACCAAGCTACAACAGATGGTTCTCTAAAAGGAAAAGTGGCTGTAGTTTATCGGTCAGCCACGTGTGGATGTTGTGGTAATTATATTACTTATCTACGTAAAGCCGGCGTAAAAGTAGAAGAAAAAATTACGAATGATATGACCGCTATCAGGAAACAATTTGGTGTGCCGGAAGAATTGTCGAGTTGTCATACAGTCAGAATGGAAGACTATACGATTGAGGGTCATATGCCAATTGAAGCTATTCAGAAGTTATTGACGGAGAAATCCTCTATCGCCGGCATTGCGCTCCCCAAGATGCCATCTGGATCTCCAGGAATGCCAGGTGCAAAGTATGAAACGTTCGATGTCTATAGCTTTGATTCTTATGGTTCTTCTTCACCGTATATAAGCATATAAATATCTATTAAAAAAATTGCACAGCGGCTTATAGCTTGTTGTCGCGATTGGTAATTAATAAAAAATATGTCTGAAAATTTGTTGAAAAATAAATCACTTTGGTATGGAGTCGGCGCCGGTATGGGAATAATGGCACTGGCTGGAGTGTTTGTTTTGGGAGTGGCGTATGGTCCAGATATTCGAGCTAAATTAACAGGAAACCAAATTAATACTTCTGTATCTACTATAGCGCAAGCGGCTAATGTTACTACCGGTGATCCGGATGTTGCCAAATTAGCTGAAGCGGTTTTGCCTTCAGCCGGCATCACTTTGCCTGTCAAATGGGGCGATTTGGGCAAGCAACTAATCGAAAAAGGTGTCATAGATCGTGATCAATTTGTGGCTTTATACCAAGATCGTTTGGGTTTAGGACCAAATGAAATAAAAATGCTTGATGACAATAATAATGGTAACATCGTTATTACATCAGATAATGCCGGAGTAATATTAAATCTGTTGTGGGCGCTTGGGCTTGGTAACAAAAATCCGATTCTTGATACCGGTCCGATGGTCAGCGAGCAGTACGGCGGGGCCGGTAATTTTGCTTCCACCGGCGGTTGGTCGCTTAGTAAAGGAAACGCAATGCAACACTATAGCAAATATAATTTAATAAAACTTACTAAAGACCAGCAAACATTGGTAGAGCGTGTATCTCAAAATATTTTTAGACCATGTTGCAATAATTCTACTTACTTCCCGGACTGCAACCACGGCATGGCCATGCTCGCACTTTTAGAGATGATGGCTTCGCAAGGGGTGTCTGAAAGTGATATGTACAAAGTTGCCTTGCAAGTGAATGCTTATTGGTTTCCAGATACCTATCTGACACTGGCCAAATATGAAGCGAAAAATGGTGTGGCTTGGGAAAATGTTGATGCCCAAAAAATGCTAAGTGCCGAATATTCGAGTGCTAGCGGTTATAAAGCTATTCGTGCTCAAATTCAGCCGGTTAAGCAGGGCGGTGGTGGTGGGTGTGGTGTATAATGTTTAACTAAAATTTAAATCTTTATGAATTTGAAATTAAATATCTTTGTCTTCGCTTTAGGCGTATCATTATTATTAGTTGGTGCTGGATGCACCAAAACAACAACTACCAATTCACAATTAAATAATAATGGCCGTGTGGTGACATCACCAACTGCGGCGGTAAAAAGTTTCACGATAACCGCCAAACAATTTGCGTTTTCACCAAAAGTTATAACCGTGAATAAGGGAGATACGATAAAGTTAACAATTAACAGCCAAGATGTTGAACACAGTTTTTCATTGCCAGCCTTCAATTTAAACGTTGACCTACAACCAGGACAAACCAAAACTGTAGAATTTGTTGCTTCGCAAACCGGCTCATTCACTTTTGCTTGCTGGGTATATTGTGGTGATGGACATAGCGATATGGTCGGAAAATTGATTGTGCAATAATTAATTATTGTCTATATAACAATTTATTTTATCGACAATCTAGCCAATGAATTTTGAGTATATGATTCCTTATTTTGTTTTCAGCGGTTTGCCACTAGGTTCGTTTTATATTTATAGTTGGGGATTGATGGTTGGTCTTGGTATTATCACAGCGATATGGGTATCAATGCGCCGCGCAAAATTGGCTGGTCTTAATAATGAAAAAATTTTGGATTTATCGGCGTGGGTGATAGCGGCAGCGTTGGTTGGGGCTAGGCTTGGCGATGTTTTTTTGTATCGTTGGTCGAATTATGCCTCAAACCCGTTGGATATACTAAAAATTTGGCAAGGTGGATTATCACTATTTGGTGGATTTATTGGGGCAATTATTGCGTCAATAATTTATGTTCGGATAAATAAAATAGATTTTTGGGGATATGCCAATGCCATCATGTATGGTTTTCCTTTGGGTTTAGGTATTGGCCGAATTGGTTGTTTTATTAATCATCTTCATCTTGGAAAATTGAGTAATTTTCCTTTGGCTGTAGCCTTTCCCGACGGTTCTCGATTGGATATGGGATTGATTGAATCAATTTTTGGTTTCTTACTATTTGCGGTGTATTTTTTTAGGTTGCGTAAAATAGCCGAGCAAATATTTTTACCAGTAACAATGATTGCATATGGAGCGGTGCGATTTGTATTGGACTTTGCCCGAGCCAATGATATACCGCAAGCCGATATACGTTATTTGAGTTTGACTCCGGCTCAGTATGGTTCCGTGTTATTGATATTGGGCGGCATTTATATATTTTCCAAGTTAAGATTAAGTAAAGCAAGCCCCGGTTAAGATTTATTTGTAGTTTAAAGTTTGATTAATTAGTGCTATCATATTTATATGACTTATATCGCCAGGAATATATCAGAGATAAACAAGTTTCGATCAAATTTATATTTAATTAAAAAATAGTTTTAATTAACTAACCTAAATATATGGGGAAACTTTCTATTGGTAAGTATGCTGGGTTATGCATACTGGGAGGCGAAATTGCCTATACTGTGTGTATGGTGTATGGACGATTTCTTTCGGGTAAAGCCGTCGAATTACATTTGGCTTTATTTCAGCTTCTGCCAGGGTTTACCGGAATGAATTTTAACAGTTGGTTTGTAGGTGCTATTAGTGTGGCTATCTGGTCGGGAGTGGCCGGGGCCTATATCTCCTGGATGCACAATGTCAGTATGGAGAAATAATAAAGACGGAAATTGAGATATTTCTGATTATACATGATCAAGTTAAAGAGCAATATTTAATAAAAAGTTTTTATAAATCTAACCAAATTTAACATTTTTTGACAAAAGTAGTTTTTTGTGCTATAATTTACTAGTATTTCCCTTAAAAAAAGCAAAAATTGTTTTTAACTTTTAAATATATGGCAGAAGGCATGAGTGGAAGATGGAAAAAATTTGCCGCCGGTGTAGGTTTGGTTGGTGCGCTTGGTGGTGCATATGAAACGGGTAAAAGTGTTGGCCATGATGAAGAGCGCAAAGCGGCAAAAGTACTTAATTCAAAAGAAGATTTGACACCCAAAAAGGACGCAGGAGCCGTCAAGGATGGTTTAGTCAAGATTGAAGACAATAAACCAAAAACTATTGAGAAGGCTGCTGAAAGAATAGAACAACCAAAAACTGAACAAGCGGAGCCGACTGATATGAAAAAATTGCGTGATGAAATGGACGCAAAATTAGATTCTATGGAAAAGGCAAAAGATAAAGCATTAGAAGAACTTGGAAAAAAACATGATAAAACTTTAGAGGAATTAGATTCTAAAAGAGACGAACTTGGTGATGTTTACTATGCTAAAAGAGCAGAGGCCGATGATGCATATTACCCAGTTAAGGCAAAAGTTGAGAATGAATATTATCAGGAAAAAACAAACATCGAAAATGCTTTTTATAACAATCCGATCGTACAACAACATTTTGCAGATGAAAGAAAACGTGAAGAAGCCGAGTTAAATGCAAAATTAAACGAGAAAGGGCTGGCGGAGCTAAAAAGGGTAGATAAGGAATTTTCTCAGGAATGGTCTACACTAGAAGGCGGATTGAACAAAGAATGGCAAACGCTCGAAGCAACTTTGAACAAAGAATGGCAAGAGTGTGAGGCAGAAAAAGATTATGCTGTTCAACGCACGAAAGAGAGTGCATACTTTAAAAAGCAACGTGAAAGTGAACATGCATACTTCGTTAAACAACGCGCCGCCGAACATGACTTTTTTGAGAGGCAGAAAAAAGCTAAACAGGCCGTCATGGATAATCCGGCGTTCCAACGATAACTAGAACAAGTTCTAAAATACTCGCTCACAAAGCGAGTATTTTTTTGGTTTTATAAAATAAAACCAACCCGTTGTAAGGGCTAGTTATTTGCGTGCCGCGGGAGAGAATTACTCTTTTGTAAATTTTATTCTCCTTATAAAATTATCAGCGTTTTTAGAAATTCTCACCGTGTATTTCGTATTTGGATTTTTGTCACAGATATAAATTTGGCAATCAAAGCCAAGTTTTTTGATAGTATATTTTACGTAATTTGCTAGTTTAGGAATTATGGTGACAAAATTTATCATAATATACCCACGATCTTTGTATATTGAACCGTCGGTTTGAAGTAATCCGCGTAAACAATTTATAGAATAATTTTTGTTCTTTTTTATCCAATTTGGAATAGAAATATTTTGTTTGTGTTTTGGTCCACCTTTGGCTTGCCAACCAAGTAATTTTTCCCACTTATTGGAATAACAACTAATATCACAAGCGTTGGCTTTTTTCTTTATAATAGAAACCTTATTGCCTGGCATGGCCAATTTTATAGAATTAAAAATAACCTCAGTTAATTTAGGGTATTTATTGTCACAAGTTATTCGTAGGCGCACAGCGCGGCTGTTGGGATTGGAAAGATTACCGTCGCCGATCGCTAGACCGATCACATAGGCCAAATTTTCCCTCCTATTTTGAAACATATTTAGTGCCGAAGGTGGGACTTGAACCCACAAACCCGAAGGCACATGATTTTGAGTCATGCATGTTTACCAATTTCATCACTTCGGCTTCAAAGTAATTACGAATAATTACAGAAAAATTATAACCAATCTTTTATTTTTTGTCAACCTTGTGGTATAATATTTTTATAACAAATATGTCCGTAATAATTTCTGTAGTCAATCAAAAAGGCGGGGTGGGCAAAACCACTACCGCCGTCAATTTAGCCGCCGCGCTTTCTGAAGCTGGTAAATTTGTATTACTGGTGGATTTAGACCCGCAAGGTAACGCCACTTCTGGTTTAGGTATAAAATATCGTGAATTACAAAATGGACTATACCATGCTCTTATGGGTCAAGCGCGTGCTCATGATGTGGTCGCCAATACTTTGCATGCTGGTTTGCGTGTGGTGCCAGCCACTCCGGATTTGGCCGGTGCCAATGTAGAGTTGGTCAGTGTAGACGGCCGAGAGCGCAAACTCACCGATATCTTGTCCGAGGTTAAACACGCTTATGATTATGTTATTATTGATTGTCCGCCGTCGTTGGGCATCTTGACTTTGAATGGGTTGGTCGCGGCTGATCATATTTTGATTCCGGTTCAGGCCGAATATTATGCACTAGAGGGGTTGGGACAACTTTTGAAAACAGTGGAGTTGGTCAAAGAAAATATTAAACCGGAATTAAAAGTATTGGGAGCAATCGTGACCATGTTTGATGGCCGCAATAAATTATCCGAAGAAGTTTTGGGTGAATTGTATAAATTTTTCCCTAATAATATTTTTCGTTCCGTCATTCCGCGCAGTGTGCGTTTGGCCGAAGCGCCCAGTTTTGGAAAAAGTATTTTTCATTATGAACCAAAAGGTAAAAGCGCCAAAGCTTATGAGCGTTTGTCACGAGAAATTTTAGATTTTTTTGAAAAAAATAATTAGAAAATATGTCTTTAGGACGAGGTTTAGGGGCGTTGATTACGCCGACTGCCAAAAATAGCAATCAAAATACATCAGCTAATGAAAATGAGGGCAAAGTTTGGTTTGTGCCGGTTAGTAAAATTTCACCAGATCCAAAACAGCCTCGCAAAAAATTTGATCCGCAGGAGTTGGAGCAATTGTCGGCTTCTATCAAAGAACATGGTGTGCTACAGCCAGTGTTGGTAGTAGAAAGAAATGATGGCGGCTATGAACTGGTCGCTGGCGAGCGTCGTTGGCGGGCTTCTCAATTGGCCGGACTGACCACTATCCCAGCTTTGATAAAAAAGTTGGCCGATCAACAAAAAGTAGAGGTTTCTTTGATTGAAAATATCCAACGCCAAGATCTAGATCCGATCGAAGAAGCTTTTGCCTATAAAAGATTAATGGAAGAATTCAATTTGACCCAGCAACAAGTATCAGAAAAAGTTGGTAAGAGTCGCTCGGCCGTAGCCAATGCGGTGCGTTTGTTGGATTTGCCGCCACAAGTGCAGACGGCTTTGGTAGATAGAAAAATAAACTCCGGTCAGGCGCGGGCACTTTTGTCTTTGTCGACAGCTCAGGAACAGCTTCATATGCTGTCCTCAATGCTTGGAGAGAAAATGACTGTACGTGATTTGGAACGCGAAGCCAATAAACAAAAAGTTTTAAACAATCGTCCGATCAGAAAAGACCCCAATTTATTATATTTAGAAGATAAATTACGTGCGGAATTTGGTACTAAAGTAAATATTACTCAAAAGGGTGTTCGTGGTACAATAGTCATGAATTATTATTCCGACGAAGAATTAAAAAGGTTGGTAAAGAAGCTATTAAATCAATAGATTTTATAAATGCCAATTTGGGTCAGTTGAAATTTTATCCCAAGCCGTGTAGTTATTTTTTTGAGCTTCATAATATCCAGCGACCGCGATCATAGCGGCATTATCCATACAATATTTTAGTTCTGGATAGAAAAATTTTGTTTCCGGAAATTCAATTTGAATAATTTTTTCTAATGATTTTCTGAGTTTTTGGTTGGCGCTGACACCACCGGCTAAAATCAAAGTTTGAGGGCTATATTCTTTCACCGCTTTGATGGTTTTGTGGATCAAGACATCTACGACTGCCTGTTCAAAGCTGGCGCAAAAGTCTTCCTGTGTTGGCAAGTTTTGTTTTTGGCCCCAAATTCCAGTTGGAATTTTGTTGTCTATTGGTTTGTTGGCGGCCAATTGATTATCTTTTAGCCAATATAATGCAGCGGTTTTCAAACCGGAAAAAGAAAAATCAAAATTATTTTCTTTTATCATCGGGCGGGGGAAAATAATAGCCTCGGTTTTTCCAGTTTGCGCCAAACGAGAAATTTGCGGCCCGCCCGGATAGGGAAGTCCAAGTAGTTTGGCCACCTTATCAAAACATTCACCGGATGCATCATCTTTGGTGGCGCCAAGTAATTCATAATCTCCTGGTTTAGAAATTTTTACTATTTCAGTGTGTCCGCCGCTTACGACCAAAGCAATAGCTGGGTAGACAATTTTTTGTGAAGGTGTCAGTTCCACAGAATAGATATGACCTTCTAAGTGGTTTACCGCAATAAGTGGAATATTCCAAGCCAAAGACAATGTTCGAGCCGCTTCAACGCCGACAATTAATCCAGTAATTAAACCCGGTCCGGCGGTTACCGCAATTGCTTCTGGTCTAGTTTGGTTTTTTAACACCTCTTCGATTAGAGGAATAATTTTTTCAGCGTGCATACGGCCGGCAATTTCTGGCACTACCCCGCCGTATTTTTTGTGAATTTCAATTTGCGAAGCGGTTTTTTCGGATAACACAACACAACCCTGTTTGGAGCAGTCCAACAAGGATACAGAGGTGTCGTCGCAAGATGATTCGATTCCTAAAATAATCATATTTGGTTGGCGGGGCGTTTTGTTGGGACGCCCCGAACCCCGCCTCATGACACGCCGCAATAACTGCTGACGATCCGAGTGTACTCCACCCCGGAGAGCTGGGACTTAGCCCAGTACAGCACCTTTCGGAGATCTTTCTGGCAGAATGCACGGTGATTCCGTGTGTAGGCGTGCACGATTGCTTTGGCGATGAAGATCTTCATCACAGTCCTCCGGCGCCAGTTTGGGGGCGCTAAGGCAACATTTTAACATAGTAGAATAGTTTTATCAAATTATTATTTATATCTTGACTTTTTCAAAAAAAAGTATATAATAGGGTGCGTATTTGGCCTCATCATCTAATGGTTAGGATACCTCGCTTTCAATGAGGAAATACGGGTTCGATTCCCGTTGGGGCTACCAAAAAATCTCCTGTATTAGCAGGAGTTTTTTGTTTCATTTTGATTTATATCGTGATAAAATATGTTTAGTTTCAAATATGATAAGTCAAATATTTTATAAAATTAAATCTTTGTATGCCAATCATTGGTGGTTATGCCCCTTAACAATTTTTATTCTATGGCGAATTATTTTGGAGATCGTAGGGCATCTTGCTTTTTCTTTGCAGCCAAATATAGTTTCACCTTGGTCCAATAACCCATATCCACCGCTTTGGGCGCGGTGGGATAGCGGATGGTATTATTCAATTGTAAATTATGGTTACAGCTTGAAAACTGCAGGAGGAATGTCAAATGTCACTTTTTTTCCACTCTTTCCATTATTATGGAAAATCGTGGAGTTGATAACATCATTAAAAGGATTTGCGGTCGCATTGTTTTTAAATAATATTTTAACTTTATTTAGTTTTCTGGTATTTTATCGATGGGTTCAAGAAAAATGGAACAAACAAGTCGCATTTAAATCTTTGTTAGCTTTGACCGTTTTTCCCACTTCATTCTTTTTCATCAGTGCTTACAGTGAAGCAATTTTATTTTTATGTATTGTAATAGTGCTATTGTTTTGTTCCCGTCGTCGATGGATTTTGGCCGCGCTGATCGCTGCTCTAGCTAGCGCCGCTCGTCCTACCGGAATTTTAATTTGGCCACTGGTATTTTGGCTATGGTGGTCCAGTAATATTGGTCAACAAAAGTCCAGTCGTGAATTTTTGGCGCTACTTTTTTTACCTCCCCTTGGGTTAATATTGTTTTCATTATATTTGTATTATAAAACTGGAAATGCTTTGATATGGTTTTCTGCACAATCTTCTGCCGGACGCGGATTCGTTTGGCCAATAAATTTATTATGGGCATATACAAAAAATATACTTACTCTGGGAAATTACTGGCCAAGACATTTAGCGGAAATGATGGCTTTATTTTTCCCTATTTTTTTATTGCCAATGTTGCGAAAAATACATCCAGCTTATGTTTTTTATACTGTTTTGAATCTTTTACCTTCATTTTTTAGTAACACACTCACCAGCATTCAACGTTTCGTATTAATCATTGCACCCTTATTTGTAGTGATGGGATTACAGAAAAAATGGTTTTATATTTTATATTTTTTACTATCTGGCATTTTGCTTTTTTATAGCATAGTTGCTTTTATTGCTTTTCGGTGGGCGGGATAGATATTAATCCTGTTTGAGATTGGTCGCCCATTCACTATTGACTTCTTCTCCTTCTTCTGCTATACTGAGCGGTTAGTTCTTTTTATTCGTTGTGTTGGGGAAAATTTAACCAAAATTTGATTAAATTTTCCCCTTCGCAACTTCAACTCAAATGAGCAATACCGATGGAGGGCACGTCATTTTGGCGTGGGTATTGGCTTGGAGACTACCATGTTCCTGATCGGCAAGAAAAATAACCTCCTCAACCACCTCGGCATCGCCTACGGCTACATCTACCTGGAAGACCACGATCCGTTCTTCGTCGTCGACATCGCGACCGGCACCGGCGCACTCGACAGCCTCGTGCAGACGGGCCAGATCAGCCGGGAAGAAGCGGACGAGATCGTCGCGCAGATGCGCACCGGCGGCGTGATGGAGAACCTGCAGGCGGTGTACGACCACGTGGGCAAGATCGAGGTGGACGCGGGCTTCGCGCCCTCCTACCACTTCGTGTTGCACCAGTGTGGCCTGCCCATCCCGCACGGCTACATCAAGGGCGAGGACAAGAAGAGCGAGGTCTTCGGTTCGTTCCTCGACGGCCTCAACCTGGTGCACACCGGCGTCAGCGCGCAGAGCAGTTCGCTCCACGTGCTCGACGGCGTCAACCTGCTCAAGGAGATGGTCGCCGCCGGCCTGCCGCTGACCGACGACGACGCCAAGGCCAAGTACGCGGCCCTGCCCCAGGAGACGAAGCAGGCGCTGGAACAGGGTGCGCTGGACGACCTCATGCGCGGCCTCGGCGGGGCCGGCGTGATGGTCTTCGAGATCAAGTTGCCCAAGCGCCGCCAGTCGTCGGCCCAGTAGTCCTTTTCGCAAGAGAGGACACAGGAAGGGGCGGTGGACTCATCAAGAGCCGTCGACCACCAACCTGTTTTGTATATGATTGATTAAAATTGTATATAAAACAGTGTGGTCGACGGTTTTTTTGTTTAAATTGTTTTTTTATTGCCTTATGCTATACTATTTGATAGTTAATTATATTTAAAATATGTTTAAGAGAAAATCAGAAAGAGAAACAAGAATACCCTCGGAGAGAGAATTTGGCTTGGCTGTAGATAAACAAATAGAGGAAACTTTTCTCGCTTTAGAGCGGGATTTTGAAAAATCAAAAAATAAATATGATCGTTTGCCTTTTCATGATCGTGCTCATTCTGAAGCGGTGGCTAGACGTACAAAAAAAATTTTGGAAACGATTCAGGCCAGTATGCCAGAAGCAGTTTCTGATAGAAATATCAAATTAGCACAACTTATTGCGGCCAATCATGACACTGTGCAAAATTGGCAAGAAAATACCGCTAACGGGCAAAGGAAGCGCCAAAGATCTGTAGAACAAAACGAACAAGCCAGCTTTGAAAAATTAATGGAGAAATTAGAATCAGTTAATAAAAAATCCGGTCAAATATTTTTTACTCCAGATGATCTGCAAATAGCGAGAGAAGCAATCATGGTGACAATACCTGGTTTTGATATGAAAGTCGGCACAGTTGTTCAACCTAAATTATCACCTGAATCATCGATTATAGCTAGGTCGGTCGCTTTGGCTGATTTGGGTACAGCTGGTATGGAGGATCCGGCAGTTTTTTTGGTCGAAGGAGATGCTTTATTTCGTGAAGAAAATTTGGATATTTTAGACGCCGTAGAAAATCCTGATGCAGTTTCTGGACAAATAAAAAAAATTTACATAGATCGTATGTTGGCTTGGACTAAATTTCAGCCTCAATTTGCCGCTGGTAGAAAATTGAAATTGAATGAAGAATTGCAAGGCTTGCCACCAGATGCACAATTATCAGTCGGACAGTTATTTAATCGTTTTGATGATTCTATTAATGCCGCTCTCGCTCTCGCTCAAAGTCGAGAACAAAGAATAAAATCCGGCGAATTAGATTTTGAAACCTTGGCTAAAGAAATGGGCTTTGTGATAAATACTGGAGTCGTAAAATCACATTTGCCGTTAGCCGCTTAATTATCTTATATTTTGAAATAGCTATGAAAGCCTCTGATTTATTTGTAAAATGTCTTGAAGCCGAGGGGGTAGAGTATATATTTGGTGTCCCCGGTGAAGAGAATTTGGATTTATTGGAATCTCTTTATCGATCAAGTATTCGTTTTATTACTACTCGTCATGAACAAGCGGCCGTGTTTATGGCGGCCACAGTTGGTCGCCTTACTGGTAAGGCCGGCGTAGCCTTGTCCACTCTGGGCCCGGGAGCGACTAATTTGGTGACAGGCGTGGCTTATGCTCAGCTGGGTGGAATGCCACTGCTGGTGATTACTGGCCAAAAACCAATTCGCAAAAGTAAACAAGGAAATTTTCAGATAGTGGATATTGTTGGGATGATGCGTCCGGTCACCAAAATGGCTCAGACTATTGTTAGCGCGGATCGCATCGCTTCTTCGATTCGACAAGCTTTTAAATTGGCTGAGTCCGAAAGACCGGGAGCGGTGCATCTGGAATTGCCAGAAGATATTGCGCGGGAGCAGACAGAATCTACTCCAATTGCACGAGTAAAAGTGCGTCGTCCTGGTCCTGATCCCAAAGCTATAGAACAAGCCATTAATTTTATCGCTCAAGCAAAATCACCAGTATTACTTTTGGCTTCAGGAGCCAATCGCAAATTGATCCGTAAAAATTTGCAAGCATTTGTAGAAAAAACTCAGATTCCATTCATCACTACTCAGATGGGCAAAGGTGTGATTGATGAAACCAGCGATCGTTATCTGGGAACAACCGCTCTAAGCAGTGGTGATTATGTACATAAGATGTTATCCCAATCTGACTGTGTAATAGTTGTCGGTCATGATATTACCGAAAAGCCGCCAGTAATTTTATTATCCAGCCAGCGTCAAGTGATTCATATTAATTTTAGTGAATCAGAAATTGATGATGTCTATGTGCCAACTCTGGAAGTAGTTGGTGATGTATCTCACACTTTGTGGGCGATGACTGAAAATATTTCAATTTCCAATCATTGGAATTTTGATTATTTTTATAAATTAAAAAAAGAATTACAAGTTCAAATTCAGGAAAGAAGCGATAATGATAATTTTCCTATCAAACCACAAAGATTAATGCGTGATCTACGGGCAGTTTTACCGGCCAATGCGATTTTGACTTTAGATAATGGCATGTATAAACTGTGGGTAGCGCGCAATTATCCGGCTCTAGAACAAAACACGGTTTTGCTGGATAATGCTTTGGCCACTATGGGAGCAGGTTTGCCTTCGGCCATGGCCGCGAAATTATTGTATCCGGATAAAGTCGTAGTGGCGATAGTGGGCGATGGTGGTCTGATGATGTCATCACAAGAATTGGAAACTGCCAAGCGACTCGGTCTATCTCTAGTGGTTTTAATAGTAAACGATAATGGTTATGGTATGATTAAATGGAAACAACAAGGTAGTGATTTTGCCGATTTTGCATTATCATTTGATAACCCGGATTTTGTGAAATTTGCCGAGAGTTTTGGAGTGCTGGGCGAACGTTTGAATACCGCAGCGGATTTGGCAATGGTTTTGAAAAAAGCGATTGCTACTCCCGGGGTGCATTTGATTGATTGCCCGATTGATTACAGCGAAAACAATTTGGTTTTTGATAAAGAATTAAAAGAAAAAATTGCAAATTTATAATTTTTTATTTTATATGGCCATTATTTCTCAAAGTCCGGCTACTCTGGAAATATTTAAAGAATTTGTGGAATTAAGTCCGCAAGAATTGGAAATGAAATTAGCGCATGCGCGAACTAGTTTTTTGAGCTGGCGAGAAAGCAGTTTTGATTATCGAGCAAATTTAATGTTCAAGGTGGCGGCTAGATTGCGCGAACAGAAAAATCGTTTAGCAATTTTAGCGGCGCAAGAAATGGGTAAAATTATCAAAGCCGGTGAGGCGGAAGTAGAAAAATGCGCTTTGGTTTGTGAATATTACGCTCAAAATGCCCAAAAATTTTTATCTCCCCAAATTATTCCCACTGATGCCAGTGAAAGTTTCGTACGGTTTGATGCACTTGGGGTGGTGCTAGCTGTCATGCCTTGGAATTTTCCTTTTTGGCAAGTGTTTCGTTTTGCGGCGCCAGCCTTGATGGCCGGTAATGTTGGTCTGCTCAAGCACGCTTCCAATGTGCCTCAATGCGCCTTGGCGATAGAAGAAATTTTTAGAGAGAGTGGTTTTCCAGACGGAGTATTTCAAACTTTACTTATCGGTTCAAGTCAAGTGGAAAAAATTATTTTGGATGCGCGGATTGCGGCAGTGACTTTAACCGGTAGTGAATATGCTGGTAGCCAGGTAGCGGCAGTAGCTGGTAAAGCGATCAAAAAAACCGTGTTGGAATTAGGTGGTAGCGATCCATTTATTGTTTTGTCTGATGCTGATTTGAATAAAGCGATTACTATCGGTGCACAAGCCAGATTGCAATTTAATGTTGGACAAAGTTGTATTGCTTCCAAACGTTTTATCGTAGTGGAATCAGTAGCCGAAAAATTTATTGCTGGAGTGGTGCGTGAATTTGCTAGTTTTAAAATTGGCAATCCTCTGGACAGTGATACGATAGTCGGTCCGTTATCTTCCGAACAAATTTTGAAAACGATTGAAGAACAAGTAGAAAAATCTTTGGCTCTGGGTGCCAAATTAGAATGTGGCGGCAAAAGATTTGGCTCGGCCGGATATTTTTATGAGCCGACCGTTTTGAGCAATATTAAAAAAGGCATGCCGGTCTATGAAGAGGAAGTTTTTGGACCGGTATTACCAGTAATAATAGTAAAAGATGAAAACGAAGCGGTGGCGATGGCCAATGAATCAGAATATGGTTTGGGGGCCTCAATTTGGACTCGTGATTTGGAAAAGGGCAAAGCTCTGGCCGCCAAGATTGAAAACGGAAGTGTGTTTATCAATGGGATGGTAAAATCTGATGTGCGTTTGCCATTTGGAGGTATTAAGAAATCCGGTTATGGGCGTGAATTGGGGGAATATGGGATAAAAGAATTTGTAAATGTGAAGACAGTGGTCGTGGATGCGTCTGGAGTGCAAGCGGATTCAATGTCTGAATAGGGTGTGATTAAAAATATTTACCAGAGTCTAAAAATTTGATACAATACTAATTAGGTATTAATTTATTAATTTATTAATTTTTAAACACATTCATTATGTGTCATCAAAATTGTAACACCATGGCGTGTGCTCACGAAAAAATGAAGGATTTTGGCTTATTGGCTTTGCGTTTGGCCTTGGCCTTTATTTTTATTTACAGTGGATATATGAAACTTGGCCCAAGTAATGCTATGGCCAGTGGCATGTTTGGTAAACTTATTGGTCCGGAATCCTGGGGATCTTTTTGGGCATATTTTGTCGGTGGGGTGGAATTTTTTGGCGGTTTGATGTTGTTGTTGGGTGTTTTTGCCAGCTATGCAGCGGTCGTGCTTTCTATAGTGATGGTAGTAGCTATTTTTACTGCTCATTGGGGTGGGCCCATAAATGGATATTTTTTACCTTTGGCCGTATTGGGTGGTACTTTGGCGATAATGGGAAATGGCGCTGGTTGTTGGCGTCTAGTAAAAACTGAATGTCATTGTCCAAAATGTAAAGCGATGTGTTCTTCTGAAAAATCTATGGGCAAAGGTGAAGAAATGGACGGATGCTGTGGCAAGGGTGATGGTTGCTGTGGTGATAAAAAATAATTTTTAAAATTTCACAAAATAAACACCGCAAATAGTTACTTTTTAGCGGGTTATGAAACCGCAGTTTCATCCCTGAACCTCTCGCGAGGTGAGGAAAGCTAAAAAGTCATTATTTGCGGTGTTTTTGTTTGCTATTATTTTCCAAGAAATTCAATTTTTTGTTGTATCTCCAGCCAGCGCCATTCTTTGGTCTGAATCTCAGTAGTAATTTCACCCAAACGAACATAGCTTTCGGTGGGAAATTTGGCCGGATCCTTGATCATTTTGCGATTGAGTTTAATTTTTTCTTTTTCCAGTTCAGCAATTTCTTCTTCAATATTTTTTAATTTTTTTCTTTCCACTTTTATTTCTTCATAGTGTAGTTTTTTGCTATTATGGTGGTCAATTAATTTTTCGTCTTTGGTTTCGTCATAATCAGCATCAATTATCGACTGCTCCAATTTGTAAACATATTCTTCATAGGTGCCAGGATAGCGGTGCACTTGTTTATCTTGCACCTCGATGATCATCGTGGCTACCGAATTTACAAACGTGCGGTTGTGGCTGATAAAAATCACTGTACCTTGGAATTCTTCAAGTGCCAAACCAAGTGCTTCGACGGTTTCAAAATCTAAGTGGTTGGTGGGCTCGTCGAGTAGCAATATTTTTGCTTTTGAAAGTAAAATATTAGCTAGACAGAGGCGAGCTTTTTCACCACCACTGAGCATGGAAATATTTTTTTCCAAATCATGATCGTGAAATAAAAAATTTCCGGCCATCTTCAAAATATCTTCTTTGTTTATATCACTTGGAGCTTCGGTGCGCAGATGATCCCAGACAGTTTTGGCCGGATCCAGAGCATTGGGTACGTGTTGAGCATAATAGGCGAAAGTAACATCTGGCGCCCATTTAAATTTGCCGCCAATTGCGGGCAGTTCACCAGCGAGAGTTTTGAGAAAAGTAGTTTTGCCTTGGCCATTGTCGCCGAGAATCGCCACATGCTCACCACGATCGATGTCGATAGTGATATTGTCGGCCACGATTTTTTCTTTGTAACCGATAGCCAATTTTTCACTGCGAAACAGTAGCCCCTTTTTATTTTCAGTATTGGGAATATGAATACGCACGGTTGCGAGTGGACTTTGGATGTCGAGTTTTTTTAATTTTTCTATAGCTTTGAGTTTGCTTTGTGCTTGTGAAGCTTTATTGGCTTTATAGCGGAAACGATCTACAAAATTTTGGAGATGTCTTTGTTCGCGTTCGATCTTTTTATTATAAAGTTTGGCAAAGGCCATACGTTCTTCTTTATAAGCCAGATATTCGTCTATCGGACGAGGGAAAAGAGTGATCTCACCACGCTCGATTTCGAGTGTTTGTTCGCAAGTGCGTTTGAGAAATTCACGATCGTGCGAAATTATGATAAACGATTCGCTATAATCGCGCAAAAATTTTTCAAGTAGCAGTTGAGTGTGGACATCGAGATAGTTGGTTGGTTCGTCGAGCAAAAATAAATTAGGATCTTTGAGTAGCATTGCGGTTAATCTGGCGCGCATCTGGTATCCACCTGATAGAGTATGGAGTTTGGCATTTAGCAACTCATTTTTTATTTCAAATTTACCGGCCATTTTGGCGCATTGCCAATCAGCTTTACTACTTTGACGCTCTAGAAATTCTAGGACGGTTTCATTCTCAGAAATTTTTTCGTGTTGCTCCAGATATCCTAGGCGAGTGATGGGTTGTAGCGCGATCACACCCGAGTCGGCCTGTTCTTGTCCGACAATTAGGCGCAGGAGAGTAGATTTACCGGCCCCGTTGCGGCCGATGACGCCGATTTTTTGTTTGCTATGAATAGCCAGATTGGCATCACGAAAAATGACCTGCTGGTGGTAGGATTTGTTGAATCTTTCAATTGTCAGTAGTGTGGCCATAATGGGAAAAGAATAACAAATTTTTTTTATTTTGTAAACGTCAGTGGTTGACTTTTTTGGCTAAATATAGGATAATGAGCAGACAATTTTATGACCCAAGGATTTTGGAAAAATTTAAAAAAGCCAATCATGGTGTTGGCGCCGATGGCCAATGTCACCGACTGTGCTTTTCGTCGGATCATTGCCAAATATGGCAAACCGGATGTGATTTGGACCGAGTTTGTCTCGTGCGATGGTTTGATGTCGCGCGGTCGCAAAAATCTGATGATTGATCTCAAATATAGCGAGAGCGAACGCCCCATAGTGGCGCAGATTTTTGGCAATAAACCAGAAAATTTTTTTAAGACCGCTCAACTTTTAAAGGAAATGGGTTTTGATGGAATTGATATCAATATGGGCTGTCCGGATAGAAATGTAGAAAAGCAGGGAGCCGGGGCATGTATGATCAAAACTCCAGAATTGGCCAAAGAGGTAATCTTGGCCGCCATGGCTGGCGCGCCCGATTTACCGGTGTCAGTAAAAACTAGAATTGGCTATAATAAAAATATGTTGGTCGAGTGGTTGCCGACATTGCTATCTACCAATCTTGCGGCGATTACGGTACACGCGCGTACCCGCAAAGAAATGTCACTCGTACCGGCTAGATGGGAACATATTAAAGAAGCGATCGAGATTAGGAATCATCTCCAAACCGGTAATGAAAAAACTTTAGTCCTCGGCAATGGTGATGTGAAAAATCTTACCGAAGCGTATCAGCGCGTACAGGAAACCGGTTGTGACGGCGTGATGATTGGTCGTGGTATTTTTGGTAATCCTTGGCTGTTCAACAAAGATCTGATCGACCAAGAAATACCTGTCAAAGAAAAATTGCGCGTGATGGTAGAACACACCAAACTTTTTGAAGAATTGCTCGGCGAACACAAAGGATTTGATCTCATGAAAAAACATTACAAAGCTTATGTCAACGGCTTTGATAAAGCCAAAGAGCTTAGAATCGGACTAATGGAAAAATCCGACGATGCGGCGGCCGTCGAAAATATTGTCAACAAATTTATTGCAGAAAATTTATAGGACTGACATCATAATAATTACTTTTGAGCGGGGGTTATGAGTCCCAGGGACGAATCCCTGAGCCCTCGCGAGCGAGGAAAGCGAAAAAGTCATTATTATGATGTCTTTTATACCTGCTTATATTGACTTTTAGTCAAAATTTTGCTAATATATGAAGCACTTGTCAGGGTAGCTCAGTCGGTTAGAGCACGGCATTCATAACGCCGAGGTCGAGAGTTCGATTCTCTCTCCTGACACCAATTTTATTTTTGAAAAAACTAGGATATTGTCCTGGTTTTTTGTTGACTTTTATTTTAAATTCATCTAGGCTAGTTTAGCCTAGCTCACTGTGAGCGCCAACGGCAAGGAGCAACATGGCTGGTCACAATACCGGTCACAAGAAGGGCAAAGACAGTCAGAACACGACCAGGAAGAAGCGCCAGGCGGACAAGAAGACTCGTGGTGGCCGCGTCAACAAGTATGCGAAATTCTCGCATGCAGCGGAAGAACAGGCCAAAATCGCCCGGGCAGGCGAAGAAGCCTTGAACACTCGGGTTTGTCCCAAGTGCCACAACCAGGTGAAGAGCCGCGATTGGGATGACCATCCGTGTAACCTGCGCTTCTGCTACACCTGCTACAAAAATGTGAGGGAATGCGACTGGCACAACCACCCCTGCAATCTTAGGAAGTCTGGGTGGTGATGAGAAAGAAGCTCGATGGCGACCGCCGGGTAGTACGGGCGACCCTGCTCGTACTACCTGTTTTATATAAAATATTTTTTGTATAAAACAGGGAGATTATTACGAGCAGGGTTAAAATAAAAAAATCCCCAGAGTACTCTCAAGGGGATTTTTTTGTTGCTAAAAATTATTTTAGAGCATCTTTCAAAGCTTTTCCGGCCTTGAATTTTGGAACTTTAACGGCTGGAATATTGATCTTTTGAGATGGGTTTTGTGGGTTAACACCAGTGCGAGCAGCGCGGGTCTTGGAGCTAAAAGCGCCAAAGCCTGTCAAAACTACTTCTTCACCTTTCTTCAATTTAGCGGTGACTAAATCCACAAAGCTGTTCAAAAAGTCTTCAGCTTCACGTTTGGAAACGTTCAACTTTTCGGCTAATGCTTGTGCTAATTCGGCTTTATTCATAAATTCACCTCCGTTCTTAAAAAAGTTTTTTAATTTTAATGGTTCGACAATTTTATTATATCACAACTAGATTATTTTGGCTACAATAAGCAATAATTACTTGTCCACAGGCTGCTTTTATCCCACCAAATAATTTTAACGAGCGTATTCAATGATGCGGGTTTCACGAATTACGGAAATACGAATTTCACCCGGATATTGCAACTCTTCTTCTACTTTGTGAGCAATATCTTTGGCCAACTGATAAGCATTATAGTCATCTACTTCATTTGGTTTTACAAAAACGCGTACTTCACGACCGGCTTGGATAGCATAGACTTTATCAATACCCGGGAAGGAATTAACAGTTTTTTCCAGCTCTTCCAAACGCGCCACAAATTGTTCAAAAGAATCTTTGCGAGCACCCATGCGAGCACCCGAAATGGCGTCAGCCGCTTTGGCAATACAAGCATAAATACTTTCCGGTTTATCCAAATGGTGATCGCGAGCAGCTTGGCAAACATCATCATCCATGTTGAATTTTTTCAAGATGGTATAACCAATCTCCGGATGAGAACCCTGAGTTTCTTGATCTACAGCTTTACCAATATCGTGGAAGAAGCCAGCTTTGCGCGCTCTGGCTTGATCGACGCCCAATTCAGCAGCAATAATAGCGGCCAAATAACCAACTTCCATAGAGTGGTTTAAAATATTTTGTCCATAGCTGGTACGAAATTTTAGACGTCCAACAATGTTGACTAATTTGGGATCAATACCAACAATATTCATTTTATACAATGCTTCTTCACCGGCTTTTTTGATAGTGACTGCCAAATCTTGTTTGGCCTTTTCGATAAATTCCTCGATGCGAGCCGGCTGAATGCGGCCATCGGCCATTAATTTTTCCAAGGCTAGTCTGGCCACTTCACGACGAATCGGAGAGAAACAGGATACCATGATAGATTCCGGAGTGTCATCAATGATAATTTCACAGCCGGTTAATTTTTCAATAGTTTTGATATTGCGGCCTTCTTTGCCGATAATTCTGCCTTTCATTTCTTCGCTGGGAATATGTACTACCGAAGAAGTGGTTTCCGCCGAATGTGAAGAGGCCGTGCGCTGAATTGCATCCATGATAATATCGCGCGCTTTTTCTTCGTATTTTTCGGTCGCTTCTTTTTCCATTTTGGCTATTCTCATGAAAAGGTCGGTCTTGTTTTCTTCTTCTACCATAGAGAGTAATTCCAATTTGGCTTCTTCTTTGGTAAGCGAAGCTACTTGCTGAAGCTTATCGGCTTGTTGTTGTTTTAAATTTTCAATTTCTTGTTTGACCACTTTTACTTTTTCGATTTTTTCTTGTAAATTTTTCTGACTGTCTTGGAATTCCAGTAATTTTTGGTCAAACATGCTCTCGCGTTTTTCCAAGCGCTGTTGAGCATTGTGCATGTCTTGGCGAATCTGTTTTTCTTCATGTTTGGCCTCATCTAATATCTTCTGAGCTTTTTCTTTGCCCTCGATAATATATTCTTGTTGTTTGGACTTCGCCTCAGTCAACATGCGTTCGGCTTTGGCCTCAATCGAATTGGCTTGTGCCTGAGCCATCTGCTTGCGCATGAAATAGCCAATACCGGCTCCGATGAGAGCGGCCACAGCGGCCACTGCTAAAATAATAAGTGAATTCATATAAAAAACTTCTAGGGGAATACTAGAAGTCAGCACGCATCAAACGTTTTGAAAATAAAGCCAAAAATGAGCAACTAAAATCTTAACCGCGGTAAAAAAAGCGGTTTTTGGAGGCAGGTAAAGAAAAAATTGTCACAGCCAAGGGGCCGTTCTTTATCAATTTTGTCTTACCGATTTGAAGATTTATAGCTAATTTAAGCACATTTTTGAACATTATCTTCCGTTGCTAACTTGGTAGTCTTCCCAGATTAATGATTTAAGTAATTTAATGATAGCACAAATTGAATTTAGTGTCAATCGTGCTTTAAATCAGCCATTTTTATGGCGTCTTCCACTATATATGGTCCTATTTTGGTACGTCTAAGATCGTGACAATAAGCACCAACTTGGAGTTTTTGGCCAATATCGTGAGCGAGGGTACGGATATAAGTACCGGTGGAGCATTGTACTTCAATAGTGAGATTGGGATAAGAATAGTCTATTAGTTTGATCTCAAAAATAGTAATTTCATTTGGCTGTCTCTCTATGGTAATTCCTTGACGAGCTAGACTATAAAGTCGCCGGCCGGCAATTTTTTTGGCGGAGTACATTGGCGGCAATTGGAGTTGTTGGCCTAAAAATGATAATAGAACGGTTTGAATTTGTTCTCTGGTAATTTTTTTTATTTCATTATTTTGCGCCGAAACAGTCATTTTGCCGGTAGAATCAAAGGTGTCGGAGGTAATTCCCAATTTCAGGGTAGCGATATAGGTTTTTGGCAAAGCTTTAAACTCATCGATTTTTTTGGTATTTTCCCGTCCGACCGCTATGATCAGCAGACCGCTAGCGAATGGGTCGAGCGTGCCGGCATGTCCGACTTTGATTTTTTTATTTCCAGTCGCTTGGCGCAGTTGGTGACGCACAAAATTTACAGCATCAAAGCTAGTCCAGCCGATGGGTTTGTCTATTAGTATGAAATTTTGGTTCAAAAAAATACTCATAAGCGATTTTAATATAACATAGCTTGAGGAATAATCAAGTAGATTTGACTTTTCGCTAAAATTAAATTATAATGGCTTCATTATGAACGTCACCGAACTCGCTCGACAACTAAAAGTTCATCCTCAAAAGCTTTTGCAAATTTTGCCGGAGTTTGGTTTTGATATTGGCGCCAGAGCGGTAAAAATTGATGATAGGGTTGCCCAGCAAATACAGCGTGAATGGCGCCGCATCAAATTTGTTTTGGAAGAGCGCGAACGCAAAGAAAAAGAGAAAGAAAAAGAATTAGAACGACAAATGCGTCAAGAAAGTGGTGTGATAGTAGAAATTCCGCCGGTTTTGACCGTGCGTGAATTTGCTGATCGTCTAAATATCCCTATCAACAAATTGATTTTAGAGTTAATGAAAAATGGCATTTTGGCCAATCAAAATGAAAAAATTGATCACGATAGTGCGGTATTAATAGCTGAAGGTTTGGGTTTCAAAACCGCGGACGCTACCAGTGCTTCAGCGGCGCAAGAAGATATTACTCATTTGCAAAATTTGGAAAATATTTTACAGCAGGGCGGTATTAGTGGTACCTCTCGTCCGCCAGTAGTGGTAGTAATGGGTCATGTGGATCATGGTAAGACTAAGTTGCTAGACGCCATTCGCAGTACCAATGTAGTGGCCAGTGAAGCGGGTGGTATTACTCAGCACATTGGCGCTTATCAGGTAGAGTGGATTGCTCCCAAGACCAAAGATTTGCCATCCGATAAACAAGAAAAAACCAAACTTACTTTTATTGACACTCCTGGTCACGAAGCATTTACAGTAATGCGCTCACGCGGGGCCAAAGTCGCTGATATTGCTATTTTGGTAGTAGCCGCTGATGATGGCGTAAAACCGCAAACCGTGGAAGCAATCAATATTATCAAAGCCGCTAAATTGCCGGTAGTAGTCGCTTTGAATAAAATAGATAAAGAGGGCGCTGATGTGCAAAAAGCGCGCACCGAACTTTCTAAGCACAATATTATTCCGGATGATTGGGGTGGCGATGTGCCGATGGTAGAAATTTCTGCTAAAAATAATTTGCATATTGATAAACTTTTAGACACGATTTTATTGGTGGCTGAAATGCATGCCGATACGATTAAAGCCGACGCCGATAGAAAAGCGGCCGGTACAGTGATTGAAGCACATGTGGATAAAGGCCAAGGACCGGTGGCAACTGTCTTGGTGCAAACCGGTACTCTGAAAGTAAATGACCCACTGGTAGTAAACGGTGAAATTTACGGTAAAGTGCGCGCGATGAAAAATTATCGCGGTGACAATCTAAACGAAGCCAAGCCTAGCACCCCAGTGCGTATTTTAGGTTTTAAATTAGCTCCACGAGTGGGAGATATTTTGGATGTCGGCAGTGTTGATAGTGCTACTGAAATTAATTTAAAAACCAAACGTGTCCAAAACACCGGCGCCGAACAGCGGCCGATTGCGCCAGCGGGCGATACCGAAGCTGAGGAAAATCACAAAACATTCAATCTAGTCATCAAGGCCGATGTACTTGGTTCTTTGGAAGCCATTACGGCTTCTTTGGAAAAAATAAAAAATGAAGAAGTGGGTGTAAAAGTGGTGGGTAAAGGTTTGGGTAATATTACGGCTGATGATGTATCACTAGCCAGTGCAACCGGTTCGGTGATAGTTGGTTTTAATGTTTCAACCAGTTCTTTGGCCAATGAAATGATGCAAAATACCGGTGTGCAATTCAAACAATTCAGAGTTATTTATGATCTTTTGGATTATGCCAAAGAGGAATTGGAAAAATTATTAAATCCAGAATTAATTGTCACCGAACTTGGCAATCTGAAAGTAATGGCCATCTTTAGAACCGAGAAAGGTTATATGATTGTTGGCGGTCGAGTGGAAATGGGTAAATTGCAAAAAGATTGCAAAGTGCGCGTGAAAAGAAATAAAGAAATTATTGGTAAGGGAGTTCTGTCCCATTTACAGACCGGTAAGCAAGAAGTGAAAGAAATTCCTGAAGGTACGGAATGTGGCGTGCAATTCGATGGTAAATTAAAATTACAAGAAGGAGATATTTTGGAAGCCTACAAAGAAGAAAAGAAAGAGAAAAAATTAGTATTAAATTAATTTATATTATATGGAACACACATTTACAGATGCGAATTTTAAAACCGAAGTTTTGGAAAGCAAAGTGCCGGTATTTGTAGATTTTTGGGCACCATGGTGTGGTCCTTGTCAGATGATGGGACCAATAGTAGCCGAACTAGCTCACGAAATGGAAGGAAAAAATATTAAAATTGGTAAATGTAATGTGGACGAAAATGGCGAAGCCGCGACTGCCTATAATGTTATGAGTATTCCCACCTTTTTAGTGTTTAACCACGGTGAAGTAGTAGATCAAATTACCGGTGGTGTACAAAAAGAGAAACTCAAAGAAATGATCGCTAAATATTTATAAAGCATTAAAATAAAATCACTCTTAAATAGGGTGATTTTTTGTTTGCAGATAATCAAAGGTGGGTGTAAAATATCTATATAATACCCGATATAATATTAATTATGAGCGAAAGATAATATGAGTATAAAATTTTTTATTACCGGCGGTACGATTGACGGGTTGGAATATCAGTTAGAGGAGGATGCTCCCAAGAAACATCGATCACTTATTCCCGGATTATTAAAACAATCTAGAGTTACAGTGAAACGCAGTGTGGAGGAATTATTTCACAAAGACAGTCGACATATAAATAATGACGACCGAGCATTGATTTACAAAAAATGTTTGGAGTGTAAAGAAGATAAAATTATCATTGCTCATGGTACGATGACCATGACCGCTACGGCCAAATATCTTGGGAAAAATAATCTGCCCAAAACTATAGTATTGGTGGGTGCTATGGTACCGGCCAATAAAGAAAATTCCGACGCCCTTTTCAATATTGGAGCGGCCGTGAGTGCGGTGCAGTTGTTGCCAGTTGGGGTCTATATTGTGATGAATGGTCAGATATTTTCTTGGGATAATGTAAAGAAGAATTTGGAGAAAGCAATTTTTGAATTGGAAAAATAGAGTTTTTTGGCAAAGGTAAGGGCGTTTGCTTATTCGTCGATATCTGGTAAAATAGACCCGTTATGAAAGATTTTGTCCACTTGCATGTCCATTCGCATTATTCTTTGCTAGATGGTCTGTCTAAAATTCCAGATTTAGTAAAAGCCGCTAAAGATCGCGGTTTTTCGGCGTTAGCGCTCACTGACCACGGTAATATGTATGGGGCGATAGAATTTTATCAAGAATGTGAAAAACAAGGGATTAAACCGATTATTGGAGCCGAGGTTTATGTGGCGCCAGTCAGTCGTTTTGATCAGGATCCAAACGCTCGCTATCGCCATCTTATTTTATTGGCTTTAGATATTACCGGTTATCGCAATTTGATGAAATTGGTATCATTGGGAAATACTGAGGGATTTTATTACAAACCAAGAATAGATAAAGAATTATTAAAAAAATATCATGATGGTTTGGTCGCTTCCTCCGCTTGTTTTAGTGGTGAGATACCACATATTTTGCGCAAAGAAAATAATTGGGAAAAGGCCAAAAAAGTCGCTTTGGAATACCAAGAAATTTTTGGAGTGGAAAATTTTTATCTGGAGATGATGGATTTGCCAACATTAGAGGGCCAAGCTGAACTCAATGACAATCTAAGAAGATTATCAAAAGAAACCGGTATACCGCTCATAGTCACTCGTGACAGTCATTATCTCAATACCGAAGATGCTGAAGCACAGGATATTTTGATTTGTGTTCGAGATGGTAAGACAGTAGAAGATACTGATAGAAAAAGTTTTGTGAGTGTGGACTCTTCTCTTTGCTCTGCCAAGGAAGTATATGAAAGATTTCCCAATGATACTGAAGCGTTATCTAACACTGTAAAAATCGTTGAACGGGTAAATTTGAAATTGGATTTAAATAAATGGACCTTTCCCCATATTGATTTACCGCTCAATAAAACCGCGGACGATGCTCTGCATGATTTGGTTTATGAAAAGTTACCTTTATTGATTGAAATCACGGAGGCGGTGCGTGAGCGAGTGGATTATGAATTGGGAATTATTGCCAAAAAAGGTTATTCTCCATACTTTATTGTCGTGGCCGACTATGTACATTACGCGCGTACTCATGGCATTGTGGAAACCACGCGTGGTTCTGGTGCTGGCTCTATTGTAGCTTATGCGATGGGGATTACGACGGTCAATCCATTATTTTTTAAATTACCATTTGAACGTTTTCTAAATCCTTTCCGTCCTTCTCCGCCAGATATTGACGCCGATTTTGCTGATGACCGTCGTGACGATATGATCGCTTATGTAACTCAAAAATATGGAGCGGATAAAGTCGCGCAGATTATTACTTTTGGTACGATGATGGCTAAAGGGGCGATACGCGATGTCGGCCGAGCACTTGGTTATTCGTATTCTTTTTGTGACCAAGTTTCCAAAATGATCCCGATTGGCGCTCAGGGTTTTCAAATGACGATTGCCAAAGCCAAAGATCTGGAAAAAGATTTGATGGACTTGTATAAAAAAAATCCTCAGGTACAGAGATTGCTTGATCTAGCGCAAAAAGTAGAAGGTTGTGCGCGTCATACTTCAATGCATGCCGCCGGCGTGGTGATTGCTCCTACGCCTTTGACCGATTTTACCCCGATTCAACATGAAACCGGGGGTGATAAGATTACGACGCAATATGAAATGCATTCAGTAGAATCGGCCGGTCTTTTGAAAATGGATTTTTTGGGTATTCGCAATTTATCTATCTTGGGTCGCGCCGTAGAGATTATTGAAAAAACTACGGGAGAGAAAATAGATATTTTTACTATTCCCTGGGACGATAAAAAAACTTATGACATGCTCGCGCGCGGTGAAACCAATAGTGTTTTTCAATTGTCTGGTTCCGGTATGACTAGATATCTCAAAGAATTAAAACCGACCAGTATTTTTGATATTACTGCCATGGTGGCGCTTTTCCGTCCCGGCCCGATGGAACAAATTCCGGAATATATTAAACGCAAACACCACCCTGAAACGGTGGAGTATTTGGATCCGCGCATGGAAGAATATTTGGATCAATCTTTGGGTTTGATTGTGTATCAAGATGATGTCTTGCTCACGGCTATTCATTTGGCTGGCTATAATTGGGAAGAGGCGGATAAATTTCGTAAAGCCATGGGTAAAAAAATTCCGGAAGAAATGGCCAAGCAAAAAGAAAAATTTGTGAAAGGTTGTCGCACTTTCGGTAAAATACCCGAGGCTAAAATTCATTTATTGTGGGAAATGATTGAGCCGTTCGCCGCTTATGGTTTTAATAAAGCCCATGCCGCCAGCTATGGTGTGGTCGCGTATCAGACCGCCTATTTGAAAGCGAATTATCCAGTGCAATATATGACGGCCGTTCTTATCGCTGAAAGCGGAGATATGGATAAGGTGCCAGAAATTATCCGTGAGTGTGAGCATATGGGCATAAAAGTGCTGCCGCCCGATGTCAATGAGAGTATGAAAAATTTTGCCATGGTGGGTTGGGAAAATGGCGGTACGGCTCATATTCGTTTTGGTCTTAGCGCTGTGAAAAATCTCGGTGATCATATTGCTGAAACTATTTATCGTGAACGCAAAAACAATGGGCGTTATAAAGATTTGGAAGATTTGCTAAAACGGGTTCAAGACAAAGATCTCAATAAGAAATCTGTAGAAAGTTTGATTAAGTGTGGTGCGATGGATAGTTTTGGATACGATCGCGGCATTTTGCTTTCTAATATTGAAAATTTATTATCTTTTTCTAAAAATTTTGGCGAGCGCAAAAATTCTTTGCAAAATTCGCTTTTTGCCGGCACTCAAATCGATTTTATTTCCAAATTAAATATTGTGCCAGCGCCGGATGCCACCCTGGAAGAAAAATTAGTTTGGGAAAAAGAATTGCTCGGTTTGTATGTGACCGATCATCCGTTTAAATATTTTCAGGAAACCCTAAGCTCTTGCCTGACACCGATAAATGAATTACAGAATTCTAGTCGTAATGAATGGGTGATAGTAGCCGGTATTATGGATAGTGTCAAAAAGAAAATCACTCGCAGTGGCAAACAAATGAGTTTTGTCAATATTGAAGATACGACGGATAAATTGGAGTTACTGGTTTTCCCGAAAGTTTTTGAAACAACCAAAGATATCTGGGTAGAAGGACAGATGGTCGTGGTAGTCGGTAAAACCTCACAAGAGGAGGGAGACAATAAATTGTTTGTAGAAAAAGCCTATGCTTTAAATAAAGCTAATTGTGGGCAATTGACTGCCCAACTAGGTGTGGGTCGCCATAAAACATCGGTACGAGATTATTTGCCAAAAGAGGTGCTGCAAGATTTTGCTTTTGAAATTCGATTAACTGCCTCCGAAGTTAAAATAAAGGCCGAGGCTATCAAATCACTACTGGCGCAATTCTCCGGTGACAGAACAGTTTATTTATTGGTGGAAGGAAAACGAATCAAAACTTCATTTAAGATAAAATCAACGGATGAATTTAAAGAGAAATTAAGAATATTATTACAAAATTAAAATATCCCCGATGAAGGGATATTTTAGTTTGGTCTTGATTATTTTTCTTTCTTTTCAAACAAGTTTTTGATCCAAGTCATGCGCGAATTATTAAGCTGAGATTTAATATGATTTTTGGCGGCATGAGTTTTGACAAATTTGAGCCAATCGGGACTTGGCCCCTTGCGATTTTTATCAGTGATTATTTCCACTACGTCGCCGCTTTTGAGAAATGAATCCAAACTTACCATTTGGTCGTTGACCTTGGCGCCATTGCATTTATTGCCGACTTCAGTGTGAATATGATAGGCAAAATCAACCGGAGTAGCATCTTCTGGCAAATCGATAACATCCCCCTTGGGGGTAAAAGCAAAAATATGATTGCGGAAAAAATCCACTTTCATTTCTTCGAGATCTTTAATATTATTTAAAATTTCTTGTTGCATTTTGGCTAATTCTTTGGCCCAATTTAAATCTTTTTTGGAAGGACGCGGCCCTTTTTCATCGTAATGCCAGTGGGCAGTGGTGATACCAAATTCCGCTTCCTGGTGCATCTCTTTGGTACGAATTTGAAATTCTACTATTTTGCCATCATCACAAAACACCGTGGTATGCAAAGATTGATAACCGTTTGGTTTGGGTTGAGCGATATAGTCTTTGATGCGGCCTTTGAGTGGTCGCCAAAGTTTGTGGATTATGCCTAAAGTGGCATAGCAGTCCCCAACGTCTTTTACTATGATGCGTACAGCAACAATGTCATAAACATTACTAACCTCCCAATTTTTTTTGATTAATTTTTGATACAAACTATAGAGTTGTTTTTCTCGGCCGTGAATATCTAAATAATTAACATCGGCGGTTTTTAGTTCCTGTCCGATTTTTTGAATGATTTTTTCCAAGTAGACATTTTTTTCAGTAATATTTTGATCGCGAATAGCTTTCACCTTGTCATATTCTTTCGTGTCTACATATTTGAAAGACAAATCTTCGAGCAGGCCTTTAAATTCACCCATGCCCAGACGATTGGCAATCGGGGCATAAATTTCCAGACTTTCCAAAGCGATCCGACCACGTTTTTTTTCCGGCAGAGAATCAAGGGTACTTAGATTATGAATGCGATCAGCAAATTTAATGATCATTACTCGAATATCTTCGGCCATCGCCACAAATAATTTGCGTAAATTTTCAATATATCTTTCTACTCCGCGATATTTAAGTTTGCCTAATTTGGTAATACCTTTGATCATATTGGCAATATCACTGCCAAAGTTTTTTTCAATTTCTTCCAGAGTGATTTCGGTATCTTCGGGCACATCGTGCATCAGCGAGGCGATGATAATGTTTGGTTCGGCCTGGATTTGCGACAAAATATAAGCGACGATTAACGGATGGATAATGTAGGGCTCGCCCGATTTACGAAATTGTCCATCGTGGGCTTTTTTGGCAAAATCATAAGCCAACTCGGCTGTTTCTATATCGGACGGCTGACAATATTTTTTCATATTGTCGAGCAGATCCTTAAGTTCTACCGATTTTGGTATGTTGACTTGTGAAAAAAGTAATTTTTCCATAACCTTTTGATTATATCATTTTATTGGCTAATTGCAAATAAATTTGAGGGATTAGATTGACAAAACCGCTAAAATATGCTATATTATTCTTGTTTATAGCGGATGATCGCTTTTTCTCATTAAATTGAGAAAGAGAGGAAAGTCCGAACATCTTTCTTTTGAAAAAAAGAAACTGGCAGTGGGTAACACCCACCAATTTGACGGCAACGTTAAATGAGGGAAAGCGGCACAGAGACAATACTAATCTTAGTTCGTTAGCCTATTGGTTGGCGATTGGGATAAAAGGTGAAAAGAATATGGAGGTTCTGATTCTAGAAACAGAGCTACCATATACCCATCATTGTGAAATGATGCGGTGCCAAGCCCTGCCTGATGCAAGAGCAGCCTAAAACCGAGAGAAGTTTTGGGAAAAGTTCGCTCGCTCATGATTTTGACAGCAATGTCAAAACTAGATAAATGATCATCGTCCCGATTCAGTCGGGATACAGAATTCGGCTTATAGCTATAAACATAAAATAAAGACCAAAGTAATTTCTTTGGTCTTTATTTTTGTGTTATAATAATATTATATATTTAAATATAATTATATGGAAAAATGTCCGGTTTGTCCTATTCAAAAAATCGCTATAATCGGTGCGGGTGCGGTTGGTGCGACTACCGCCTATACACTAATGCTCAAGAATTTGGCAGCGCAAATAATTTTGGTTGATGTCAACGAGACCAAAGAAGAGGGCGAAGTGATGGATATCGATGATATCTTGAGTTATGTGGAAACGGGCTCTATTAAAGGGGGTGATTTTAAAGATGCCGCCGATGCCGATATTATCGTTTTGACCGCTGGTGCGGCGCAGAAGCCGGGCGAGACGAGGTTGGATTTGGTTAATAAAAATAAAGCAATTTGCCAATCAGTTTTTAAATCTATTGGTAAAATTAAACCCACCGCCATTATTATAGTAGTCGCTAATCCGGTGGATATTGTGGCGTGTTTTGCTCAGCGATTTTCCGGATTAGATAATAGTCGAGTGTTTGGTACCGGCACTAGTTTGGACACGGCTAGATTGCGCACCGAGATTGGAAAAGCCCTGGGTGTGTCAGCGCAAAATGTGGATGGCTATGTTTTGGGTGAACATGGTGATACAGAATTTGATGCGTTTAGTACCGTATCAATTGGTGGAATTTTAATTAAAGATTTAAAATTACCAAAATCACAACTAAACGAAATTGAAAAGAAAGTGAAAAATGCGGCCTATGAAATAATCAACCGCAAGGGAGCGACTTTCTATGGTATTGCGATGACGGTTTCGGAAATTGTGGAAGCGATTTTATTTGATCAACATAAAATTATGCCGGTGTCGACCAGGTTGGAGGGCTGGAATGGAATTAGCGGAGTATGTCTAAGCGCTCCCGCCGTCATTTGTCGTCAAGGTATTCAAAAAATTTGGCCGGTAAAATTGAGCGCTGATGAAAAGAAGCGTTTACAAAAATCCGCCCAAGAGATTAAAAAATATTTATAAAAAATAAAAAGGCAGGCATGGTTACTTTTGAGCGGGTTGTGAGGCCGAAGCTTCATCCTTTCGCCCTCGCGGGCGAAAAAAGCGAAAAAGTCACTCTGCCTGCCTTTTAGTTACTTTATACTTCTATAATCACCGGCAACACCATTGGCCTTTTTTCGGTTTTGGTATAAAGGAATTGACCGACATAGTCGCGAATTTTGTTGCGAATATAATTGGTGTCGGCCCAAGAAAGCGGATCACTATCAATTACTACCTTTTTTACTCGATGACGCAAATCCTCGATTAATTCTTTGTGTTCTTTGAGAAATACAAATCCGCGCGAAATAATGTCCGGATTTTGGATCAGTCGGCCGGTTTTGGAATCAACTGTAGCAATGATTACTACCATGCCGTCTTCCGCCAAAAGTTGACGATCGCGCATGACTACATTGGTTTCGTCCGATACTCCCAGACCGTCCACAAACACATAATCGGCCGGAATTTTTTCTTTGGTTAAGAGGCCGTGGCCTTTCTGGAATTCCATCACTTGGCCATTGTCGGCAATAAAAATATTTTCTTTGGCAAAACCAGTGGATTCTGCGACTTTGCCATTGTAGCGCAAGAGAAAATGATTGCCATGAATCGGGACAAAATATTTGGGGTTGAGTAATTTGATCATCAGTTTGACATCGTCCGCTTTGGCATGTCCGCCGGCATGGACATCCATCATCTGATAATGGATAATTTCCGCGCCTTTTCTAAATAGGGTGTCTTTGAGACGCTGTACAGTGCGTTCATTGCCTGGGATAACTGAAGAAGAGAATACTACTGTGTCGCCTTGCATCAAAGTAACACTGCGGTGTTCACCGTTGGCAATGCGCATCAATGCTGCATTTTTTTCTCCCTGGGCGCCAGTACAAATAATTAAAACTTTTTCCGGTGGATATTTTTCAACATTTTTGATATCCACTAAAGTTTTTTGGTTAATTTTTATGTAGCCCAATTCTTTGGCAATTTCCAAATTGCTTTTCAAAGAAAACCCGTCAACTGCGATTACTTTTCCTAATCGTTCAGCAATTTCCACAATTTGTTTGATGCGAGAGAGTAGGGAAGAAAAAGTACCGACAATCATTCGGCCTTTGGCTTTGGTGATGATATCTTCCAAATTGGTACCAATTTCTGATTCGGAAATTTGATGTCCGGGTTGAGAGGCATTGGTCGAATCAGTCAAAAGAGCGAGCACTCCTTCGCTGCCGATGCGAGCAATTTTTTGCAGATCGGCCGGTTGATCGCCAGACACCGGTTGATAATCAAATTTCCAATCACCGGTATGAATAATCACACCTTCCGGGGTGCGCACGACCACGCCCATTGAATCGGGGATATTGTGATTGAGATGGAAGAATTCTAATTCAAATGATCCTAAATGAAGTTTATCTTTCAAATTGACATTATGAATGTTGAGGGGGCGTAAATTTTTATAATCCTCTTGGCGTTTTTTGATAATCGCGTTGGTAAGCGGTAAGCCGTACATTGGCGGGTAACCAAGTACCGGTATCAAATGAGGAATGCCACCGATATGATCATAATGAGCGTGAGTGATAATGACACCACGCACATTTTTTTCTTTGCCTTTGAGGTAAGAGATGTTGGGAATAATATAGTCAATACCCGGCATGTCTTCTTCTGGAAACTGTAAACCAAGATCAATAATGATAATATCGTTGCCATATTCCATGATGGTGCAGTTGCGGCCAATTTCTTCTAGGCCGCCTACCACCATTACGCGTAATTTTGATTGATTATTTGTTACTACTCCGGCTTCGCGTAAACGTCCAAAGGAAGGACGAATATTTCTAATATTACGCAACGGTCTAAAAGTACGTTGGTCAATTGGGTTTTTTTCATTTGAAGCACGAAAAACTTTCGGCTGGTGAGATGAAAACGTGGATCGAGAGTGGCTTTGACCGATGGAGGGATTAAAATTTTTTGGTTGTGTAATCATAAATTATGATTTAATAATTAAAAAGAAGATTGTCCTGCTATTTTAGGCAGTGTAAATTAGAGTTTAAATAATAATTGTGGGCGAGAGAGGACTCGAACCTCCACAGGATTGCTCCTACAGGCTTCTGAGACCTGTGCGTCTACCAATTCCGCCACTCGCCCGGAATTTATTTCATTTGTCGTCTGGTTTTTATATACCAGTCATTGAGGCTATTAAATCGGTCTTGAGGATTAGCTAGGCTGGAGACATTTATACCATTGATATCTTTACTCACCGACATTATATAAGTTGGAGAATAAAGGAAGATAGCCGGCAAATCTCTGGCCAAAATATCTTGAAATTTTTGATAAAGTTTAGCCCGGATACCGGCATCCAAAGTAGTGCGCGCATCTTCTAATATTTTGTCGGCATCACGGTCGGAAAATTTGGCCAAATTTAATCCCGGATATTCGCTCTGAGAGGAATGCCAGAAAGAATACAGATCAGGGTCGGCACCAATCATCTCCCCATATATTAATACTTGATAATTGCGTTCTTTTAGTGCATCGCGTATTATTTGGCGACTGCCAACCGCGACAATGTCGGTTTGAATGCCGACTGTTTGCCACATTTTGGCTATTTGCTCAGCAGTTTTAACATATTCTGGAGTATCGGCGGTGGTAATAGCCAGTCGTAGAATATCATTTTTTCCAAGTTTACGATAGAAAGCTTGGTTGGAGCTCATCTCCGCTCGGATAGTTTCATTAATTTTATTTTCTTCTTCGACGGTTAGTGTTGGTGCCTCTGTTGTTTTTGTTTTTTTATTGTTATTTTCTTTGTTGGCGGAAATATCTGGCCTTAAATTTTTTAAAATTTGATCATGACGAATTTTGAAATATTCTTCCGGTTGCAGACGCGGCCATTTTTTATCCAAAAGTTGGTTGGCGGCGGCGATATCAAAATTTATTTTTTTGATATTGGCATTAAAGCCTAAATTGCCAGGTAGAATAGGCGAATCGATTTCTAAACCGTCCCCTTCCAACGCTTCTTGGATAACGGTTTTTTTGTCTATGGCTTTATTTAAAGCCAAACGCAAATCGTCGTCTTTAAATTCTGGCATGGCGCTTTTATTGAAAAATAGGGCAGTATATTGGGGTAATTGTATGGAAAAATTATTAAGATTTTTTCCAATTACCTTATCTTTTAGATTGTGCGGTACAAAACTTATACCCGAAACATTTTGTCCGCGTAAAGCTGAGACGGCCTCGTTGTGACTGGTAAAAAATTTAAAGGTGATAGATTGTAAATATGGTTTTTTGCCATAAAAATTTTCATTAGGAATAAGGCTGTAGCTTTGAACACTACCGGAATTGTCTTTGACCATTTTTTCAAATTTCCAAGCGCCTGATCCCACTGGTTGCCAATTGAATTTGGCCAGCCTAATATTGGCCGGCAGAATATCGGCCCAAATATGTTCGGGCAAAATACCCAGAGTTAAAGCGTCCAAAAATGGTGCGTAGGGTGTTTTTAAAGTAAAACGAACTGTGTTTTCGTCGGTTTTTTCTATTCTGACCCCTTGAAAGGATGCGATTAATGGGCTACCGGTTTCGGCATTTTGGAGAGTTTCAAAAGTAAATAAAATGTCATCGGTAGTAATTGGTTCGCCATCGGACCATTTTATATTTTTTTTAAGTTTGATATCATAAGTTTTTTGGTCGGATCCAATTTTAAAACTTTCGGCCATATCCGGTACGATATTTTTGGCCTGATCGTATTTGAATAAGCCAGAATATATTAAAGAGGAGATATCGGAGTCAATATCATTGGTGGAAGCAAACAATGGGTTGATATATTTTGGTTGGCCGATGAGCGCTTCGGAATATTCACCACCGGCTTTTGGCACTAAAACCGAATGAGTAGAGATACCGTAAATTGCCCAGCCAATAATTGCTAAGAATAATATCGTCCCAGCTGACAATGTTATCTTTTTTTCAGTTGGATTCAAAAATTTACCCAAATATTTGAGTTGCTTCCAGGTGGGGAAGGCGGCCGGTTTGATCTGTCTTATTAGTTTTAGGTCCAAATAGCTGCTTGAAGTGGAGTGTTTGGATCTTTTAAAGCGTCCAAACAAAGAGAAAAATTTCCAACTCATGGAGAAAAATTAAATTTTGATGTGGAAGAGCCTGCCGTTTTAGATCATTAGGCGTAAAATTGAAACGGCGAAGAAGATTACTACAGTTCCTATGGTAATATAATGCAAAATTTTGTCTAAACCGCGTTTGGTGCTATAGACATTGCCTGAACCGCCAAAAACACCGCTTAATCCAGTGCCTTTTTGTTGTAGCAATACGACTACTATTAAAACTGAGGCTAAAATTAGCTGAATAATGTTCAAAATGATTTCTTTCATAAATTTCCTAAGATATTCAAAATATGATTCATTATACCACTTAAACACCATAAATGTCAATGGCAGTATTGATTTTTTGCTAGTTATGGTATAATATCACTACTTAATTATTTTTTATGGATCAAAATAATCTCGGCCAGAAATTGCGTTGGTATCAGAGTTGGTTTGGGGTGATGTTGCTTGGATTAGGTGTTACGATTTTGTTTTTTATTTTGTTTATTGCCGGTTCAATTGGGTATTATTATTGGCAAATAAGACAAGGCCATGGCCAAATCTTGTTTAATAAATTTTATGGTGGTTTTAGTGCCAATAAAGAAATTAAAAATAATAATACTACTAATGGTACGGTTAAATTCAGTCGAGAAGAATTGGAAATAAATAGCGCGCCGTTTTTGGGTAGTAATAATCCCAAAGTCACGATTGTCGAGTTTGTGGATTTTAAATGCCCCAATTCTAAAGCGGCCGCCCCGATTTTGCGTCAGATGATGCAAAAATATGGTAATAAAGTAAAATTAATCATTAGAAATTTTCCGGTCGAAAGTACGCGCGCTGGAGCCAATGAATTGGCCGTACTTTCAATGTGTGCTTATAATCAAGGCTATTATTGGCCATTACATGATTGGCTTTATGAGCAACAAGATGTATTAGGCAGTAAATTAACCAATGAGCAATTGGACGCGATGGCTACCATATTTGGTTGGGACGGTCCTAAGATAAAAGAATGTTTGTCTAGCACGTCCGCCAAAGTGAATGTCAATAAAGATTTCGCTGATGCTTATCGATTTGGTGTGGGTGGCACGCCGACTTTCTTCATTAATGGTGAAAAAGTCGAAGGGGTAGTGCCGCTTGAGGCTTGGGAGGTATTTTTAAAAAATGTAAAATGATTTTCATTAATATAAGCGTCTGCATATAATATGAGAAAAATTATTATTTTTTTAATGGTTTTTTCTTTTCTTTTGCCGATAGGAACGCTAGCGGCTTCAATGGATCTGTCGCCGGAATTTAATACACTTTGTTGGAAAGAGGAAGACTGCAAAATTCAGCGGGCGCAAATTTTGGGTGTGACCAAAGATCAGATCAAATCCGGTGATGGCGGCTGGATTCAAGAAGATCCTTGCACCGGCAAGTACGGCAAATGTTTGCCGGCCGGGAAAACCAAAACTAAGATTGCTTTTGGCGGTAAACAAGAGTTTGCTGATATTGGTGAATTTATTAAAACCAATTATAATTTAGCGGTTACTATTGCCGGTATTTTGGCAGTACTGATGATCATTGTGGCGGGAGTGCAATGGGTAACATCAGGCGGTAATAGCGAAATGATTTCTAGCGCCAAAAAAAGAATTGGCGGCGCATTGGTCGGACTACTGATTGCTTATCTTTCTTATACTATTTTAAATACTATTAACCCGGCGTTGGTAAATTTACGTTTGCCGCAGAATTATTTGATTAGGCCATTTAAATTAGCACCTAAATATTGTAGAGACGCTGAAGCAACCAATTTTGCTTTAGCGGCTAAAAAAGGTCAACAAGTCAGTCCAGAAGCATTTAAAAATATAAAAATGGAAGAAATAAAAAAGGATACGATGGTTTGTGGCGATCAGTACTTTATAGAAGGTTCAGGGGCGATGACTTGTCTGGGGGCTAAGTGCGAGAAAAAAGGCGATGTTTGTATGCCGGTGACCTTTGATGGCGATAACGTGAAAAATGAACCAAATTGTGATTCAGCTCAGTTGGTCGTCCATTATTCTATGGACCAATCATTACTTGATGTTTTTTATAATATGAGTTGGTGGACCAAGACAGTGGAAAAGGATGATTGGATTGATGATGGTCTGGCAGTTTTTTGGCCAGTTTGTGAAACCGCAGTGTCTAAAAAAATATATATTGGTGACAAATGGGAAAGATGGGGTGATAGTGGTGAAGGAATGCAAATGATAAAAATACCTAAAAAACCATTTTACGAATATTATTTAAAAATAAATAACCTTAGCCCCTATTTATCTAGTCCAGCTCACGATGAAGATCATTGGAACTGTTATTTCAAAGGTGATAGAGTGGTGGGGTTTGTATTTAAGACCGAAATGGGCAAGGCTTCGGGCTGGTTTGGTGGGTTGGATTCCAATTTCTATTCTTCACCTAAACCTTATGTTGGTACCTGGGATTCTATTTCTAAAAATGGCTATATTACCTTTAAACAGTTAGAAGATGGTTTGATGTTTGAGTCGGTTTTGACTAGTGATGTGATAACTAGTATCGCTGATCATTCATCTACTGAGCCGGCTAAATTATATGTGGACGGAAAAGAAATTTTTGGCAATCATGTTGATCCTGATAAAAATAAAGTAAAAACTCCTTTAGAGAAATATGAAGAAGGTCCAACCGGAGCGTATAAAGATATATAATTAAATTATGAATGATAAATTGAAAATTCGCGGTGCCCGGGTGCACAATCTCAAAAATGTCAGTTTGGAAATTCCTAAAAATAAATTAGTGGTAATCACCGGTTTGTCCGGTTCAGGTAAGTCGTCTCTGGCGTTTGATACTATTTATGCCGAAGGCCAGCGTCGCTACGCCGAATCTTTATCGGCCTATGCGCGTCAATTTATGGATGTGCAGGACAAGCCAGATGTAGATGCAATCGATGGCTTGTCACCGACCATTGCGATTGATCAGAAAATTTCCACTCAAAATCCCCGTTCGACGGTTGGTACAGTCACTGAAATTTATGATTATTTGCGACTGTTGTTCGCGCGCGCCGGTACTCAATATTGTCCGGATTGTCACGAAGCCGCTTTTTCGACCACTGCCGGAGATATAGTAGAGAAGGTGCGTAAAATGGCGCGCCAAAGCACACCGGTTTTGATAATGTCGCCTTTGATACGTCAGAATAAAATTGATTTAAAGAATATTTTGGAAACTATCGAGCGTAGCGGTTATGATGCTGTGCGGTTGGATGGAAAAATTTTGAAAATTCACGATTTGATAAAATGTCATTTTGAACCGGAAGAAAAACATGATCTAGAAATTGTCATTGGTAAAATAAATGACATTAAAAAAGATGACCCTTATAAATTTGTTAATATCGCTTTGGATTTAAGCAATGGCGCCTGTGTTTTGTCTGGCAAAAATGACGATCTCTACCTTACTACTTTTTCTTATTGTCAAAAATGTGGCCGCAAAATGCCGGAATTGGATGTGCGTAGTTTTAGCTTCAATAGTCCCTTTGGTGCTTGTCCCAGGTGTACTGGTTTGGGAGTAACGATGGAGGTCGATGCGGAATTGGTGATGCCTAATACTCGTCTGTCTTTATCGGAAGGAGCCATCCAACCTTGGATGCGCATTACCGGCAACCAAACTTGGTATCAAAAACTATTACAAGCCGTAGCTGAACGCAATAATTTTTCTTTGGATATTCCGGTCGCGGATTTGCCGGCGCGTGTTTTGGATCTAGTTTTGTATGGTACTGGCAATGACACTTATGAAGTGGAAAATAAAAAAGTGAATTTTAGCGGAGTCGTATCGGATTTGCTCAAACGTCATCTGGAAACCAATTCTGAATATGTTCGTAAAGAAATCGAGCAATATATGCGCGAGAAGACTTGCCCGGTTTGCCAAGGCAAGAGATTGCGCCAAGAATCATTGTGGGTAAAAATTAATGATTATAATATTGCCGATATTGCCTCTTTGAGTGTGGATGAGAATTTAATTTTTTTTAAAAAATTTGATTTGAGTAAAGACAGAGATAGCGGAGATATAAAAATGAAAGTGGCCGATACCATTTTGAAAGAATTAAAGCCAAGACTGCAAAATTTATCCCAAGTCGGTCTGGACTATTTGAGTTTGGATCGGTCTATGAATACTCTATCTGGCGGTGAAGTTACACGGGTGCGTTTGGCTACCCAATTATCGTCCGGTTTGACCGGAGTGATTTATATTTTGGATGAACCATCGGTCGGTCTGCATTCGCGCGATAATGACAAATTAATTGCCACTTTGAAATATTTGCGTGATTTGGGCAATAGTGTCTTGGTCGTAGAGCACGATAGCGCCATGATGGCCGCGGCTGATTATCTCATTGATGTTGGTCCGGGAGCCGGAATTTATGGTGGTAAGATTGTAGCGGCTGGTACTTATAGTGAAATCAAAAAAAATAAAGATTCAGTTACTGGTGCTTATCTAAGCGGTCGCGAAAGTATATATGATAAACCGAAAAAAGAAACTAAAAAGGATGTGGCTAGTAAATCGGCCAAGAAGAAAAATTATTCATTATCTTTGGTTGGCGCCAGCGCGTTTAATTTGAAAAATGTTTCAGTCGATATACCGCTTAATAAAATGGTTTGTGTGACCGGTGTATCTGGTTCGGGTAAATCTACTTTGATTATCAATATTTTGGCCGCCGCTCTCAATAAACATTTTTTCCGTTCCAAAGAAGAACCGGGTGCTTATAAGAAAATTAAAGGTTTGGAAAATTTGGATAAAGTTATTTCTATCGATCAAGTGCCGATTGGTCGCACACCGCGTAGCAACCCCGCGACTTATACTGGCATATTTACTTTGATCCGTGATCTATTTTCCGGTTTGCCGGAAGCTAGAATGCGCGGTTATGATGCCGGCAAATTTAGTTTCAATGTGAAAGGCGGCGGGCGTTGTGAGGCTTGTGCCGGTGAAGGTTATGTCCGTATCCCGATGCAATTTTTGGCTGATGTGTTTGTAGTCTGTAATGAATGTAATGGTACTAGATATAATCAAGAAGTATTGGAAGTGCATTATCATGATAAAAATATTGCGCAGGTACTGGCGATGACTGTGGAAGAGGCTTATAAATTTTTTAATGATGTGCCGACATTATCGGATAAATTAAATACTATTCGCAATGTTGGTTTGGGCTATCTTACTTTAGGTCAGCCGGCGACCACTTTGTCTGGTGGTGAGGCACAACGTATCAAACTCGCGACTGAGTTGGGACGTGTATCTACTGGCAATACTTTATATATTTTGGATGAACCGACCACCGGTTTGCATTTTGAGGATATTAAACGTTTGCTTGGAGTACTCAAACAATTAGTGGATAAAGGTAATAGTGTACTGGTAATCGAGCATAATTTGGATGTGATAAAATCTTGTGATTGGGTGCTTGAGCTGGGGCCAGAAGGCGGTAAAGGCGGTGGTGAGCTGATCTTTGCTGGTATGCCTGAAGATTTGTCCAAAAATAAAAAGAGTTGGACTGGTAAATATCTGTAAAAATAAAAAAACACCGGTGATAAACCGGTGTTTGAATTTTATTTAGCTTCTTTTAACTTTCGTTTGAAATCTTTGTCACGTAAGTAGTTGAGGCGAGCGCGACGTACGGCCATCTGCTTCACTACTTCGATTTTGTCCACTACCGGAGAATAGATTGGAAAAATTTTTTCCACACCTACACCTTCGGAGTTTTTGCGAACCGTGATGGTAGCGCCGGCTTCTTTGCCGTGTTTGGCTGCAATAATAGTACCTTCGTAGATCTGAATACGTTCTTTTTCTTCGCCTTTGGTATTCATTTCTTTAATTTTTTGGTGGACTTTTACCACCATGCCTGGTTTATAGACAATAGTATTTTCGGTCATAAGATTTTTATCACTTAACAAGTGGGATTATTCTAGCTTATTTATTTTAATTTGTCAATATTTAAAATTACTGAGAATTACCTCTGAGCGGGTTAGCGAGTCAAGGCGAGCGCCCTGAGGCCTCGCGGCCGAGGAAAGCGAACGGGGTCATTCTCAGTAATTTATAGATATTTTGCAATAATATTAGCCACTTTTTCAATAGTTTCATCTAAATGGCCAGTCTTGTTTACCACCTGAAAATCATATTCAGAAGCGGATTTGATCTCAGTCTGGGCAGTCTTTAAACGTAGTTCCAAGTCGTTTGGAGCCACATCCCCGCGACTCAGAATGCGTTTTTTGAGGTCTTCTAGATTATCCGGCAACAAGAAGATTGAAAGATTTTTTATTCCACTAGTGGTATAGTTGCGTCGACCCTGAACATCCACATTGGAGAATACCAGATCAAAATTTTGGAGTTTGTTTTGCAATTCGGATTTTTCTACTCCGTAATAATTATCGGCATAAGTGGCATATTCCATTAGTTCGTTGTTTTTTATTTTATTTTCAAATTCAATTTTGGAAACAAAATAATAAGTGGCTCCTTCTTTATCTTCGGGGCGAGGAGAGCGAGTGGTAGTAGTAACCAGCTTGGCGGAGCGAGGGATTTTAGAAAGCAAGGCACGGATCACTGTGTCTTTGCCGCCACCAGAAGGAGAAGAAATGATGACAAACAACCCCATATTATTTAAGCAAAGGCAAAAAATTTTTAAGTTCAGCGGGTATGGCGGAGTGAAATTCTTGACGTTCATTATTTAGATCCAAAAAGGCCAAATGTGTACAGTGTAAAAATAAACGACCGCAAATTCTATCCCATTTATCTTTGCGTTTTTTTTGAAAATAGAGCGGATCGCCCACTATCGGATGATTGTACGATAGCATATGGACACGAATTTGGTGCATACGGCCGGTGTGAATTTTTACGCGCAAAAGAGTAAAATTAACAAAACGTTTTTCTACCCAAAATTCAGTCAGAGCGTTTTTGCCGGCCATAGTTGCCTGGCCGCGTAAAGTAGCCGGCAAAGCGGCCATGCGATCACTAGTGCGGGAGCGTTCGATGGGGAATTTAATCTCATCCCAATCTTTTGATATTTGGCCATGTACCAATACCGAATATTCTTTTTCAATGGCGCGATTTTTGAATTGATTTTTTAAATGTTCAAACATCTTTTGAGTTCTGGCAATTACCAACAAACCGGAAGCTTCCTTATCCAAACGATGGACAATACCGGGACGCTTGGGGTCGTCCCCAACTTTTTTTAATTCCGGATATTTTTTTATCAAGATGGCCGCCAAGGAATCCGGTTCGTTTTTGTCTGTAGAATGGGTGAGCAGGCCGTTTGGTTTTTCTACTACCAAATAATCTTTGGTTTGAGCAACAATTTGGATTTTATGATTGATTTTTTTGGTATTTTCTTTTTTGGCGGTTGATTTTTTTTCAACTATCTTTTTTTGAATAATTATCTCATCCGCAGTTTTTAGCCAATGCCCGGCTTTGGCGACTGGTTTTCCATTAATTAAAATATCATTTTCCGTCAGCATTTTTTGAACTTGTGAACGAGAAATTTTTAATTTTTCAGACAAAAAAATATCCAGGCGTTTGGTAGATAGTTCGATAAATTTTATTTTTTTTGATGTATTAGCCATGTTAAACAGATAATTTGATAATTGGTGCTCCTGGTTTTTTTGGTGGTAAATTGGAGGTGAGAGGATTACTCTTTTGTTTTATTAAACTGGAAATACCACCGGAGGCATGGACGGCTTCTCCGCTTGAAGTCACTTTGGTTTGATCACCGATTCGACTCACGGAAGTGGTGTGGTGAGTACTGGATAAAGAAGTGATACCGTGATGTTCTTGATTATCAACATTTGCCGCTGGCGCGCGTTTGATTACTTGCTTAGTAAGATGATGCCCCAATTTGTGCAAGGCCTCTTTTTCAGTAGCACTAAGATGTTCGCCTTTTATGGCCGCTTCGTGGTGAATTTTGGCGATCATTTTTTCAGCTTGAAATTTACTGAGGCCGCCACGACGGATAAGATGTTGATTTTTTAGTACTTGTGCATTGATAGCATTGACCGTCGCCGCATTGTTTTTGAGCGCTCCCAAGCCATGATAATTTTGTTGGATCGCGCTATGTAATTTACCAGTAAAACCATAAGGGTTTTTGGCAGTAAAAGCCGCGCCTGGTTTGGCGCGAGGCGAATCGAAGTGACTTAATATGGCCATATGACTATAGATTAGAATTGTGCTCCCAGATGGACTTGAACCATCGACCACCAAATTATAAGTCTGGTGCTCTAACCAGCTGAGCTATGGGAGCGCATGTTGGTTTATAAATTGCGTGATATGAGCATTATACCTAGGTTTATTGAAAAATTCAAGGGTTGCTAAAATAGTCAAAATTTGTTAAAGTTATGGCACTATGAATTGGAATGAAAAACAATTTTTGAAGATTAATTCCTTAGTTGGAAAAAATATTTGGTTGGATGCTTTTGGCCGCGCCGGGGCAGAATGGGTGATAGTCGGCATGGGAGGCTGGTATTTGTCTATCAGTTTTATTTTAAATTTTGGCAATCAACTGGCGATGTGGCGCCCTCTCATCACTTTGGCTCTAGGGGCTTTGGTCGGATGGGGTCTGAGTAATCTGATTGCTCTAGGAGTGGAAGAAGTGCGTCCGAGATTGAAGTATCCAGAAATCAAAATATTATTTTGGCCATTTTCCAGCTGGAAATCTTTTCCTTCCGATCATACGTTTGGCGCTTTTTTAATATTTTTTTTGGCTCTGGTATTTAATTTTCCTACGGCCTGGTCATTGTTACCCTTGGCAATTTGGGTCGGATGGGGTAGAGTATACGCCGGTGTTCACTACCCGGCGGATATTTTTGGTGGTGTTGGGCTAGCGGCAATAGTAGCCTCTGTAAGTTATATTATTTTAAAATTTTTATGAAAGCGATTATATTGGCCGGTGGTTTGGGAACCAGATTGCGTCCACTCACCGACAATACACCCAAGCCACTTTTACCAATCAAGGGCATACCGATTATCGAGCATGCGATTTTGAATTTAAAAAAACACGATATCAAAGATATAATTTTATCTATTGGTTATCAAGCCGAAAAGATCAAAGAATATTTTAAAAATGGTCAAAAATGGCAAGTAAATATTGAATATGCGATCGAAGATCAGCCGCTGGGTACTGGTGGGGCTATCAAAAAAGCCGCTCAAGAATTAGATGAGACTTTTGTGGCGATTAATGGAGATAATCTAGCTGATTTTGATTGGACCAAAGCGCTTCAAACCCATGCTGATATGGGCGCTAAAGTTACTCTGCAACTTTTTCCGGTAGAAGACGTCACTAAATTTGGCATCGCTCGTTTAGATAATGGTAAAATTGTTGAATTTATTGAAAAACCTACGGTCGAGCAGGCGCCTTCCAATTTGAATAATGCCGGTGGTTATATATTTGAGCCGGAAGTTCTCGATATGTTGCCGGATGGTTTTTGCATGATTGAAAAAGATTGTTTTGAAAAGTTGGCTTCCCAGGGTGTGGTGTATGCCCACCATCATAGCGGTCAGTGGTATCCCACTGATACTTTGGAAAAATACACTCACGCGAATGAGAATTTTAAACCATTGGCAGAGTAGTGTTCTTTTGTAATAGCAAAAAATATTTTTTTTATTTTGTTTTTATTGCGTTTGATGGCAAGATTGGAAAAATATTTATTAATTATGTTTAATAAAATAAAAATTATAATTCCAGTAGTTTTGATATTATTGCTAGCAACGACTGGAATTTTTTATTATCGCCGTCTCGATCGTGCCAAACGGACACCCATTCCACCTCGTGCCGAAATCAATATTACTATTATTCCGGGCTGGAATTTGCGTCAAATCGCTGATGATTGGGTGAAAAATGGTTTAATTAAAGATGAGCAAGACTTATATGATTTGGTCGGTAAACCAGCTTATAATTACAAGGCCAATAATCAGTTGGCACCGATAATTTTTTCCACGACTTCCACTTGGGAATATTTTTTTAAAGATAAATCCAGGTATTTATCGTACGAGGGTTATTTTTTGCCAGATACTTACCGTGTCTATGCTGATGCCAAACCAGCGGAAATATTGAAAAAAATTTTTGTAAATTTGGATGAAAAAATTACTCCAGCGATACGATCTGATATTGAAAAACAAAATAAAAGTTTTTTTGAAATTTTGACCATGGCCTCGGTGGTGGAAAAAGAAGCACCTACATCAGATAGTATGGGAATGGTGGCTGATATTTTTTGGCGTCGTTATGAAGATAGTTGGCCATTGCAATCCTGTGCGACAGTAAATTATATTACTGGTAAAAGTGACCCAGCAGTGTCGGCTAAAGACAAAGCGATTGATTCACTTTTTAATACTTATAAATATCCGGGTTTGCCGCTGGGTCCGATAAGCAATCCAAGCTTAAACGCTATTAAGGCTGTAATTTATCCAATCAAAAATAATTATTGGTATTTCATGAGTGGTACTGATGGACAAATGCATTACGCCAAGACTTTAGAAGAACACAATCGCAACGTCTATAAATATTTGAGATAATTTATGAAAACATCTGACTTTGATTATCTTTTATCAGAAAAACAAATTGCTCAAGCACCGATCGAGCCTAGAGATTCTTCGCGTTTGATGATAGTAGATAAAAATAAGAAAAATTTTAAACACGAATATTTTCACGACATTATCAACTATCTTCAATCGGGTGATGTATTGGTGTGGAATAATTCCAAAGTGTTTAAAGCTCGATTGCGCGGCACAGTAATGCTTGATGAAGTCAGCGCTAATCTCAAGCCACGATCATTATCTTCTGATAAAATACTCAATGCGCCGCCGGTAGAAATATTTTTGGTACGGCCAATGGAAAATTTTGGAGTGTGGAAAGCACTAGCAAAACCCGGCCGTAAATTACGTCTAGGTATGAAAGTGGTTTTTGCTGAAGATTTCTTTGCTCAAGTGATGGCCAAAGAAATGGATGGTACATTTTTGATCCAATTTGATGAAGATGATGTTTCGGTGCGCGCCAAAGCCAATAAATACGGCGAGGTACCTACTCCGCCCTATATCAAAAGTGAAAAATTAGCTGGATTAGAAAATCGCTATCAGACCGTTTATGCTACAGCTGAAGGTTCGGTGGCGGCTCCAACGGCCGGTTTTCATTTCACTCCGGAATTAATTCAAAAATTAAAAGACAAAGGTGTAGAATTTGCTGAAGTAACTTTGCATGTTGGCCTGGGAACTTTTTTACCGGTAAAGACTGAAAATATCGAAGAACACAAAATGCACAGCGAATGGGTAGAACTTTCAGACAAAAATGCCCATATTATCAACAACGCCAAGGCCGAAGGGAGACGTATCGTGGCGGTTGGCACTACTACCGTACGTACTCTAGAAGGTATAGCGCGTGATCTGGACGGACAAGTAGTCAAACCATGGCAAGGCGATGTGAATATTTTTATTAGCCCCGGATTCAAATTCAAAATTATTGATGCGCTTATTACCAATTTTCATTTGCCAAAATCTACTTTACTCATGCTAGTATCTGCTTTTGTTGGTAGTCGCGAATTTACTTTGGAATGTTACAATGAAGCCGTGAAAGAAAATTATCGTTTTTTCAGCTTTGGAGATGCGATGTTGATAAAATAATCATGTAAACAAAAACGTGGGTAAAAAATAATTTTTACCCACGTTTATTTAATCATTTATCCTTCAATAGTCACACCCATTTGTCTGGCAGTACCTTCTACCAATCTCATAGCCGCTTCCACACTGTTTACATTTAAGTCTGGCAGCTTTTTTTCAGCAATGGCTTTCACCTGTGCTTTGGTAAGTTTGCCAACTTTTTCTTGTAACGGTTTGGATGAGCCTTTGGCAATCTTGGCTTCTTTTTTGATTAATTCCGACATCGGTGCGATCTTCATGATGAAGCTGAAGCTGCGATCGGCATAAACAGTAATGATTACCGGTACGACTTCGCCTTTTCTGTTTTGGGTTTTGTCGTTGAATTCTTTACAGAAGCCCTGGATGTTGACACCGTGTTGACCTAAAGCCGGACCGACTGGAGGCGCAGGATTGGCCGCTCCACCCTGGATCTGTAATTTGATTTGGGTTAAAACTTTTTTTGCCATATTTAGTTATTTATTCAAACAGTGAGAAGCGCCAGTGAAGGCCACCGTTTATTGACAATATATTACTTAAATTTTTTTAACTTGTAAAGCGTCCAGCTCGACCGGAGTTTCACGTCCAAACATAGTAACCATCACCTTGATCTTACCGCGTTCCGCATCAACATGAGAAACTTTTCCTTCGAAATTTTTGAACGGACCATCTACGATTCGCACGACATCATTTACCTCCACATCAATCTTGTGTTGAGAAGCTTCAGCTGAAGTGCGTTTGAGAAGTTGTTCTACTTCTTTTTGATCAATAGGAGTAGGGGTAGTGCCGGAGCCGATGAAACCGGTGACATTGGGAGTATTGCGCACTACGTACCAGCTGTCATCAGTCACGATCATTTCTACCAATACATAACCCGGGAAGATTTTTTCTTCCAGAGTGGTACGTTTACCATTTTTGATTTTAATTTTTTGTTCTTTTGGAACCAAGACATTGAAAATTTTGTCTTGCATCATAAAAGACTCCACGCGCTGTTCCAAATTGCGTTTTACATTTTCTTCATAGCCGCTATAAGTATGCAATACATACCAGCGACGACCAAGATTAAGGGTTTGTTTTGCCATAAATACCTCCTAAATTAACGAATAATAATTTGTTCGATGCCAAAGCTGAAAATGTAGTCCAAAACTACAAAAAACAAGGCAACGCCAACACTGAGACCGACGACCAACAAACTATAATTGGTGGTTTGTTGCTTGGTCGGCCAAGTAACTTTTTTCATTTCGGCATAGGAGCCGATGAAATAATTTTTGATTTTATCAAAAATATTCATAAACAGTTGATTATTGGCTAATATTAGCCAAAATTAAAATTTAAGATTTTTAAAACAGCCTAGCGGCTGATTTGATATCAATAATATACCACATATTATGGAAAAGTCAAGACGGGGTGTCCACAGTTAATTTAGCTAATTTTAGCCAAATTAATCGCGACCGCCTTGACAAGATTGGAATTTTGTGCTATTATTATCAGTTAATTTAAAAATTAACCTAATTTAGCAGACAGTCTTGGTCCATGGTTTTAGAGAGACCAGAGGGTAGAAGAATTTTGGCTAGATTTAGTATGATTATAGCTAAAACTCTCTAAACAGGAGAGTTTTTTGTTCTTTACACTCACACTGAGCCGGTATTAGTCCAGGATATTTCCCTGATTAATAGCGGCTCGGTGAACAAAACCTAAAGCCGGGCCACAGTTCGTGGCACGTCGCATCACGCGACAGGTTTCTCCCCACCTAGCGGGACTGTCCTGAGGAGGACATCATGTTCGAGTTCTGCAACAAGTATACGGGGCGTAATTGGTGGATCGCGGTGGAGATTCTGGGAGCGGTCGTGTTGGCGCTGGCGGTGTGCATGGCCCTGCCGTGCCTGGACCTCATCTGGGATACGCGCCACAGCTTCGGCGCGGCCCGGATCATTGGCCAGATGTTCAGTACGACCAATCCGCTGCGCGTGATCGTCTACGGTCGCTGGGTGGTGAGCGACCAGGATTCGATCTGGATCTATTTCGCGGCCTTGTTTGGCCTGAGCATCCTCTCCAAGATCGGATTCTTGATGATGATGCTCGGCGACCACTACGCCCGCGGCATGGTCTGCAAGTTGATCCGTCCCCACTGGCTTCTGCCGGTGCGGGTGTGGGTCAAGCCGGATTAGGTTAAGGACTTTTCCTGCGCTTCGCGCACAGATTGCCAAGCAGTTGAGATGATTTTGATCTCCTGCAAGGCATCTGAAAAAGTCTATCCCTGTGAATAGAATGAGCGACAAAGTGTCGCGCACTGCTTGGTAGAGTAGTGAAATTACAAGAACATTCAACACAGGACTCCGAGAGTACTACCAACTCTCGGAACCCTGTTCTGCGAATTATGTTCGCACTGATGAGTCCTGTACTATAATGAAAGGACGAAAACAGATTTCACTCGCTCAGGAGGTTATTTCATGTGGGTTCTGACCGTCGTGTGTCTGGTGTTGTCGGGCGTTTTTTCTTTGCTCTCCGTGGTTCGTGGTGTTACTGCCGAAAAGCGGTGGAGCAAGACGAGCCACTACCAGTGGGACGTGAGGAATACCGTGGCCACGGTGTTCCTGGTCGTGGCCCTGGTTCTCGCTCTGATCGGGATGGCCAACGGCCATTTCAACGGTCAGGAGCTCACCGCCACGATCAACCTGGTCGCCGGTGGTCTGTGGCTGGCCGCCAGCGTCTACCGTGTCAGGTGGTTCATTCACAATACGGGCAAGGCCGTTGTGAAATTGGTCATTGATTAATAGGTTTTGGACTTTTCCTTCCCGAGTAAAATCGGGAGCGAGTCGCAAACAGTCGAGCTAGTTCATTTAGCTCCTGTCTGCGCTTGAAAAAGTCCACAATCCCTAAGTTTCCAAATTTTGGAAATTTAGAGATGAAAATCACTTTGTGGTTTTCCTCAAAACAAAAATACCACCGGTTCTCTAACGGTGGTTTTTTGTTTTAATTTTTATATATCCAAATTTTTTACATTCTTGGCTTGGGTCTGAATGAATTTTTTGCGCGGTTCGACTTCATCACCCATTAGGATTTCAAAAGTTTCGTTGGCCAGCTCGGCATCCTCTACGTTTACTATTTTCATGATGCGATTTTTTGGATCCATGGTCGTGGTCCAAAGTTGCTCTGGGTTCATTTCACCCAAACCTTTATAGCGCTGAACATTTATTTTTACACCCCCGACAGTAAAGGTCTCTATTTCGCTTTCACCTTCAGATCCTTCTCCGCCGCCAGTAGCCTCGACTGGTTCTTCTTTTTTCTTTTTACCTTTTGCCTCAGCCTTGTCGGCCTTTTCATTACTAATTTCAGTAATGAGTTTGTCTCTCTCTTCTTCATCAAAAGCGTAGCGAATTTCTTTACCAACCTTTACCCCATAGAGTGGTGGTTGGGCGATATAGACATGACCACCGGAAATCAATTGCGGGAAGTGGCGATAAAAAAATGTCAAAAGTAAAGTACGGATATGGGCGCCGTCCACATCGGCATCGGTCATGATAATAATACGGTGATAGCGAAGTTTGGCAATATCAAATTGTTCACCGATATTGGTACCCAGGGCAATGATTAAAGATTTTAGTTCATTATTTCCTAAGATTTTATCAATCCGAGCGCGTTCGACATTGAGTACTTTGCCGCGTAAAGGCAAGATCGCTTGAAATTCGCGATCGCGGCCTTGTTTGGCACTGTTGTGAACGAATACACCCGAGGCCAAAGCAAAGTTGTGAGTGCTAGGCACCTCGATATCGTAGACATCGATCTTTTGTGACAGCTTTTCTATCTTTACAATTTTGTGGTTATAATTAGCTACCGCTTCCACCAATTTTTCTTTTTGACCATTGAAAAATCTGTCTAAAAGAGTTTCTAATCTTACTATGTTGTTGTCTCTTTTCTGTAGGGCGGCGCGTGATAAATTATAGTTTTCAAACAAATTGCCGGTTTGTTCCAAAACTTTTTTTGCAAAGGCCAGGCTGTGTCGTAGGTAAGTCTGGTTATAAGCGGCTTTGCGTTTGGCGCGGAACTCCTGTGTCCATTGCTCGCTGGTTTTTTCTTTTCTCCAAGCCAAGAGATTTTTGTCTCGCCATTGTTTTTTGGATATTTCTGAATATTTAGC
>Ga0233425_10000127_pt1 | contig 189735 bp, 171 predicted proteins | sample Watercolumn_Towu_2_FD_181712 | JGI IMG/M metagenome (GOLD analysis project Ga0233425, IMG submission 181712) | Freshwater microbial communities from Lake Towuti, South Sulawesi, Indonesia - Watercolumn_Towuti2014_140_MG | ecosystem: Environmental > Aquatic > Freshwater > Lake | place... | reverse complement strand
AAAGGCGCCCCTGCGGCGACTCGAATATCATCCCCTTCCGGGGACGCGGGTTTTAAATTAAAGGCGCCCCTGCGGCGACTCGAATATCATCCCCTTCCGGGGACGCGGGTTTTAAATTAAAGGCGCCCCTGCGGCGACTCGAACGCCGGTTTTCACCTCCGGAGGGTGACGCCTTATCCACTAGGCTACAAGGGCTTGCACGGTTATTTTACCATGAATTACCCGCACATTTTTTGCTCGGGGCGACTTTTATATACCTGGATCTCTTCTGTCCCATTATTTTAGTCTAAGGTTATAAACCCTCTACAAATGGTTAGAATGCGGATAAATGTGGTAAAGTATGTTAATAATTTATTAATATATATTTAATCTATAATTAATTATTCAGGGTTTGGACACAAGAGAAAAGAGGATGAAATGAGAAAACTACTGGTAGTTGGGATCAGTTCGCTCATCGTTGTGATCGTAGCCTTTTTTGTGCTAACGACCGCGGGTTACGCCAGCGCCGGTGAGCCGCTCTATGGTTTACAGAGCGGCGCGGAACAGGTACGCCTGACACTTACCCTCATCCCATCTGCCCGGGCGGATTATACCCGGCAGCTATTCGCGAACAGCGTAAAAGATCTGGTGGCCGCGGATGGACCGGTCGACCCGAAAATTGACGCGGCCAACCAGGCTTTCAACGCGATGGTAGCTAATCAACAGGACAAACAGCTTGGCGCGGCCCAACAGAAAACGTTACGTGTTTTTTATGATCAAACGGATCGATCCATCCAGACTTGCTGCCTGGGAACGGATACTGAACAGCTGACACTGCTGCGGAAGAAATGGAAGGGCTTTGACCTGCTGGTGGATGCGGCACCGGCCCAGCAGGTAGACTGGAATATCCTGGGCGGGGAGGAACTGTCAGCCGCTGCCACCGCGCTGCTGTCCGGCAAGGGCGGTGAGGATGTCGCTACCGGCGCTTTTACCCATGCCTGGTTCCCGTTAACCGGAAAACATCTGGCGTTGGGGTGTGAAAGCTGCCATACCACGGAGGTCAGAGCCAAAGGTACGGTGTGCTCAGCCTGTCACGCGCCGTCCGCGCCAGCTGATCACTTCCCCTTTGAATGTTCCACCTGCCACACCACGGCCGGCTGGGAAGGCGTTGTGATGAACCATTCACTCGTAAGCGGACATCAGTGTGCTACCTGCCACGCGGGTGATAAACCCGAAAATCACTACGCGCTGGATTGCAGCAATTGCCACACCCCGGGAAGCTGGGCGGGAGCCAGTTTCAGTCATCCGGCTGAGTTGGTAACCAATTGTTTGAACTGCCACAACCCGCGGGCAGGACATTATTCCATCAATTGCGGCACATGCCATACTACGAACAGTTGGGCGGGAGCCAGTTTCAGTCACCCGGCTGAGTTGGTAACCAATTGTATGAATTGCCACAACCCCCGGGCTGGACATTATTCCATTAATTGCAGCACATGCCATACAACGAACAGCTGGGCTGGCGCTGTATTCACCCACCTGGCTGAATTGGTAACCAATTGTATGAACTGCCACAGCCCGCGGGCTGGCCACTACTCTGTCAACTGTTCAGCTTGCCATAATACAAACAGCTGGGCAGGCGCTGTATTCACGCATCCAGCGGCACTGATCTCTAACTGCCTGGATTGCCACAGCCCGCGGGCGGGTCACTATACCTTCAATTGCGCCGGCTGCCATACACCGGGAAGTTGGAGCAATGTATCGATCAACCATAAGCTTGTGACGAATTGCTCCAGCTGCCATTACCGGCCAGGTAATCATGTGGGCGGCGAATGCTCGAACTGCCATGCGTACCCGTCCTTTAACCGGGGGCACCCATGGTTTAGCGTCAATCACAACGGCGCGGGCGGAACATGCACAACCTGCCACCCCGGCGGCAATGCCTATATCACGGATTGCCAGACCTGCCATGCTGCGAATGGAGAAGGCGGAGGCGGTGATCATGTGGAAGGTGGAGATGATTAAGGCAGCCTGTGAGAGGTAATGAGCGGCTGCGGGCCGACCTGACATTGCTCTGCGTGGCAGGCATCTGGGGGCTGAGTTTCGTCGCTCAGCGGCAGTCCGCGCAGGCTGTACCAGCGTTATTGTTCAACGCGGCGCGCTGGCTGTTGGGCGGAGGCGTGACCCTGGCCTTCATCAGGTTCAGGCTTGAGATAAAGAAGGACACTCTGAGGTGGATGTTGGCTGGCGGCGGCTTGTTATTCGCCGCCAGTTTTTTACAGCAGGCGGGTTTGAAATATACTAATGCCGGGAATGCCGGTTTTGTTACCGGAACGTATGTAATTTTGATTCCGCTGCTGTTAGCCGGGATCTGGCGGCAGCGCGTCCACTGGGTGGGCTGGCTGGCAGCGCCGGCAACGGGAGCGGGTTTATTCCTGCTGAGTTACCGGGGATTATCCAGACTCAACCCGGGTGACGCGCTGGAACTGGCCGGGGCATTGATGTGGGCTTTTCATGTCATCGTCACCGGGATGGCTGTGCAGAAAATGCCGGTCGGACAGTTCGCCGCGGGGCAGTACCTGGTGTGCGGGCTGCTGAATCTGGTGCTGGGGGCGGCTATCCACCCCAACGAAATCCCATTATTGGCTTCTGAATGGGTCAATATCCTGTACCTGGGAATCGCAGCCACCGCGCTGGGGTTTTCGCTGCAGGCGCTCGGGCAGCGCCACGCGCCGCCAGTGGATGCCGCGGTGATCCTGAGTATGGAAACAGTCTTCGCGGCGTTCTTTGGCTGGGTGCTGCTGGGCGAAAAATTATCGCCTGTGCAGCTCAGCGGCTGCGCTTTGATCCTGCTGGCAATTCTGCTGCCGCAGTTCATGCGCCGACCGCTGGCCACAAGTCCAGCAACTACTACTGAAGTATCCTAGAAGATCAGGCGGGTTCTTTCGATCTGGCAAGCCGCGGAATCGATGCCCAACGCGGCCAGGACCTCATCCGGGCGGCCGGTGGCTGATTCTTGCGCGCTGAGGCGGCAGAAGAGCGTAACCCGCAGTTCCGCCTGGCTAATCTGTAATTCCTGGATCAACGGCCGGATGTTGACGGGTTTGCCGCGGCGTTCAGCCATACTCTCAGCCACGGCGAGTAACGCGCGAACGCGCTGATCCAGCGCAACGGCGTCTGTTTCCAGCGGTAATTCAACCAGATATTCCTGAGCCCGGAGAGCCACCTGCACTTTCGGCGCGGACGGGTCGATTTGCTGAGCCTGGATCAGCTTGATACCCGGGGGCAGGACTGCCTGAAGCTGTTGCTCCAGCTGTGCCGGCTGCCATTCGGCTTCCGTCCAGATATCCAGTATTTCAGCGGTGCCAGTACAACCGAGCGGCAGGGCAGAAGCCAGCTGGATTTTGGGGAGCGGATGGAAACCCTGGCTGTGTTCCAGCGCGATGCCAGCGCGGCGCAAGGCGCGCATCCAGGTGTGCTGCAGGTCCAGATGACCGGTGAAGCGCATGGCAGGTGTTTTTTGGAAGGTGAGCCGGAATCTCATGCCTGCACCTCGCGGTTGGCGGGCAAGGGGCAGAACCAGTCTTCATTCGCCTGCGCGTTGAATAGTGGAACAATACCGCAGGCGTGGCATATCTCCCGGCAATCCTCACGGAATACACCCAGGAGAGAATTCTTATACTCAGCCAGCAGGTATTTCTTCCTGACACCAGCATTGATGTGATCCCAGGGCAAGGTCTCATCCAACTCACGCGGGCGGAAGGCATAGAAGGCCGGGTCCAGACCGGCCTCCGCGAAGGCTTTCAACCAGGTTTCGTGGTTGTGCTGGTCCTGCCAGGCATCAAACTTGGCGCCAGACTGCCAGGCGCGCAGGATCACCTCTGACAGGCGGCGGTCACCGCGGGAGAGCCAGGCTTCCATCTGGGTGTCTTTGGTGTCCGTCCAGGATAATTTAATGTTTGGGTTTTTGAGCTGCGAGCGCAGCATGTCCTGTTTTTTACGGATCGATTCAGGCTCGTCACAGGCTGTCCACTGAAAAGGCGTGTGGGCTTTCGGCACAAAGGTGGAAACGCCCGCGTGGACTTTAGCCCGTCCGCCCGCCACCTCGCGTCCGACCCGGTAGACTTGCTGGCAGAGGTCAATGATGGCCTGTACATCCTCCAGCGTTTCCGAGGGGTGACCGATCATGAAATAGAGCTTGATGGTCGTCCAACCGCGGGAGTTGATGGCTCTGGCCGTATCCAGCAATTGCTGGGTGCTGACCGGCTTATTGATGATGCCCCGCATGCGGTCAGTTGCCGCTTCCGGAGCCAGGGTAAACCCGCCCAGGCGGGAACCCTTCAACTTGTCCATGATCTGGACCGAGAAGGATTCGATCCGCAGGGAGGGGAGGGATATGACAATGTGTTCCCGGGTGTATCGCTTAGCCAGCTCATCCACTAGCTCAGTGATATGCGTGTAGTCAGAGGATGACAGGGAGAGCAGGGCGACTTCCTGATGGCCGGTAGCCTGCAGCGAAGCGTCTACTGCCGCTAGGATCTCTGCTACCGGCCGCTCGCGTACCGGGCGGTTGATCATGCCGGCATGGCAGAAGCGGCAGCCGCGGGTGCAGCCGCGCATGATCTCAATGGCGACGCGGTCGTGAACGATCTCAATATAGGGGACGATGAAATTGGTAACAGGCGGCGGCAGGGTCCCAACGATGCGTTTCTGGATGGGCAGAGCGGCAGCTGGATGGTCAGCGGTGAAGCTGGATACCCGGCCGTCGGGGTGGTACTGCACACTATAGAGCGCCGGGATATAGACCCCGGGGATGCCCGCCAAGGCGGTTAATAAGTCGATGCGCGGGCTGCCGGCTGCTTTCCAGCGCTGGTAGACATCCACAATTTCATGGATCACTTCTTCGCCTTCGCCGATCACGAATGCGTCTATGAAGGCGTGCATCGGCTCGGGGTTGTAGGCGGCGTGACCGCCGGCGATCACCAGGGGGTGCTGCTCATTTCGGTCGGCGGAGCGCAAGGGGATACCGGCAAGGTCCAGGGTGTTCAATACGTTGGTGTAGAGCGATTCATACGGCAGGGTGAACCCAACAATATCAAAATCCGCCAGCGGGTGACGGGTTTCCAGGCTGTAAAGAGGAATGCCGTGTTCCCGCATGAGCGCTTCCATGTCCACCCAGGGCGCGTAACAGCGCTCGGCCAGCGTGTCGGGCCGCTTGTTGAGCAGGTCATATAAAATAGCCATACCCAGGTTGGGGAGACCAATATCGTAGATATCCGGGAAGACCAGCGCGACCCGGGTTTGGATCTGCTGCCAGTCTTTGACGATCGAGTTCAATTCGCCGCCGGTATACCGCCCGGGTTTTTGCACGCGCGGCAGGAGCCGGTCGATCTTTTCTGAGAGGGTCAGGGAGATTGGCATGGACTAGAGCAACCCCTTATAAGAGCCGCCATCCACGGAGAGCATCACCCCGGTCAGATAACTGGCGGCGGGAGAGAGCAGGAAGACAGCCGCGTTGGCAAACTCCTGCGTGGTGGCAATGCGCCGCAGGGCAGAGGCTTCGGTCTGCTTGCGTGTCTCGATCTCCAGGCTGGTGTTATTTTTAGCGGCGCGGTCAGCCAGCAATTCATTGGCACGGTCCGTCAGGGTGAAGCCCGGCAGAATGGAGTTGACCCGGATATTCTCACCGCCTAATTCCAGCGCGAGGGATTTAGTCAAACCGAGCAGGCCAGCCCGCAGGCTGTTGGAAAGGACCAGGTCCGGGATGGGCTGTTTGGCAGAAATGGAGGTCACCGTCAGGATGGAAGGGCAGTCGGACTTACGCAGAAATGGCAGTGCCGCATGGATCAAGCGGGCATGGCTCAAGAATGTGAGTTGAAAGGCCTGCTGCCAGTCTTCTGCTGAGATGGATTCAAACCTGCCTGTGCGCGGACCGCCAGCATTGGTCACGAGTAGGTCCAAGCCACCTAACTGTACGGCGGCAGACTGGACAATCTTCTCCGCTTCGGCCGGGATAGACACATCCCCCCGCGCAGCGAAAACAGGGCCGTTAGGAGCCAGCGCCCGGAGGGCTTCGTCCAGGTGGGATTGGCTGCGGGAATTGATACAGACAGCCGCGCCTTCTTTCAGGAGTGTTTCGGCGACGGCGTAACCAAGGCCGCGCGTTCCGCCTGTCACCAGCGCTTTCTTGCCGGATAGTTGTAGGTCCATAGTTTAAATAATCTCCAGTTTTGTATCGATAATTGGCAGTTCCGGAAAGTGGTTTTCACTCCAGCTAATGAAAGACGCGAAATCTGCCTGAATCACCCGGGCATCGCCGCAAGCCGTTGTCAGTGTGAATTCGGCCTGGCGTGAAGAATCCTGATGGGCAGTCTCCGCGATGGAAACGTTAAATGCCTGCCTGCAGCGGGCAATGAATGGTTTGATCAGGCTGCGTTTATCTTTCAATGTTCGGGCGGCGCCGCATTCTATGGTCAGCGTCAGGATGCCAATTCGAGCGGTCATTTTCGCTCTGATTATATCCTGAAGGCTGGCATCCCGCCGGCTGGAATAGAACGATAGGAGGTTTGAACTATTTGCCCGCTTGCAAAACAGGGGTGCGGGCATTACAATGCTTTTCATTATCACAAGTGAGGAACCTGTGCAAATTGAACCCGGTTATCAGGCAACCCTGGATTACCTGTATACTTTTGTAGATTTTAGCCTGACCAAACAGTTAAGTTTTTCGCCAGATAAATTTAATCTGGACCGAATGCGGAAATTGCTGGAGTTGATGGGGAATCCGCAGGAGGCCTACCGGGTCATCCATGTGGCTGGCACGAAGGGGAAAGGCTCCACCTGCGCGTTGATCGCCAGCGCCTTGCGGGCCTGTGGATTACGCACCGGGCTCTATACCTCGCCGCACCTGATCGATTACGCGGAGCGCATCCAGGTCGACGGCCAGCCGATCCAGCATGAACGGTTGATAAAAATGGTGGAGGACTTAAAGCCTTTTCTGGCACAGGTACCAGAGATCACCACATTTGAGATAACCACCGCCCTGGCATTCGAATACTTTAGGCAGGAGCAGGTGGATTACGCGGTGGTGGAAGTCGGCCTGGGTGGACGGCTGGACGCCACGAATGTGGTGAAGCCAATGGTTTCCGTGATCACATCCATATCGTACGACCACCAGGCCATCCTGGGGAATACACTGGCAGAGATCGCTGGTGAGAAGGCCGGGATTATCAAACCCGGCTGCCCGGTTGTCAGTAGTAAGCAGCAGCCAGAGGCGCTGGAAGTGATCCAGCGGATCGCGCGGGAGAATCAGAGCCAGCTTTCCATTTCAGGTATCGCCGCCAGCGCGAAAGGCCTGCGGTATGATATCAGCGGGCAAGAGTTCGAAATACAAAGTTATTCCGGGGACGGAGCAGCCGGGACAGGCGAGCGCTTTTTTATCCCGCTGCTGGGAGATCATCAGCTGGATAACGCGGCAACCGCCTACTTGGCATTACGGATACTGGCCGCCCGGGACGAGCGGATATCAGCGGATGGAATCAAAGATGGTTTCAGTCAGGTGGAATGGCCGTGCCGCTTTGAAGTCTTGAGCCGGGAACCGTGGGTGATCCTGGATTCTGCCCATAACCGCGATTCGGCCATGAAGCTGCGGCAGACAGTAGAGAAATACCTGCCGGGCAAAAAAGTGGTATTGTTATTTGGGGCATCGGAAGATAAGGATATCACTGGTATGCTGGAAGAATTACGGCCGGTGACCCGGCTGGTCGCGGCGACCCAGTCCGTGCACCCGCGGGCCAAGAAAGCGGAAGAGATCGTTCAACTGGCACTGGGATTACAAATAGAAGCGGTACCTGTCCTGCCGCTGGAAAAAGGCCTTGATTTTGCACAGGCGCAGCTGCAAAAGGATGAGGTCTGCCTGGCAACCGGAAGTATTTTCATCGCAGCCGCGGTAAAAGAGCTGTGGAATAAGAAGTGAAAGGAATTTCAGGAGCATTATGAGAAACGATGACTGGCAGGCCAATAAAGACGAGGAGCTAGACTACTCGGCAGCCATCCACCAGCGCACCGAGGAGCTGTACCGTATTCAGAACGCGGAACCGGACGCGGAAGGATGTGTGACCCTGCCGGTGATCCCTCTGCGCGAGCTAGTAGTTTTCCCGCACATGGTCTCACCGATCTTTGTTCAACTGGCTCCGGTTGTGACAGCCATACAGGTGGCGCAAAAACACGAGCAGACCATGATCGGCTTGATCCAGCTGGAAAGCGACGCCCCCACGCAGAAGAAACAGGATTTTCTGCCGATTGGGGTGGAAATGGCGGTCGGCCGGCTGCTAACCATGCCGGATGGCAATAGTTCTACCCTGGTGCAGGGCCGGCGGCGGCTGGAGGTTCTGGATGTGTACGCGGGGAAGCAGTGCCTGATGGCCCGCGCGCGCTTGATCGATGAAGATGTCAAGGTTGATAAAAAGACGGACGCCCTGATGCGCACCACCCGCGACCTGTTTGAGCGGGTGATCCAACTGGATCGGGCGCTGCCGGATGAAGCACACCTGTTCGCCATGAATATCAACGAGCCGGGCTGGCTGGCGGATATGGTCGCCACCACCCTGTCATTGGAGTTGAAAGATCGCTGGAAGCTGTTACTGGATCCTGACCCGAAGGAACGCCTGCGCCAGGTCAATCATATTCTGGCGGATGAGCTGGATGTTTTGACCCTGGAAGATGAGATCCAGAGCAAGGTGCAATCCGAGGTGGACCGCAGTCAGCGCGAGTTTTACCTGCGGGAACAGATGAAAGCTATCCAGACTGAACTGGGTGAAGCAGATGTCTGGTCGCGCGAGATCATGGAGCTGCGCAAGAAGATCGCGGACAGCCATTTGCCGGCGGAGGTGGAAGCACAGGCCGACAAGGAAATTGAAAGGCTGCTGCTGATGCCGCCGATGGCGCCGGAGGTCGGGATCATCCGCACATACCTGGATTGGATCGTCGACTTGCCGTGGGAGAAAGAGACCACCGACAATCTGAACGTGAAACACGCGGCAGCGACGCTGGAAAACTACCACTACGGGCTTTCCAAAGCCAAGGACCGCATTCTGGAATATATCGCCGTCCGGTCGCTGGCGCCCAAGAAGCTAAAGCAGCCCATCCTGTGTTTCATCGGCCCGCCGGGAACCGGCAAGACCTCCCTGGGAAGATCGATCGCGGAAGCGCTGGGCCGGAATTTTGTACGCCTGTCGCTGGGCGGGGTACGGGACGAAGCGGAAATCCGCGGTCACCGCAGGACTTACATTGGCGCGATGCCGGGGCGGATCTTGCAGACGATGCGCCGGGCCGGGTCACTCAACCCGTTATTCATGCTGGACGAGATCGATAAACTTGGCGCTGATTTCAGGGGAGACCCGGCGGCTGCACTGCTGGAAGTGCTGGACCCGGAACAAAATAACGCTTTTTCAGACCATTATCTGGAACTCTCGTATGACCTTTCCAAAGTGATGTTCATCACCACTGCCAACTCGGTTGGCAGCATCCCGCCGGCTTTGCTGGACCGGATGGAGGTGATCGAGTTCCCGGGATATATCGAAGAGGACAAATTAGAGATCTGCCACCGCTTTCTGTTGAAGCGGCAGCTGGAAGAGAGCGGACTGGAAGAAGGCGACACGCAGATCCCGGACGCGACTTTGAGCAAGGTCATCCGCGAATACACCTACGAGGCGGGGGTGCGCAACCTGGAACGGGAGATCGGCAGATTATTCCGCAAGGTGGCCCGATTGAAATCCGAAAAGAAAGCCTATCCGCGAAAAGTAACTCCGGCGCTGGTAGAGAAATTCCTCGGTCCGCCGCAATTTTTTGAGACGGAAGCCGAGAAGAAGGATGAGATCGGTATTGCCACCGCGATGGCCTGGACGGAAGCTGGCGGTGATATTATGACCATCGAGGTGTTGGCTTTCGACGGCAAAGGCGGGCTGCAGGTTACCGGCCAGATCGGCGAGGTGATGCAGGAATCGGCACAGGCCGCGCTTTCGTATATGAAATCCAGGGCGAAGGCGCTGGCGATCAACCCGCGCATCTTTGAGCGGGCGGATATCCATATCCATATCCCGGAGGGAGCGATCCCGAAAGATGGACCGTCCGCGGGCATTACCCTGGCGCTGGCGATGATCTCTCTGTTTACCGGCCGCGAGGTTTACCGGGATGTCGCCATGACCGGTGAGATCACCTTACGCGGACGGGTGCTGCCAGTCGGCGGTGTGCGCGAGAAAGTACTGGCAGCGCATCGGGCTGAGATCAAGCGGGTCATCCTGCCGCAGCGGAATGTGAATGACCTGGTGGATGTGCCGCGGCGCATTCGGACTGATCTGCAGATCATCCCGGTCACAACGATGGATGAGGTGATCGCTGCCGCGCTGCACCCGGCGAAACCGGTGGTGAAGAAACCCAGAGCGCCGCGGAAGGTCAAACCGGCTGAGGCGAGCGGAGAAAACAAGTAGAATATGAAAACAAATACCGGCGAGAGCCGGTATTTTGCTGGATATTTATAGATGCTAAGGGTTCATACCACGGGCGGCTGGCGGTGTTCCGCCTGGATCGAGCGAATGCCGTTGCGGACCTGGTTGAGCGATTTCTCGATCTCCATTTCCAGGAGCGTCAGCGCTTCCACGACATATTCGTCGGCATCGCGTTTGGCCTGGTCAGCTTCCCGGCGCGCTTCGGCGATGATCTTTTCCGCTTTAACCCGGGCGGCCTCACTGATGACATCACGCGAGGTTAATTTTTCCGCTTCATCCCTGGCGACAGCCAGGGTGCGCGAGGCGCTTTCCTGAGCCTGGGCCAGGATGCGGTCTTTTTGCGCGACGATCTGCTGGGCCTTTCTCACTTCATCCGGAACCGAACTCCGCATCTGGTCGATGAGATCTACAAAGAGTTCTTCGTCCATGGCAACGCTGTGAGTCAGGGGAATCTGTTTACTGTTATTCAACAGTTCCTCTAATCTGTCAATTAGGTGTTGTATATCCATGGAGCCTCCATCAGTGCGTCAGGTGCAATAAACGCGCCAATTAATCCCGGAGAGAAGTAAATGACACCGGGTTGTGATCCGGGTTCATCCCGTCAAATTTCTGCGCCAGCGCCTGCTTGACGTGAGCCGGCACCATGCTGGTGACATCACCGCCCAACGCGGCGATCTCCCGCACCGTGGTTGAGGACAGGAAGGTATGTTCTTCGGCTGTGATCAAGGCCACCACTTCCACCTGCGGGGCCAGGCGGTTATTCGCCAGCGCCATTTTGAATTCATGCTCAAAGTCCGAAAATACGCGCAGTCCGCGCACGATCACCTGGGCGTCGATCTGACGGCAGTAATCGACGGTTAATCCGCTGTATCCGGTGACGCGGATCTTCGGCTCGTCGGCAAAGCTGATGCGCACATATTCCAAGCGTTCTTCCGGGCTGAAGAGCAGATTTTTCAACGGCCGGTCGTAGACCGCGATCACCAGCTCATCAAACAGGCGGGCGGCACGGCGGGCAATGTCGATGTGTCCATAATGGATTGGATCAAATGTTCCTGGAAAAACTCCGCGAACCATTAGCTGATATCTCCTTTTGCTTTGTCCCAGAAATGGCGCATGGTATTGGCCAGGTATTCATTCTGAGGCTGGCCTAGATCTGGGTCTTCCGCGAAGAGCTTTTGAGCCGCTCTGCGCGCTATTTCTATCATTCTAACATCAGTCAGGCTTGCCATACGCAAATCTGAGAAACCCGCCTGGCGTTTCCCCAGAAAATCACCGGGTCCGCGCTGTTCCAGGTCTTTTTCGGCCAGCACGAAGCCGTCGTCAGTCTCCACCATAGCCTGCAGGCGGGCGTTGTCGGCTGATGATTCATTTTCAGGGATGAGGAAGCAGAAGGATTTGTGCGCGCCGCGTCCGACCCGCCCGCGAAATTGATGCAGCTGGGAGAGACCGAAGCGGTTCGCGCCTTCAATGAGCATGATCGTCGCGTTGGGGATATCTACCCCGACTTCGACCACGGAAGTGGACACCAGGAGATCCAACTGCTGATTTCGGAAGTCTTGCATGACCTGGTCTTTCTCATCCTGTTTCAGGCGGCCGTGCAGCAGACCCAGGCGCAGGCCGGGGAAGACCTCCCGACCCAACCGGGCGTGTTCTTCGACAGCCGCTTTGGCTTCATCATTCTCGCCCTGTTGGACCAGAGGGTAGATGATGAACGCCTGCCGGCCTTCGGCGACCTGTGTGCGGATGTGGTTGTAGGCCACCTCACGCTCTCGCGGGTAATATATGCTGGTATCGATGTGCTGCCGGCCGGCGGGGAATTCATCGATCACTGTCAGGTCCAGGTCGCCGTAGACCGTCAGGGCCAGCGAGCGTGGGATGGGTGTGGCGGTCATCACCAGCAGGTGCGGGTTGGTGCCTTTGGCGCGCAGGTTGGCGCGCTGCTCCACCCCGAAACGGTGCTGTTCATCGATCACGGCCAGCTGCAGGTCGTTGAATTTGACAGGCTCTTCCAGCAGGGCATGGGTGCCGATGATCAAGCGGATGTTCCCGGCGGCCAGTTTTTCCAAAATTGACGCGCGCGCCGCGGCAGGGGTCGCACCGAGCAGCAGGCATATTTGATCTTCCAGCAGCGGCGCATTTGGCGATGCTGGATCTGCCAGCAGGCGCGTCAGGCCGCGGAAGTGCTGCTCCGCCAGGATACTGGTAGGCGCGAGGATGGCTGCCTGCGCGCCGGCCTGATTGATGATGGCGCTGGCGAGGGCAGCCACGACGGTCTTGCCGGAGCCGACATCACCCTGCAGCAGGCGGTTCATGGGTTTACCGGAGGCCAGGTCGGCGCGGATGTCGGTCAGCGCCTTTTGCTGCGCGCCGGTTAAGGTATACGGCAAGCGCTGAGTCTGTTCAGCCAGCCACGGATCGGGGACGGTGAAAACCCGGGCTTCATTCTTTTGCCAGGCGGATTTTTGGCCGAGGACACCCAATTGCAGCAGGAAGATCTCATCGAAAGCCAGCCGCTTACGGGCTTCGCGTAATTCATCAAAGGAGGCCGGGAAATGTACCGCCTGAATGGCGGTGCCAAGTTCTTTTAGCTCGTTATCCGCGCGGACAGCGGATGGCAGGAAGTCTTCCAGCCGTCCTGACCAGTAACCAACGGTCTGGAACATGATACGGCGCAGCCAGCGCTGCGTAATGGAAGCGGTCAGCGGATAGACCGGGACAATGCGGTTGGTATGCAACTGCTCCTGATCGATCGGTTCCCATTCCGGGTTATTGATCATCAGGCGGCCCAGGTACTGCTCCACCCGCCCGGAAAGAACGATCTGAGTACCAGGTTGCAGTTTGGCAGCGATCCAGGGTTGGTTGAACCAGGTCAGGCGAATCTCGCCGCTGCCGTCACTGATACTGGCTTCTACCATGCTGCGGTTGGAACGGGAAGTCCGTTGCTGAACATTTTTGATGATGCCGATAATGGTGACTTCATCGCCGTAAAAGAGACGGCTGATCGGCTTCAGTTCGCTGTAGTCATCATAACGGCGGGGGAAGTAGAACAGCAAGTCTTCCAATGAGGTTAACCCCAGCCGGGCCAGGGTTTCGGCGTGTTTTTCCCCGACCCCCTGGATGACTGTGAGCGGAGCGGAGAGACCCAGGCGCACCGAAGGGGTCACAGAAGGCGGTTTGATCATGGAAGGGCGGGGGAGAGAGCTGGCCGGCGCGGACCTTTGGCGCGGGGCAGGAGTGGAGGCAAGTGAAGGCTGCGGTTTTTTCGCGGCCGGGATGCCTGGCCGCAGGAGGGGAGAGGCAGCGTTGAATCGCAGGCTGTTCTTTTCCAGATCGGACAAACCAGCACTTACGGATAATGCATCCCAGATCTCACGCAAAATCGCCTGACGGTCTTCCACCCCGGCGCTGTATTTTTGCAGGCCAGCTCGCAGATTTGTGATGGCTGCCTCAGGGAGGTTATCCGCGCGCGCCTGCAGTTCCCAGGCGGGTAATACTTTTTCCAATCCACCAACTACCGCCCGGTTGTCATACCCCCGATCGATCTCCAGTTTAAAGAATTTGAATATTCTATCAATGGAAGGCTGCATGCCTTCATTTTACAGTAATTCTGGAGAGGTTAATAAATACAGTTATCTGTCAACTGCCGAGATCCAGATCGCGTCCGGCCCGAAGAGACAGGCATTCACCAAATTGAGCGGCAAGTCCGCGAAGTAAGCGCCGAGGTAATCCGCCTGAATGTGCTCCTTCAAGATATGGGTGTCAATGGAATTACCGGCACCGGAGGAGATGACAACCTGATCTATCCGGTCAAACTCGTCGATGAACTCCTGAAAGTTTTCAAGCAGCAGCGCGTTATTCTTGACTTTTGTGGCGGGCAACAGCCGCCCTTCTTCCAGCGCGAATACCGGTGTGACTTCCAGATATTCGCCGAGGACAGCCTGTGACTCGGCGATCTGGCCCAGGTTGGCGAGGTAGCTGAGGTTGGGGCAGGCTGCCTGGGCGTACAGGTGGTGGGTGTACGCGCGCAATTGCTCTTCCACGTGCGAGAGGTTAGCCCCGCGGTGCAGCATTTCCGCGGCATGCTGCACTACCGCACCCAGGCCGGCTCCGACCGTGGTGGAATCCACTACATGGATATCCGCTTTCCCTTTGTAACCGCGCGCGGCAGCCTGCATGCTGCCATGAACCGGTGAAAATTCGGACGACATGCTGATTGCGAGGATGCTGCCGTATTTTGTGCAGAGTTCATCGAACATGGCGAGGAAGTCGTCCCGCTTCGGGGGGGTCAGGGTCAACTCGTCGGCAGGTGTCAGCCGCTTTGGCAGTTGCGGCAGGGAGGAGCTGGACGCATCCAGTTCTTTTTGCTGAAAGGAGATGCGAAAAGGGGCCAGGAAAACCAGGTCCCTTCCAATAAATGAGTGCCGGGTAAATTGGACAGAATTATCGGTAACGATGCAAGCAGCAGCCATAAATTATTCGACGGACATGATGTAGTAGTAATGCGGCTGACCACCTTCGTGAAATTCAATTTCCATGGAAGGGTATTTCTGCTGGATCTTGCCGGCCATCTCTTCCGCGACGGCCGCGCTGATCTCTGCCCCGTAATACAGGGTGATCCGCTCATGATCAGCGTTGACCGCTGAGGCCAGAAAATCGAAGATGGTCTCTTCCAGTGAAGGGTGAGAGCAGATGATCTTGCCGTTGTGGAGAGCGATGATCTCACCTTTGCGGATCTCAACGCCGTCATTGGTTACATCGCGGGTAGCGGTGGTGATCTCACCTGTTTCGATGTCGGTCAGGGCGGAGTTCATATCCGCGACGATGTCAGTCATCTCCCCATCCGGGATGAGATGCAGCAAGGCAGACAAACCCTGCGGGATGTTCTTGCTCTGAATGACAGCCACGTTCTTGACGCTGTTGGAGGCCGCCTGCTGCGCTGCCAGAATGATGTTCTTGTTATTCGGAAGGATGATGACCTTATCGGTGGGGAGATCCTCAAACGCTTTCATGATTTCTTCCGTGGAGGGGTTCATGGTTTGGCCGCCTTCGACGACCGCGGCCGCGCCCAGGCTGGCAAAGATGCGGGAAAGACCCGGACCGGGGCTGATCGCCACCACCGCCACCTGACCAGGTTCAACTTTGGCCAATTGCAGCGGTTTGGCAGCGGCTTTGCCCTGCGATTCCATCTGAGCCATCAGGTTTTCGATGGCGACCTTGTGGACAGTCCCGAGGGTCATGGTGTATTCAATCGGCAGGTAGCGGTTGTCGGTTGGGACGTGGATGTGCATACGGTAGAAGCCGTCACCTTCACCTACCTGGATGGAGGTGCCCATCTCGCCCAGATCCGCGTAGAACTTTTCCAGATCCAGCATATCGGCTGGTTTGAAATCCACCACTACTTCGTAATCCTGCCCGGGTTCAACGCTTTCCATGATGTTCTCCAGGTTCATTGTTGATAAGGGGGTGACTTGAACCAGAGGGGTATCGAGCGAGAGGTTGTTGACCTGGCGCTGAATACCCTCCAACAGGATGAATAATCCCTTGCCGCCGGAATCTACGACGCCGGCTTCTTTCAATTTATCCAGCAATTCAGGGGTGCGTTTTACGGATTCGTCCGCGGCTTTAACGATCTCGCCAAGTAAGATCTCGGTGTCGTTGGATTGCAAGAGGGCTTCGCGGGCATGTTTCGCGATGTCACTGGCGACGGTCAGGATGGTGCCTTCCACCGGGCGAACAACCCCTTTATAGGCGGTGTTGCGGGCTTCTTCGAGGGCCGCGACGATCATTGCCGCGTCAGCAGTTTCGTGATTATCCAGCACGCGGGCAAAACCGCGCCATAGCTGGGAGAGGATCACGCCGGAGTTGCCGCGCGCGCCCATCAACGCGCCCTGGGCCAGCATGTGCGCCATTTTGCCGACGTTGGTCTCAGTGGACGAGCCGATCTCATTCATGGCGGATTGCATGGTCAAGACCATATTGGTGCCGGTGTCGCCATCGGGAACCGGGAAGACGTTGAGGGAGTTGATATGTTCCTGATTGGTTTTCAGCCAGGTTAAGGCGGAGGCCACGAAGTATTTGAACTTCTGGCCATCCAGAGTAACAGGTGGACGGTTCTCAGTCATTGGAAGATACCTTTAATCTATCTGATTAATCTATATCGCTAATGCGCAGTCCGCGCACATGGATATTGACGCGGTTAACCTTGAGCCCGAAAGTTGTCTCCACCTGATATTGCACCTGGTGGGCAATGGTGGACGCGACGGATTTGATCCGGGTGCCGTATTCGAGCACTACGTAGATATCCAGGTCGACCAGAGACCCATCATATCGTACCTCCACGCCATTGGTGGGGTCTTTTAATAAGACATTGGCAATTCCATTTGCCAGGTTTTTCGCAGCCATTCCCACGACGCCGTACGATGAGAGGGCTGTCTGGCAGGCAACAGTGGCAATCGCGCGATGCGATACCAGTATGTTTCCCAGGGTTTTGTTTTCGTCAGTCATAGTTGCCCGATCCTTCTTTTCAATATTAGTTTTAACATTATATATTGTAATTGGTTACGAGTTATGATAAAATACCTACTTGCTCAGCAATAATGATGTGATTGTTTGACTTACAGGCACGAAAGGATTACGTTTATGGCTATTTGTGAAAAATGCGGTAAGAAAACGATGTTCGGCGCGAACCGCTCCTTCTCGCAACGTTCCACCAACCGGAAATATTTGCCCAACCTGCAAAAGGTGATGGTGATTGAGAATGGTCAGAAGGTTCATAAAGTGATGTGCGCCCGGTGCATCCGGACTATGGTTAAGGTTTCTTAATCAGTCAGTTTTCAAGCGGCGGAAGCCGCTTTTTTTATTTAATCTCCCAGTTTCTTGCGGAGGGAGGAAATACCGGCAGAAATGCCTTGAGGATGATTGAAGACGGCTGAGCCAGCAACGAAATTGGCCGCGCCGGCAAGTCGAGCAGCGGAAATGGTGTCAGGATTTATCCCGCCATCTACCTGCAGCCAGGCAGTCGATGGGATCGCATCCAACAGCTGCCGGACACGCGCGATTTTTGCTTCCATCCCGGGGATGAAGGCTTGCGCGGCATAACCGGGATTGACCGTCATCACCAGGACCAGGTCGATCTGCTGAAGCAGATATGATAACACGTTTTCAGAGGTAGCCGGGTTGATAGCGACACCCGCCTTGCAGCCCAGGTGGTGGATCGCTTCTACCGCGCGGTGGGCGTGGTGGGTGGCTTCTTGCTGGAAGGTGATGGAGGCAGCGCCGGCTTTGGCGAACGCTTCAAAGTGCCGCTCCGGCTGGGTGATCATCAGGTGCACGTCGAGCGGCAGGCGGGTGATGCGCTTACAGGCAGAGACAATGAGCGGCCCCATTGTAATGGGTGGGACGAAGTGGCCGTCCATGACATCGATATGCAGCCATTCCGCGCCGGCGTTCTCGACCTGACGGATCTGGTCGGCCAGGTTGGTGAAGTCTGCTGAGAGGATGGAAGCTGAGATTATGGGTGCCATAAATATTGAGATACTGTTTTTGAAAGTAGAGACTGTTTGCGGCAGAATGAATCAGCTGCCTGATCATCTCAATTGTAACCGATAACCAATTGATTCTGACGCGCGTGCGTCAGCAGGGGTTACTGAAGCTGGTGGACATCTGACGGTGAAATCGAGAACGTCTCCGGCCATCGTGCCGGGATAGCAGCGCAGGCCGCGAAGAGCTGGTTGGCATCCGGGAATCTATCCGCCGGCTGATCTGCCAGGGCATTGACCAGAATCCGGGATATCTCATTCGTAAATTTTTGGGAAAGTCCGCTGCTACCCTGCGTGGGTAGTTCAGATGCCAATAAAAGATGAAGAAGCAATCCCAGTGAATATACGTCCGAGGTGGGGGTGGGGGGTAGCCCGGCGGCCTGCTCCGGTGCGGAGAAACGGGGTGAGCCCCAGGGGTAGTGAACCGATGCCTTGCCATCCATTGCGGCCAGGCCAAAATCGGTCACAAAGACGTGGTGGTTGGGTGAGATGAGGATGTTGGCGGGTTTGATATCGCCGTGAGCGATACCCTGCTGATGCGCATAGCCAATCGCATCGCAGGTTTGCAGGAAGATCTCCCGGGCTGGTTTGAGCGGCAGGCGGCCAGCCGATAGGATCTGTTTCAGGGATTTGCCCTGAATGAGCGGCATAACGATGTACGGTAAGCCATCTGAGTCATTAAAGTCGTAAATGGGGATGATATGCGGGTGCTGAAGCGATGCGGTGATCTGAGCTTCGTGATGGAACAAACGGCAGAGGTCTGGGTTTTTCGCCAATTCAGGCTTGATGATCTTCACCGCCACTTCGCGCTGCAGATGGGCATCCCAGGCGGAGAAAACAAAGGCCATGCCGCCCCGGCCAACACGCTGGCGCAATTGATACCGTCCGCTTAAGATGGGTGCATCCACTGAAGCGATTATAGCACGCGGCTTATGGCTGCTGACGAGCGGCAGTTCCTCGTCAGTTAACCTAATCGCCTACTCTGCGCCGTCGCGAATGTAGGTAGGGTTGTGCCCGCAGTATGAATCACCCGGGTCAGAACTGCACCACTTCTTAAAATTGGTGCCCGCGCATTCCTGCGAGAGGAATGTGGTGGGGACGGGGTTTCCGCCGCAGAACGGTTCGGTGCCCCAGATGTTCTCGTTGGCAAAAACCCCGAGGATCGGATGATCATTCATCCAGGTGAAGAGTTTGTACCCTTCTTCGCCGACATTCTGCGAGGTGTTAAAGAGGGGAATGAAGGCCCAGCCGGCTTTGGCTGACTCCCACTGAGGTGAACAGTATTCATCCATGCTGATCAGCCCGACCCAGTCGCCCCAGGTAATGTCACCCTGGTATTTTGCCAGGTCGCATTCCCAGGCATCATTGATGTACGCGCCGTGCTTGCCGCGGGAGATGAAGATCCAGGGGTGGCGGTTGCCGCGGATGGAGACATTGTCGCCAGAGTAAGCATCGAAGGTGAGCGGCATGACGTTCGGCGGCGCGGGTATCTCATACAGGCGGGTCTTGGAGTGGCTGTGCGCGATGAGGCGCTTCATGGTGTAACAGCGGGCGGAACCGCCGGGGTCGTTGTACTGCTCCGACCAGTCTGGTGGATTCTGTCCACAGGGACCGAAATAGCGAGTTAACCAGATCTCGATGGCTTCATTGTCTCCCCAGTGCCAGTGGTATTGAAATTCCGGAGTGCTGGCACCCAGCAATTTGATCAAGCGGGGATACGCCCAATCCTCTTCATACAGGGCCAGGATAGTCAGCACGACGCCGTCGCGGTTGATGCCGTCCGGCAGGACCATCGGGTGTACCTGGTACGCGAAGCCGATATGCTTGGCTGGTTCCTTGATCTCAAAGATGTACTGGGGGGTGAAGGTGTTCGCGATCCAGTTCTCTTCGTCCTGGCTGATGTTATCTTTATCAGTATCATTCGCGGTGGAGGAATCGACGTATGGGTTCTGGGCGGTTGTCGCGGAGGTGAACCTCCAGCGCTGATCTGTGGAGGTCTGCTTTGTGTATTCACAATCCCACAGCTGGAGGGTGGTGCCGCTGGCGATGGTGCTGGCACCTTGCACATCCGCACAGCGATTGCTGCTTCTATTTAACAAGAACCCTTCGGATGTGATGGACCATTTCTGGTCGGTGATGCTGCTGGCGTATTCACAATCCCACAGCTGCAGGAAAGCGCCGTTTTTATAACCCGGCGCGCCGGCGACATCTAAACATTTGTTGTTGGTGACATTGAGCAGAAATCCATCAGAGGTCAGGCGCCAGAATTTAGACGCCAGTGAATCACACTCTGTGATCTGGATGCGCGAGCCGTTCGTGCCCGAACTGCCGACCGGGCTGAGGCATTTCCCGGAAAGCAGGCTGACGATATTCCCCTCGCTGACGATGCTGCCGCCGGAAGAGCTGGAGGAGCCTGAAGAGCCGGAATCACTGCCCGAACCGGATACACTGGAACTATTTTCCCCATAGCCGGCGAAACCGCCGTTATTCGCACCGAAAGAGGTACTGCTGCTTCCCTGTGATTGGAATGACCACAGTTGGTCGGTGCTGGTTGTGTTTAACTCGCAATCCCAGATTTGCAGGATCGATCCACTGGCGGTACCTTTGGCGCCAGGGACATCCAGGCAGCGGCCGCTGTATTGATTGCGGAAATATCCGGAATTATCCAACCGCCAGACCTGGGCCGGGTTGGCGGAAGCCGATTGACAATCATACATTTGCAGCTTGGTGCCGTTGGCTGTGCCGGGGTCACCGGTGGTATCCAGGCATTTTCCGAAGGCCGGGTTGTACAGCTGCCCCTCCGTGGTCCATTCCCAGTACTGGATGTCGTAGGAGGAATTACATTCAGTAATTTCGACCAGGTTGCCATTCGGATGGCCTTCACCGATCACCGGTTGGACGCATTTCTCCGAGAGTTTGTTCACCAGCGAGCCGACAGCATTCGGTCCGATGGCGGGTGCCGCGGCCCGGGTGGGTGAAGCGGGGAATATACTGATGATGAAAACGGAGATGATGACCGCGTGGAAGACAGAACGTGTTTTCATTAGCCCTCCAATTGTCTGTACAATACTAATATCATCATATCATATCGGGAAATTATTACAATAACCTATACGGCAGCAAAATCACCCGGCGGAAGTGTTGTAAAATTACCTATCTATCACTAAAGGGTACTACTGACTGATGAAATTGATTTCTTTCTTGAAAACTAATCCATTGACAGTATTTTTAGCAGCCATTCCATTGGCTCTGCTCGCCAGATATACCGGCTGGGGAGCGCTGTGGGTGTTCGTTTTTTCGACAGTGAGCATCATTCCGCTGGCCAGCCTCATCGGTAAAGCCACCGAATCGCTGGCGGTTTACACTGGCCCGAAAATTGGCGGGCTATTGAATGCCACCCTGGGAAACGCGGCTGAGCTGATCATCACGCTGGTGGCGATCCGCGCCGGATACCTGGAGCTGGTCAAGGCGTCCATCACGGGTTCCATCATCGGCAATATACTGCTGGTGCTGGGCGTGGCGATGATAGCGGGTGGGGTGAAGCACGGCACCCAGCGCTTTGACCAGAAACAATCCGGCCACCATGCCGTCATGCTGACGCTGGCAGTGCTGGCGCTGGTCATCCCTTCATTCTTCAGTCATGCTATTGGCGAGGAAGGCAGCCTGGGGGTGGAGATCCTAAGCCTGGGTGTAGCCGTTGTGATGATATTGCTCTACGGGCTTGGACTATTCTATTCTTTAAAGATTGCGAACAGCCCGGTGACCTATTCTGAAGAAGGTCAGCCGGCACACTCCGCGGAATATTCCCGCAAGACAGCTATCATGATGCTGGCAGCCGCCACGCTGGCAGTGGTGTTCATGAGCGAGCTCCTGGTAGGCGCGATCGAAGCTGTCGTTACTCAGTTCGGCATCAGTGAGTTTTTCCTCGGGATTATCTTAATCCCGGTCGTCGGAAATGCCGCGGAACACTTTGTGGCCGTACAGGTGGCCGCGCGGAACAAGATGGACCTGAGCGTTGAAATCGCCATTTCATCCAGCCTGCAGATCGCGCTGTTTGTCGCGCCGGTGCTGGTCTTCATCAGCCTGTTCATGGGACATCCGCTCACCTTGATCTTCAATTCGTTCGAGTTGATGGCGCTTGGCGCGGGGGTACTGGTGACCATCATGGTGTCCGCCGATGGTGAGTCCAACTGGATGGAAGGTACAGCGATGGTGGCGGTTTACGCCATCCTGGCGCTGGCATTCTTCTTATTGAAGGCCGCATGAAGAAAAATACCTGGTTGGGTATTCTGATCGGTGGATTAGCCGGGGTGCTGTGCATAACCTCTCTGGCGATCGCGGTCCGGTTACTGCCAGCAGCCGCGAATAGCGGAGGGAGTCTACCGGCAGCGGTCACTGTGCTGCCCGCGGCAGCTATTCCACCAACCATTGTGCCGACTGCTACCCTGGCACCGGAACTGGCAGCGACGCTGGCCAACCTGCCCCCGGACCCGGGAGCGAATATCCGGGCCGGCAGCGCGGTGCATATATCTGGCACCGGCGGGGATGGATTGCGCGTCCGGCGGGACCCGGGCATCCACGGTGAACCACTTTTTCTGGCCGCCGAAAACGAGGAGTTTAATGTCACTGCCGGGCCGCAAATCGTGGACCAATTGACCTGGTGGTACATAGTGGCGCCGTATGATGACCAGCGGCAGGGATGGGCTGCTGCCAATTATCTTTCCCCATCAACAACGCCTTAGTTGCGCCTGCGTATAATCACGCTACAATAATGGTAAGACTATAACCAGTGAGCAAGTTGTATGCGGCAAACTAAAACACAATCCAGTAATCGATATATCCATTTGAATATTGGGGATGTCCTGATGCTGTGTATGGAAGATTCCAGCGTCGTGCCTATCCAACATTTAGTGGAATCTCTGATCGTGATCGGCCCGGAGAGCCTGGCCTTGCTGCGTGAGATCTTGATGGAAGCCAGCAAACGCAAAATCCAGGTGATGGCGGATGAACACCAGGTTCTGGAAGGGTTACGGGCAAATTTAAAGAATTTTGGATTGACGCTTCCCGCCGGGATGGACGCGGCTGGATTGATCCGCATGCGGGCATCTCGTTTCCACACGCTGCTGCGGCAGAACGGTATCAATCAGGATGCTGCCCAGGTGGAATGTCAGCAGCTTTTGCAAGATACGCGTGACTTGTTGATCGGTTTACAGATCAAGCAGGAATTGCTGGGCCGGATCGAGGAGTACCTGGAAGATTGGACCTGGAGCCTTTTCTATATGTCGTCCAGGAATATTCCAACCGGCAGTCTGCGCATCCAGTAAAAGCGTTGATATTGCGCATATATACTCTCTGATACGAATTAGCCGGGAGGCTGTGTGTTTAACTGGTTAAAGAAAGTATTCACATTTATAAAGATCATCGTTGGCGGCAAACCCGGCCGCCGCGGAACCGGCAGACAGACCGCCTGGTACGCGGATTTCGCCATGCGCCAATCTCGGGGAAAGAAACGGCCGCGGAATGAGGATTCACTGTATGCGGACTCCTGGCAGGCTGCCTGGGCCGATGCGACCACCACGGCCGGCCTGTACCTGGTAGCCGACGGCATGGGCGGGCATGCCAACGGTCAGTTGGCCAGTAAAACGGCAATGGTGGTCTTTACCGAAGATTTCAAGGCCATGCTTCCTTCGATTAACCAAGAAGATGGGCTGATGGAGCCGGCGAAAGTGGACGCCTCTCTGCGGCAGGCGATCCTGACTGCCCACCAGGCGGTCCAGCAGCGCGTTCCCGGCGGCGGTACCACGTTGACGGCAGTCTACCTGCAGGACGGGCAGGCCTGGTTCATCCATGCCGGTGACAGCCGGGCTTACCTTTTTCCGCCCGGCGGCGAACCGCGGCAGATCACTACAGACCATTCGCTGGTGCAGCGGCTGGTGGAAAGCGGCCAGCTTTTTCCCGAGCGGGCGGCCCTGGATCCACGCCGAAATATCCTGTACCGGGCGCTGGGGCAGGCAGAGACTTTCCTGCCGGATTCGGGCAGCCTGCCGATCCCTTCCGGATCCACCCTGCTGCTGTGCAGTGACGGCCTGTGGGGCAGTGTCAGCCTGGCAAAGATCTCAGAGCTGCTGGCAGGCGAGGATGCGCTGCAGTTGAAGGCGAACCGGTTGGTGGATGCTGCCAACCAGGCTGGCGGGCCGGATAATATCAGCGTCTGCCTGGTGACATGCTGGCAGGAAGACACGAGGAGATAGTAGATGGGCAGCGAAGGCAGCAACAGCCGCATTTTGGTAGTGGATGATGAAGAGCGGATGGTTCGGTTCATTCGTTTAAACCTGGAACATGATGGTTTCGCGGTCACAGCGGCTTATCGCGGATCGCAGGCAATTCAGGCGATCCGCGAACATTTACCGGACCTGGTGCTGTTGGATGTGATGCTGCCGGATATTGACGGCTTTGAGGTATTGAAATTAATTAGGGAAGTTAACAGCGTACCGGTGATCATGTTGACGGCAAAAGGCGAAGAAGATGACCGGGTGAAAGGGCTGGAACTCGGCGCGGATGATTATGTGACGAAACCGTTCTCGCCGCGGGAGCTGGTCTCGCGGGTGCGGGCGGTGCTGCGCCGGACCGAAGCCATCAGCGGCGGCCTGCGCGGGCTGATCACAGTGGACGAGCACCTTAAGATCGATTTTGACCGGCGGGAAGTGTGGCTGGACGGCGATTTGATAAAATTACGGCCGACCGAGTTCCGCCTGCTGTATCACCTGGTACAAAACGCGGGCTGGGTCATGACGCATGACACGATCCTGGCCAAGGTCTGGGGATATGAATACCAGGATGAACCTCATTACGTGCGGCTGTACATCAACTATTTACGTCAAAAACTGGAAAAAGATCCGGCGGATCCGCGCTATATTCTGACGGAACGAGGGGTGGGATACCGCTTTGTGGACTTTCGCCGGAATAAACCGGGTACGGCGGCAGGCGCGAGCGAATGAACTGGTATGTTCCACGGGTCTCTGGTATGATTGACCGAGGAGGACGCAGGCATGATGAAACAACGTATCCTGCTGGTTGATGACCATGAGGTGGTCCGGCTCGGCTTGAAGTCGTTATTAGAGCATCACCCGCAATTTGAGGTTGTTGGTGAAGCAGCCAACGCGCGCGAAGCCGTAGAACAGGTCACCCGGACACACCCGGATGTGGTGGTGATGGATATTCGCTTGCCCGGGACGAGCGGGATCGAGGCGTGCCAGGAGATCACATCTGAATTTCCGGATACAAGGGTGATCATGCTGACATCCTATGCTGAGGATGAAATGCTTTTCTCAGCGATTCGCGCAGGCGCCTCCGGCTATGTATTGAAGCAGATCGGCGGGGAAGACCTGGTGCGGGCGCTGGAAGCTATCGGCCGCGGTGAGGCGCTGATCGATACCATGCTGACACAGAAGGTCTTTGAAAAAGTCCGCCAGGCAGATGAGAAAGAAAAAGCATCGGCCTTCGTCAACTTGAGCCAGCAGGAAAAGCACGTGCTGCTGTTGGTCTCAGAAGGCAAGACGAATCGCGAGATCGCTAAATCGCTGTTCCTGGGGGAAGGGACCGTCCGCAACTATGTCAGCAGCATTCTGGATAAACTGGAAGTAAGCAACCGGGCGGAGGCGGCGGCTTATGCCGTGCAGCACAACCTGAGGGAATATCTGTAATATTTTGTAAACAATGAACCCGGCTGAGCCGGGTTTTTTATTGGGTAAGGAGTGACATGCGGGTTGGGTTTTACCAGCCCAGGCGCGCCAGCAGGGGCGGGCCGAGCACCAGCAGGCCAATCAATACCGAGACCAGGGCTGCCAGCAAGACGGCCGCCGCGCCGACATCTTTACCGACTTTCGCCAGCGGATGCTTCTGCGGGCTGGCCAGGTCCACCACTGCTTCCAGCGCGGTGTTCAGGAACTCCGCGAACCAGACCAGGCCGATGACGACAATCAGCAATGCCCAATCCCGGACCTGCAAACGCAGCCAGGCGGCCAGGGCGATCACGCAAAGGGTAATGACCGCGTGGATCCAGGCATTCTTCTGGGTGGAGATGACATACCACCACCCGGCGAAGGCATGCTTGAATGATCGCAGGCGTGAGCGGAGGAATGCCATCAGCGCGCATCCTTTGGCAGGAAGTTTTCGGCCAGGGGATTCTGGAAAGATTGGAGCAGGGCGCTCTGCGCCTGCCACATTTTCTGTTCGCGCGCCCGGGTGTCATGGTCGTGACCGGCCAGGTGGAGCAGACCGTGAATGATGAGCAGCTCAAGTTCCTGCCTTAATTGATGCCCGCCAGCCAGCGCCTGCTTGCGCGCGGTGGGGATGGAGATGATGATGTCACCGATGTACTCATTCCCGGATTCCGGGTCGGGGATGTTCTGATTGAAGGAGAGGACATCGGTGGGCTTGTCCAGCCCGCGGAAATCACGGTTGAGCGCGCGAATCTCCGCGTCACCGGTCAGGACGATGCCGATGGTCGAGAGATCCGGGAAGAATTGCCGGCTGACGGTTTCAGCCAGACTGGTCAGTTCTTCAACAGGGACCTGCGCGCGGTAGTACGGCCGGACGATCAGTTCGATCATTTAATTTCTTTCCTGGTTGGTTTCTTATTCCGCGGGGTGATGCTGGCGGGTACTTCGGGGTAAATGATGCGTTGATGGTAAACACCCAGCAGGGTTTTTGTGAAGGAATCCGCGATCTTATTGAGATCTTGCAAGGTCAGGCGGGTGTTATCCAGCTGGCCTTCGGTGATACATTTATCGATCACGCTGCGCACCACCACCCGCAAGCCGGCCTCATCATGCGGCAGCTCAGCCCGGGCGCGGGCTTCACAGCCGTCGGCGAGCATCAGGATGGCTGTCTCGCGCGAACGCGGTGCGGGGCCGGGGTAACGGAAGAGGGAGCGATCGACTTTTGTTTCATCGTTGCCGACCTGTGCCAGGGCGCGATTGTATTGAAAGCGGGTCAGGAGGGTGCCGTGGTGTTCTGTGATGAAATCCTGCAGGCGCGGGGTGAGGTGATATTTTCTGGCCAGCGATAAGCCGTCCGCCACGTGCCGGATAATCAACTCCGCGCTTTCCACTGGCGTCAGGTCGTCGTGCGGGTTGAGGCTGCCCTTCACCTGATTCTCGATGAAAAGCTGGGGGTTCACGGCTTTGCCGACATCGTGATATTGCGCGCCAACGCGCACCAGCAAAGAATCCGCGTGGATGGCATCCGCGGCTTGCTCTGCCAGATTAGCTACCTGCAGGCTGTGCTGGTAGGAACCAGGCGCGTTGCGGAGCATGAATTGGAGCAGCGGATGGTCCGGGCGGGATAGATCCAATAATTGCAGGGGGGTGGTGATACCAAGCAGCTGGGAGTAGAGGAACTGCAGCAGGATAGTAAAGCTGGCCGAAATGATGCCGTTGACGAGTGAGGCGCTGATCAACGTGAGCATACCGACCCAATCCGTGACCGGGTTGGAGATACGGTAGGCAAAGATCACCAGCATATTCGCGGCACCGACTGCCAGGCTGGCACGGAAGAACGATGCCAGGCTGCGGCCGCGAGAGAGGACGAAGATACCAATGAAACTGCCGGCCAGATAATAGATGGTCATTTCCAGGCTGCCGGGCAGCCCGTACGGCAGGAGGATTCCCAGGATCAGGGTGAAGATGAAACCGGCTTCCAGGGTAAAGGCCGAAGCCAGGGTCAGCCCGAATGCCGCGACGGGGAAGAGAAATGGCAGGATCGCGCGGTAAGGAATCAACAGCCGGCCGAGGATCAGGAAGAATAAGAATGTGATCGCGATGAGCAGCAGCCCGCGGTTGGAATCCATCGGGCTGGTACCCCGCCGGAGAGCAAATAGCACCAGGAAAAGCGAAAGCACGGCGACAAGTGACAGGCTGCCAAGAATTTCCGGCAAAGAGAAACCGGCATTCACCAGCCCGGTTGCCTGCAAAGCTTCCAGATCTTCGGCGCCGATAACCTGCCCGTGCTGGATAATGATCTGACCCAGCTCGTACTTTCTGAAGACGGGCTGGACGGCAGCCGCGGCTTCATCACGCGCCTGCTCTGTCAACTCCTGGCTGTAGAGACTGTTCGGCACGACAAACGGCGCGGTGAGCGCGGCCACCAGGTCAGCCTGGGATTGGGAGAAATTCGCGTCTACCAGGGTGGGCAAGTCGCCGCGCTGCGCAGACAGGTTCGCGTCACGGATGGTGCCGCGGAAGACTACCTCCAGCACTTTTTCTGCTTCGGTATAGATGACCTGCCAGCGGCTTTCACTCATATCCAGCAGGGAATTGATCTGGCTGTTCGATAATGTGATGGCTTGCAGGCTCTGCAGGTCGCTGATCTTCTGGTCACGGGTGGAGTAAGGGTCACCGCGGACAGTGCTGATGAAAAGCAGGTTGACGCGCAACTCCTCCAGCTGCTGGCGTTTGACGGCAGGATCGGAGGGGAGGTAAACAGCGGGAACCGCCAGGCGGGCTTGCTGGACGGCCTGCTCAGTGAGGACATCCGATTGGTAGGTGATGGCGCGGGGAGCCTGGATATCCTGCGCGGCCACATCTCCCACGGTTTGCGGGATGAGGCCGGAGCGAATGGAGATAGGGGCGTTCAGCGCCACCACGGTCAACAGACCGGTGACGAGCAGAATGGTTAACCGGATGCGGCGGTCGCGCTGGCTGCCGTGCGCGGCAGGTATTGATAAGGAAAGCATCCTCAGGCTTTTTCCAACAGGGAGCGAACCATCCGGCTGATCTGATCATTGGCGGCGCGGCCCTGAACTTTTGGCATCAGGACTTTCATCACTTTGCCCATGTCAGTAGGAAGTAAGGCGCCAACCTCAGCGATCGCGGCCGCGGTCAGCGACCGTAATTCGTCTTCGCTCATCTGCGCCGGCAGGTAGGTTTCAAGGATTTTGATCTCGGCAAGGGCAGAGGCGATCAAATCCGGCCGGTTGGCTTTTTCAGCGTCGGCGATTGATTCCCGCCGGCTTTTAACCTCTTTTTGGACGAGAGCCAGGACCGTGGTATCGTCCAGCTCTGCGCCTTTTTCTACCATTGCCAGTTTGATGGCCGCGATCACGCCGCGGATGGTGGTCTTGCGTACCTCATCGCCGCCGCGCATGGCATCTTTCAGGTCATTTTCAAATTGAGTTTTGAGTGTCATTATTTAATTATACTCCTGTGAGTTTTCATTCAGCCTTGCCGAAGAAATCGCGCATCCTGCCCGCGTTTACGGCTGAAAGAGCAGCAAAAAGCTGGTCACTTTCGACGCGGGTTCTTTCTACGGCTGCCCGGTATGCCAACGGGAACCAGCGGCTGGCAGCCGGTGAGTCGATGTTCATGTGGGCATGTGATGTCCGCGGAAAAAGCGGGATGAAGAGCTTGCCAATCCCGGGGAGGAAGGTCACAAACTCCCAGGGTGAATAGAAATGGCCGCTGATTAGGTCTGGCGATTGAAGGATGGTTTGATCCAGACAATCGATCTGGCCGTCCCACTGCTCCAACTGGATCTGATGCTCCTGAACGTATAGGGAGATATAGTTTGAATGCGCGTAAAAATCCTGCAGGGCGTGGGTGAACTGCCCGTAGGCATGACGGGCTGCCGGGATATCGTGATCCCACCAGATGTGCTTCGCGATATTCCCTTTTAAATCTCCCAGATATTTATACGCGCGGGCAAACTGGCTGTCATCAAAGTGGTATTCGGGATGACCTATCTGGCCAGCCAACCCATCCTGCCCGATGTTGCCGTATAACACTTGCCGAAAGGCAGCCCGGCCAAAGCGGGAGGAGACGGCCTCGGATGTGATCCGCATATGATAATAAGGGTACATATTACTCGCTAATCTACTTTTATCAGGTCTTTCAGCTTCTCAAAGACATCCCGGGTGATGCCGGGCACCTGCAGCAGCTCATCAATTGTGACGAAATTGCCGTGGTCGGCGCGGTATTGCAGGATGGCCGCGGCGCGGGTCTCACCGATGCCGGGTAAGGAATCCAACTCTTGAAAAGTGGCACTATTGAGGTCGATCAGGCCGCTGGCAGCCGGCAGGGTCGGTGCCGGCAGCGCTGGTGCGGCTTCTGGCTGGATGGAGCGCACATGCAGTGCTTCGCCATCTTTCAGCGGACGGGCCAGGTTGATCTGCTCCATCGAAGCGTCCGGCAGAAAACCGCCGGCAGCCGCGATGGCATCCTGAACCCGGCTGCCGGGCGGCAGGTCGTACACTCCCGGCTGAGCCACCGAGCCATCCACCTGCACTTTATAAACAATGGTCGGCGCAGGTGTGATGGTGATGGGCGTTCCGCGGGGTTGGCTGGTGGTCAGCTGGATAAAGGCCATCAGCGCGATGCCAACAGCCACTCCCAGGACGACGCGCAGCCAGTCTTTCATTTTTTACTTGCCCGGCGCGCCGTCAGCCAGTTCTTTTTCATACATGGCTTTGAAGGCGGCGACGGCAACTTCGATCTGATCGCGTGACGGTTCACGCGTGGTTAGCCGCTGCAGTGCCAGGTTGGGCTTGATCAATAGCTGGCAGAAGCGGTTTTCGATGTGCGTGGCGATGAAACGGATATATTCGTATGCCACCGCGGCCAGCAGAGGCAGCAGCACCAGCCGGCTGGAATAGCGCAACCAAGCCGGCATCGGTCCGAGGAGTGTGAAGACGATGATAGAAATGAAGACCAATGCCAGCAGGAAGGATGTACCGCAGCGGGGGTGCTGCAACGAGCGGGTAGCGACATTTTCCGGCGTCAATTCCATCCCGGCTTCAAAAGCATTGATCGTTTTATGCTCCGCGCCGTGGTATTGAAATACCCGGCGGATATCCGGCATAAAACCAATGCCCCAGATATAGCTGATCAGCAGTGCCAACCGGATCAACCCTTCCAGCAGATTCGCGGCGAAGGAGGACCAGCCGAGGAAGCGTTCCGCCAGGTGGCCTGCGCCGGCCGGCAGCAGAAAGAACAGCGCCACGCCGCCCAGCAGGGAGACGGCCAGCGTGGCATAAAGGGGAGCGCCTTCCAGCTTTTCATCCTCACCGGTCTGAGTGTTGGCAGAGATGGTTAGGAAGCGGGTGCCGAGGATCAGGGCATCCCATAGGCCGATGATGCCGCGCAGAAAGGGGGCTTTCATCCAGCCGGCTTTGTAGACCCCGCCCAGCACTTCCTGATGGATGACAATTTTGCCGTCCGGCGCGCGCATGGCCATCGCGACGTGGCGGGTGCCACGCATCAATACACCCTCGATCACGGCTTGTCCGCCGTAGGTTGGTAACTTCTCCTTCATTTGACCAGGTTATAGAAAAAGTGGATCAGTGAGTCGATGCCGCGGTACCAGTTCGGTAAGTTCAGATGTTCGTTCGGGGCATGCAGATTGTCGTCCGGCAGGCCAAAGCCAGTCAGGACCGATTCGGCGCCCAGCAGGCGTTTCATATGCAGAACCACAGGGATGCTGCCGCCTTCGCGCTTGAAGACTGGCTGCTTGCCGTAAACGGTAGCCAGGGCAGCTTCCAAGGCTTTCACTCCGGGTGTGTCCAGATCGGTGATAGAGGCCGGGTTGCCAGCATGCACGATGACCTCGTAAGTCATGGTGGACGGGATGCGCGCGTCGATATATTTCACCAGGGACTGGCGCACTTCCTCGGGGTCCTGGTCGGGCACTAAGCGCATGGAGACTTTGGCCATGGCATAGCAGGGAATGACGGTTTTCGAGCCTTCTCCAATGAAGCCGGAGTAGATGCCGTTGACATCCAGGGTGGGACGGGTGCTGGCCAGCTCCACCCAGGCGTAACCTTTTTCACCAGCCAACGCGCGGGCGCCGGTACTTTGCAGGTAGTAGGCTTCATCCATCGGCAGACGGGACATTTCCGCTTTTTCTTTTTCTGCCAGCGGGCGGACGCGGTCATAAAAACCGGGCAAGGTGATGCGGTGATCGGCATCTTTCATGCCGGCAATCAGGCTGGCCAGAACATTGGCCGGGTTATCCACGACGCCGCCCCACAGCCCGGAGTGCAGATCGGTGGCCTGGCCGCGCAGGCGAATCTCAAAGTAGGCCAAACCCCGCAGACCGTAGACAACGGTGGGGATATCGGCAGCGATCATGCCGGAATCCGGGTTGAGAGCCATGTCGCAGCTGAGCAGCTGCGTGTTCGCGCGGATGAAGGGTTCAAGGTTGGGTGAGCCGATCTCTTCTTCACCTTCGAATAGGAATTTCAGGTTGACGGGGAAGCTGCCAGCAGCCTGGATGGATTCGATGGCTTTCAGGCAGGCGATGATCTGGCCTTTCATATCAGAGGCGCCGCGGGCATAAAGGAGGTCACCGCGGACTTCCGGGGCGAATGGGGCACTTTGCCACAGATCCAACGGGTCAGCCGGCTGAACGTCGTAGTGACCGTAGACGAGAACGGTCGGGCGGGAAGCGTCGCCGCAGCTGAGTTCCGCGAAAACAACCGGATGTTTTGGGGTCGGCATCAGCTGGATATTTGCGCAGCCGCGTTTCTTTAATTCAGCCATCAGCCATTCCGCGGCCTTTTTCATATCCGGAATACGTTCCGGATCGGTGGAGATGGATGGGATGGAAAGGAGGTCCTTCATTTCGTTCAGGAACCGGGTCTGGTTTTGGTGGGCGAAATGGATTGCTTTGGTAGGGTCTGGCATTCTATAAGTACCTTTCTGAGCGATAGTGCTTTCATTATAAGGCAGTTTTTGTATAGGATGGAAAGTTAGGAGACGGTTAGTTGAAGGTATAATTCACCCGAAAGCAGGCAAGCAGAGGGATTTTCCATGAAATACGAGTTTGGCACCATATCCTGGATCAGTTTTGCGGGGGCGCTCGCGATGGCGGTCGCCGCTATCCTGATTCGGAATCGGCGCAACAATCCCGGCGCCAAACCACTCTTCTGGTTGATGCTGGCGGCGTGCATATGGGCGGCGGGTGACGCGATGGAGAACGCGGTCAATCTGCTGCCCGCGAAAATCCACTGGGGGCAGTTTCAGTATATTGGAACGCTTTCAACGCCCGTGTTCTTTTTATTCTTCGCGCTGGAGTACACGGGCCGGAAAAAATGGTTAACCATTGGCAGAAAAACCGGTTTCTTCGCGGTTCCATTCATCACAGAGATATTGACACTCACGAATTCGCTGCACGGCCTGGTCTGGCCGACGGTTGAATTCAGCGCGAAATACCCGGGGGTGGCTGAGTACAGTCATGGGCCAGCTTTCTGGCTGGGCACTTTTGGTTACGGTAACGCATTAATGATGATCGGGACCTATCTGATCGTGAACCATGCCATCAGCTTATCAAAGGCGCATTTTCAGCAAAGTATGGTTGTTTTGATGGCAATCATTCCTCCGTGGCTGGTGAGTATTTTATATGCCCTGCGGATCAACCCATTCCCCGGCCTTGAATTAACCCCGCTGGCTTCCGGCCTGAGCGGGAGTGTACTGGCGCTGGCTTTGCTCAGGTATCAATTCCTGGATGTGATCCCGATCGCCCGGACAACAGTGCTGGAGATGATGCGGGAAGGCATGCTGGTCACGGATCAGGAATTTCGGCTGGTGGATATCAATCTCTCCGCGCGGCGATATTTGGGGCTGCCCGCGGGCGATTTGACCGGGACGGCTGTGACAACACTTTTCGCTGCTGACAGCGAGTGGATACCCCTACTCACAGACCCGGAAGACGGGAAGAGTACAAGATTGGTGCTTCATTTAAAAGACGGGGAATATGTCGACGCGCAGCGCACGGCACTCCACAACCCTGAAGGTTCGATCATCGGCTACTGTACGGTTTTGCATGATATCACCGAATTAAGCAATCAGCAGCAAAGAATTGAGAAATTGAACTCGGAACTCAGCCAGCAGTTGGTTGATATCAGAAAACTGCAGCTGCTGCTGGAAGACCAGGCAATCCGGGATGGGTTGACGGGTTTGTTCAACCGACGGTATCTGGATGATATTCTGCAGCGGGAGGTGGCGCGAGCCCGCAGAAGTGGAGACCCCATCAGCGTGCTGATGGTGGATATTGACCATTTCAAGCAGATGAATGATAACTACGGCCACCGGGCGGGTGATGACATCCTGATCCATCTGGCCAGGTATATTTCCAGCCAGGTCCGCGATTCCGATCTCATCTGCAGGTACGGGGGAGAAGAATTCGTGATCATCCTGGTGGGCTCGAATGTTGAAAACGCGGCAGCCAGAGCCAATGAAATTTGTCGCGGTGTACGCGGGCGCGGTTTCCTGATCGAAGGCGACCTGATGCATGTGACACTATCCATCGGGGTCGCGGGTTTCCCGGTGGACGGCGAGACACCGGATGCGGTGCTGCATGCCGCGGATATGGCCATGTACCACGCCAAAAAAACCGGCCGCAACAAGGTGGCGGTTTTCACGCATTCATTCGCTGATTGATCCAAGGCGGGGTTGCCGGTCGTCTCGACTGGCCGGCATTAGGCTTCGGTTATAATTTAACCAACAATTCCAACATAAGAGGACGCAGATGAAATTCAAATCACCCAGAGGGATGGCGGGTTTTAGCGTAATATGGATCGGGCAGATCATTTCGGTACTGGCTTCGTCCATGTCTCAGTTCGGCTTATCGCTGTGGATGTACAAACAGACTGAGAGCGCCACGGCCATGGGCTTGATGCAGGTGTTCTTCATCACACCTTTCCTGCTGCTGTCCCCGATCGCCGGCGTGATGGTGGACCGCTACAACCGCAAGCTGATGATGATGGTCAGCGACCTGATGGCTGTGATCGCTACCGGGGGTATTTTTATATTAATGTCGCTGGGGAAATTGGAATTCTGGCATCTGTATATCTCAGCGGTGTTGAACGGGTTGGGTAATACCTTTCAGTGGCCGGCATATTCCGCGGCCATCAGCACCATGGTGCCAAAAGCCCAGCTGGGCAGGGTAAACGGTATGATGACCCTGATCGAAGCCGGGCCGGGGGTGGTGGCTCCGTTACTGGCTGGCGCGCTGCTGCCAGTGATCGGTCTCTCGGGCATCTTGGGAATCGATGTCGCCACCTTCTTCTTCGCGATCTCCACGCTGGCAATCGCGCATGTCCCTCAACCGGCAAAAACAGAGGAAGGAAAGCAAGCTCAAGGGAACGTGATGAAGGAAGCCGCCTACGGTTTCCGGTATATCTTTGCCCGGCCGAGCCTGCTGGGGCTGCAGTTGATCTTCTTCGCCGGGAATTTACTGGCGGGCGTGGCTTTTACGGTGGTTCCCCCGATGATCCTGGCAAAGACGAACCAGAACAGCCTGATCTTTGGCACGGTGCAGACGGCCGGCGCGATCGGCATGGTGATCGGCAGCGTGGCGATGAGCGCCTGGGGCGGGTTCAAGAAGCGCGTCCACGGCGTGCTGCTGGGGTGGGCCTATGCCGGTTTGATCGGCACTTTCCTGCTGGGCTTGAATTTTGGTTTGCCGTTATGGATCACGGTCATGGCGGTGGGGGGCTTGTCAATGCCGCTGATCAATTCATCGAACCAGGCCATCTGGCAATCCAAGGTGGCGCCGGACCTGCAGGGAAGGGTCTTTTCCGCCAGGCGGTTGATCGCCTGGCTGGCCAACCCAATTTCGCCGATCATCGGCGGCACGCTGGCGGATTTTGTGCTTGAGCCGGCCTTCCGCAATGCTACTCCGTTGGCAAAAAGCTTCGGCAGGTTGGTGGGGACAGGTCCCGGAGCGGGCATGGGTTTCATCCAGATCATCTGCGGCTTGCTGATCACAATTGTCGGGATCTCAGGCTACTTCGTGCGGAGTATCCGCGATGTCGATCAGATCTTACCGGATTTTGAGCCGGTGGAAGAACCTGCCGCGGCCGTCAGCCAGGTCACGCTGGCGGAAGAGGCATAGGCAGCGCCGCGGCCCGACCATCACAAGATCAACAGAAATCTCTGACCGGAATGCCAGCCTAAATTCGGCGGTTTTTTCAGCCTTATGCTATAATTTCATTAATGGATTCGGTGGTCGCCGCCCGGAAACCGGGTGACGGCGTCGGACCGGATGCGAGGCCCGTCGAAAAGTGCCGCCTGATCACATCCACCGATCCTATGCCTAGTTGGAACCACTATTATCTGCCCGCGTCCCTTAGCGAAGCGCTACAATTAATTCGTACATCCCAACCGTCCTGCCTGATTGTCTCCGGCGGGACGGATCTATTACTGGAACTGACGCAGGGACGCCGGCCAGCCGTGGATGTTTTGATCGATGTCAGCCGCGTGGCTGAAATGAACACGATTGTTGAAGAGAGCAGCCGGCTGGTGATTGGCGCGGCTGTCCCGTTGAAACAGGTGGCGGCAGACGCGCGAGTGCAAAGGTACGCGCGGGCACTGGCGGAATCCACCGGCCAGATCGGCGGGCCGCAGGTACGCGCGGTCGGCACGCTGGGCGGCAATGTGGGGCATGCCCTGCCAGCTGGCGACGGCGCGATCTCATTACTGGCGCTGGGTGCCCGGGCAACGATCGCATCCACTGCCGGTCAGCGGCAGGTTCCCCTGCTGGATCTGTACAAAGGTCCCGGCCTATCAACACTGCAAGCCGGGCAAGAGATCATCGTTTGCTTTGATATTTCTATTCAACAGTCCGGCGCGGGTTCGGCCTTCGCGCGGGTGATGCGGCCGCAGGGAGTGGCATTACCGGTGATCAACATGGCCGCCTGGTTGGCTGTTGAGAATGGGATCATCCAACAGGCGCGTGTCGCGGTCGGCCCGGCCGGCCCGCTGCCCCGCAGAATCCCCGCACTGGAGCAATACCTGGCAGGAAAGACTTACGCGGGTGAGGTGTTAGAGGAAGGCCGCCGGATTATACAACAAGAGGTCAGCTTCAGGTCCAGCCCGCTGCGCGCGTCTGCCGCTTACCGGGATCACCTGTCCGGTGTATTACTTGAAAAAGTCCTTTCAGCCGCGTACCAACGGGCGGTGGAAGCAGACCGGGAGGTGGTTAAATGATGGATATCACTGTCAACGGCCAGTTATACCAGCTGGAAGAACAGCCGGGAGAAATGCTGGCTGACCTGCTGCGTTACCGCCTTGGTTTGACCGGAACGAAGGTCGGCTGTAGTGAAGCGGAATGCGGGGCCTGCACGGTTTTACTGGACGGCAGCCCAATCCTGAGCTGCTCTTACCCGGCGGTGAAAGCCAGCGGACACCAGGTGATTACGATTGAGGGGATGGCTAAAAAGAGCAGCAGTGAACAGAAAGCGGTGCTGCACCCATTGCAGGAGGCATTTATTGCCAAAGGCGCGGTGCAGTGCGGTTTCTGCATCCCCGGGCAGATCATGACGGCTTACGGGTTACTGCTGGCAAATCCACACCCGCAGGACGAAGACATTCGCGCCGCGCTCAAAGATACACTCTGCCGCTGCGCCGGGTATGCCGCGATATCTGAAGCCATCCAGGATGCCGGGGCGGTGATGAGCGGGGAGGGTGAGATCACCCGCCGGCAAGTGCCTGAAAGTACCCTGGCCAAGCAGGCCGTCGGCCGGCTGGCTGACCGGCCGGAAGCGGTGGCCAAGGTCACCGGTGAGGCGAAATTCAGCGATGACATCCATTTTGAGGGGATGTTGGTGGGCAGAGCCAAACGGACTTATATTCCGCACGCTTTTGTGACGAGCATCGATGTCTCACTGGCGCGTGAAATCCCCGGTGTGCGGGCTGTCTTGACAGCCGCGGATCTGAAGCACGCGCGAAACCACGGCCTGGTCGTCAATGACTGGCCGATCCTGGTTGGGGTTGGCGAGCGGGTGCGTTATGTGGGTGATGCCGTGGCGATCGTCGCGGCGGATACCAGAGATATCGCTGAAGCCGCGCTGGCTGCCATCCACGTGGAATATGACGAGCAGCCCGTGATCGACAATCCAGTGCTGGCCAGGCAGCCGGGAGTCGCGCAGCTGCATCCCAGCGGCAACCTGCTGAAGCATATCAAGGTGCGAAAAGGGGATGTGGAGGAAGGTTTCGCCGGGTCCGATATTGTCATCGAGCACACATTCCACACCGCCATGACGGACCATGCCTTTATTGAGCCGGAATGCGCGATTGCCCGGTTGAACGAAGCCGGCCGGATGGAAGTGTATGTGGGATCGCAAATCCCTTATTCGGACCGCAAGCAGGTGGCGGCGGCGCTGGGCTTTCCGGAGGAGCGCGTCCGAATCATTGGCATGCTGATCGGCGGCGGTTTTGGCGGCAAGGAAGATATTATGGGGCAGATCCACGCGGCGCTGCTGGCTGTTGAAACTGGCAAACCGGTGAAGATCTTATTTGACCGGCATGAAAGTCTGCTGGTGCATCCCAAACGGCATGCCACCCAGATCCATGTCAAGATCGGGGCGAAGCGGGACGGCCGTTTGGTGGCAGTGCAGACGGAGTTGTACGGGGACACCGGCGCGTATGCCTCGCTGGGCGAAAAGGTGATGACCCGCGCGACCACGCATTCGATTGGACCGTATGAATCCGACCACGCGCGCGCGGATTGTTATGCCATGTATACCAACAATCCGCCGGCCGGCGCGTTCCGCGGTTTCGGCGTGACCCAATCCGCTTTCGCGATCGAGAGCCTGATGGATATATTGGCGCGCGAACTGAAGATTGACCCAATCCAGCTGAGGAAGAAGAACGCGCTGAAGGTGGGGAGCGTTACCGGCACCGGCCAGGTATTGAAGGAAAGCGTCGGCCTGCTGGAATGCATCGATAAGGTGGAAAGTGAGCTGCGCCGGCAGGTGGACGGCGACCCGTTTGCTGTTCGTGTGTCTGCAGAGGACTCCGGCAAAGTGCACGCATGGGGATTTTCCACAGCCTTCAAAAATACCGGGCTGGGCGGCGGCGCGCCGGATGAAGCCGGCGCGGATCTGGAATTATATGAAGACGGCAGTCTGCAGGTTCGCACCTCATCCGCGGAGCTGGGGCAGGGCTTGTGCACTGTCTTGCGGCTGATCGTGGCGGAAGAGATGGCAATATCACCGGAGACGGTGGATGTACTGCTCTCGGATACCGACCTGACGCCGGACGGCGGACCGACGACGGCATCCCGGCAGACATTTGTTTCTGGCAATGCCGGCCTGCAAGCCGCGCGGGAGTTCAAGCAGGCGGTGGCATCATTATTGGCGGAAAAGCTGGACTGCCGACCGGAAGAGATTCGGTGGCGTGCCGAAGGCTTGACCGCGGCTGGCAAAGAGCTGAGCCTGAAAGAGGTGTATCAGGCCTTCAAAGAAATGGGGCGGGAGCCGCGGGTGCGCGTTCTGTACCGCGCGCCAGAAACCAAACCGCTGGGCCAGGGCGGCGATATGCATTTTGCCTTCTCATTCGCGGCACAGGCGGCTGAGGTGGAAGTGGACACACGGACGGGTGAAGTGGCGGTTCTGAAGATCATCTCCGCAACAGATGTCGGGGCGGCCATCAACCCGCTGGGCCTGGCAGTCCAGGTGGAAGGCGGCGCGATCATGGGGTTGGGGAACGCGCTGACCGAGGCTTTCTTAACCAAAGAAGGCAAGGTCATCACAGACCGCCTGGCGCGCTACCGGATCCCTTCCATCACGCACGCGCCGGAAGTTATCTCATTTATCGTGGAACACCCGGTTGAGTCAGGGCCTTTCGGCGCGAAAGGCGTGGGTGAGATCGTCAGCATCCCCACCACCCCGGCCATCACCAACGCGATTTTCAACGCTACCGGTTACCGGGTCGATCATTTACCGGTGGATCAGGAATTGATTGCGCGCCATTTGCATCCAGACCGGTTCCCGTCAACCGCGAATGCGTAGGAGGACAGGATGTTAATTACCAATGCCAATGTCATTACCTGGGGGAAAGAGAACCGCATCCTGGAGGGTTACGCGATATTGATCCAGGGCGAGCGGATCTCTGCGATGGGACCGAGCGCGCAGATGGAGCGGGATCATCCGCTGGAAGAGAAGCTGGACGCCGGCGGGCAGTACGTGATGCCCGGCAATATTTGCGCGCACACGCATTTTTACGGCGCTTACGCGCGCGGGATGGCTATCCCGGGTGCTGCCGCCAAAGATTTCCCGGAGATCCTGGAAAAGCTGTGGTGGCCGCTGGATAAGTCACTGACGCTGGAAGATGTCTACAATTCCACCCAGGTCTGCCTGATCGATGCCATCCGGCACGGCACAACCACCTTGATCGATCACCACGCTTCTCCAAACGCGATCGAAGGATCACTGGATCAGGTCGCGCGGGCAGCCACGGAACTGGGGGTGAGAGTCTCCTGCTGTTATGAAGTGACTGACCGGGATGGTATGGATCGTTCCAAAGCAGGCATCGCGGAGAATGTACGCTTCATTCAGCGGTTGAAGTCCAACCCGCATCCGCTGCTGGGAGCATCCTTTGGCATTCATGCCAGCCTGACCGTCTCAGATGCCACGCTGGACGCCTGCCGGAATGCGCTGCCGGACGGCTACGGCTGCCACATCCATGCGGCTGAGCACGAAGTGGATGAATATGACAGCGTTGCTAAATCTGGCACGCGGGTGGTAGACCGGTTGGAAAGAGCCGGTCTGCTGGGCGAGAAGAGCATTGCGGTGCACTGCGTCCACATTGACGCGCGGGAGGTCGAGATCCTGGCCAGAACCGGCACGTGGGTCAGCCATCAGCCGCGCAGCAATATGAACAACGGCGTCGGGCTGGGGAACGTGGAGTCATTTTTGCGTGCGGGCGTGAAAGTCTGCCTGGGGAATGACGGCTTCTCCAACCAGATGTGGGACGAATGGAAGACGGCGTATCTGGCACATAAGCTGTGGAATCGCGACCCGCGCCGCATGGGCGGATATGATGTCGTCCGCATGGCGATTGAAAATAACGCAGCGCTGGCTGGTGTTTTCTTCCCCGGCGCGGCGATTGGGGTGGTGGAACCCGGCGCGGTGGCAGACTTGATGTTCGTAGACTATCATCCGTACACGGAGCTGACAGCGGGTAACCTGCCGTGGCACATCCTCTTCGGCTTCAGCAATGCCGATGTGACAGCGACCATCGCCGCCGGGAAAGTATTAATGAAGGACCGGAAAGTACTGGTAGCGGATGAAGCAGCAATCGCGGCCCGCGGGCGTGAATTATCCCTAAAGACCTGGGAAAGATACCAGAAACGATTTCAATGATCAGGTGAGGACCCAATGAGTGATGAGATGACAGTCATTAAAACGATCGCGATCGCCGGTGGAACCGGGAAAGAAGGCAAAGGCCTGGCTTACCGCTGGGCGAAAGCTGGCTTCCGGGTGATCATCGGCTCACGCGCGCAGGAGAAAGCGCAAGCTGCCGCTGTTGAATTGAACCAGGTACTGGGCGGAGTTGCGAAGGTGGAGGGATTGACCAATCCACAGGCGGCCGCGCAGGCAGACCTGGTGGTATTGACGGTGCCGTTTGAAGCGCACATCCCGACGCTGGAGGGACTGCGGGAGCAACTCGCCGGCAAGATCCTGGTGGATGTCTCGGTGCCGCTGGTGCCGCCGAAGGTCACCAAAGTACAAATGCCCGCGGCTGGTTCGGCCGCGTTGGAAGCCCGACAAACGCTGGGCGAAGGACAGCGGATCGTCTCGGCTTTTCAGAACATCTCTTACGAGCATCTGCTGCATGATGAAGAGATCACCTGCGATGTGCTGGTGACCGGGACAGACAAAGAAGCCCGCGGCATCGTGCTGGGGTTGGTGAAGGACGCCGGCATGGTGGGTTGGGATGCCGGTCCGCTGGAGAATTCAGTGGTGCTGGAAGGGATGACCTCTATCCTGATCGGCATCAATAAGCAATTTGGTGTGCAGAGCGCTGGAATTCAGATCACTGGCGTGCCGCGTCCGTAATTTTGATATGACACTGACTTTAACTCCCTTACAGGGATTCCCGCTGGTGCAGCCAGGCGATTCGCTGAGCAGTTTGATATTGAAGGCGCTGCCGGCCAATCAGCTTACCCTGCGAGACGGCGACATTCTTGTGCTGGCTCAGAAGATCGTTTCCAAGAGTGAGGGTCGGCTGGTCAACCTGACCACGGTGACACCCAGCCCCAAAGCCCGGGAATTGGCGGCTGTCAGCGGGAAAGACGCGCGGTTTGTGGAGCTGGTGCTGCGGGAGAGCAGTGAGGTGCTGCGGGTGCGCCCTGGCACGATCATCGTTGAGCACCGCAACGGCTTTGTCTGCGCGAATGCGGGAATCGATCACTCCAATGTGCGCGGAGAAGACGGCGCGCCGGAAGACTGGGTGCTGCTGCTGCCTGAGGATAGCGACGCATCGGCGGATAGAATCCGAACTGAGTTGGAACAGGCGATAAATACCCGGCTTGGCGTGTTGGTGATCGATTCCCACGGCCGCGCCTGGCGCAACGGCACCGTGGGCATCAGCATTGGGATGAGCGGCCTGCCGGGATTGGTAGATCTGCGCGGAGAGCCGGATCTGTTCGGCTTCCATTTACAGGTGACGCAGGTCGGCACGGCGGATGAGTTGGCCGCGGCTGCCTCGCTGGTGATGGGGCAAGCCAGTGAAGGAACGCCGGTCGTTCACGTACGCGGATTCCCTTACACACTGCGCGATGGACAATTGAACGAATTGATTCGTCCGCGCGATATGGACATGTTCCGATGAAAATCACCGCGTTGGCAGGCGGGGTGGGCGGCGCGAAACTGGCGCACGGGTTGGCGCTGGCCTTGCCAGTAGAAGACCTGACGGTCATCGTCAATACCGGCGATGATTTTGAGCAGTTTGGATTGAGTATCTCGCCGGACCTCGATACGGTCTGCTATACCCTGGCTGGCCTAGCCAACCCGATCACCGGTTGGGGTTTGAAGGAAGAGACCTGGCAGGTGCTCTCCCAGTTAAAACAACTTGGCGCGCCGGACTGGTTCAAGCTGGGAGATAAAGACCTGGCCACGCATCTCGAACGCACCCGCCTCCTGCATGCCGGCCAGGGACTAGCCGAGGTGACGCGGATTTTATGCGAGCGGTGGGGTATCCAACAGTGGGTGTTCCCGATGACAGACTCAGCGGTGGCGACGCAGGTGCAGACGACAGAAGGAATCTGGTTGGATTTTCAAGAGTACTTTGTGGCGCAGGTCTGTAAACCAACCCTGCAGGATATTCGCTTTACTGGCGCAGCGACAGCGGAACCCGCGCCGGGAGTGCTGGAAGCGATCGAGCAATCAGACGGCGTAGTCATTTGCCCATCGAACCCATACCTGAGCATTTTGCCGATCCTTTCCATTCCGGGAATCCTGGATAGCCTGAGGAAGAAAATTGTGGTCGCGGTCAGCCCGATCATCAGCGGCCAAGCCGTCAAGGGGCCGCTGGCCAAAATGATCCAGGATCTGACGGGGAATGCTGCCGATGCTTTATTCGCGGCGGACTTTTACCGCGAACGAATGAACCTGGCAGGATACCTGATGGATGACCAGGATTTGGCGCTGGCGGAGCAGGTGGAGGCGTGGGGTATAATTTGCGATACCTGCGATACAATGATGCCCGGGTCGGCGGATCGTTTGCGCGTAGCCAGTAAGGCGCTGACCCTGCTTGAAACCTGCATTACCCGGAAGGTAAACCTGTGAAACTCTGGGCAATCGTACCTGTCAAACCACTGCACCGCGGAAAATCCCGCTTAGCCGGGGTACTCAGCGAAGCGGACCGCTATGCATTGAACATCTCACTGTTGGTACGGACATTGGAGGTATTGAAAGCCGCGCCGGCAATTCACCAGGTGGCATTGATCAGCCGGGATCCGGCAGCGCTGGCCATCGGCGAAGATTGCGATGTGGAAACCCTGCGGGAAGAAGGCAAGCCCGGTCTCAACCCGGCGTTGGAGTCGGCTGTGGCGCAGATCTCCGCGGAACAGCCGGATGGGGTGCTGATCTTGCCGGCTGACCTGCCGATGATCCAACCCGCGGATATTGAATACCTGGCAAACCGCGCGGAAAAAGCGCCGGTGATCGTGATCGCGCCGGACCGGCGCGGCTCTGGTACCAACGCGCTGCTGCTGCGACCGGCCAAACAGATCGCCTTCGGATTCGGGGTCGGCTCATTCTCCCGGCACTGCCAGGCGGCAGAATCGGCCGGCGCAGAGCTTGCCGTTGTGGATCAGCCGGCTTTAGGGTTGGATTTAGATATGCCAGAAGATTTGGAATTACTCCGGGAGATGGAATTTCACCTGCCCGGTTTCAATTTACCAGCTATTTTATCAATCCCATGGAGGAACCTATGAAACAGAGAATGGCGCTGTACTTACAGGATTCACATGATTTGCGTGACGGACTGGACTACGTTCGTTATGCCGAGCAAAAAGGGTTTGAGGCGGTCTGGCAGGCGGAAAGCCGGCTGGTACGAGACGCGATCGTCCCGATGGCCGCGTACGCCGCTGTCACCAATAAGTTGAAGGTCGGGTCGGGCGTGATCAACAACTGGACGCGCAATATTGGCCTGCTGGCCGCGACCTTTCTCACGCTGGACGACCTGGCCCCGAATCGCATCATCTGCGGGATTGGCGCCTGGTGGGACCCGCTAGCCAGGAATGTCGGCATCAACCGCAACCGTCCGCTGCTGGCCATGAAAGAAACCGTCCTGACCATGAAGCGGCTGCTGAATATGGAAAGAGTGACCTTCCACGGTGAATTCGTGCATGTGGATGGGATCGAGCTGGACGTTGTTCACGGCCGCAGAGAACCGCGCAACGTACCCGTGATGATCGGCGCGACGGGCGACCAGATGATGGAAATGACCGGCGAAATTGCTGACGGCGCGGTTTTGAACTATTGCGTAGAGCCGAAATATAACTACAAAGCGCTGGATCTGCTGACCGCAGGCGCGAAGAAAAGCGGCCGCACGATCGACCAGATCGACCGCCCGCAGCTGGTGGTCTGCTCGGTGGATCAAGACCATGACAAAGCAATCGATACTACCCGCGAGTTACTGACCCAGTACCTGGCACAGCAGCCGCACATCGCCAAAGCCTCCGGCGTGTCGATGGACGTCGTCGCGGAGATCCAGTCCATTCTGGGTTGGCCTGCGACGCACGAGCAGATCGTCAAGGCCAAGCACCTGGTGCCAGAAGAACTCATTTTACGCATCACCGCCTCCGGCACTCCAGATGAAGCCCGCGCGAAAGTCAATGAATATGTAAAGAACGGCTGCACCTGCCCGATCCTGTACCCGGTAGGCGGCGACGTCAAGCTGCTGATCGACACCTTCGCGCAGGCATAGGTTTAGATGAAATCTGGCAAGCAGGCAACATCCACACACTGTTTCGTTTGCGGTGTGCAGAACCCGACCGGGTTGCACATGCATTTTTACAATGTTGGTCCCGGTGAGGTGGAAGCCACTTATACCGTGGCGGAGCAGTTCAACGGCTACCCGGGCATCGTCCACGGCGGCATCATCGCGTCTATGCTGGATGAGACGATGGGAAGGGTCTTCATGGAGGCGGATCCATCGCGCTTCATGGTCACTGCCGAATTGAAAATCCGCTACAAGTTACCGGTGCCGGTGAACACTCCTCTGCGGATCACCGGCCACCGGGTAAAGGATTCGGGGCGGGTGGGCCAGGCGACCGGTGAAATCATCAATGCCGATGGAAAAGTACTGGTGACAGGTGAGATCACTGTGGTGGATCTGCCAGGAACGAAGATGACGGAAGAAGAAATGAGCGCGATGGGTTGGAAGGTATACCCGGAAGAGGATCGGACGGAATGATCACTGAGTATCATCGCCCGGCCACGCTGGCAGCGGCTGTGGAGCTAATGAATGGCAAACATGGAAAGGTGGTCCCGCTGGCTGGCGGCACCATTTTGAGGCGCAAGATTGAAACACCGTTCGCAGTGATGGATCTGCAGGACCTGCCGATCCACAAGGTGGAACAGCAAGGCAGTGAATTGCATATCGGCGCGGGCGTGACCCTGCAGCAAATGGTTGATACCGCGCAGATTCCCGCCGTGCTGCGCCAGGCCTGTCTGGAAGAAGCCAGCTACAATCTGCGGCAGATGGGTACGGTCGGCGGCTGCGCGGCCGGCGCGGGCGGAAGGTCTACCCTGTTGGCTGTTCTGCTGGCGATGAACGCGAAGTTAATCTTGCTGCCAGGTGAGGAGAAAGTCGCGCTGGGGAACATTCTACCGCTGCGGGCAGAGATGCTGGCGGGAAAGTTGATCACGACCATCGTGGTGGATCTATCCGCTGCGGTCAGCTACCAGCGGGTCTGCAAAACCCCGGCCGATCAACCGCTGGTTGGGGTCGCGGTCTGCCGTTGGCCGTCCGGCCGCACCCGTGCCAGCGTATTCGGTTTTGGCACCGTCCCGGCCCTGGCAATGGACGGCCCCACCCCCGCTGGATTGGCGGACGCGGCAAAGAATGCCTGTGCCGGCGCGTCGGACGCGCAAACGGAGGCTGATTACCGCACGGCGATGGCTGGCATACTGGCTAAACGCTGCCTGGATACGCGTGGGGAGGTAGCATGAAGATCGAATTGAAGATCAATGATGCCGCGCTGCGGTTTGAAATCGAGCCCGGTGACAGCCTGCAAGCCGTTTTGCGCCGCAACGGATTTTTCGGGGTGAAGCACGGCTGTGAGGATGGGCAGTGCGGGGCCTGCGCGGTTTTGTTGGACGACAAACCGGTGAATTCCTGCCTGGTGCTGGCTGCCCAGGCGGAGGGGCATGCCATCCGCACGATCGAAGGATTGGGCAGTCACCCCGAGCAGGGCTGGAAGAAAACGGAGGGCTTGTCCCCGGTGCAGCAGGCATTTGTCGAGACCGGGGCGATTCAGTGCGGATATTGCACCCCCGCTCAGGTTCTGGCGGCCACGGCCTTGCTGGAAAAGAATGCACACCCGAGCGATGCGGAAGTGCGGGACGCCTTATCCGGTGTTCTATGCCGCTGCACAGGTTATGTGAAACCGGTGCAGGCTGTTTTGCGCGCGGCGCAATATCTGCGGGGTGAAGCGGTGGAGGAGATCGCGCCGGTGGTGTTGACCACGCCGCAGACCAAGGAATTCACCTCCGTCGGAAAATCGGAGATCAAGCTGGATGCCGTCAAGCTGGTGCAAGGCAAGCCGGCTTTTACCGGGGATATTGAACTGCGCGGGATGTTATTTGCCAAAGTGCTGCACAGCCCGGTGGCTCACGCGCGGATCAAAAAGATCGACACCAGCGCCGCGAAAGCCCTGGCGGGTGTGGCGGCTGTGTTAACCTGGGAGGACCTGCCACGGGTGGTATATTCCACCGCCGGGCAGTCAGATCCCATCCCCGGGCCGCTGGACGCGTTTTCGCTGGATAACAAAGTCCGATTTGTGGGCGACCGCGTGGCGTTTGTGGCAGCGGAAAGTGTTGAGATCGCTGAGGCAGCCGTCAAGCTGATACAGGTGGAGTACGAGGAATTGCCGGCGATCCTTGATTCCGGCGCATCCATGGCGGCAGGCGCCGTCATTTTGCATGACGAGCCGGAGTACGTGAATTTTGCCGGGTCTGACCCTAAGAAGAACCTGGCCGCGGAGATCCGCATTGATATTGGAGATGTGGAGAAGGGTTTTGCCGAAGCGGATTTCGTGGTGGAAGATGAGTACTCTGTCCCGAAAGTGCAGCAGGCGCACATCGAACCCCATGTGACGGTATCTTACTGGGATGAGGACGACCGGCTGGTGCTGCGGACATCCACCCAGGTGCCGTTCCACATCCGGCGGGTGCTCGCGCCGGTGCTGGGTTTGCCGGTCAAGCGCATCCGGGTGATCAAACCGCGCATTGGCGGCGGCTTTGGCGGGAAACAAGAGATATTAATAGAAGACGTGGCTGCCCACCTGACGATTGCCACCGGTCGGCCAGTCTATTATGAATATACCCGCGAGGAGGAGTTCACTGCCGCGCGGTCCCGGCACCCGATGCGCGTGCGCATGAAGACCGGGGTAAAGAAGGACGGCACCATCACTGCCAATGCCATGTACGCGCTATCCGATACCGGGGCGTACGGCTGCCACGCGTTAACCGTAACGGGAAACACCGGGCATAAAGCCATGGCTCTGTATGTGGGTGATGGAAAATACCGGCAAGATCCCAACATCCGTTTCTACGCGGATGTGGTGTATACCAACACGCCGCCAGCCGGCGCGTACCGCGGGTATGGGGTGCCGCAGGGTTATTGGCCGGTGGAACGGCATATGGAAAAGATTGCCCGCATGCTGGGGATGGATTCGATCGAATTTCGGATGAAGAACACCCTTCGGTCCGGCGAGCTGCATCCATTCAGTAAATCCTGGTCCGAGGGGCGCGAACCCCGCCCGGAAATCATCCAGACCGTTGGTCTGGCGGATTGCGTGCGCCAGGGTAAGGCGGTGATCGGCTGGGACGGAAAATACAGGAACCAGAAATGGCATGAGGTGGAAGGTAAACCCTACCTGCGGCGCGGCATCGGGATCGCGACCGTGATGCAAGGCACGGCCATCCCCTACCTGGATATGGGCGGCGCGTCCATCAAAATGAATGACGATGGTTCATTCAACCTGCTAATCGGCGCGACAGACCTGGGGACAGGATCTGATACCATTCTGGGTCAGATGGCGGCCGAAGTGCTGGGAATACCGGTGGATGATCTGATCGTTTATTCATCCGACACCGATTTCACGCCGTTCGACAAAGGTGCATATGCTTCCAGCACTACCTATATATCCGGAACCGCGGCAGTCCACGCGGCGCAAAAGGTGGCAGAGCGCATCCGCCTGCGGGCGGTGGATATGTTCAAGGAGCGCGGGGTAACCCAGCTTCAGCCGGCAGATATCAAGTTGGCAGAAGCCTGCGCCATCGCCCCCAACGGCCAGCGCATCACTTTTACCGAGATCGCGCACAACGCGCTGCACCACAACAATCAAGAACAGATCATGGCGGTGGCCTCTTACTATTCACCCGTTTCGCCGCCGCCGTTTGCTGCCCAATTCGCCGAGGTGCTGGTCGATACCGAGACCGGCAGCGTGAAGGTGGAGCGGTTGGTGATGGCGGTGGATTCCGGCGTGATCATCAACCCGATCACGGCTTCCGGGCAAATTGAGGGAGGAATGGCACAGGCACTGGGTTACGCGGTGAACGAAGAAATGACGTATACTGCAAAAGGCGCAGCGCAGCAGAAGAGTTTCACGGACTATCACCTTTTCAGAGCCGATGAAATGCCGCAGCTTGAGACGCTCTTCATCGAAACCTTCGAGCCGTCGCACCCGTTTGGCGCGAAGGCCGTGGCGGAGATCCCGTTGGATGGGGTCGCGCCGGCGGTTGGGAACGCGATTTTGGATGCCTGCGCCGCGCAGCTTTCAGTGATCCCGGCGACACCGGACCGGGTCTGGAAGACTTTACAGGGAAAAGAGTAACCATAGAGACGATGCAAACAAACCAGGTGTTCGTCATCGGGCATGTGAATCCGGATACAGATTCTATCGCGGCAGCCATCGGTTATACCTGGCTGCTGCGGGAGCGGGATGGATTGAACGCCATCGCCTGCCGGGCAGGCGCGGTGAACCCGCAAACCGCCTGGGTCCTAAAGCACCTGGGGATCGACGCGCCGCAGCTGCTGACCGATGCATCGCCCCGTTTTGGGTCCGTGATGCGCCGGTTGGATACCGTCTCACCGGAGCAGCCGCTGGCGGACGCCTGGGCGATTGCCAGCCGCACCGGCGGGGTGACGCCAGTCATCAACCCGGATGATACCGTGTTCGGGTTGATCACACCGCGCTCACTGTTCGAGTTCCTGCTGCGGGAGATCAAACCGACCCAGAGCCGGCGCGACCTCAAGATCAGCGACCTGATGAGCATTAAGTGCGCAGAGGTGGCGGATGAACATGTGACCTGTTTTCAGGCCAACAGCCGCATCCGCGACAACCTGAACCGAATTCTGCGCGAGGAACGGGATGAGTTCTTAGCGGTTGATGAGAATAAAAAATACGCCGGCTTATGCTGGCAGCGCGACCTGCTGAATCCGCCGCGCATCAAGATCGTACTGGTGGATCACAATGAATCGCACCAGGCGCTGGGCGCGCTGGATGAAGCCGAATTGATCGAGATCCTGGATCATCACCGCCTGGGAAATCCATCCACGCATACACCAATCCGCTTCAGTGTGGATGTGGTCGGCAGCACCAGCACCCTGGTGAGTGAGCGGGTGGAAGAATCCGGGCTGAGCCTGCCGTGGAAGGTAGCGGGGGTATTACTGGCCGGATTACTGTCAGATACTTTGATCTTGACCTCGCCGACAACCACATCTCGCGACAAACGCGCCGCGGAACGGCTGGCACGCTGGGCATTCACCGGCAGCAGCGTTCTAAAAGACGAGACGATCCAGACCTACGGCAAACAGATCCTGGTGGCTGGCGCGGGGTTGACCTCACGCACACCCGATGAGATCGTCAGCAACGATATGAAGGTATACCAGGGCGGCGGCAAGCAATTCGCGGTGGCCCAGGCGGAAGTGGATGACCTGCTGCAGGTGGATGACCACCTGGCGGATCTGAACAAAGCGTTGAATGACCTGAAAAACAAACGGGGGCTGGATTTTGCCATGCTGATGGTAACCGATGTGGTGCGCGGCAGCAGCCGGTTGTTACTGGCTGCCGCTCCACCGGCGTTGGACGGTTTGCCGTACCCACCACAATTGGACGGCACACGATTGGCGGAAGGCGTTGTTAGCCGCAAGAAACAGCTGCTGCCGGTCGTGCTCGGTTTGCTGGAGGATTAGTTGAATATTTACCAGGCAATACTTGAAATGCAGCGGTTGGGTGAGTCCGGCGCGCTGTGTACGATCATTGAAAGCCACGGCTCGGTACCCCGCCACACCGGCAGCAAAATGCTGGTGCATGAAAGCGGACAGATCACCGGCTCGGTTGGCGGTGGTGAAATTGAGAACCGGGTGTTTGAAGAGGCCTTTGCGGCCATGCAAGATGGCAAAGTGCGAAAGCTAACCTACAATATGGTAGACCCCAACCGGGGCGACCCGGGTATTTGCGGCGGTCAAGCGGAGATCATTGTGGAACCAATACTGGCGCAACCAACCATCGTCGTGATCGGCGGCGGTCATGTCGGCAAGACGGTGACCCACCTGGCCAAGTGGCTGGGTTTTCGGGTGGTCTTATCCGATGACCGGGCGGAGTTCTGCAACGCGCAGGCAGTACCGGAGGCAGATGTGTATCTGAACTGCCCGATGGCTGATATCCCGGCGAAGACCCGGATCACACCGCAGACATCCATCGTCTTGACCACGCGGGGAGTTTCCGTGGACACACCGGGATTGCCGGCTTTATTGGAGACGGACGCGGCCTATATTGGTATTATCGGATCAAAGAAGCGCTGGCTGGCGACCCGCAAGAATCTGCTGGACGCGGGCATCTCCGCCGAAAAACTGAACAAGGTTGTCAGCCCGATCGGCCTGGAACTGAAAGCTGAAACTCCGGAGGAGATCGCGGTCAGCATACTGGCGGAGGTGTTGATGCTGCGCAATCAGGCCAGTGGTACCCGCATGACAATGAAGCTGGAATAATCCATGGGAGGCAGCATGTGGCAGAATTATTACATCCCGTCCACACTGGATGACGCGCTGCGCGCCCTGGCGGGGAATACCGGCCAGACGCGCGTGATATCAGGCGGCACGGACTTGCTGCTGGAGATGGAACGGGGGCAGCGGAAAGATATTGATACTTTAGTGGATATCAGCCGGCTAACCGATATTCAGCAAATACGGCTGGAGGGGGACGTGGTTGTGATCGGCGGCGGCGTCACCCACAATCAGCTGGCTGCCAGCCAGTTGATCCAAAAGTCTGCGCTACCGCTGGCACTGGCGGCCTGGAATGTCGGCTCGCCGCAGATCCGCAACCGGGGCACAGTCGGGGGCAACCTGTTGACCGGCTCTCCCGCGAATGACACGATCACACCGCTGTTCGCGCTGGAAGCGACCTTGGAATGCCGATCTACCCGCGGCACCCGGCAGATTCCGATCAAAGAGTTTTACACCGGGGTGCGCAAAACGGTTTTAGCAGCGGATGAGATGCTCACCGCGATCAGGTTCAAAGCCCTGGGGGCAGGTCAGAAAGGTACATTCATCAAATTCGCGTTACGGCGGGCTCAGGCCATCTCTGTCTTGAATACGGCTGTCATTCTGACCCTGGACGGCGAAAAGATCCAGAACGCGGTGGTCACACTGGGGGCGGTCGCCCCGACCATCATCCACGCGGTAGAAGCGGAAGAGTGGTTGAAGGGCAAGAAACTGACGGATGATTTGACCCAATTTGCCGAATTGGTGTCCAAGTCCACGCGTCCGATCGGTGATATTCGCGGTTCGGCAGCATACCGCGCCAAGGTGACCGGCGTGATCGCGCGGAGGGCCGTGGAGGCCATCCGCGACGGAGAGGAACGGATGCAATTACCGGAATCACCGGTTACCCTGACAGGCAAGCCGGACGCGCATCAGGCAGGCAAGCCAGCAATGGGAAGTATCGGGAAGGCAATTACAGCCACCGTCAACGGCAAACAGATCACGCTCCAAAAGGGTGAGCATCATTCACTGCACAATTTATTGCGGGAGAACGCTTTGCTGACCGGCATCAAAGAGGGCTGCGGTGAGGGCGAGTGCGGAGCCTGTACCATCCACCTGGACGGCGCGGCGGTGATGAGCTGCCTGGTACCGGCAGAGCGGGCGGCCGGCGCTGAGATCGTCACCATCGAGGGCATCGCGCAAGGCGAGCAGCTGCATCCCTTGCAGCAGGCATTTATTGATGAAGGCGCCGTGCAATGCGGGTACTGCACCCCCGGGTTCATCATGTCCGCGGTGAAGCTGCTGGAAGAAAAGGAACACCCGGACAGAGAAACGATTCGCCAGGCCATCACCGGCAATCTGTGCCGCTGTACCGGATATTACAAGATCATCACCGCGATCGAAAAAGCGGGTGAGGCTGTTATCGCATAATCTACTAGCCTGACTGGCGCGGGTTGAATGTCAGGTTGCTGCTTGGAGGTGGTATGGGTGAAATAGGCAAGTCTGTTACCAGGGTTGACGCATATGATAAAGTAACCGGGAAGGCACTTTATCCCGGCGATATCCGCATGGATGATCAGCTATCCATGAAAATACTGTTCTCAACCCGCGCGCACGCCATCATCCGCTCGATTGACACAACCCGGGCGGAGAAATTACCCGGCGTGGTTGCCGTTTTCACCGCCAGAGATGTACCCAACAACGTATACGGCTTGATCTCACCGGATCAACCCGTCCTGTGCGGGCCGGGGTCGAACCGGCCGTACGCGGAGCGGGTCAGATTTATTGGCGACCAGGTGGCGTTGGTAGTCGCAGAAACAGAGGAGATCGCCAGCGCGGCGTGCCGGATGATCGAGGTCACTTATGAAGACCTGCCGGTGCTGACAGACACAGCTGAGGCGATGCGGGATGAGGTCTTGCTGCACCCGGATCGTGGATCGAACGTTTTTTGCCACTACCGCATCCGCAAGGGGGATGTAGAGGAAGCATTTAAGCAAGCGGATGTGATCGTTGAAGGCATTTACCAGACACCCGTGCAGGAACACGCTTTTCTGCAACCGGAAGCCGGCATCTCCTATATTGATGAAGCCGGCCGGGTGACGGTGGTAGTTGGCGGTCAGTGGACGCATGAAGACCAGGAGCAGATCGCGCACTCCCTTAACCTGCCGCAAGAACAGGTGCGGGTGATCTACCCGGCCATCGGCGGCGCTTTTGGGGGGCGGGAGGACATGTCGGTCCAGATCGTGCTGGCACTGGCGGCCTGGCGGCTGCAGCAGCGCGGCATTTTGCGGCCGATCAAGATCGTCTGGAGCCGCGAGGAATCGATGGTGGGGCATCACAAACGCCATCCATACCAGCTGAAAGCCCGTTGGGGAGCCACCCGGGAAGGCAAAGTGGTCGCGGCGGATGTGGAAATTGTGACGGACGGCGGGGCATATATCTACACATCCACTAAAGTGATGGGGAATGCCACCCTGATGTGCACCGGGCCGTATGACATCCCAAATGTGAAGGTCGATTCTTACGCAGTCTATACCAACAACTTGCCGAACGGCGCTTTTCGCGGGTTCGGCGGACCGCAGGGTGCGTTTGAAGCTGAATCTCAGATGAATAAACTGGCTGAAAAGCTGGGTATGGATCCGGTGGAGATTCGCATGCGCAACATTTTCCATGAAGGCACCATTACTTCTGTTGGGACGCCCATCCCGCCCGGCGTCACTATGGATAAGGTTCTGACGCGCTGCGCCGCTGATAACGGCTGGCAGGCGGGCAAGGCCGGCTGGCAGCGGCCGGCGGGATTCGCGCTGGCATCCACCGGGAAAACGAAACGCGGGCTGGGGCTGGCCATCAGTTATAAAAATATTGGCTTTTCTTTTGGCGCGCCGGAGCAGTGTACCGCCACCATCGAAGTGAAGGGGAAAGGCGAGATCGATGAAGTGATCTTGCACCATGCCGGCGCGGAGGTTGGGCAGGGCTCGCATACCGTTTTCAAGCAAATGACAGCGGATGCCTGCGGCGTGCCGCTTGAGAAAGTCCGCCTGGATATGTCTGATACCGCGACATCTGGTTCTTCGGGCAGCGTTTCGGCCTCCCGCATGACTTTTATGGCCGGGAATGCCATCCGCGGAGCCGCGGAGTTGGCGCTGGAGAAGTGGAAGGGTGAGGAAAGACCGGCCAGCGCGACTTTTGTTTACCGCCCGCCGAAGACCACGCCGTATGACCCGGAAACCGGGAAATGCGAACCGAATTACGCTTACGGCTACACTGCAGAGCTAGTAGAGGCCGCCGTAGATACCGAAACCGGCCTGGTCACCGTGGAAAAGGTGGTCTGCGTGGATGATGTGGGGCATGCCATCAACCCGGCGCTGGTGCAGGGGCAGGTGGAAGGCGCCATTGTGCAGGCCAGCGGTTACGGCGTGATGGAAAACTTCATTCAGAAGGACGGCAAGGTCCTGACGCCAACACTATCCACTTACCTGATCCCGACAGTGCTGGACATCCCGGGTGAAGTTGAATCTGTCATCCTGGAATATCCAGATCCGCGCGGGCCGTGGGGCGCACGGGGAGTAGGCGAGATGCCGTATCTGCCGTTTGTGCCGGCATTAACCGCCGCGCTGCATGCGGCGACCGGCGTGTGGTTTGATGAATTTCCGCTGACCCCGCAGCGGGTGCTGGAAGGGCTGGGCGAGCTATAAGCCGGGCAGATTTCCCCCCTTTTGTGTTGATCCGCGGCGGCGGGGACCTGGCCAGCGGCGCGGTATTCAGATTGACGCGCTGCGGAGTCGCTTGCCTGATCACAGAACTGCCGGAACCATTAAGCGTGCGGAGATTGGTGAGCTTTTCGACCGCCATCCAGACAGGCAGCATTATGGTGGAAGGTCTGACCGGCCGGCGCGTGGAGGATGAAGCGGGGATCCGCGCCTGTTTTGCAAAGGGTGAAATTCCGGTGATCGTAGACCCGGACCTGGCAAAAACCCGGTCTTTGCAACCGGTCGTCATTGTGGATGCCCGATTGAAAAAGCAATTTGAAACTGATTATACCGATCAGGTGGATAAACTGATCGGCCTTGGGCCAGGGTTCAGCGCCGGGGAAAATTGCCTGGCTGTCATTGAGACGAATCGCGGGCCGGACCTGGGGCGGGTGATCTGGCACGGCCGGACTGAGCCTGACACCGGCCGACCGGAACAGGTGCAAGACCATTCTGAGACGCGGGTTCTGCGTGCGCCGGCGGCTGGCCGGTTAGCTACCGGATTTGCCATAAAAGATACGGTCAGGAAAGGCGAGATCATCGCGACCATTGGAGATGCTGAGATCTCAGCAGCCTTCGACGGGGTGGTGCGCGGTTTGCTTGTGGATGGCACACAGGTGAAAGCCGGGATGAAGGTGGGGGACCTGGATCCGCGCGGGGATGCCGAACTGGCGGTTAAAATCTCTGACAAGGCGCTGGCGGTTGGCGGCGGCGTGGTAGAGGCCGTAGTGGGTCAAGCAGAGAGGCGAAAGCTGCTGCTGGGCTGAGAATGAAACTGCACGAGGTCTTCAGGCTGAGCGAGCCGTGCCGGGTGGCAGTGGTTGGGGCGGGCGGAAAGACATCCACCATCTGGCGCCTGGCGGAGAGCTTGACCGGTAAAGTGGTAGTCACGACCACAACGCACCTGGGGGTGGATCAGGTGGCGCGGGCGGATAAGTGCATCTATATTTCCAGTGATGGAGAGCTTTTGGAAATTGATTGGGGAAATCTGCCGCGGGCGACCAGCATCACCGGGCGGGTTGTGGACGGGCAGCGCCTGGCCGGATTAACGCCCGCTCAGATACAAAAGCTGCTGGCCAGGGCGGCGGAACTCGATATTTCGGTGTTGGTGGAGGCAGATGGCGCGCGCGGCTTGCCCTTAAAGGCTCCGGCGGCGCATGAACCGGTCATCCCGGCAGGGATGGACGCAGTCATCGTCGCGGCCGGATTATCTGGTTTGGGACAGCCGCTGGATGAGACCAATGTTTTTCGCGCGGAAAGGTTCGGCGAGCTATCCGGCATTCCGCGGGGAGAAATTGTCACACCGGAAGCCGCGGCTGGCGTACTGATCCACGCGGAGGGTGGTCTGAAAGGTATTCCTGACGGAACCCGCCGCGTACTATTTTTGAATCAGTTGGATATGCTGGCTGACCGCAGCCAGGCAATGCGCATAGCCAATTTATGCAAGAAGACGTACGATACCGTGATTATTGGGAGCGCGGGATACCAGAACAGCGAACCGCACGCGGCCGCCCGGGTCGAAAAGGTAGCCTGTATCATTCTGGCAGCCGGCGGATCATCCCGCTTCCACGGGAAGCCGAAAGCCAGGCTGGTCTTTGACGGCCAGCCGCTGGTTGTGCGCGCTATCCAGACCGGTCGCGCGGCGGATATGGATGAGATCGTGGTCGTCAGCGGGCATGGCGCGGAGGAACTGGCGCAAGTCTTGAAGGGTGACAGCCAGGTCCGCCTGGCGCATAACCCCGATTGGCAGCAGGGTCAGGCGACATCGATTAAAGCAGGTCTGCGGGAATTGGCGGCCAACCCGGCTGGAAGATCCAACGCGGTGATCTTCATGCTGGTGGATCAACCCTTTGTGACACCGGACTTGCTGCGGAAATTGATTGAGACCCATCAAACCGGGCTGGCGCCGATCGCCGCACCGATCGTGGGGGATGCGCGGGCAAACCCGGTGCTGTTTGACCGGGTCACATTTGCTGAGTTAATGGGCTTGCAGGGCGACACCGGCGGCCGCGCCATCATGGGGCACTTCCCGCATACCTGGCTGCCCTGGTTGGATGATAGAATCCTGCTGGATATTGATACTCCAGAAGACTTGGAAAGGTGCCAGCGTGAGCTCAGATAACAAACCAGTCAGTGCCATTGTCCTTGCCGCGGGCCTCTCCAGCCGGATGGGGGTACAGAAATTACTGCTGCCGTGGCAGGGGACCACGGTGATCGGGGCGGTGGTGGATACGCTGAAAAAGGCTGGGATCGACGAGGTGATCGTGGTGACCGGTAGAGACGCGAACCTGGTCGATGCTGAGATGAGCAGGCGGCAGGTCAGCGCAGTATTTAATCCGCTGTTCGCGAACGGCAGCATGTTGGATTCACTGAAGACCGGGATGGCTGCGCTGAGTGAAAGCAGTAAGGCCTTTTTACTGGTACTGGGCGACCAGCCGCAGATGGAAGCAGAGACGGTACTCGCGGTGGTAAAAGTGTGGCAGGATAAGCCGGAGCAGCTGTGCATCCCCAGCTGGCAGATGCGGCGCGGACATCCGTGGATGGTGCCGATGAATTACTGGCAAGAGATTCAGGGTATGCCCGCGGAAAGCACGTTGCGCGAACTTCTGTCTGCGCACACAGCAGACATACAGTATGTGGTGGTGGAATCAGCGACCATTATGGCTGATTTGGATACCCGGGAAGCGTATGACGCCGCCGTAAAGTCGCAACACCCGCGCGCCCGAAAGGAGGAAAAGGATTAAGGTATAATGGAAAGACTGGGCAATGGAACCAGCGCACGGCTCTGTGATACAGAGTGACGAGGATGAAGGTTCTCTACCGCGGGGTAGAGCTAACCGTGAAAACGGGAAAATCGAAAGATCAGCGGAAGCCTTCCAGGTGATGACTCACCTGCCATACCCCCAGAAAATAGATCGCCTGCCCTTGAGCAGGTCGCTTAACCCACCCGGTTTTCGGGAGGGATATGAACGCATGGAGGCAGCATGTGCGGTATTGTCGGTTACATTGGCAGCAAAGATGCCACGAGCATCATCCTGAATGGATTGAAGAAGTTGGAGTACCGCGGATATGATTCAGCGGGTATCGCTGTTTTTAATGAAGGAAAACTAAGTCTTCGGCGCGGAGCGGGCAAGCTGGAGAACCTGATTGAGAAGGTGGCAGCGGACCCGGTGCATGGGCATGTCGGCATTGGCCACACCCGCTGGGCGACGCACGGCGAACCCAACGAACGCAACGCGCATCCGCATGTCAGCAACAGCGGCAGTGTGGTGATCGTGCATAACGGGATAGTTGAGAATTTCCGGTCGCTCAAAGATGAGCTGATCGCGGCTGGTGTGACATTCAAAAGCGAAACCGATTCTGAAGTGATCGTTCAACTAATTGAGAAATATTACCGCGAGACGGAATCGCTGGAAGAGGCGGTGGATAAAACCCTGCTGCGGCTGAAAGGCGCGCACGGGGTGGTGGTGCTCTCAGCCTGGGAACCGGATAAGATCATTGCGGCGCGCATCGGCAACGCGGGCGGGGTGGTGATCGGTCTGGGCGAGGGTGAGAATTTTGTCGCGTCTGACATCCCGGCTATCCTGGAGCATACCCGCCGAATGATCTTTTTGGAGAGCGGCGAGAAGGCCATCGTCACAGCCAAGGATATTCAGGTGATGACACTGGCCGGCGCGGTGGTGTATCCGCAGGTCAGCACCATTGGCTGGGACCCGGTGGCCGCGGAGAAGGGCGAATTCCGCCATTTTATGCAGAAAGAGATGTTCGAGCAGGTGCGGTCGCTGACGGATACACTGGCCGGGCGGGTCGATTTCGAGGAGGGGAGGATCTTCCTTGATGACCTGAACCTGGACGCGGCTCTGGCCCGGCGCATCAAACGGATCTACATCACCGCCTGTGGCACAGCGGCGCATGCCGGGATGATCGGCAAGATCTTGATCGAAAAGATCGCCCGGGTGCCGGTGGAGGTCCGCATCGCGTCCGAGTTCCGATACGAGCAACCCATTCTGGACGCGGATACGGTGGTGCTGGCCATCAGCCAGAGCGGTGAAACCGCGGACACACTGGCAGCGATGGAAGAAGGCCGGGCGGGCGGAGCGATCATCTGGTCGATCGTGAACGCGATCGGCTCACAGGCCATGCGCATAGCCAGCGGGTGCATCTCCATGCAATCCGGGCCGGAAATTGGCGTGGCATCGACCAAGGCCTTCACCGCGCCGCTGGTAGACCTGTATATGCTGGCAGTGCTGCTGGCCGACCTGCGCGGCGAGATCACTGCGGAGGAGCGGAAGCGCCTGGTGGAAGATCTACGGTTGGTACCAGACCTGGTGGGTCAGTGCCTGGACCGGGAGCGCGAGGTTATTGCAGCGGCAGAGGCCATCCGTGAAGCGGAGACGGCTTTTTACCTGGGGCGCGGCATCAATATGCCGATTGCCTACGAGGGTGCGCTGAAACTCAAAGAGATTTCCTATATTCACGCGGAAGGCTACCCGGCGGGGGAGATGAAGCACGGCCCGATCGCTTTGATCGACCATGAAATGCCGGTGATCGTCATCGCGCCAGATGACCCGTGGTATGAAAAAATGGTCAGTCAGATCGAACAGGTGAAAGCGCGGGGTGGGACGGTGTTGGCGGTAGCGACGGATGGAGATACCAAGATCCAGTCGCTGGCAGATATCATCCTGTGGGTACCGCAAGTCCCCTGGATGCTCAGCCCGGTGATCACGGTCATCCCGCTGCAGATGCTGGCGTATCATATTGCCGTGCTGCGCGGTTTGGATGTGGATCAGCCGCGCAACCTGGCGAAATCAGTGACTGTGGAATAGTTCTACGATAGCAGGGCTTTCCTGCCCAGACAAGATTGTCCTGCTGCGCCGCGATAGAAATATTATCCGCCCGGGCGTTTGCGATTGTGTGAACGCCCGGGTTTTTCTCCCGCGCCGTGGTGGGGATGCGGTCGCCGATTCGGGGTAGGTGCAGTCATTTCGGCACTGACCGGGGGATGGAAATTCGCCTGGTAGAAATCATCCAGCAGCATGGCCAGCAGCGGTCTTTCATCTTCGCTCTGCGCCAGTTCACCGGCCAGCCGTAAAAAGCGCTGCATGCGTTCTGTTTGCAGTTTATCCCGGCCGCGCAGCCGGTTTTCCAGCAGGCTGATCACGCGTTCGCCGGTGATCTGCGCGACCTGTTCGTCATCCGGTAATTGCATTTCCTGAAAATCGATCTGGTATGCTTTCGCGATGCGCACGATAGCGGCTTTTTCAAGCGTGTTCACCAGGGTGATGGCGGTTCCGCTGGCGCCGGCGCGGCCGGTGCGGCCAGCGCGGTGGATGTAAGATTCAATGTCCTCGGGTGGTTCGTATTGGATCACATGGGAGAGGTCCGGCAGGTCGATACCCCGCGCGGCGACATCCGTGGCAATCAGAAAACGCAAGGAACCGGCACGGACGCGGGTCATGACATTCTCACGGGAGGATTGAGAGAGATTGCTGGTGATGTCGTCCGCGTCATAGCCGAATCGCTGCAGCACGGTGGTGACATACTCCACGCGCACCTTGGTGTTGCAGAAGATCAGGGCGGAGGATGGGTTTTCCATCTCAATGATGCGGATGAGCGAACGGTCTTTATCCATGCCCGGCACAGAGTAATAAACATGCTGGACCTCAGAGACATGCACATGATCGCTGGAGAGATTGAGGAAACCCGGGGATTGCATGAACTGGTCGGAGAGGCGAATCACTTCCGCCGGGTAGGTGGCGGAAAACATATAGGTACTGACTTTGTGCCCGGGCAGGTAACTTTGCACGCGGCGCATATCGGGGTAGAAGCCCATCGAGAGCATACGGTCGGCTTCATCAAAGATCAGCACCCGCAGGTTATCCAGCTTCAGTGTCTTGCGCATCAGGTGATCCAGAATCCGGCCCGGGGTGCCGACTACCAACTGTGAGCCCTGAGATAACGCGGCGAGCTGGTCGCGATACCCCACGCCGCCGTACAGAACCGCGATGCGCAGAGCAGAACCCGCGAAGATGGTGCGCGCTTCGTGTTCCACCTGCAGGGCCAGCTCACGGGTCGGCACCAGCACCAGGGATTGCGTGTTCACCTCGCGCGGGTTCAGCAGTTCCAGCATCGGCAGCAGGTAAGCGCCGGTCTTGCCGCTGCCAGTGCGGGATTGGATCATGGTATCCTGGCTGGCAAAAATGTAGGGGATGGCGCGCGCCTGCACGGCGGTCAACTCCGTCCAGTTGGCCTGGGCGGCTCCGTCTTTTAATCTTTGCGGCAGGTCAGCCATGCGCGCCTGCGGCAGTTCGATGGTTACTGGTGCATCAGATGGTTCATCTGGCATGTTCGGTCTCCGATAACTCTATATATTAGTAGACTTCATTGTAATACATAAACGCGCTTCACATTTTACGGCTGGTTGAGAGAAAAGATACAAGCCGGGATCTTTTCAAGGTCAGTCCGGATGAGGGTTTTGGGTTCGGCGTGCCACCCGGTCAGTTGGTAGATGAGATGCCGATCCACCTGGCACAGGACCGGATGTTTCTCTGCCAGTTGCTGGTACGGGCAGCAGCGCAGCTTCAGGAGCGGATTTTTCGGACGGGCTTCCCAAACCGCGCTGTATCCCAGGCGGGTCAGGTGATCCACCCCGAGTTGCAAAGAATGACCCGTACATTCTTGCGGAGCTTGTCTATTTGATATATTTTGTGCCAACTGAAGCGCGATCGTTTCTTCGTCCGCGGGAGGGATCAGCTGCAAGAAAGCCTCTGTCAACAAGGACACACCCTGGTTGGAACCGAGCGGGCGGGAGGTGTACGCGCTGCCCGGCCGCCCAGCGCCGCTGCCTTTCCGCTTTGAGACCCGCAGGACGGAACCCGCATCGAGTAAGCGAGCAAGGTGGTAGCGCACATCCGCCGAAGTCAGAGAAAAATGGTGGGCAAGCTCCGCGGCGGTTTGCGGCGGCGCGGAACGCAGGTACTCCAGAATCTTGCGCTGAGTGGATTGGTCCATGACCTGATTATAACGTTAAATACGCTAAAAATAATTAGCGTAATTACCGCTTGACAGGGAACACCCCTCTGATACAATACCAGCAGGTAAGTTACCCTAGCAAGGAAGAGAATCCCATGACAGAGAGCCTCAATTCACCTGGAGTCCAAATACCTGAAGAACTGGCCGGTCAGGTTGCCATTACCACCATCGACCGCATCTATAACTGGGGACGGCGCAACTCCCTGTGGCCGTTGATGTCCGGCTTGGCATGCTGCGCGATCGAGATGATCTGCACCGCGGCCAGCCGCTACGACTTCTCCCGCTTTGGGATGGAAGTCATGCGTCCCAGCCCGCGCCAGGCAGATTTTATGCTGATCTCCGGTACGGTGACGAAGAAAATGGTGCCGCAACTGGTGCGCCTGTACAACCAGATGCCAGAACCGAAATACGTGATCGCCATGGGCGCCTGTGCCTCCGGCGGCGGTCCTTTCAAAGAGGGATATTCTGTAGTGCCCGGCATTGATAAGTTCCTGCCGGTGGATGTGTACATCCCCGGCTGCCCACCCACCCCGCAGGCGCTGTTGAATGGTTTAATGAAACTGCAAGAAAAGATCGACCATCAGGCCTTGAAGACTGACGCACACTGGTATAAAAAGGAAGGTTCTGCGCCGATCCCGGTGCCGGTGTTGGGGCCGGACCTGATCGACCTACGTAAAGCTGAACAGATCCGCCAGTCTTGCCTGATAGCTGAAACGACACCGGATGAAGGTGGAAAAGAGGTGTCTCATGAGTGACCAGCCGACCGCGGCAGTAACTGCCGGCGAGACATTCCTGGAATGGTTCACCGCGGACGAGCGGCCGGGATATGCCGGGTATATCGTCCCAGCGGAACGGATGCATGAGGCAGCGGAATATTTGAAGACCCGCAAGCATTTTGATATGCTGACCTCGGTGACGGCCGCGGATTATTTCCCGGAAGACCGGATTGAAATGATCTACCACTTCAGACGCAGCACCGGGGGAGAACCACTGCGCGTCAAAAGCTTCCTGAGCCGTGAAAACAGCCAGATCGACAGCCTGGTTGATCTTTACCCGGGGGCGGAGTTACAGGAGCGCGAGGTCTGGGACTTGATGGGTGTGCGCTTTACCAACCACCCTGACTTGCGGCGTATTCTGACCTGGGAAGGATTCGCCGGCCATCCGCTGCGGAAGGACTGGAAGGAACCATTTTACGAAGAAGAAGTGAAGCCGTTCAAAAGCCGCTGGCCGGAGGGCAAGTTCGTCCGCGCCGAGGAAAAGAATCCACTGGGGGACAACACGCGCTTCCCCGCGGGTTTTGATCCGGATACCTGGGTGCCGGATAATGACGACATCTTATATAAGAGTATGACGCATGTGGCGAAAGCTGGCGAGGACGGGTTTGATTCGGATACCATCATCGTCAACCTGGGGCCGCAGCACCCATCTACCCACGGCGTATTTCGCATGGTTGCCAGGCTGGATGGCGAAACCGTGGTGGACCTGAAACCGGTGATGGGTTATCTGCACCGCAACCATGAGAAGATCGGCGAACGCAACACCTTCCTGGGGAACATGCCTTTCACCGACCGGCTGGATTATATCTGCGCGATGAGCAACAACTTTGCTTATGCCCTGGCCGTTGAAAAGCTGCTGAATGTTGCCCCGCCGGAACGCGCGGAGTACATCCGCGTGATTATGGCTGAGTTGACGCGCATCGTGAATCACCTGGTGGCCAACGGCTTCCTGTTGAACGACCTCGGCGCGTTCTTTACACCGGTGCTTTATTCGCTGGAGGAACGCGAGTTCATTCTTGACTTCTTTGAAGCGGTTTCCGGCTCCCGCATGATGTGCAACTATTTCCGCTTCGGCGGCGTGGTGCGGGATATCGACGAAAACGCGATGAAGATGTTAAAGGCGATCCTGGAACGGCTGCCCCGCAAGATGGATGAGCTGGAAAAGTACCTGACCGGCAGCGAAATCGTCCGGGTCCGCGCGGAAGGCGTGGGGGTTTTGACGCCGGAAGCCGCCATCGCCAACAGCGCCAGCGGTCCATTGCTGCGGGCCACTGGCGTCCCTTATGACCTGCGGCGGGCGGATCCTTACAGCATATACGACAGGTTCGATTTTGACATTTGCGTCCGTTACCACGGCGATATCTATGACCGCTTCATGCTGCGCCTGGATGAGATCCGCCAGAGCATCCGGATTTTGAAGCAGGCTGTGAAAGATATTCCAGCGGGTCCGGTGATCACCGGAAAGCCGCAGTACCAGGTGCGGGTGCCGGCCGGCGAATCGTACGGACGGGTAGAAGGACCGAAAGGCGAGCTAGGCTTCTATCTGGTCTCGACGGGCAAGACCAACCCGGCCAGGTACCATGTACGCGCACCAACTTTCATCAACCTGACCAGCCTGGCGGGTATGAGCCGCGGGAATAAAGTGGCGGATGTTGTAACGATCCTCGGGTCCATCGATATCGTGCTCGGAGAGGTGGACCGCTAAACGGGTCCGGGAGGAAATTATGTATGGATTAGGAATCCTCAAGGGATTATCCATTACCTTGAAACATTTCATCCAGACGTTCCTGGATGATCTCAAACGCGGCAAAAGCCGCAAGAAAACCCCGCAGGGTATTGCTTATAAGCAAAGCACCGAGCTGACCGGGCTATTCACTGTTGAGTACCCGGAAGAAAAACTGCCGGTGCCGGAGGAATTTCGGTATATTCCCTTCCTGGTTTATGAAGAGGAAGGCGGGGAAAAGAAACTGCGCTGTACTTCTTGCGGTATTTGCTCCAAGGTCTGCCCGCCGCAATGCATTTACATCGTCCGCTCGACCGACCCTGAAACCGGCAAGCCGGTACCGACCCCGGCTGAGTTCTGCATCGATGTGGATATTTGCATGAATTGCGGTCTGTGCGCGGAGTACTGCCCGTTTGACGCCATCAAAATGGACCACGATTACGAGATCGCGTCATTTGATCGGATGAAGCACAACGCGTTTGATATCTCACGCCTGGCCAAGCCGGTCTCTTACTATGCTTCCATCCGGCCGGGCAATTACAAAATCGAAGAAGAGATTCGGGCTGCCAAAGCTGCCGCGAAGCAAGGCGCGGCGTCTACCTAATATGGTAAGCGAAGAGACCGAGATCCTCTTCCCGGGGCGCTTGATCCCTGAACTGCGCGGTTTACGCGGCGGTGAATGGAATCAGCTGGTGGAGCGTGCCGCGCGGGCTGAGGAGACGGGGCAGGAGTCGCTCTCGTTCATACTGATGATGGTGAGAATTTGCGGCTGTACCAACTGCTCGACGGATTCATTTCGCGGCATGCGGGGCTGCAGCCAGTGTGCCAAACAGAGCCTAAAGCGCTTCCGCGGCGACGACGAGGAGCTTATACGCCTTTATCATGAAGCCAGTCAGGAAGTAATACAATTCCTGACGGCAACAAAATCCACAGAATAAGGATGAGACAAGTGAAGAGTCGAATAACCGAGCAGGCTGTTTTGGCTGCTCTTTCAAAAGTGCAAGATCCGGAATTACAGCGAGATTTGGTATCTTTGAACATGGTCAAAGATATAAAAATTGAGAACGATCAGGTTAGCCTGACAATCAACCTGACGACCCCGGCCTGCCCGCTGCGCTCACAGATCGAAAGTGACGCTACCAAGGCAGTGAAGGCAATCCCAGGCGTTGGCAGCGTCAAGATCGATATGGGCGCGAGCGTGCCGAATGACGGCCGCAGCCGGGGGATGATGCAGCTACCCGTTCGCAATGCGATCGCGGTTGGCGCGGGCAAAGGCGGAGTCGGGAAGAGTACCGTAGCGGTAAACCTGGCGGTGTCGCTGGCCAAGTCTGGTGCGCGCGTCGGTTTATTGGACGCAGACATTTACGGCCCCAACATCCCCACCATGATGGGTCTGGATGGATTACCGCCTGGGGGCGGGGAGAAGATTCCACCAGCGGAAGCTTACGGCGTCAAAGTCATCTCGATCGGTTTCATGGTTCAGCCGGGTCAGGCAATGATCTGGCGCGGACCGATGCTGCACTCCGCCATCCGGCAATTTCTGGGGGACGTGGACTGGGGCGAGTTGGATTACCTGATCATTGATCTGCCGCCGGGGACTGGTGACGCGCAATTAAGCCTGGCGCAATCCATTCCGCTCTCCGGCGCGGTCGTTGTCACCTTGCCGCAGGATGTTTCGGTAGAGGATGCCAATCGCGCGGTGGCGATGTTCCGGGCGATGAATGTGCCGGTGCTGGGAGTGGTGGAGAATATGAGCTACCTGACCCTGCCGGACGGCACGCGGATGGAGATCTTCGGCAGCGGCGGCGGAGAGAGATTGGCCAAGGCAGCGGATGTGCCGTTCCTGGGATGCATACCCATGGAAGCCGATGTCCGCCTGGGCGGTGATTCCGGCCAGCCGGTTGTGATCAGCCGGCCTGACAGCCCCTCCGGCGCGGCGCTGCGAGCCGTCAGCCAGGCGATTGCCGCGCGGGTGAGCGTTGCCGCGATCACAAACGTGGAAGCTAACCCGGCCGTTTGAGGGTGATATAATCCTCCTATGGAACAGAAGATCGTTAGTGTCCGTTTTACGGTGATGGGTAAGGCATACCACTTTGATGCTTCCGGCTTAGCCGAAGTTCGCAAAGGTGATTATATTGTTGTGGAAACAACCCGCGGGTGGCAGCTGGGTCAAATCGTCGACTTTCCGCAGAAGGTACGCCCGCCCGCTGACGGCAATTTCAAGCATATCGACCGGATCGCCAGCGCCAGAGATTTGGCCATGCGGCAATCCTGGCAAGCCAAAGAAAGCGAAGTGACCGAACGCGCCAGACAGCGCGCCCGGGAGCTGAAACTGCAAGGCGTTAAGATCATCTCCGCGGAATATAGTTTTGATGGCGTGCGTTTATCCATCACTTTCAGCACTGAAAGCGAAGATAAAGTTGAGTTGAAATCGCTGCGCTCTGACATGCAAAAGGCATTCAGCCCGGCGCAGGTTGAGATCCGGCAGATCGGGCCGCGTGATGTAGCCAGAGTCTACAATGGGATTGGCGCGTGCGGCATGGAACAACGCTGCTGCTCAACCTTCTTAACCGAGTTCTCCTCAATTTCAATCCGCATGGCAAAAGAACAGGGCATATCGCTGACCCCGGGTGAGATTACCGGGATGTGCGGCCGGTTACGCTGCTGCTTGAATTATGAGTATGAACAATATTGCGCCATGCGCCAGGATCTGCCCAAGAAAAACAAACGGGTGATGACACCGGTGGGTGAGGGCAAGGTCATTGATGTTGCCACGCTGCGCCAGCGGGTAATCGTTGAGATCCCCGACTCGGGACGGCGGGAATTTGGTAAGGACGAGATCACGCTGCTGGATGATGATCAACGGGCAGCGCCTGCCAGGGACGCGGCAAGCGAAAATAAACCTGAAGAGCCGAAGGCTCACACCGAGGAAAAGAAGCTGCCGTCTCAACGCGAGGAGTTTGCTCAACCAGCCGGCGGATTCAACCGCCCGCGGCAGGGGAATCAGCACCACAAAGGCGGGCAGCAAGGCAACCGGGATCGAAAACCGCAGCAGGGCGGCAGCCCGACGAGCGGCTCCCCTGATTCTCAACAGCGCGGGAACGGCAACGGCCAGAACCGGAAATTCTTCCGCAGAGATAAGAAAAAACCAAACACACCCAGTTGATGAATACCCTCCAACCCGAAAACTGGCAGAACAAGAAAAAGATCCTGGTCATCCTGGCACATCCGGATGACCCGGAATTTTTCTGCGGAGCAACCCTGGCACGCTGGGCGAAAGCCGGGCATGAGGTATCTTATTTGCTCTTAACCAGAGGCGATAAAGGCTCAGACGATCCAGCAATGGCCGCGGAGCGGTTGATGGCGATCCGCATGGCTGAACAGGCGAACGCTGCCAGAGTTATTGGCGCCAAACAGGTGGACTTCTTTGAGTACCCGGACGGCTACCTGATACCCGACCTTGAGATGCGGAAGAGAATTGTCCGGCATGTTCGGGCGCAGCAGCCGGAGATCATCGTCACCAGCGACCCGCTCAATTACTATATCCGCGGCAAGCACATCAATCACCCGGATCACCGGACGGCCGGCCAGGCCACATTAGATGCTGTGTTCCCGGCGGCGGGCAACCGCTTTTTCTTCCCGGAGCTGATTCAGGAAGGCTTACTGCCTGTTACCCCGGAAGAGGTGTGGATATCTTTGACGCAGGATCCAACGGTCATTGTTGATGTGACTGAAACCTGGCAAACCAAGGTGGACGCGCTGCTGTGTCATGCCAGCCAGATCGGAGATCCGCAGGTTTTCTGTGCCGCGATGCTGGAAAGGCGAACTGCTGACAGCAGCGCTGAGCATCCGCGATACGAGGAAGGCTTCCGCCGGTTACTGAAGAGGTAAGTTGTGATCACAGGCAAAATTCATTCGATATTCGAGGCAATGGTCGAGACCAGGCGGGATCTGCACCAACACCCGGAGCTGGCTTTTCGCGAATTTCGCACCGCGGGGATCATCGCCGCGGAACTGAACCGCCTGGGTTACGCAGTGGAAGAAGGGATCGCGCGTACGGGGGTTGTCGGCGTACTGGATAGCGGCCGGCCCGGTAAGACTTTGCTGATGCGCTTCGATATGGACGCGCTGCCTCTTACTGAAGCCAGCCCGGTGGATTATGTATCGCTTACCCCGGGAGTTATGCACGCCTGCGGCCATGACGGCCACGTGGCAGTGGGTCTGGCGGTCGCCAGCATCCTGGCGGGAGAGAAAGAAAAGCTGCAGGGACGGGTCGTACTGCTGTTTCAGCCGGCTGAGGAAGGTCGCGGGGTAGATTCGGGGTCGATAACAGGCGGCGCCGAGGCAATGATCTTGGCTGGCGTTCTGGATAAATACGCTCCAGATGAAGCGCTGGCGATGCATTTATGGAATGGAATAGCCACCGGAGAAGTGGTGATTCACAGCGGGCCGGTTATGGCTGGCGCGGACCAGATTACCATCAGCATAAAAGGGCGCGGGGGACACGGCGCGCAGCCGCATCTAGCGATTGATCCGGTGATAGCCGGCGCGCAGGTGTTGAGCGCAATGCAGTCCATCGTATCCCGCAATGTGTCACCGCAGGAGACGGTAGTCATCTCGATCACGATGTTCCATGCCGGGGAGGCAGTGAATGTCATCCCGGAGCTGGCGGTTCTGCAGGGAACGATGCGGACATTTGGCCAGGAATCCCGGGAAATGACAGCCCGCCGGATCGAGGAAGTTGCCACCCAGGTTGCCGGCGCGCTGGGCTGCACCGCGGAAGTTATGATCTCTCAGATTGCCCCGGCGGTAGAGAATGATGCCCGGGTTTCGGAGCGGGTGCTGGCCTCAGCCCGCCGGAATGCCCCGCACCTGAAAATTGACACGGAAAAGAAGCTGATGGTGTCAGAGGACATGGCGTTTTTCCTGCAGAAAGTCCCCGGGTGTTACCTGCTGGTCGGGGCGGGCGGTGAGCAGCCAGGACAATTGCCCGGACACCACCACCCGTGCTTCACATTCGATGAAGACGCGATGCGGCACGCGGTACTGGTGTTGGCAGGGTATGCCCTGGATCATTTATCCCATTAAATAGTCAGCTAATTACATTAATCACTTGACCTGTTTCAGGCAATCTTGTATACTTGATTTATCAGAATAATCATATTAATCAGACTGTTGAACAGGCCATGACAAAAAGAGCAAATCACACTCTGGCATTATCGGACTTTCTGCATTATTTGAGCCAACGGACCGGGGCAGAATCAGACCGGATTCCATCGCTGATCGAATTGAGCCAACAATTAGGGCTGAGCGTGGCCACCCTGCGGGAGCAATTAGAAGTTGCCAGAACGCTCGGGCTTTTACAGATCAAACCCCGCACAGGCATTCAGAAAATTCCCTACACCTTTACGCACACGCTAACTACCAGCATTAATTACGCTCTGGCTGAAAACCCGGCGAACTTTGCTCACATCGCGGACCTGCGCCGGCACCTCGAAGCTGCTTACTGGATGGAAGCCGCGGGAAAACTTACCCCGCAAGACATTGAAAACCTGTACACGATCATTGATACCGCCAATCGCAAGCTCAGGTTGAAGCCGCCGCAAATTCCCCACACGGAACATAAGCGGTATCACCTGATGATGTACCAGAAGCTGGCCAATCCCTTTGTGCTGGGCATGCTGGAAGCCTACTGGCAGGCTTATGAAGCGATGGGGTATGATGTTTATGCCGATATGGCATACTTGGAAAAGGTCTGGGCATTTCATCAAAAGACAGTGGATCAGATCGCCCGCGGTGAACTGGAAGCGGGATATCAATCCTTCTTCTCGCATCTGGACATGATCAATACTCGGGTGGCACCATCCCGCGGCAGCAATTTTGAGTAAGTCTGGGAGACCCTCTATGAATCCTCAACAAAAAGACATTGTGAACGATTTTTGCATCACCTTCGCAACTGTCAACGGCAGCGGCAGTCAGACTGCCAATAACACCATCCTGCGGGCGTTGTTCAAAATGGGGATACCGATCTCCGGCAAGAATAAGTTCCCGTCCAATATTCAGGGGCTGCCCACCTGGTATTCCATCCGGGTGAGCAAAGACGGCTATCTGGGCCGGTTGGAACAGGATGATGTTCTAGTCTGCATGAACCCGGCTTCCTTCGAAAATGACCTGGCTTTTGTCAATCCGGGCGGGGTGGTGCTTTACCCGGATGATTTGAAGCAGCCAATCACGCGCACTGATATTACGGCTTATCCTATGCCGGTTAAAGAACTTTCCCGGGCGGCTGACATTTCTCCCGCGCTGCGGGATTACATCGCCAACATGGTCTATGTGGGTGTGCTGGCCTGGCTGTTACACATCGACATGGATGAAATTGCGCATGCCTTGAATCATCATTTCAGAGGGAAGCAGAAAGCGGTTGAATCCAACTTCTCAGTGGCGCAGGCGGCGTATCAATGGGCAGGCGAAAATTTAACCAAAACCGACCCATACCGGGTTGAGCGGATGGCTCCGCTGGATGACTACCTCATGACCGACGGAAACACTGCCGGCGCGCTGGGGTCGATCTTTGGCGGGGTGCAATTCGTGGCCTGGTATCCCATCACCCCCGCGTCCACCTTACCGGAGGCGTTGATCGAGTTTTTGCCGCAATACCGGAAGGATCCGCTGACCGGGAAGAATACGTACGCGGTGGTGCAGGCGGAAGATGAGCTGGCAGCCATCGGGATGATCATTGGCGCCGGGTTTGGCGGGTTGCGGTCATTAACTGCCACTTCCGGGCCGGGACTGAGCCTGATGACTGAATACGCCGGGCTGGCATACTTCGCGGAAGTTCCGACCGTCATCTGGGATGTGCAGCGGGTTGGCCCGAGTACCGGTTTACCCACCCGCACCGCGCAGAGCGATATGACCATGGCGCACAACCTGGGGCACGGCGACACCCGGCATGTGATGCTTATCCCTGGCAGCGTGACGGAGTGTTTTGAGTTTGGCTGGAAAGCCTTTGACATCGCTGAACACCTGCAAGCTCCAGTCTTTGTGATGTCTGACCTGGACCTGGGGATGAACCAGTGGATGACGCTGAAGTTTGAGTATCCGGATACCGCGCTGGACCGCGGCAAAGTGTTGTGGGAAGATGACCTGGAAAAGAGAAATGGAAGTTGGGGACGCTACGCTGATGTGGACGGCGATGACATCCCTTACCGCACCGTGCCGGGCAACCTGCATATCAATGCCGCGTATATGGCCAGAGGAACCGGGCATGACACGCAAGCGCATTACAGTGAAGATCCCCAGGTTTGGGAAACTAACCTGAACCGGCTGGTGAGCAAGTATTACAAGGCGCGCGACCTGGTACCGCAGCCTATTCTTGAGCGGACGTCCGGAGTCAGCCAGGGTGTGATCAGCTATGGATCAAGCGACCCGGCCGTGATCGAAGCGCGCGATCTGCTGCGACAGCGCGGATTCAATCTGGACAAACTGCGCGTGCGGGCGCTGCCATTTACAGCGGAGGTTGAAGACTTCCTCCGCGAGCATGAGGTCATCTATGTGGTTGAAAACAACCAGGACGGCCAAATGGCGCAGCTCTTATCGCAGGAATTTCCTGCTCTGGCGGGCAAGTTGGTAAAGGTCGCGCATAACGACGGGCTACCGCTTTCCGCAACCTGGATCGTGAAGACCATCCTGAAGGAAGGTGAATAATGGACGCGCAGGTAGAAAACAAGTACACCAAGAACGATTATCGCGGGCTGCCTTCCACACTCTGCCAGGGCTGCGGGCATAATTCGATCTCCAGCCAGATCATCAGCGCCTGTTTTGAACTAGGCATTCAACCGGAGAAGGTGGTGAAGTTTAGCGGCATCGGCTGCTCCAGCAAGAGCCCGACCTATTTCCTTAACCGCTCGTTCGGGTTCAACGGCCTGCACGGCCGCATGGCATCGTTGGCGCTGGGGACGCTCTTCGCGGATACCAGCCTGAAAGGCATCGGCGTCAGCGGTGACGGCGATACCGCCAGCATTGGAATGGGCGGCTTCAAACACCTGGTGCGCCGCAACATGCCGATGGTCTATATCGTTGAAAATAACGGCGTTTACGGGCTAACCAAGGGTCAGTTCTCGGCGACAGCTGAAAAAGGGTTGATGCTCAAGAAGCAGGGTACCAATCCATACCTGCCGGTTGATATCGCCATGGAGGCGCTGGTCTCCAATGCCACTTTTGTGGCCAGGTCCTTTGCCGGCGACCCGCGCCAGGTGAAGGAGCTGATCAAAGCCGCGCTCAGTCACAACGGCATCGCGGTGATCGACATCATCAGCCCGTGCGTCACATTCAATAATCAGGAAGGCACGCTGCATTCCTATACCTGGGGCAAAGACCGTGAAGCACCATTGCATGAGATCTCTTTTATCCCGCCGCGAGACGAGATCATGGTTGAGGATTTTGAGGAAGGCTCCGTGCGGGAAGTCATCATGCACGACGGCTCCCTGGTGCTGCTGAAGAAACTGGAAAATGATTATGATCCGACAGACCGCTGGCAGGCATTGCGGATCCTGGAAGACGCCCAGCGCAACAACTGGCTGATCACCGGTTTGTTGTACATCAATCCGGAGATCCCATCACTGATCGACATGTACGATTTGCCTGAACAGCCGCTGAACCGGATGACCCAGGCGCAGCTGCGTCCCCAGAAGAGCGTTCTGGATGAGATAAACGCGCTGATGGAGTGATCTACCGAAGATTACCTGTTACTGTTCCTTGACCCGTGAACCTTTGTCAGTATAATGATTAAAAAGATAGAAAGGCAGAGACTGGCATGGAGATTACTCAAAAACAATTTAAACACTGCGATCTCGTTCAAATCACCGGGCGGGTGGATAGCCAGACAGCACCGCAATTGGCAGATGCATTCAAAGCAGTTGCTGATGCTGGCAGATATAAAGTAGTCCTGGATTGCGCGGGATTGGACTTTATCTCCAGTGCCGGGTTGTGGGTACTTGTAAACGCGCAGAAGCAATGCAAACGGTACAACCGCGGTGAAGTAGTGCTGGCCGCGGTCAACGAGCGCATTCACGACTCGCTCGACCTGGTTGGGTTCCTCCCGTATTTCCGCATCGTGGCTGATCAGACAGAAGCTGTCGGCCTCTTCTAAGTTCAATGGCAACTTATCCGGCTACATTCGCCAGCCTGGCGAGTATCTGCAGCCAGGTTCGTCAGGCTGCGAGTGTGGCAGGTTTTGATGATAAAGCGCTCTATGAGATCGAACTGGCGGTGGACGAGGCCTGTGCGAATATCATAGAGCATTCTTACGGCGCGGAAGGAATGGGGGATATCCGCTGCGAGTGTTCAGAAACAAGAGACAAATTCACGATCGAGTTAACCGACACCGGCTGCTGTTTTGATCCAGCTGATGTACCGGAGCCTGACCTGACCTCTCCAGTTGGGAAACGACACGAGGGTGGTTTGGGGTTATTCTTCATGCGGCAGGGAATGGACGATGTCCATTTTGAGCCGTGTGACGGCAGCGGGACGCGGCTGACGATGACGCGCAACAAACCAAAAAAGTCGTAGTAAACATACTCAACCATCTGGCCATATTGATATGGATGAATTCATTCACTTGTCCCAGTTGATCTTAAACGAAAAAACCATCCTGGGGCAGGCTGAGTTGATCCGTGCGTACTTCTGCCGGGATGGCGTCTACCAGGCAGATGTGTGGTTGGGGGAAGTGATCAGTAAGTTACCCGGGCAGTACAATCTTTCCCCCTTCGCGGATATCCCGCAAAATCCGCTGATGGCGCGGACTGCCGCAACCGCGAAAACCTGGATCATCGGGAAAGGCGGACGGCTGTCCGCCTACCAGCCGGGACGGCAAGTATTTTCTGCTGCCTGCCCGATGGTATTGCAGGGTATTCTGCTGGGAGTGATCCAGGTCATTCGGAATGACGCACAGCCGATCACAGCGGATGAGGTGGATTGGGTCGAACAGGCTGCCAACCATATCGCGCTGCCATTGATGGTAAATCATCACACGGTGATCAAGAACTGGCGGCTGGAGCAGCTGGGTTTGATCCGCCGGGTGAGCGCCCAGATCGCGGCCAGTAAAGACCTGCCCGGTTTGTGCCAGCAGCTGGTTGATATCATCAACGCGGCTTATAAGTACCGGGCAGTCTGCATATTTACGATCACCCCGGAAGGCGCGCTGGATTTTCAGGCATCCAGCAATATATCAGAAGCAGAGAATCCTCGGGACCTATTTGGCAGCCTCTCCGAGCAGCCAAACCCACAGCGGGAAGCGGCGATTACCGGGAAAGAGGTATATATTCCTGACCTGGCGCATGCCCAGAAAGCGAAGAAGGTTTGTGTATACCCCGGGGTTAACTCGCGGGTCTGCATACCGCTCGTTCTGGACGGTGTTGTGCACGGCGTACTGGATATCCAGGCGGAGCAGGCATACGCCTTCCATGAAATGGACCTGCTGGTGCTGCGTTCGCTGGCGGATACGATCGCGCTGGCAGTGCGCGGCAGCCGGCTGAACGAAGACCTGGTGCGGCGGGTGGCGGAGCTTTCGATTGTCGCTGAAGTCACCAGCATTCTTTCATCGATCCTGGACCTGGATATACTGCTCGACCAGGTGGTTCAGATCATTCACGAGAAATTCCATTATCCATTCGTCCACCTGTATATTGTGCAGCCCGATGACGGAAAGATCTCATACAAAGCTGGCGCGGGCAGCCGCAGCGATCACCTGGACCACACCGGGCTGGAATACCATATCACGGATGACCTGGGTATCATCCCCTGGGCTGCCCGGACTGGTGAGACCCGTATTGTGAATGATGTCCAGGCAGATAAGCACTACCGGCCCGCGCCGGTTCAGCCGGAACGAACGGCGGCAGAGATAGCCTTGCCATTGAAATTTGGCAATTCAGTGCTGGGGATACTCGACATCCAATCCGATAAAGTCAATGACTTTACTGCCGCCGATCAGATTCTGTTGGAAACGATGGCTGACGCGATCGCGATCGCCATCCGCAATGCCAAACTTTATTACAGTGAACGCTGGCGGCGGCAGACCGCAGAAAGCCTGCGCGAAGTCGCCGGTTTGCTTTCCGCCAATGCTGAGCTGGAAAAACTGCTGGACGGCGTCTTGCAGTCACTGGAAGGCGTGCTTCCCTGCGACGCGTCCGCGGTCTGGTTGATCGACCCGGCGCAAGGTTCGGAAATGATGTTGGAGCCGGCGGTGGTGCACGGCTTAGCTCCGGGAGAAGTAGAGCAATTTGTAGTAAAGAACCCCGGGCTGATGGATTGGCTGGAGCAATCACTCTATTCGCCACAACCGGTTGTGCGCAATGCTAAAGATCATCCAGACCCACTCGGCTATGGGCTCAACTTCCCGCCGCAATATTCAGCGATCGCTGTGCCGCTGCGTTCCGGCAACCAACCGCTGGGCCTGCTGGTACTGGCGCAGAGGCAAGCCGGGCGTTACGGGCAAGAATCGATCGCATTAACAGCCACCTTTGCTTCTTATGCCGCGGCAGCAATCTACAACAACCGCTTGTATACTTCCGCGCAGGAACAGGCCTGGGTATCTACCGTGCTGCTGCAGGTGGCGGAAGCCATGCAGACGATCACCTCGATCGAAGAGCTGATGGAGACAGTGGTACGCTTTACACCGATGCTGGTTGGGATCAAGAGCTGCGCGGCGCTGCTGTGGGAAGAGGATCTGGAGGAGTTCCAGCTGTACGCGATGTCCGGTTTTAAAAACTCTGAACCAGAAGTACCGCTGACGTTCTCACCAGCCGATTCAGCACCGTTGGCCAGGTTGCTGGCAGAAGGACAGCCGGTGTTCATTGACAATCTGCCGCAGGCGCTGCCGCGGCTGGAGATCAGCGCCAGCGGAGAGGATCTGCTGCAGGTGGTTGCCATCCCCCTGGCAACGCGGAAACAGGTCCAGGGCGCGATGCTAGTCGCTTACGCATCTCAGGGTGTCGATCCGATGACTGACCCGATCACCAGTGAAAGGCTGGCGATCATCCAGGGAATCGCGCATCAAGCCGGGGTCGCGATAGAGAATATGCGGTTATTGGAAAGCCAGCAGCAGGAAACCTATATCTCAGCCGCCCTGCTGCAGGTGGCACAAACCCTGGCAGGCGCCAATCACCTAGAGGACCTGTATGCTTCCATCGCGCAGATCACGCCAATCCTGAGCGGCTCCGAGATCTGCCTGATCTACGAGTTGGACGCTGAGCTGCAGAGCTTTCACCTGGTAGAGCAAGTCGGGCTAAAACAATCCGAAGTGGAACAGGGAGCGCTAGACCAGCCTGACCTGAGTGAATTCAAATTACTGAATCTGGTCGCTTCTTCCCGGCGGCCAGCGTATATTGACCAAGCCGATCTGCCAGATTGGCCGACGCAGGAACCTCAGCCGCTGCAAGTGGAGGAATCCCGCGGTTTGGTTGGATCGATCCTGCTGGGCTTCCCACTGGCGGTGAAGAATGAGGTATTTGGTGTACTGGTAGTGCGCGAGGCGGCGGAAAACCGCAAGTATCTACAGAAGAGGTTGGAATTACTGCAAGGGATCTCGCATCAGACAGCGCTGGCCATTCAGAATGACCGGCTGCAGGGTATGGAGGTATCCCGCGAGAGGATGGAGAGGGAATTCCAGATCGCGCGGGATATTCAGCGCACCTTCCTGCCGTCTGAACTGCCGACTCACCCGGGCTGGGAACTGGATGTTCGCTGGCGGACGGCGCGTGAAGTCGGCGGTGATTTCTATGATGTTTTCCCGATCCCGGACGGAAGGTTGGCGATCCTGGTAGCAGATGTCACCGACAAGGGGATGAGCGCCGCGCTGTATATGACGGTGACGCGGACGCTGCTGCGAACGGTCTGCCAGCAGGTCACCAGCCCGGCGGAGATCCTGTGCCGGGTGAACGAATTGCTTTTACGGGATACGCCGCACGGTATGTTCATTACCGCTTTTCTGGGCATTCTGGACCGGCAGAGCGGCGTGCTGGATTACTCGAATGCCGGGCATAATCTGCCCATCTGCCGGCGGGCGGATGGAACCATGGAGAAATTACTGAAAAGCGGTATGCCGCTGGGTATTCTGGAAGAGCTGGTGCTGCTCGGTCATCAGATCCACCTGGAACACGGCGACAGCCTGATCATGTTCACGGACGGTGTGACGGAATCCAGCACATCGACAGATTTCTTTGGAGATAACCGGTTGGAAGAGGCCATCCGCGGTAGCGCCCAGAACTCGGCTCTGCACCTGCTGCAGTCCGTGGAAGATGCCATGTCAGATTTCCTCGGGTCAGAGGATCCGGCGGATGATATGACGATCCTGGCGCTGCACCGCAAGGATATGAAACTGCGGGACTAACTTTCCCCGACGGTATGCAACAAAGCGAAATTGGGGGCACGCATGCGGGAGACGGGGAAGCCCGCGATTAGGACTACCTGGTGGTGGAGCATATCCGGGTACATGCCAGTGAGGGCCGAGTCAACAGTCTGGATCATGGCATCGGTTGTGCCGACGAAGGGGATCAGCACCGGTGTGACGCCGCGGTAGAGAGCCATGCGCCGGCAGGTCTCCGAGACGGGAGAGAACCCCAGAATGGGATCGACTGGCTGGGTCTTGGACATCAGGAGGGCGGTGCGGCCGGTTTGGGTAAAGACCGCGATGGCGCACACTTCACGATCGCGCGCCAGTTCTTTAGCCGCCTGGGTCATGGCAACCGCGTCATCGGAGGTGTCATGCGGGGTGGTGCCCAGGCAGCCGCTCCACTCAGAGAAATGGGCTTCAGCATCGCGGACGATCATATCCATCATATGGATACTCTCGACCGGGAACATCCCGCTGGCTGTCTCCGCGGAGAGCATGACGGCGTCGGTGCCGTCAAAAACCGCGTTGGCGACATCCGCCGCTTCCGCCCGGGTAGGGGATGGGTTGTTGACCATGGATTCAAGCATCTGGGTAGCGGTGATGACCGGCCGGGCGTGCTGATTGGCCGCCTGGATGATGCGTTTTTGCGCGACCGGCACCAATGCCGGCGAAAGTTCAACACCGAGGTCACCGCGGGCTACCATCACCGCGTCCGCACTTTCAATGATGGCTTCCAGGTTGTCCAGGGCTTCCGGCCGTTCCAGCTTGGCGATCAGGGGGAGCTGCTGGCTGTTCCTGGAGTAAGCGGCCATTTCCTGCCGGACGGATGCCAGGTCCGCGGGGGTGCGGACGAATGAGACAGCGATAAAATCCACCCCGGCATCCAGCGCGAAGTGCAGGTCCTGGCAGTCTTTTTCAGTGAATGCCGGCAAGTCCAAATCCACGCCGGGCAGGTTGAAGCCTTTCCGCGAGGTGATCGTCCCGCCGTAGACAGCCTGTACCAGAACCTTGTCTGGCAGGACCTGGGTCAGGGTGAACTCCAGCCGGCCGTCATCCATCAGGATCTTCATACCGGGTTTCAATTGCGGCAGCAGACCGGGGATGGGTATGTGGAGAACTGGCATTCCGGCATTTTGTGATGCTATTTCCGGTGATGGCGGGAAAGTGACTGTGAGCACGTCCCCCGGCTTAACCACAATCGGTCCGGCGGGAACTTCACCGATGCGAACTTTAGGCCCCTGCAAGTCCGCCAGGATACCTAATTGGATGTTCTTTTTTTGTGCCAGGCCGCGCAACAATGCCACGACGGCCTGGTGTTCAGCATGTGTGCCGTGAGAAAAGTTCAGGCGGGCTACATTCATCCCCGCGTCCAGCATGGCAGACAGGGTCCGCTCATCACTACTGGCCGGGCCAATCGTGGCGACGATCTTTACTTTTCTGGTTGGCAATTGGTCCATTCTTACTTCATTGTCAGCACATCGCGGATGATAGGCATAGCCCAGTCGATGGTTTCTTTGTCGATGACCAGCGGCGGCGCGAAGCGGATAACGTGTTGGTGGGTCTCTTTGGCCAGGATGCCCTTCTTTTCCAGCGCTTCACAGAAGCGGCGGGCACCACCGGCAACCGGCTGTAACTCTACGCCAATCAGCAGGCCTTTGCCGCGAATCTGCTTGATGTGCGGGCTGTTGATCTCACTGAGCTGATCCATAAAATAGGAGCCCATCTCATCAGCACGCTGGGCGAGATTTTCTTCTTTGAGAACTTTGATGGATTCACGCGCGACCGCGGCCGCCAACGGGTTACCGCCAAAGGTGGAGCCGTGCTCACCGGGGACGAACAGTGACAGGATGGGGGTATCCGCTAAAACAGCAGAGACCGGGTAGAAGCCGCCGGCAAGGGCTTTGCCGATGGTGACGATATCCGCGCGCACGCCTTCATGCTGGCAGGCAAAAACTTTGCCGGTGCGGCACAGGCCGGTCTGGATCTCATCCGCGATGAAGAGGACATTGTTCTTGGTGCACAGCTCGCGGACTTTTTTCAGGTAACCGGCGGGCGGGATGATGACGCCTGCTTCACCCTGGATCGGCTCAATGAAGACCGCCGCGGTGTTGGGATTGATGGCTTTTTCGATGGCGGCCGCGTCACCGTAGGGGACGGTCACGAAACCTGGTGTAAAGGGACCGAAATCATCTTTGTAGAGCGGTTCAGTGGAGAAGGAGATGGTAGAGATGGTGCGGCCGTGGAAGTTGCCTTCGGCGGTGATGATCTCGGCCTTGTATTTGGGGACTTTCTTGACCTGGTAAGCCCATTTACGGGCGAGCTTGAGCGCGGTTTCCACGGCTTCCGCGCCGGAGTTCATTGGCAGGGACATTTCGTAACCGGTAAATTCGCTCAGTTCTTTGTAGAAGAAGGGCAGCTGATCATTGCGAAAAGCGCGGGAGGTGAGAGTCACTTTACCGGCTTGCTGAATGAGGGCATTCAGAACGCGCGGGTGAACATGGCCCTGATTGACGGCGGAATAGGCGCTCAGGCAGTCCAGATATTTCTTGCCTTCCACATCATAGACCCAGACGCCTTCACCGCGTTGGATCACCACATCCAATGGATGGTAGTTATGCGCGCCGTACTGTTCTTCTAATTTGATGTAATCAGCAGTATTCATTTATGCAGCTCCGAGAATGGCGGCCACGACGGCCTTTTGGGCATGCAGGCGGTTGTGGGCCTGCGGGAAAAGGCGGCTGTGAGGTCCATCCGCCACGGCATCTGTGATCTCCTGCCCGCGGTGAGCGGGTAAGCAATGCAGAACGATCGCTTTCTTGTCGGCTTCGGCCACCAGGGCTTCGTTCACCTGGTAGGGTGGGAAGACCAGTTCGCGTTTCTTGCTCTCGGCCTCCTGGCCCATGCTGGTCCAGGTATCGGTGTAGATGACCTGCGCGTTCTTCACCGCGGTGTGCGGGTCTCGCAGAGCGGTAATGGTTGAGCCGGTGGCTTTGGCCAGGTCCTGGCCGATCTTCAGGGCGGCCGGGAGGACATCATAACCTTCCGGGGTGGCCAGGGTGTAATGTGCGCCGAGCAGGGCGCAGACGTGCATCAGGGAGACGGCCACGTTATTACCGTCACCCACATAGGTGACATGCAAGCCCTTCAAGGTGCCGAACTCTTCGTAGATGGTGAGAGCATCCGCCATGGCCTGGCAGGGATGGTTATAGTCACTGAGGCCGTTGATGACCGGGATGGAGCACCATTTTGCCAGCTCCAGGATGTGGGCATGGTCAAAAACGCGCGCCATGATCACGTCCACATAGCCGCTCAGGACGCGGGAGACATCCGCGATGGATTCGCGCTGGCCGAGTCCGATCTCTGCCGGTGAGAGGTAGAGCGCGTCACCACCCAGGTGGCGCATCGCCATGTCGAAGGAAACCCGGGTGCGCAAGGAAGGTTTCTGGAAGATCATAGCCATGGTTTTCCCCTGTAAAATCGGCCGGTTTTTTCCTTGTTTGAATTCTTTCTTCAACTGAACGGCTAAATCCAGCATGTTTTGGATGTCTGCAGATGGGTAATCTGAGACCGCAAGGAAATCTTTTTTCATGGACGCTCCTGTTTGGAATGAAATAGGCAGTGAATGAAGTATATCACAGGGAGTTCTGACATCCCGTGGAGGTTGGTGATGGCTGGAGAGGATAGGGCGTTTGAATGGGAAAGGAAGAGAGCGGGTGATGAGACAAGCCCCCTTTCGGGGGTTCGAATGGCAGAGGTTTGTTGAGCGGGTGATGGGGTTCGAATAACACCCTTTGCGCAGCACCCCTTGCGGGCTATGGGGCTCACGAATGGCAGAATTTTGTTGAGCGGGTGATGAGATTCGAATAACACCCCTCGACGGGGCTCACGAGTGGCAGAGTTTTGTAGAGCGGGTGATGAGACAAGCCCCCTTGTGGGGTTCGAATAACACCCCTTGCGCAGCACCCCTTGCGGGCTACGGGGCTCACGAATGGGAAAGGTAGAGAGCGGGTGATGAGATTCGAATACAACCCCTCGACGGGGCTCACGAATGGCAGAGGTTTGTTGAGCGGGTGATGAGATTCGAACTCACGAATGGTACCTTGGGAAGGTACTGCCTTACCACTTGGCGACACCCGCATTTGATATCGCGCTGATTGACTGAACGCCGTAATTATAGCGGATTTTTCCCTGCTGTCAAAAGTCTCTTGCTTGGTTCAGCCGCCGGCAACCGGGGGGATGAAATCCAGGATGTCGCCATCCCGCACAATGGTGCGCAGGCCGTCGGGCAGGGTGGCGCTGTCTGCCTGGTTCAGGTAGATATGCACATACGGCCGCGGGTGACCGTCAGTGTCCAGCCAGTGCGGACGAAGAGTTGGCAGCTCTTCTAACACAGCAAACAAGGTATCTTGAATGGTCTGGCCAGGTAGCACCGGGAAGAATAACTGCTTCTTCCCGGCGATGGCTTTGAAGGTCGCGAAGAGATTCACCTCTACTGGCGCCAAAATGCAGCTCCGATGATCGATGGGGTGATGCTATTCCATCAGCCGCCGTGCGCGGCGGATACCGCCAGTACATCCGGCAGATCGAAGCCGAGGCGTTTCAGGGTCGCCTGGGTGGGGATGCCGTCGACGCTCCAACCTCTGCGCTGGTACACCGCGTCCATCAATTTTTCATACTGGGCTTCCCGGTACTGGCGGGTCAGCGCGATCTTCTCGGCAGTGGTTTTTCCGGCCGGATCAATACCAATGACCTCGCGCAGCTGCGTATCGTAACGTTCCGCCAGGTTCTCATATTCCTCCACCGTCGCGGGGCCGATCAGGCGGTAGGGCGGATAATCATGCACGCGGGTGCCGAAACCCATCTTGGCATTGAAGAGGCGCTGGAAGTTGTAAACTTTTTCGGATTGCAGCATCAGGTCCGCGGGGGATGTTTTCTTGCCGGTGATGCCTTCATACAGCCAGCAGTAGTTTTCGACATGCTCCGGGACTTTGGCCGGCTCCAACGCGGTTTTATTCGAGACGGGGATGATGTCGTTCCAGATCAATTTACACAGGCCGTGCAGACTGAACCAGGTGCGCCAGATGGGGAAGTAATGCAGCGCTTCCGCTTTGGCCTCGAAGGTGGGCAGCTGTTTGTGTACCATATCCATGAAGATCAACCAGGCTTCATCATGCTGCGGGCCTTTAGAGGCCATGGAGTAACCGCCCTGTTGAGCGAGCGATTCGCGTGAGATATATTCAGAGATCTCCAGGCCCTTGATCTCCATGCCCATATCCTGAAGCATGCGCGGGTCGGCCCCGAATTTCTCGGCGAAGAATGACTTCATATATCGGACGCCTTGCCCAACGGTGACGCCGAAGCCCTCCCCGCGCGCCATCTGGTGCAGCAGCTCGAAAGCGACCGGCGCGTTGCCCCAGGTAAGTTCCAGGCCGCCGGTCTTTTGCGGGTCGAGGATGCCTTTCTCATAACATTCAAAGGCGAAGGCGATCGAGTTGCCGACCGAGATGGTATCGATTCCGTAGGTATCGCAGTAGAAGCAGAGCTCCAGCATGGCAGGCGGGTCAAAAATGCCCAAATTGGAACCGAGCGCGCCCAGCGATTCATATTCCGGGCCGTCCACAAAGACGACATCACCCTGGTATGGGCCAGATTGAAGATGGTAGTGCGGCACGCCGTGCGCGCACTGCATCGAACAGCCGTACCAGCAGCCATCCGGACCGGAAAAATCGAAGAGGGATTTCCAGACTTCGCCGTTGATCTTGAAGGCTTCCGGATCCGAGCCGAAGCGGAAGTTCTGCACCGGCAGGATATTGAAGCGATTCATGATCTCTACCAGGTAGGGCGTGCCGAAGTGCCGCATATCATTTTGAGAGGCATCAAAATCCGCGATCTCCTGATTGATGCGCTTACCGGCCGCGCGGATGAGCTGCATGTTGGCCGCGCCGTTGCTGTCGCCGCCGGTCTCGGAGTACTTGACCACGACGGCCTTGATGTGCTTATCACGGAGGATGGTGCCAGATCCGCCGCGGGCGGCCTGTTTGATGCGGATCTCCTGGCGGCGGGGATCCCAGTAGCTGATGTTCAGACCGCACATCGGGATGTGCTCGGCGGCCCGCCCGGCTGAGATTACAGAGACTGCCCGCCGGCCTTTGTCGGTTTCACCACCGTACAGATCCGTCAATTGTTTGCTGAGGACATGCGTGTTGACCTCATCCAGCGGCGCGGCTTCGATGCGGACGACGCCTGAGTCACCGTCGATAAAGATGACCACATCCTGCGCGGCCTTCCCCTGGATCTCCAGCGCGTCAAAGCCGCTGAATTTGAGCAGCGGGCCGAAATACGCGCCGCCGTTGCTATCCATGATGGATTTGGTCAGGGGGGAGAGGGTGACGACCGTGCACTTTCCGCTGCCGGGGTAGGCCGTGATGCCGCCGATGGGCCCGCCGGCGATGACCAGCTCGTTCTCCGGGTCATCCCACCGCGTGCTGCTTGAGATGGCGTTCCACAACAGCCAGAGCGCGAAGCCTTTGCCGCCGGTGAAGGTATCTTTCATTTTCTGGTCGACCGGCTTGATGGTCATCTGGCAAGGATCCAGGTTGATGTGCAGCGTGCGGTTGGCATAGCCGTGCACAACCGGCTGAAGGTCGTACGCAAATTCTTTGAGGACGATGTGAGTTTGCTGAAGTTCTTTGACAGTCGCCAGGTTCATACATCTCCAATTATCTTGAATATTCAATTAGTTTTGTGACCAGTTGTGTGCCGTACCTTACCGGCCGTTTGAAAAACAGATAAACCAGTGGCAGTCAGGTAGAAGGATGAATGATCACCCTTACCTTTCAATATATTTACCTGTAAAGTTTGCGTTATCAGGCAGCCAGTAAATTAGATTTCAAATCTGACCCAAGTATAGCATTTATCTTGATCATCGCCCGTAGGACCTCATTGCGACGCGAGTGTCAAAGAGCTCTGCCCAGCAACCAATGGGTGAGGTCGACCAGGTCGGTCGTGTCAGCCCCACGGGCAGCGATTTTCTGAAGATTTTCAAAGGCGTGTTGGGTATGGTCATTGGCCAACTGGAGCACATCCCCGGCTACGCCAGCCGCGTCCAACATCTCTGTCAGTTGACTGGTGTCAGAGGGTTCGATAGGTCCCGCCTCCCAGCGCTGACGGAAGGCGGGGCTGCGTTCCAAACCCCAGATGACCGGGATACTGCGTTTGCGGCTGACAAGGTCGCTGGCAGTGGATTTTCCGGTTAGCACGGAATTTCCCCAGATGCCCAGATAATCATCGATCACCTGAAATGCCATACCCAGATGATAACCGTAGGCACTCACGGCGGTCCTTGTTGAAGGCTTAGCACCGGCGAGGATCGCGCCGATCGCACAGCAGGATTGTAATAGAGCGGTGGTCTTGCCCTCCACCATACTCACATAATCCGCGGCAGTTACCGGTTGCCTGGCAGACCCGGGATTAGAATTGTCGCTTGTCGGCGTCACCGGACGGGTTTCAAAATCCATGTCCCGATACTGACCGATGGTCAGTTTCAGGCAGGTGCGGGTGAGTTCTGAAGAGCAGGCGGCGATGACCGCGGCCGGGTAGGCTGGCGATAACTGCCAGAGATGGTCCAATGCCAGGCTGAACAGAGTATCACCGGCATTGATGGCCTGCGGCACGCCGTGGATCTTCCATAAGGTTGGCCGGCCGTGTCGTTCGGCGCTTTGATCCTGGATATCATCGTGGATCAGGGTGAAGTTGTGGAGTAATTCCACGCTGACCGCTGCCGCCATTCCCCGCTGCCAATCTCCCCCGCAGGCATGGAGAACCAGGCAGAGCAGCAAGGGGCGGACGCGCTTGCCTTTTTTGCCCGGACAGGATGGATCCCAGCCCATGTGGTAGTCGAGCATCTGCTGGATAGCTGGCTCGGAGCGCAGAATTTCGTGGTTGAGCGATTCCTGGCAGGCGACTTCAATCTCAGCCAGCATGGTGCTAATTCGGGGTGAAGGAACCGGTGGGGTGCCCAAGCTTATTCGACCGGATCTGTGAAATCAGCGTGAGAGAGCTGCTCAATGTTGGCCGATTGCGTGACGAACATGGTGGTTACCAGCTCGATCCGCAAGGTCTGCAGGTGATCTTCCAGCTGCTGCTCTGAAGCCGCGGCGGAGCGCAGTAGAGGGCCGGCCATGCCAGCCAGAGAAGCACCGAGTGCGACCGCCTTCGCGATATCTATGCCTGTGCGCAGACCGCCTGAGGCGATGAATGGCAAACCTGGCGCGCAAAGGCGAACCTGGAGAATTGATTCAAGGGTGGTCAGCCCCCATCCGCGGAAGGCGGCCGCGGCCTGCCGCGCGGGTTGCGCGCTGGAGCGGTGCATTTCAACCTGCGACCAGGAAGTACCGCCCGCGCCGGCGGTGTCCACAGCGTAGACGCCGGCACTCTGGAGCGAACTGGCAAGCCGGCCGCTGATTCCCCAGCCGACCTCTTTGACAATGACCGGGACAGTCAACCGGCGGCAAACGATCTCTATCGCGGCCAGCAGATTGCGAAAATTGGAGTTACCCTCTGGCTGCAAGGCTTCTTGCAGCGGGTTGAGGTGCAAGATCATGGCGTCCGCCTCGATCGCGTCCACCAGGTGCTGACAGTCTTCCGGACCGCAGCCGTAATTCAGCTGGACCGCGCCAAGGTTGGCCAGCAATAGGATATTCGGGGCATGTTTACGCAGGCCGAAACCGGGCAGTTTACGCGGATCTTCCAGTGCCCCGCGCATAGATCCGACCCCCAGCGCGATGCCGTGCCGCTCAGCAGCCTCAGCCAGGATCTGGTTCAGGCGATCCCCGGCGGGTGTGCCTCCGGTCATGGAGGAAATCAGGAGCGGCATGCGCATTTGTCGACCCAAGAACGCGCAAGCGGGATCGATCTCCCGCAAGTCCAGGTCCGGGAGGGCGCAGTGGACGAACCGCAGATTTTCCAACCCGCTGGTCTGGCTGGAGGCTACGTCCTGTTCCAGATTGATGCGCAGGTGGTCATCCTTACGGTTTTGGGTGGATGTATCTTTCCCGGTTTTCTGGTGTTCCATAATAAAGATATCTTATCCTTTCAGGAAGTAAGTGTCAAATAGCTTGCTTAGTTCTCTTGACAGAAACTTCAGGCTAGATAAAATTCATACAATGTGATATATGTAAAACAGGAGGCCGCGTATGGCAAGTTCTATTGATGGTGTTAAGGAAGTAATCGCTGAAGTCATGAAAAAAGATGTGAAGACCATCTCCATGGATACCCGCTTCATTGAAGATCTCGGCGCGGATTCGATGGACCAGTTTTTCCTGATCGATGGTTTTTGTGAGAAATTCGCGTTGAATATCGGGGATGAAGACGCCCGCAATATCAAAACTGTGGGTGACGCCGTCCGCTACATCGACAGCCACAAAGCTTAGTTAACCAGCAGGCCTTTTAGAGCGCACGAAGTTGTGCGCTCTTTTTACTTTAACCAACCAGCAATTTCTTCCAGATTGTGGCCAACTTTTACCCCGGCATTTTCCAGGGTGGTGATCTTAGAAAGGGCGTTGCCGCGTCCGGCTTCGATGATGGCGCCGGCATGCCCCATGCGTTTTCCAGGCGGGGCGGAAACTCCCGCGATGAAGGCGAATACCGGTTTCGTCATGGACCGTGAGATGAAGTCAGCGGCGGCTTCTTCATCCTGTCCGCCGATCTCGCCGATCAGGATCACTTTCTCCGTATCCGCGTCATCCTCAAAGAGGCCGAGGATGTGAGTGAAATCGGTGCCAATGATCGGATCTCCGCCGATGCCCACACAGGTAGATGTGCCCAGCCCGAGTTGTTTGAGCGCGTAAACCATTTCGTAGGTCAGCGTGCCGGAGCGGGAAACCACACCGATATTTCCGGGCATAGTGATATGCCCCGGTATGATACCGGCCTTGCTTTGCCCGGCAGAGAGGATGCCCGGACAATTCGGCCCAATGATGCGGGTGCCGCGGTTATTGGCATGATGTTTCACTTTGATCATATCCTGGACAGGCACGCCTTCGGTGATGCAGATCACCAGCGGGATACCGCCGTCGATCGCCTCCAGCATCGCGTCCGCAGCGTTACGGGCCGGCACGAAGATCACCGATGTATTGGCGCCGGTGGCTTCAACTGCCTGTTTCAGGCTGTCAAATACCGGATATTTCCCATCCAGCACCCATTCTCCACCTTTGCCCGGGGATGTACCACCAACGACATTTGACCCGTAGGCAATCATGCTGCGGGTGTGGAAGAGACCTTCCTCCCCGGTAATACCCTGAATGAGGATGCGCGATTTTTTATTCAGCAGGATGCTCATGCCGTCCTCCCGGTTGACAGTTCAACTGCCTTGCGGGCAGCCTCACTGAGCGAGTCCAGTGTGTGCATGGATGCGTCCGCGAGTATTTTTTGTCCTTCGGCGGCATTGGTTCCGATCAGGCGGGCTACAACCGGGACCTGGCGGGGAGCTTCTGCCAGTGCCAGCGTGACCCCGCGGGCAACTTCATCACAGCGGGTGATGCCCCCAAAAATATTGATCAGGACACAATTAACATTGGGATCTTCCAGAATGATGCGCATAGCTGAGGCAACTTTATCGGCTGAAGCGCCCCCGCCGATATCCAGAAAGTTGGCAGGTTTGCCGCCGTAATATTGGATCATATCCATCACCGCCATCGCCAAACCGGCGCCGTTTACTAAACAGCCAATCGCGCCTTCCAGTTTAATGTAGGAGAGACCGTACTTATGGGCTTCGGTCTCCGCCGGGTTGTCAATATCGGTATCCGCAATCTCGTTGATATCCGGGTGGCGAAAGAGGGCGTTATCATCGATGGTCATTTTCGCGTCAACTGCCAGCAACTCGTTGTGGGCGGTGACTACCAGGGGATTGATCTCGGCGAGGGTGGCATCCATTTCGCGGAAGAGCTGCCAGAGCGCTTTGCTGATCTGCATGAATTGCTTCCAGCAGGCACGGGGCAGATTCATGGCAGAGGCCAGGTCCCGCACCTGGTAATCACGCAAGCCGAGCAAAGGGTGAATATTTTCCGAAATGATCTTTTCAGGAGTTTTCAGCGCCACTTCTTCGATTTCCATACCCCCAGCCGCCGAGACAATGATGGTTGGCGTACCGGTGAGACGGTTATTGACGATGGAGAGGTAGAGCTCCTGGTTGAACTGGATGGCTTCCTCAACCAGAACTTTCCGGACGGGCAGGCCTTTGATATCCATACTGAGGATGGCGGTGGCCGCTTCCTCAGCTTCCCGCGGGTTGCGCGCCAGGCGAATACCGCCGGCCTTGCCGCGCCCCCCGGTTAGTACCTGTGATTTGATGATGACTGTGGAACCCAGCTCTTCCGCGATCTGCTTTGCTTCTGAAGCTGTGAGTGCTACCCTCCCCCTGGGAATTTGAATACCAAAACGAGATAGAAACTGTTTAGACTGGTACTCGTGCAGTTTCATCCTCACTCCTGAACGCTGGGATACAAGCCAGAACTTTGGTATTGTATCACGGCACCTGATACGCGGGCAACAAAAAAGGGCAGGGAAGCCCTGCCCTTTCTGGATCCGGTAAGAATTATCCCTTCAAGAAGCTTTCGACAGCTTCCTTGCTGATGCGGTATGCACTGCCGATCTTGCGGGCCTTCAGGTCACCAGCCGTGATGGCGGCGAGCACATCTTCTTCAGAGACTTTCAAGATCGCGGCAGCTTCAGCCGGGGTCATGACATCCGGCATCACAGCGGCTTTTCCAGCAGCAGCAGCGGACGCGCCGCCGGTCTGCCCGACACCTTGCAGCGACTGGGAGAGGACGTTGCCGATGCCCATGCCGGCGCCAATACCAGCCGTCAGGCCGGCACCCCCGGAAGGATTCTTGGCGGCATCGCGCATGGCGTCCGCAGCTTGCAGCTGGGTGTAGGTAGCCATATCCAGCATACCCATGGCGCGTAATTCCTCAGCGCTCTTCTCAGACGGCTTGAGATTGCCGATATAGAACGATTTCAGGGTTAAGCCAATGGCTTTAAAATCATCCTGGGCTTTGGCGCGGATGCCGGCACCAAGTTCTTCAGTGAGTGCCAGCAGCTGGGGAACAGAGTTCTTGGCGGCAGTTTCTGAGAGCAGGTCTTGCAGCTTGCTGAGCAGCATGGTGCGCAGACGATTCTCAATATCCGCCATGCGGTAAATGCCCTGGGCGCCGCAGATCTGAACCACGAACTGCTGCGGATCACTGACCTGGACGCTGTAAGAACCAAAGCCCTGCAGCAGGGCTACTCCCAGACCCATGCCGGGGTTGGTAACGATGATCGGCTGCGGAGTTCCCCACTTGCGGTCGGCAAATTCACGCATCGAAATGTAATAGACTTCGGCCGTGAAGGGGGTGCGGTCGTTGAAGGCTTTCCCCACCAGGTCGATCACTTTTGGAATATTGGCGGTGATGATGGTATGGCGGCCGGGTCCGAAAGAATCCAGCGCCTTACCGTCCCGGAAGAAAACCACTTTCTGTGATTCTCTGACGATCACCTGGCTGCCAATGCGCAGATCAGCGACGCCCTGTTCGGGGAAGCGATGGACGATCTCGTCGGCCATCTCGTTCGGGTATTCAACTACATCAAAGATTCTAGCCATTTTTAGCTCTCCGTATTAGTTAGTTACTGGGCAGTGGAGTTGGTGATCACATCACCGCGCTTATTGAAGACGCTTACGCAAGTCTCAGCTGCCGCGGTCAGGTTGCGAATGGCGGCCGGTAATCCATCGGTTCCGATGGATGTTTCGACATTGTCAATCGCGTGGGTCACCGCATCCACCTGGTCCATCATCGCGAGGTCATAATTGTAGATGAGCTCCAACTCTTTCTCGTTGATCTTGACGGCATCAAAAAAGCCGGAATAACCGTAGGAGGCTGACTTCACCCGGTCGATCACCTGGCGAAGTTTGACGGCAGCCGCTTCCAGGTCGTCGATCATGGAGATCGCGCCTTGTGTGATCAAATCACGCTGCAGGCTGGAAATTCGGCCCCAGGTTTCCTCAAAACGGGCAGCCAGCATGTCGCGTAAAAGCTTATCGGATGACCGCCGGTTCTCTCTTTCAAAATACCCTTTGAAACCGGGGATCTTCCCCAGCAATTTGCGGATCGCATCCTGTTGATTTACTACTTGATTAAAAAGGTTATCCATTGCTCCTCCTGTGTTTGCGTATCTATTTATTCATTATAGATAATATCGCGACTAATCACAACTCATATACGTGAAATAGACGTTTCGGTTTCAAAAAGTGAAATCAATCAAAACCTAACAATAGTTAGGAAATTGTAAGGTTTCTGTAATACAAAATCGGAAATATCTGTATACAATATGAGTAATTGAATTATCCATTAGAAACCATAAGGAGACTAACATGAAACTGTTTACCCGCAATGAAAAAGGCCAGACCCTGATCGAATATGCTTTAATCATCGCCCTGGTTGCCATCGTGGTCGTTGTCGCGCTGAAGTTACTCGGCCCCGCCATCAGCAACACCTTCACCGGTATTGCCACTCAGCTCCCATAATTAACCCAAGTATCAAACCGGAGAGCCCTGCTGTTTCCATTGCAGGGCTCTTTTTTTGGTCTATAGATGTAATATAATGATTGATATGATTTAACTCTATCTGGAGGGTGTTATGGCGCAGAAAACAAAAAGCAAGGGAAGAATCCTGATCTACCTGGGTCTATTATTGATCATGGGGGTCGCCCTTGTTTGGGTTCTGGTACTCTCGCCACAGGCGTCCAACGGGACGACGCCGCCTGCTGATGCCCAGCCAGCCGAAGCGATGAGCAATATCGTCATCAGCGTGCAGCCGGTGCAATATGGGCAGGTGATCACCGCAGATATGGTCACCTTGATCCCCTATCCCGAGCGCTTGATCGTGCCGGGCCTGTTTTTTACCGATATCAATGATGTGATTGGCCAGCGTGTCACGATGGATATTGCCGCGAAAACGCCGCTGACCAGCACATTGATCACCTCTGACCTGACCGGGTCTCTGAATTCCTATAAAATCCCTGACGGCATGGTGGCGGTGACGATCCCGGTCATCAGCCCGATCGCCAGCGTTGGCTACCTGGTGCAGCCAGGGGATCATGTCAATGTGATCGGGACGCTGCTGTACGTGGATGTGGACGCGGAATTCCAGAGCCGGCTGCCAGACCTAACCGCGGCGGTGCAGGCTCCCGGCATGGGTGACATCCCATCCATGACGGCCCTGGTGAATTCAGGCACGGCTGGTACCGACGGCCGGGCTGAGCAAGACCCGTCCCTGGGACAGCCGGTCTACCTGATCCCATCCGAACAACAGCGTCCGCGGATTGTCAGCCAGACGCTGCTGCAGAATATCCTGGTACTGGATATTGGTGAAAATGAACCCGCGGAGGCAGAGCAAGCCGCGAGTACCCCGACTCCCGCACCCAGCGACGGGAGTGTTGTAGTAAAAACCACCGTGCGTCCGAGGATCGTGACGCTGGTTGTGACACCGCAGGACGCGGTGGCGCTGAATTACCTGGTGTACAGCGGGGTGCAGATGAACCTGGCGCTGCGCGGCGCGGGCGATACCACGCTGGCAGATACGAATACCGTTTCACTGCAGGCCGCGTTGGACCTATACCATATCGTGCTGCCAGCCCGGATTCCATACAGCCTGGAACCGGCAGTCACCTCATTAAGTTTACCCAGTGTGGATACATTCGCGACGCCGTATTAATCCTGGCGGATCAGGAGATCCAGCATGGCATCTATTCTAGACCGCATTAATTCCGGCCCGGCGGCGCCGCAGACACCTCAACCAACGGGGGAGAGCCCGCAGCCGACGCCGGTTGTACCACCGCCAGCCGCGAAACAAACCCCGGCCGCGCCGACGGATGGAACCGGCTCCATGTATGATCTACGGAACCGGGTGCAGGCCAAGCTACTGGCAGAACTGGATATATCCGCGGATCTGGGTAAGCCGGAAGACCTGCAAAAGAAGATCTTTGGGATGTTCGAGCAGATCCTGGCGGATGAGAAACTACCGCTCACCGCGAAAGAACGCAGTCAACTGTTTGATCAGATCATCGCGGAAATCCTTGGATACGGGCCGCTTGACGGTTTGCTGGCTGACCCTGACATCACCGAAATTATGGTGAACGGGCCGCAAGAGCTGTATGTTGAAAAACGCGGGAAGATCTCGCGGGTGCCTGTGGTATTTGAAGATAACGCGCATGTAATGCGGATCATTGAAAAGATCGTGGCGCCGCTGGGGAGACGCATCGATGAGACTAGCCCGTACGTGGATGCCCGCCTGCCAGACGGCTCCCGCGTCAACGCTGTGATCCCGCCCATCTCGCTGGTCGGGCCGGTATTGACCATCCGGAAATTTTCCAAAATCCCGATCACGATCGAGAAATTGATCCAGAACGGCACCCTTACCCCGGAGGCAGTGTATTTTGTTAAAGCCTGCGTGGAAGGGCATATCAATATCATGATCTCGGGCGGCACAGGCTCCGGCAAGACCACCCTGCTGAATGTTCTATCTTCCTACATTCCGGCAGATGAGCGCATCATCACTATTGAAAACGCGGCGGAGCTGCAGCTGCAGCAGGAACATGTCATCACGCTGGAATCACGGCCGGTGAATATTGAAGGCAAGGGAGAAGTTACAGTCCGGGAGTTGGTGATCAACGCGCTGCGGATGCGGCCGGACCGCATCATTGTCGGTGAGATCCGGGACGGCGCAGCTTTTGATATGCTGCAAGCCATGAATACAGGCCATGAAGGCTCTATGTCCACCTTGCATTCCAACAGCCCGCGGGATACCCTCTCCAGGCTGGAAACAATGGTGTTGATGGCGGGGATGGAACTGCCATCGCGAGCCATCCGTGAACAGATCTCCAGCGCGCTGGATATGGTGATCCATATCGAGCGGTTAAGAGACGGCACACGCAAGGTCACCTCTATCAGTGAGGTTTTAGGCGTCAAAGACGGTGAGATCGAGTTGAAAGACATTTATAAGTTTCAACATAAGGGCTTCAGGGAAGGGATGGTTCAGGGCAGCCTGATCCCTACCGGCTATGTGCCTCTGCTGCTGAAGAAAATGGAAGCCGCCGGGGTTGTTTTGCCGGAGCAACTCTTCTCGACGCAGCAAGCCCATAAATAACCCAAGAGATTCAGATGCCGACATCCACTCTGGTTGTACTCATCATTGGCGCCCTGGCAGTCCTGATCTTTCTGGCCGGGATCATTACGTCTTTCCGCAGCCGTGGAACGACACAAGAAGGATCCGGCGAGACAACAGAGGTGGCTCAGGTGGAAACCCCGGCGGACGCTGCCAGCGAGCTGAAGGATTTTACCCTGCTGGACCGGATCAACGAGAGAATGGTGGCCAGCGAGTGGGGAGCCGGCATCGCGCAATCCCTGGCGCGGGCCGACCTGAAAATGCGGCCGGGCGAATACGTCGGATTGACGATCCTGGCGGTATTGATCGGCGCCATCCTCACTTCATTGATCGGCGGATTTGTGTGGCACGTCGCTTTGGCGGGCGGCGTTTTAGGCGGCCTGATCCCCGGGATGTATCTGCGCCGGACACAGACAAAACGGCAGGGGAAATTTAACAACCAGCTGCCGGATATGCTGAACCTGATGGTGAATGGATTAAGGGCGGGTAATTCCAACCTGCAGGCGATGGAATCGATCAGCCGGGAGATGCCGTCTCCGATAGCGGATGAGTTTCACCGGGTCGTGCAGGAAGTACAACTCGGGTTGAGTTTGAACCGGGCATTGGAAAACTTAACGAAACGGGTACCCAGCGATGATCTGGATCTGATCGTCACAGCCATGAACGTCCACCATGAGGTTGGCGGAAATTTAAGCGAGATCCTGGATACGATCTCCTACACGATCCGTGACAGAGTCCGCATACAGGGTGAGCTGCGAGTTCTGACATCACAAGCCATGTTCTCCGGACAGTTTCTGTCCTTGATGCCGATCGCGCTGCTGTTTGGCCTGTATTTGATCGATCGCAACTATATCCTGGAGTTCTTTAAACCAGAAAACGTGCCTTGCGGGTATTTCACGCTTGGCACAGCCGGTTTGATGATCATATTTGGCTATCTGGCGATGAAGAAGCTGGCCAAGGTAGAAGTATAGGAGCTGGCGGAGTATGAACCTGGTACCGTTGTTGCTGGGAATAGCGATCATCATTGGCATCATCATTCTTTTTGTGGGGATTCGCTTCCCATATCGGGAAGGTGCCATCGAAGAAAGGCTGCAGGATGCCATCAGCATGGAGCCGCGCAGCCTGGAAGAAATGGAAATGGAACGCCCATTTTCAGAGCGTGTCATCTTCCCCATGCTCAAAAGGCTGGGGGAAGCCGGGAACCGCATCTTTCCACGCAATCCACAAGACCAGCTGCGTTTGAAGCTGGACAAGGCAGGTTACGCCGGCAAACTGGAGCCGGGCACGATTTTCTTATTACAGGCAGTGTGCCTGGTAGTTTTTGGCGGGTTAGGCTGGGCCGCGCTATACCTGTTGAATCTGAATTTTTCACTGTGGTTGAAACTGGGCATCACGGGCGCGCTGGCCTTCATCGGTTTTGCTTACCCCCGCAGCTGGCTCAACCAGAAGATTGCCCGCCGGCAGAAATCCATCCGCTTGAGTATGCCGGACGCATTGGATTTACTGACCATCTGCGTGGAAGCCGGGCTGGGTTTTGACCTGGCACTGGCCAAGGTGGTTGGCAAATGGCAAAATGATCTCTCGGTGGCTTTTGGCCGGGCGTTGAATGAAATGCAGTTGGGGAAATCCCGGCGGGAGGCTTTGAAGGCTATGGCCGACCGGATCGATATCCCTGAGATGACGAGTTTCATCGCAGCGATCATCCAGAGTGAACAACTGGGTGCCAGTATGGCGAAGATATTACGAATCCAGTCAGATCAGATGCGTTTACGCCGGCGTCAGCAGGCTGAGGAAGAGGCGCACAAGGTCCCTGTAAAAATGCTTATCCCGATGGCGCTGCTGATCTTTCCTTCTATTGTTATTCTCATTATGGCTCCGGCCGCCTTCAAGTTGATGAATTCCGCGGCAGGGGCTTTATTCAAATAATATAAGTAAAAAAAAGGGGGGGGGGGTAATGAATAGTCTTTATAAGCTTCACCGCTTTTCGTGGGACTTTTTGGATTGGGTATTTCCACCGGCTTGTTCCGGCTGCGGCCGGCCGGGTACGCGCTGGTGCGGGGAGTGCGCGGCCAGCGTGGAGAGCTTACCCGAGCCGGTGTGCCGAAAATGCGGTTATCCATTAGGGAAAGCGAAGAAATGCCCGGACTGCGCGCAGGAGGATTTCTTGTTCACACGCGCCACCGCTTTGTATATATATGATGAACCTGTTAAAAATGCTCTGCATCGTTTGAAATACAATAACGATCTGGGGATCGCTGAAATCTACGCGGCAAGCCTGGCGGACTACCTGAAGAAGTTGGCCTGGCCGATCGACCTGATCGTGCCGGTTCCGCTGGCAAACAGGCGCAAGAAAGAACGCGGATACAACCAATCCGGGATGCTGGCATATCCCCTGGCAATGAATCTGGGGCTCGCATACTCCTCAAAAGCGTTGTCCCGCCAACGGGAGACTGAGTCTCAGGTGGATTTAAACGGGGAAGAACGCCGCAGAAACGTTGCCGGCGCATTTTCCGCGTCAACCGAAAAAGTACGGGGGAAAGTGGTTTTAGTGGTGGATGACATCATCACCACCGGAGCGACCATGCAGGAGTGCGCCAGGGCGTTACTGACTGCCGGCGCGCGCGAGGTATACGGTCTATCGGTGGCCAGAACAGCCAAAAGACTGTACGATACTTGATTAAACCCGGGTTTAGGTATTTAATTCAGTTATATCTGCAACACGGAGGATACGATGACAATAGCAACTGAAATCGCTGGCAAAAACATGGAGATATCGGATCGTATCAAGGAGTACGTCGGCAAGAAGGTTGAGAAGTTTGACCGCATACTTTCGAACATCGATGAGATCAAAGTCGACCTGGCCCACGTAAAAACCGCCCGCAGCGCGGCCGACCGGCACGTAGCGCAGCTGACCATTCACGGCAAAGGTTTCATTCTGCGCACCGAGGAACGCGCGGATGATCTCTTTGCCGCATTCGACGCGGCCGTTGAAAAAATGCAGCGCCAGATCGAGCGATATAAAGGTAAACATTACAAGGGCCGCGGCGACGGCCGCAGCACTGCCGATGTCGCAGCCGCGAACGAGACCACCGGTGAACCCGAGATTCTACCGGCTATTATGCGGCGGAAAGTCTTCCGGATGGTTCCGATGGATGAGAATGAAGCCATCGAGCAGATGAACCTGCTGGGACATGAAAGCTTCTTTGTCTTCTTCAATGTAGATACGAATAATGTGAATGTGCTCTATCACCGCCGGGATGGCACCTACGGCTTGATCATCCCAGAGATCGGATAAATATCGTTCCTGTTGCCTGATTTCAGGCAGGTGAAATCTGGGGTGGGTGCGGAACCCACCCCGTTCTTAATAAAGGTGAACATGTTCGGAGATAATGAAAATGTATATCAAGCCGCTCAATTGCTGAACGGCACACAGATAGATCGCGCGGCACTTGAAAAGTCTGTCGCGAACATATTATCCGCGGTAGGTGAGGACCCTGACCGGGACGGCCTGCTGAAGACGCCGGTGCGGGTGGCGCGGATGTATGAGGAGTTGCTGGCCGGCTACCGGATGGATCCGGTGGCGATGGTCAATGACGCGATCTTTGAAGTGGCATATGACCAGATGGTGATCGTGCGGGATATTGAGTTTTACAGCCTATGTGAACACCATATGCTGCCATTTATCGGCCGCGCGCATGTCGCTTATGTGCCGGACGGCAAGGTGATCGGTCTCTCCAAGATCCCGCGGGTGGTGGATATGTTCGCCAAGCGGCTGCAGGTGCAGGAGAGACTGACCAGCCAGGTGGCAGATTTTCTCAACGAGCTGCTGCACCCGAAAGGCGTGGCTGTGGTAGTAGAAGCGCTGCATCTGTGCTCGATGATGCGCGGGGTTAAGAAAACCGATGCCCGTATGACGACTTCCGCGGTGCATGGTTACTTCCGCACGAATATAGCGACCCGGATGGAGTTCTTTGATAATATCTCACGCGGCGCGGAGCCGCTGCACATCTAGGATTAGTGGCTAACCCACCTTCTGGATCCAAATATCGCTTGCCAGCCTGATAGACAGGCTGGCAAGATTTTTATCCGCGGATGGCACCGGTAAATCTGGAGAAATTTGGGCGACCGGGACAGCAATAAAGGCTTGCTCGAGTAATTTCTTGTCCACGATATTGCCGTTGAACAGGATGACGTCAATATCAGCGGTACGCGGGGCATTTTTATCTGATGTGCGCACCCGGCCAAGTTGAACCTCGATCATTTTCAGGTTCGCGCGAAGAGACATCAGGTTATCGGAGCAGTCTATTTCTACGGCCAGATTGAGGTAATTGGAGCCTTCCCCGCCGACGGGCAGAGTTTCATAGGTATCCGAGGTATTCACGATGTGATACCGCTGACGCAATGTCTGTTGGATCGCGGGGAGGTTCTGGCGCGGGGCGATATTGGAACCAAGCAACAGGACAGCCCGGTTGAGAAGCGGCTTCATTTTCTCCAACGTTCGATTTCAACGCCAACCGATCGGGCGAAACGGACCGCTCCGGGTTTTTCCACCCGCACGCGGACGCCGCCGGCCGCTGGATCAGTCAGCACCAGCGCGGCGATGTCTTCCGCCAGGGCTTCCACGGTCAACCGCTGGGCGGTTTCTGCCAGGTGAATGACCTGGCGGGTGATGGTTTTGTAGTTGACGCTTTTTTCGATGTTATCATCTTTTGCGGCCTGAGAAATATCCGCGAAGATGACCAGGTTGATCAGAATATCTTGCGGATTGACACGTTCGTTATCGTTGATGCCGATGATCCCGCGCGCGAGGATGTCTTTGATGATGATCTGGTCCATGATACCTCTTTCTCAGGCTAAATGCCGGCCGCCATCCAGATGGATGATCTCGCCGGTGATGTAGGCAGGCGCGATTAACAGGAATGTAAAAACGCTCTGTAGTTCTTCGGGTGTTGCCCAGCGACCGGCAGGGACTGACCGGATGAGATTCTGCTGCTCCGGTTGATCTTCGGGCGGCAGAACGGCGCCAAGCGCCAGTCCGTTCACCTGTATTTTGGGGGCTAATTTATAGGCGAGGGCTTCCGTCATGGCAGCCAGGCCGGCCTTGCTGATCGTATAGGGAAAGTGATCTCGCCCCGGCCGCAGCGCGCGCCAATCGAGGATGTTGATGATGCGACCAAGCTGATCGGCTGGAACTTGACTGGCGAAAGCCTGGCTGAGCAGAAATGGCGCGGTCAGGTTGAGATCCAGGTGATGCTGCCAGCTTTCACGGGTGGTGGTAAAGAAATCTACTGGTTCGAAGATCGCGGCGTTATTCACCAGTGTGTCGATTGGGCCAAATTGTGACGCCGCTGAGATAAGTTCAGCAGCCTGGTCTGGCTCGGAGAGATCGGCTGTGATTGTCCACGCCTGGCGGCCCAGAGATTGGATCTCGCGCTGAGTTTCATTCGCCAATGTCTCTGAATTATTCGTATGGATGATCACATCCGCGCCGGCAGCTGCCGCGGCTAATGCCAGCAGCCGCCCAATGCGCCGGGCTCCACCCGTGATGAGCACGGTCCTTCCCGCACAGGGGAGGGGAATCGGTGAGACTTGGCTGTTCATACTGTGCTAAGTGTAGAAGTCTTTGGCAGGACTGTCAAGCACGGCTTTGTATAATCCTTTCCTGCTCAGGACGGCTCAAAGGGGGTTAGAATCCAGTAGAAAGGAACAATTTTATGGAGAAACTGACATATTCGGTCCCGAACATCAACTGCATGCACTGTGTTCATACCATCAAGACGGAACTGAGCGAACTGGAAGGCGTTGCCGGCGTGGAAGCCGACGCGGCGACCAAGCAGGTGGTGGTAACCTTCAACGCCCCCGCAACGAACGAAAAAATCAAAGGGTTGCTGCAAGAGATCAATTACCCCGCAGTGTAAGAACCAAATCCATGAGCCGCAAGGCTCATTTTTTTATCCTCCATTTCGGCTATAATCGAATACGATCACAAGGAACTAACAGGAGCTGTCGACGCATGGATCGGACTCTACAAGAGAAAGCTATCTCCACAATAAGATTCCTGGCAGTGGATGGGGTGCAACAGGCCAATTCCGGGCATCCCGGATTACCGCTGGGCGCAGCCGCCATGGCCTTTACCATCTGGACGCGGCATCTGAAGCACAACCCCGCGAATCCGCGCTGGGACAACCGCGACCGCTTCATCCTGTCAGGCGGACACGGTTCCATGTTGTTGTACTCCTTGCTGCACCTGACCGGGTACGCGGTCAGCATGGAAGATTTGAAACACTTTAGACAACTCGGTTCGATCACCCCGGGACACCCGGAGTACGGTCTGACCCCCGGCGTTGAAACAACGACCGGCCCGCTCGGGCAGGGTTTCGCGAACGGGGTCGGCATGGCAATCGCTGAGGCGCACCTGGCGGCTGAATTTAACACCTCTGAGATCAAATTAGTTGACCATACCGTTTATGCCATCGTCACTGATGGGGACTTGATGGAGGGAGTGACGGCTGAAGCCGCGTCGCTGGCCGGACACCTGGGCCTGGGGAAACTCATCTATCTGTACGATGACAACCGCATCAGCATCGACGGCTCAACTGACCTGGCCTTTACCGAGGACAGAGGAAAAAGGTTTGAAGCCTACGGCTGGCAAGTGCTGCGCGTTGCCGATGGCAACGATGTGGAGGAGATTGACCAGGCCATCCATCAAGCGAAAGCGGACCCGCGTCCATCCTTGATCATCTGCCGCACGCATATCGGGTACGGCTTGCCGACCCGCCAGGATACGTCCAAAGCCCACGGAGAACCGCCGGGCGACGAAGAACTGAATAACGCGAAGATCAATGCCTGCTGGCCGGTGGAGCCCCGTTTCTATGTGCCGGAGGATGTGAAGACTTTCTACCGCCAGGCAGTGGAACGCGGAGCAAGGTGGGAGCGTGATTGGAACCAGGCCTTGCTGGATTATGAACGGCATGACCCGGAACGGCATGCCCAATACATGACCCAGCTGAGCGGTGAACTGCCGGCAGGATGGTCCGAGTCTTTGCCGGTATTTCCGGCAGACTTGAAAGGCATGGCCAGCCGGGCGGCCTCCGGACAGGTGATCAACGCGCTGGCAGGCGCGATTCCCGCCTTCATGGGCGGCTCCGCGGATCTGGCGCCATCCACGCTGACCTGGATCAAATCCAGCCCGGCCTTCCAGAAAGATACACCTGCAGGCAGGAATTTCCACTTTGGCGTGCGGGAACACGGCATGGCATCGATTGTGAACGGCATGGCCTACCACGGCGGTGTGATTCCATTTGGCGCGACCTTCCTGGTATTTTCAGATTACATGCGGCCGGCTGTGCGGGTATCCGCGCTGTCGCATTTACAATCCATCTGGGTGTTTACGCACGACAGCATCGGCCTGGGCGAAGACGGCCCAACGCACCAGCCGGTTGAACAATTGGCTTCGTTACGGCTAATCCCGAACCTGACGGTCATCCGCCCGGCAGACGCGAATGAGACTGTGGAAGCCTGGAAAACAGCAGTGGATCAGCGGAACGGCCCAACCGCGCTGATCCTCTCGCGCCAGGCTATCCCGACAATTGATCGCAGCATCTATAATTCCGCGGAGAATCTGCGGAAAGGCGCATATGTGCTGGCTGACCTGGGTGCGGGGAAACCGGACATCATCTTGATGGCCAGCGGAGCCGAGGTGAGCCTGATCCTTCAAGCCGGTGAGAAGTTGGCCAAAGCCGGGCGGAATGTTAGGCTGGTGTCATTCCCCAGTTGGGAGCTGTTCCGGCAGCAGCCGCTGGAATATCAACAGGCAGTTTTGCCGGATAACATCCATCCACGCCTGGTGGTGGAAGCGGGGGCAGGGAACGGCTGGCAGGAATGGGTCGGCAGCCAAGGCGGTATGATCGTGATGAACGGATATGGCGCCTCAGCGCCGGCCGGGGACTTATTCAAGAAATTCGGCTTCACCGTTGAGAATATCATACAGCGGGCGGAAGAACTGATCTTACGCGAAGGCAGGAAACCATGAAGGTAGCCATTGGAACGGACCATGCCGGATATCCATTAAAGGAAACCGTGATGGCGGCTGTAAAAGCAACCGGCCATGAAGTGATCGATATGGGGATTTACACGCTGGAGAAAGCGGATTTCCCGGACCTGGCTGAATTAGTGGGCCTCGAGATCCAGGCAGGCCGCGCGCAGCGGGGTATATTATTATGCGGTTCCGGTGTGGGGGTCTGTATCGCGGCAAATAAGATGAAAGGTATTTACGCCGCTGTCTGCCATGATACCTATTCGGCGCACCAGGGCGTAGAACATGACGGCATGAATGTGCTGTGCCTGGGCGGCAGGGTGGTAGGCATTGAGCCAGCCGCCGAAATCGTGCGGGCTTTTCTGGCTGCCGGGTTTATTCAAGATGAGCGGTTCATCCGCCGGTTCAATAAGGTAAAAGAGATCGAATCACGAGGATAAGCAATACGATGAATACGAGTAAACAACTGAGGAAAACCGGTCAGGCCATCTGGTTTGATAATATTCAACGCGCCATCCTGAAGGACGGCAGCCTGGCCGGCATGATCGCGCGGGGTGAGATCTACGGGGTTACATCCAATCCATCCATATTCAATCAGGCGATCACGCGGTCAAACGATTACGACAACGCGCTCCAGGCTATGGCGATCTCCGGTAGCAGCGCGGAGATGATCTATTCCCAATTGGTGATGGAAGATATTCAGGCGGCAGCCGATGCCTTTGCCGGTCTCTACCGTGAATCACATGGGAATGATGGGTATGTGAGTATCGAGGTCAACCCGCTGCATGCCGCGGATACCGCGAAGATGCTGGACGAGGCCCGCCAGATTTGGAAGGATTACGCGCGGCCAAATCTGATGATCAAAGTTCCGGCTACCCGGGCAGGGATCGAAGTCGTCAGGGTTTTGATCCGTGAAGGGATTAATGTCAATGTGACGCTGATTTTTACCCTGTCGCAATACAGCCAGGTTTTGAAGGCATACCAGCAGGGGCTGGAAGAACGGATACAAGCCGGCGGGGATATCCGCCAGGTCGCTTCGGTGGCATCTTTCTTTGTTTCAAGGGTGGACACACGGGTAGATAAATTACTGCAAGAGATCGCGGCGCGCGGCGGGACGCTGGCTGAACAAGCCGCCAGCCTGGCTGGGAAGGCGGCTGTGGCAAATACCCGCCTGGCTTATGAATTATTCCAGCAATGGGTAAACAGCCCGGCTGTGCAAAACCTGGTCAAACAGGGAGCCAGGATTCAACGGCCGTTGTGGGCCAGCACCGGCACCAAGAACCCGGCTTATTCGGACGTATTGTATGTCAATGAACTGGTAGCCGCGGATACGGTGAACACAGTTCCACCGGCGACATTGAAAGCGCTGCTAGACCACGGCTCCGCGGAGCCAGGTGTGATGAAAAACCTGCAAGCTGCCCACGCCGTCACCGCTGAACTGGAGGCGCTGGGGATCTCGCTGGAGCAGGTTGGCGCGGACCTGGAGCAGGAAGGGGTGGCTATCTTCGCGGAAGCATACCAGAGCCTGCTGGCAGCTATTGACCAAAAGCGTGAGATGCATGTCAAGCGGTTAGGCAGGCTGGCGGCTGGGACGGCAAGCATGATCAGCCGGCTGGAGAAGAAGGTCGAGCAGATCTGGCAGAAAGATCCCGCGGCCTGGGATCAACCGGTGGGAACGGCTGATATCTCCAACCGCCTGGGCTGGTTGGATCTACCCGAACGGATGGGACCTACGCTGAGTGAGATCCATGCCTTCAGCGAAGAGATGGTGCGTGAAGGAATCACCGACTTCTTTGTGCTGGGGATGGGTGGGTCCTCACTGGCGCCGGAGGTTTTCAAGCTGGTTTTTCCATCCAAACTGGGTATGCGGTGCCAAATCGTTGATTCGACCGACCCGGGCCAGATACAGCACCTGGTGGAAGGACTGGATCCACGCAAAAGCCTGGTGATCGTTTCTTCCAAATCTGGTGGAACCAGCGAAGTGAAAGCCTTCTTCGAATATTTCTGGCTGCGATTCAAGGAAATCCTCGGGGAAGAAACCGGGAAGCATTTTATCGCTATCACTGATCCCGGCACCGGTCTATTTGACCAGGCTAATCAATACGGTTTCAGACGAGTCTTTCTCTCAGATCCGAACGTTGGCGGACGGTTCTCAGCGCTAACACCCTTCGGGCTGGTTCCGGCGGGTCTGTTGGGAGTGCCGCTGGAAGACCTGATCGAGCGATCCGCGGCGATGGAGCGGGAATGCCGAATCACCCGGCCGGCTGGACGCAACACGGGTTACGTGCTGGGGTGCGCGCTGGCTGAAGCATCATTAAGCGGCAGGGACAAACTAAGCCTGTTGCTGGATGAGGAGATCCGTCCCTTCGGCGCCTGGCTGGAGCAGTTGATCGCTGAAAGCAGCGGAAAGAACGGCAAAGGGATCTTGCCGGTGGTCGAGGAGTTTATCCTGCCCGTCCAGACATACGGACAGGACCGCATATTCGTCTATATCCGCCTGACCGGACAGTTTGATGAGCACCTGCAAGGTTTACAGGCTGCTGGACATCCCGTGATTGTGATCGACCTGAAAGCGAAGGAAGACCTTTTTGACGAATTTTACCGCTGGGAATTCGCGACCGTGGTGGCGTGCGCGGCGCTGGGCGAGAACGCATTTCATCAGCCGGATGTGCAGGATAATAAGATCCGCACCATTTCCAAAATAGCCTATTTCAATGAGCACGGGCGATTCCACGAACCAGACTTAATCATGGAGGATGACCGGGCACGCGTATTCGCGCCAGCGCGGCTGAATTTACCTGCTGATATTAGCCTGGAAAGCATACTGCGCTTTATGATCGCGCAGTCAAAACCGGGCGATTATTTTGCGCTGAACGCCTACTTGCCTTATACCGTCGCGAATACCGCGGCTTTGATCCAGATGAGGAGAACTATTCAGCAGAGGACCGGGCTGGCCGCTACATCGGCTTACGGCCCACGGTTTTTGCATTCTACCGGGCAGTACCACAAAGGCGGTCCAGATCGGGCTGAATTTCTTCAAATCACATCTGACAACGACCAGGATATTCGGTACGGCGATCTAACTTTCGGCCAGCTGGAACTCGCGCAGGCTCTGGGAGATTATGAATCCCTGGTGGAGCGGAAACGGCTGATCATCCGGATCCATTTGAAAAAGTTCACCGCGGCGAACCTGGCTGAATTACTGGCGAAATTGTAAGGACGCCGGGAGAAACCACCCTTGCGAATCTTGGGTATTGATCCGGGTGATAAGCGGATCGGGTTGGCGCTGACGGACCCGTCTGGTACGATCGCGTCGCCGCTGCAGGTGCTGGCGTTTACATCCCGCGCGCAGGCCGCGCAGGAAATCAAAAAACTGGTGATCCAGTACGATATCAAGTTGATTGTGGTTGGCGCGGCGCTGGATGAGACTGGCGGAGAGACCCCCGCCAGCCGCAAAGCCAGACGCCTGGGGGATGAACTGGCCAACCTGACAGGCATCTCTGTGGTTTACGAGGACGAGGCAGACACTACGAACGAAGCCCAACAGGCCGCCAGATCCGCGGGATACCGCCAGAAACAACGGCAAGGACACCTGGACCAGCTGGCAGCGGCGATCCTGCTGCAGCGCTACCTCGAAAAGGAAGCAACAAAGAAAGGCCCGGATGGGGCGTAAGTCACAGGGTTCCCTTGTTATTGGTCTGCTGCTGCTCGCGGTCGCGGGCTTGTTTTTCAGCGGTTATACGTGGGCGGCACATTCTGTCCAAACACGGTTTGGACCACCCGCCGCGGAGCTCGGCTTCTTTCGTTCTGTCAGGTTGGGGACATCTTTGCTGCTGCAAGGAGATGCGCTGCTTTCAGCCGGTCCGCGCAGCAAGGCGGAGTTGTTTGAGATCAATGCTGGTGATTCCGCCGCGGCCATTGCCGGCCGATTGGAACAGGCTGGTTTGATCCATGACGCAGACGCGTTCCTGGTTTACCTGCAGTACGCGGGGTTGGATCGGGCGCTGTTACCCGGCATGTTCTCTTTTGACCGCACGGCAAACGGAATAGAGGTTGCCCGGCAGCTCACCTCAGGGGACGGTCGCTTGGTCCAATTTGTGATACTCCCCGGCTGGCGGATGGAAGAAGTAGCGCAAACACTGCGGGCATACCATCTCTCATTTACAGGAGACGAATTCAGGGAGGAGATCGCCCGACCTCAGCAATATATTGGGCTGGCCGGCATCACCTCTGCCACAACCAGCCTGGAAGGCCGCTTGTACCCGGGGAGTTACTACATCCCACAGGATATTGCGCTCAAAGACTTCATTTCGATGCTATTATCTGGTATCTCCGCAGCCGTCACCCCTGAAATGGTTGATGCTTATCAGCAAAACGGGTTGTCGCTGGAGGAGGCGATCGTGCTGGCGTCGATGGTAGAGAAGGAGGCTGTGCTGGATGAGGAAGCCCCGCTGATCGCTTCTGTGTTTAATAACCGTTTGGCTGCCGGGATGCGATTGGAGAGCGATCCGACAGTTCAGTATGCGATTGGTTATAATGCCACAGCCAACACCTGGTGGAAAAACCCTTTGACAGCCCGCGATCTCGGCTTTATTTCAGTTTATAATACTTATGCAGTCAACGGCTTACCACCCGGCGCCATTTGCGAACCCGGGATAGTATCGCTGCAAGCGGTGGCCGTACCCGCGATAACTGATTATTATTTCTTCCGCGCCGCGTGTGACGGCTCCGGGAGACACGAATTTTCTAGAACTTATGAGGAACACCTGAGTAAAGGTTGTCCGTAGAGGAGAGAAATGGCTGAGATATTAGGTATCGATGTGGGTGGTTCAGGGATCAAAGGTGGTGTGGTGGATACCCTGACCGGTGAGTTTATTCAGGACCGGATCAAAATTGACACTCCCAATCCATCCAAACCCGAAGCAGTTGCCCGGGTGATCAAACAGATGGTGGACCAATTTCACTGGCAGGGCAAGATCGGGATCGGTTTCCCGGCGGTGATCAAGAATGGCGTTTGTCACACAGCCGCCAATGTCCATAAATCTTGGATCGGGGCGAATATTGAAGAGATCATCCATGACGCGACCGGCTGCCAGGTGAAAGCTCTGAATGACGCAGACGCGGCGGGTCTGGCGGAGATGAAATTTGGCGCCGGTAAAGGTATTGACCGCGGGGTAGTATTGATCCTAACCCTGGGAACCGGAATCGGCTCTGCAATTTTCGTGGACGGCCATCTGCTGCCAAATGCTGAGCTCGGCCACCTGGAAATGGATGGAAAAGACGCCGAGAAAGTTGCTGCTGCCAACGTCAAAGATACCAAGAAGCTTTCCTGGAAAGATTGGGGCAAACGGTTAAAGGATTACCTGAAAACAGTGGAAAATCTGATCTACCCAGACTTGATCATCCTGGGCGGCGGCGTCAGCAGCCGGTATGAAAAATACCAGCAGTTCTTGAACATCCGCACCCGGTTAACCCCGGCTGAATTGCAGAATAATGCCGGCATCATTGGTGCGGCGCTGGCTGCCGCGGAAGAATAGGTAAACCCGGTAAACTAAAAGAGGAAGGCAGAAGCCTTCCTCTTTTGCTATCTCGCGATAATCAAGGTTACTTGGATTTGTAGCCGGGGCCGCTCTTGAAGTAGTCGGCATTTTCGGCGATATCGCCGGTCAGGTCCACAACCTCGCCGGCTTTCAACGTACGGGTGGCATTCAGATGGACGGCATCACCATGGTGGTTGGTGCCAGAGTAAACCTCGGTGAAACCAGCGGTACCTTCGCGGGCGGCGATCTTCTCGCCACCTTTGGCTTTGTAGGAGGCAGAAACTTCATCTTCCGGGAAAATCGCTTCAAAGGGGCATTCCGGAACACAGGCGCCGCAATCGATGCAGGTATCGGGGTCGATATAATACAGCGGCCATTGAGATTCGGGTTTGCCGGGAACGATGCAATCTACCGGGCAGACCGTCTGGCAGCCGGAGTCGCGCAGGCATAGTTTGGTGATAACGTGGGTCATTTCATCCTCCTGTTAGTTGGTAAAGCGGTTTTGAACAACATCCCAATTGACAATATTCCACCAGTTGGTAAGGTACTCTGCCCGGCGGTTTTGATATTTTAGATAATAGGCATGCTCCCAGACATCGACGACCAGCAAGGGTTTCAAACCATCACTGAGCGGGCAGTCCTGGTTCAATGTGGCCAGAACAACCAGAGAGCCGTCTTTTTTCTGGCACAGCCAGCTGTAACCAGAACCCAGCCGGCCAAGCCCGGTTTTTTCAACTTCGGATTTCAGGTTCGCGAAACTGCCGAAGGTGGCGTCGATTTTAATGAGCAGGCTGCCGGTTGGGGCTTTCGCGCCGGAAAGATTCATGTTTTCCCAGTACAGGTTGTGGTTGTAGAATCCGCCGCCGTTGTTCTTGACGACTGTGCGAATATCCTCAGGAAGCTGATCGAGATTGGAGAGCAGCCATTCAATGGATTTTTCGGAAAACTGCGGGTGGGCTTCCAGAGCCTTATTGCAGTTTGCCAGGTAGGTGGCATGATGCTTGGTATAATGAATCTCAACGGTGCGCGCATCGATGTGCGGTTCCAGACCATCAAACGCATAGGGCAATTTCGGTAGTTCGAAAACCATAAATCCTCCAATAAGCAACGGTATTTAATGATTTTAGCGTCCAAAGATTATCGTGTCAAGCCAGCATGGATTACACAGCAGACCCGACTGAGTTGCACGCATGACAGCTAAGCATCCGCCGGTTGTCTGGCTGCTGGTACTGGGCGGCGGGGTGTTGAGCATTTCCACCGCGGCCATTTTCATCCGGTTCGCGCAAGCTGAGGCTCCGTCCCTGGTGATCGCGGCCGGTCGGATGCTGGCTGCCACGCTGCCGTTGATGATATACGCGCTGCTAAAAGAACGAGCCGCGTTAAAAATGATGCGCGGCAGGGACCTTAAATTAAGTATCCTGGCCGGGGTTTTCCTGGCAATTCACTTCGCGGCATGGATCAGTTCACTGGAATTTACCAGCATTGCCAGTTCGGTCGTAATTGTTTGCACCACACCCGTCTGGGTAACCCTGGCGGATGTTGTCTTTTTCAAAGGAAAGATTAAGCCTGGAACCATTGCCGGCATCGCCGTGACCCTCGGGGGAGGGATGCTGGTGGGGTTGAGCGATTCGTGCGTGATATCCTCAACGGGGATTCACTGCCAGGCCGCCGCCGCTGCCTCTGGCAGCCGAGCCGCTGTGGGTAATCTGCTGGCGCTGGTGGGTTCCTGGATGGCTGCGGCGTACCTGGTCATCGGGCGGGTGGTGCGGCAGCAGGTGAGTTTGCCGGTTTATACAGTCGTTGTATATGGGACGGCGGCGATCGGGTTATGCCTGGGCGTCGCGCTGGCGCGCCTGCCAGTGGGTGGATATTCGCCATCTGTATACGGGTTTATCGTACTTTTGGCCATCTTCCCACAATTAATCGGGCATACCTCGTTGAACTGGGCTCTAAAGTACCTGCCAGTTACCTATGTGACGATCGCCAATATGGGGGAGCCGATCGGTTCCACATTGTTCGCAATTCTGCTGTTTAAAGAGATCCCAACACCTTTGAAGGTATTGGGATCTGTGATCATTCTCTGCGGTATCTATATTGTGACGCGGTCTGGCCTGCGGACTGGCGATCAACTCCCCGGCTGATTCATTCGGCTATAGAGCTGATTGAGCCGGCGGATATCGCGCTGCAGATTGTGAGCCTGGTAATCCAGGCGCATCCGCCATCTCCAGTTATTCGATTGTGTGCCAGGGTAATTCATGCGGGCTTCGGTACCCAGGCGCAAGAAATCCTGCATCGGGGCGATGGCCATATTGGCGACCGATGACCAGATACTGCGCAGCAAATCCCAGGCGATGTCGCGGCCGTCCGTGCCGAGATATTCTTTGCAATAGGCCTTCTGTTCCTCGGTGGAATTGTTGAACCAACCGACGGCGGTATCGTTGTCATGAACACCCGTATAGGCTACGGTATTCCTGACATAATGATGCGGAAGGAAGGTGTTGGCGGAATCACCATAGAAGGCGAAGGTTAAAATTCGCATACCGGGTAATTCAAACTTCTCCAGCAGCGCCGTGACGGACGGCACCACTGCGCCCAGGTCTTCCGCGATCAGCGGCAGCTTGCCCAGGCGATCTTTGATGGCCTGGAAGAGGTCTTCCCCCGGCCCCTGCTTCCATTCACCGATCTCCGCGGTCTGGCTGTCTCCCGGGATCTCAAAATAGCGGCAGAAACCGATGAAGTGGTCCAATCGGATGATATCGACTGTTTCCAGGCAGGAAGTGATGCGGTTGATCCACCATTCATAGCCGCTGGCCCGATGGGCTTCCCAGCGGTAATGCGGATTTCCCCATAACTGGCCTGTCTCCGAGAAGCCATCCGGCGGCACTCCGGCTTTGAAGGAAGGCGAACCGTCCGGATTTAATGTGAACATATGGGGTGAGACCCAGGCATCGGCGCTGTCATGCGCGATGAAGATCGGGATATCACCGATGATGAGCAGGCCGCGGTCGTTGGCGTAATTCTTTAAGGCTTTCCACTGCCGGAAGAATAGGAATTGCGCGTAGGTGACTTCGTCGATCTGACGGGCATGAGTTTCTTTGAACTTTTCCAGAACCGCGGGAACCCGGGAGCGGTATTCTTGCGGCCAATCTACCCAGGAGCAGCCGCCATTTTCTTCTTTGATCGCGGTAAACAGCGCGTATTCGGGCAGCCATCCCGCATGATTCGCCTGAAATTCCTGGAATTCCGCGCGCAAGGCTGATTGAGATGATTGAATGAAATGCTCATACGAGCGTTTCACGATCTTTCTCTTCCATTCAATCACTGGCCCGAAATCTACCAGTTCATCCGGGAAGGAAGGGCGGTCTGCCAGGTCTTGCGGTAATAATAAGCCTTCATTCAGAAGCAGCGCGGCAGATACCAGATATGGATTACCGGCAAAAGCCGAGAAGCACTGATAGGGCGAGTCAGCGTAGCCGGTGGGGTTCAGTGGGAGGATCTGCCAGTAGGTACAGCCGCTGTCGGCAATAAAATCAACCCAGCGGTAGGCTTCGGGACCGAGATCGCCGATGCCGTCCGGCCCGGGGAGGCTGGTGGGGTGTAACAAAATTCCTGAGGAGCGTTTAAATGTCATAACCCGTTTTCTTTGCTGTAATGGTCTGACCTGCTTTGATATGCAGGGATGGATAATCGCTGACCAGGACGTCTGCTTCGATCTCTACACCAGGATCAAGAACAGCGTCATCCGGGACGAAACTATTCTTCCCAATCGTGGTGATCGTGGGAATATCCGCCTGGCTGGCGGCGCCAATTTTGGAACGTGCACCGATTATAACCCGCTTATCTGTAATCGCGTTATATACTGTCGCGCCGTCCTTTACGCAGGTATCGGTAAATAAAATGCTGTTCACAACGCGCGCGCCAGCGCCAATACTCACGCCCGGGGAGAGAACGCAATTCACCACTTCGGCGCCAGGCGCGATGACACAACCATCCGCGACCATGCTATTGGTGATGGTATGGTTGCTGGAAAGGAAGACGGGAGGGCGCTCCTCGGTGCGGGTGTGGATGATCCAATCCCGATTGTTCAAATTGATGGGGGCCGGGCTTTTGAGCAGGTCCATATGCGCCTGCCAGTACGAATGGCTGGTGCCGACATCCACCCAGTAGCCAGAGTACGGGTAGCCGAAGACCCTGGCGTCCTCGCGGATCAGTTTTGGAATGATATCTTTCCCAAAATCATGCGAAGAGTTGCTGTTCTGCGCGTCTTCCCAAAGGGCTTTATCCAACACAGATAAGTTGAAGAGATAGACTCCCATATTGGCAAGGTTGGAGGGCGGCACGGCTGGTTTTTCAACAAAAGTCTTTACCCGATAATCCGGCGCAGTATCCAGGATGCCAAAACGTGAGGCTTCAGCGGCGGGGACTTTGATGGTGGCCATGGTCATGTCCGCCTGGTGATCCAGATGGAAGGTGATCAACGGTTCGTAATCCATGGTGTAAATGTGGTCGCCAGAGAGGATCAATACGAGATCCGGGCTGCCCTTCATGATAAATTCAAAATTCTGCTGAATGGCATCGGCTGTGCCGGTGAACCAGTCACTGCCGCGCCGGGCGGTGTAAGGTGTATAGATGCGCACGCCGCCGGAGAAATCCCGGTTGAGATCCCACGGGCTGCCCGCGCCGATATGCTCGATCAGCGAGTGCGGGCGATACTGCGCGACCAGCATGACATCATAGATGCCTGAGTTGACACAATTGGAGAGGGTGAAATCGATGATGCGGTATTTGCCGGCAAAAGGAACCGCCGGCTTTGTGCGTTTGCTGGTAAGTACTCCCAAACGTGAACCTTCACCACCAGCCAGAATAACCGCTCGAACTTTCATGCTGCCTCCAATGATTTGATATTTCCGAACAAATGAAGATACGCCTCAAGGTATTTCCGGGCTGAGGCCTGCCAGGACACTTCCTGTGACATGGCTTTGCGCTGCGCGCCTTGCCAGAGGGTCGGTTGGCTGTAATCAGTGACTGCCTGGAGAATTGTGGAAGCCAGCGTAGAGGCATCCAGGTTGGTAAACAGGTATCCGGTGCCTGTTTTCGCGCCGCCCGGCAGAATGGTGTCTTTCAACCCGCCGGTGGCGCGCGCGACAGGCAGCACCCCGTAGCGCTGTGAGATCAGTTGAGACAGACCGCACGGCTCGTAGCGGGACGGCATCAGGAAGATATCGGCCGCGGAATAGATCTGATGAGCCAGGCTGCCATCAAAGGCCAGCAGCGGTTTGAATTTCCCCGGAAATCTAATCTGCAGCAGTAAAGCCTCTGCTTCCAAGTCTGGGTTGCCGGTGCCGAGGAGTACACATTGCCAGGGAAGATCCGGCGGCAGCAGCGGTAACGCTTCGAAGAGGATGTCCATCCCCTTTTGCTGATCCAACCTTGAAATTGCTGCTAACAAGGGGACCTCTGCCGCAACTGGCAGCCCCAGAGCGGCTTGCAGTGCGGATTTGTTCTTTGCGCGGCGCGAAAGGGTAGAGATACTGTATTTGGTATTGATGAATGGATCTGCCGCGGGATCCCAGACTGAGGTATCGATGCCATTCACGATACCCGTGATATCCGATTGGCGGGAGGCTAGAAAATCTTCCAGGCCGTAACCGAATTCCGGTGTCAGGATCTCTTGCGCGTAACCGGGAGATACCGGGATGATCAGGTCAGCGGCAGCCAGGCCCATGGGCAGCGGGAGGTGACAGGCCCAGTCAGGTAACTTTGGCGTTTGAACAGGTTTTATGCCGAATTCAGATAATGCTGGAGAACTACCGCCTCCCATATATCCCAGGTTGTGGATCGATAAAACACCCTTTGGACGGGAGCCGGGGAGTGACCGGTTCTGGTGAAGCGCCAGGGCTGTATGCCAGTCATTGGCGTGGATGATCCGCGCGGGCTGTTTGAGGAACTTCGGCAGTTCCAATGCTGCAAGGGAATAGAACGCGTATTTCCGGCCATCCTGGATGTCATCTGAGCTGTACGCGGATGCCGTGGAAGACAGGGTTTCGCTTTGCAGCAGGAAATATCGGGCCTGGCGAGATTCGGCCTGATAGACTGTGACTTCTTCCGGTCCGGTCGGCGTCCGCGTGAAGAACGTACCCAGTTTTGTTAAGTTTGCCGGATGATTAACCGCGGGATGAAAAGGCAGGATGACCTCCACCCGCAGGTCAATCCCTGCATCCAGGGCAGCCAGGTTGATCTCTCCGGGGAGGGTACCGGCGACATCACCCAACCCGCCAACTTTTAGAAAGGGATCCGCTTCCGCTGCCAGATAATAGACAAACTCGGTCATACCCCTCAGTTCACCATATCCAGATAATCACTGGTAATACACTGCCCGGGATTATCTATGAGCAGGGAGAGCAGCAGTGAGGCTTTCTGAGCTTTTTGTTCCGCGTCCTGGCGGCTCCAGGTGCGGCTCTTGATCTCCAGGAAGGTTCCCAGCGCGGGCTTATTCACCGTATCGATATTGATAAAAAATTCTGTATCCTGGAATTTGACCAGGTAGCGTAAGCGTTCTTTTTCAATTTCGAATTCCGATTGCGGGCGGAAATATTCACGGTAGAAGCGCAGGCTCTGGCCGGCCGGAGCGAAATACCGGCTGCGGGAAAGGAGCGTGTTGCTTTCGATCTCATGCTCTCTTGACGGCCCGATCAAGGTCAGGCGATAACGGACGGTGTCCACCTGGCCATCCGCATTGATGAAATCATCCTCACGATACCGCAGGCGGTTGTCCTCCTCATCATGGAAAATGAAGTAGGTATCATATTCATGGTACTTGCGTTTGCGGATGATTTCGATCTGGTCATTGGTCAGGGCATGGATCACCGCGTCCGGATCATCAATTTTCAGCTTGACTTGAACTTCAAAACTTTCTTCTTCCAGCGCACCGCCGATTGCGATCAACTTGGAGAGGACTGACTTTTCGCGGATGAAGAGGAATTTGTCGATCTTTCTGGCATACTCTTGCGCACCCTGGATCAGCGCGTTTTCATCCAGGCTCAAGAGGTTTTTCGCGCGCAAAACGAACTTGCCGTTGATCATGACATCCGTGACGTCACTGGCTTTCGAGGCGTAAATAATCTGGGCGTAAACCCCATTGGGGTCACGCTCAAAGCGGGGCGAATTATGCACGGGTGAAAGGTCTACCAGAATGATATCGGCGCGTTTACCGGGTACCAGCGAGCCAGTCAGGTGACCAATGTGAATGGCCTGGGCGCCGATGCGGGTTGCCATGGAAAGGATCATGCGGGCAGGCAGCGCGGTCGGATCATTGCTGAAACCTTTGGCCAGCAAAGCCGCCAGGCGAATCTCTTCGAACATATCCAGGTCATTATTCGAGGCAGGGCCATCAGTACCGATGCCGACATTCAGGCCGGTCTCCAGCATTTGTTTGATGGGAGCGACACCTGATGCCAGCTTGAGATTGGATGATGGATTATGCGCCACACCGGCGCCGAGGTGCATCAGAGTCCGCATCTCACCTTTATCGATGTGGACGCAGTGCGCGGCGAGGACTTTCGCTTCGAATAGTCCCTGTTTCTTGACATACGGAATCACCGGCATGCCGTGTTCATTCCGCATGTTTTCCACTTCCAGCGCGGTTTCAGAGAGGTGGGTATGCAGAGGGATGTCAAATTCTGCCGCAAGTAGAGCTGTGGCTTTAATGATCTCTGGCGTGCAGGTATACGGCGCGTGGGGAGCCACGGAAGGGACGATGAGGGGATGTCCCTTCCAGCGCTGGATGAAATCCCGGGAGTATTCGAGAGACTCTTCAAAGGAGTGGGCATCCGGGGTGGGAAACTTCATCACGGACTGCGAACAAACGGCGCGCATCCCCGCTTTGGCGGTGGCTTTCGCGATGTCTTCTTCGAAGTAATACATATCGGCGAAGGAGGTCACACCGCTGCGGATCATTTCCGCGCAGGCCAGGGATGTGCCGAGTGTGACGAAATCTGGTGAAACGAATTCTCTTTCGACCGGCATCATGTAACCCATCAGCCAGACATCCAGGCGGAGGTCATCTGCCAGGCCGCGCAGCAGGGTCATCGGGACGTGGGTATGGGCATTCACCAGCCCCGGCATTAACACTTTGCCGGCGCAATCCACTGTTTCGGCGGCTGCATACTCTGCCTGCAAAGCCTTGGAATCGCCGACCGCGATGATGCTGTCGCCCTGCACGGCGACCGCGCCGGGGTTGAAGAGGTTGTACTCCTCGTCCATGGTCAGGACGATGGCATTAATAAATAAAGTATCAATATTCTTCATTCATCCTCGTTTTTCAGTAGATGTTCCCGCATGAAATTCAATGTCGTATTCAGGATCCACTGCGCGGTGTAGCCAGTGGGGCCGCCGTACTTTCTATTGTGGAAATTATACATGCCGCCTGATAAAACTCCAAAATCCAGTTGGATGACATTTGCCGGATGGCTCACGCCAGAATAGAAAATGGTCTGGTGAGTGTCAAGTTTGGCGGTGGCTCGCAGAAAGTCCTCCAGCGGTTCATTCGGTGCCGTGGGTAGGGTTTCTAACAGAAGTGCGTGAGTCTGCTTGATCAACCCGGCAGCCGCCTCCGGCCAGCCAACGCATACCAGGGTGGGCTTTTCACCTTCCGGCAGGGACGCCAGAAATGCGTCCAGGAGAGTTTCATCATCCACTCCGTAAATAGAAATACCCAGAATAAAGCGCAGCTCAGTGTCGATCTTAGCGATCATGCTTATGGCTTCGGCGGGATTATCCGCCTTGGCCGAGATGCGGATATCCACAGTCCCGGGATGGGCTGCCAGACCGACCGTCGGATTGGCGGACCTCTCATAATCTTCGATCAGTTGATCCAGCCGGGCTTCACCGATGCCAGCGGTATGCAGGACCCGCGTCACAAGCACCTGATGAGTCGGGAATAATCTTTCAATATCCGGGAGAACGGTGGAGGTAAGCATTTCTTCCATCTCACGCGGGACGCCGGGTAAGAAATAGGCCTGAGCGGCACCAATCTTGACCTGAATACCTGGGGCAGTGCCATGCGGGTTGGGGATGGGTTGGGCTGAAGGCGGCAGGTTGGCCTGGATTTTATTATTCTCTGGCGGGTCGCGGTCAATACGGCGAAAATATCCGAGAATCGTTTGCCAGAGTTCAGGCCTGAAAACCAGCGGCTCACGCAGTGCCAGGGATACAGCCGCGCGGGTGGGATCATCCACAGTCGGGCCGAGACCGCCGGTGCAGATGAGGATATCTGCCCGGGCGGCTGCTTCCAGCAGGATTTCAGCCACCCGCTGGGGATTATCCCCAACGACCTGAGTACGGAAGAGATCGACCCCGAGAGAGCGAAGGCAGCTGGCAATATATGCTGAGTTCGTATCCTGAATCTCTCCCAGCAGTAATTCAGTTCCGATGGCGATAATCTCACAAGTTGGCATGCTTTGTCTTGATTCTATCATCCCTGATACCAAACCGGTATTATCTCAGGCGGCTATCATTAATCCATGGCAGCCATTAAAATATGAGTGGAGGATGGATGAAAGGTCACAATCAACGCATTGGGAAATGGGGAGAACAGACCGCGGCGGAATACCTGATCAGCCGGGGATATCAAATCCTGGCGGTCAATCACCGGACGCCGTTTGGCGAATTGGATCTGGTCACGCTGGAAGGCGGGATGTTGGTCTTTATCGAAGTCAAAACCCGCACCAGCGGCGCTCTGGGGTACCCTGAAGGCTCTGTCACACCCACGAAACAGGCTCACATTACCAACGCGGCTCTGTATTACATGGCCAATACGGACCGCTCCGAAGTGGACTGGCGGGTGGATGTGGTTGCGATCACAGGCGAACCCCATGGCGGCGTTAAAGATATACAGGTCTTCCAAAATGCATTACAAGCCTGAGATCCTCCCCCTGGTGGTAATTCTCGGACCGACCGCCTCCGGAAAGACAGAGGTGGCGATTCAAATTGCTGAAAAGCTGGGCGGAGAGATCATCTCAGGCGATTCGCGCCTGTTTTACCGCGGGATGGATATCGGTACCGCGAAACCGAGCGCAGAGGAGCTGGCCAGAATCCCCCACCACCTGGTGGATATCCTCGAGCCGGACGAGCCTTTCAGTTTGGCTGTATTTCAGAAGATGTGTGCGGAAAAAATCCATGAAATCCATTCCAGGGGGCGGCTGCCCATCCTGGTAGGCGGTACCGGGCAGTACATTCACGCGGTTACACAGGGCTGGCAGATCCCCGAACAGGAAGCGGACCTCAGACTGCGGGCGATACTGGAAAAGATCGGCCGGGAGGAAGGCGCGGACCGCCTCTTCGGTTATCTGCAAAAAGTGGACCCGGCCGCCGCGGCGGTGATCGACCGCAAGAATCTCAGGCGGGTCGTACGGGCGCTGGAAGTGACCTATCATACCGGGCGACCCTTCTCCAGCCAGAAAATCCGCGGTGAGACGCCTTATTCACTCATCCAAATTGGTATCCACTGGGAGCGGGAAGATCTCTACCGCCGGATTGACGCGCGGATAGAACAGATGCTGCGGGACGGACTGGTAAAAGAAGTAGCGTTATTAATAGAAAAAGGGTACACACCGGCATTACCTGCCATGAGCGCGATTGGATATAATGAGATATACGCGCACCTGGCAGGTGAAATTACACTAGAAGAGGCGGTTGTGTTGATCAAACGCAAGACCCGCCAATTTGTGCGCCGGCAAGCCAACTGGTTCAAGCCTACAGCGGCAGATATCGCCTGGTTTGAGCATGGTCCAGACCTGGCTGCGCGTGTGATATTTTTTATTGAGCAGCAACTTCAGCATATGTAGCATTTATTGGTTGGAGGATGAGAGTGAAACCGTTCCAGTTTCCACCCATCACGGTACCGGATCTATTGACCGCGGCTGCGGGAGAAGCTCCCGAATCGCCGGCCCTGTATTACCAGCAGATCAGCTGGACGTATGCCAGGTTGGCAGCAGAAGCGGACGCGGTAAGCACGGGTCTGCTGGACATGGGCATCCGGAAAGGTGACCGGGTGGCGGTGATGCTGCCGAATCTGCCGGAGTTTGTCGCTTCTTATTTCGGAATTTTGCGGATGGGTGGGATCGTGGTGGCGATCAACCCCACGTACACGGTTGATGAAGTCTTGCGGTCTTTAAACACCTCTGGCGCGGTTTGTTTAATCGCGCTCGAGACGCAGCGAACGAATTTTCAACAAATCCTGGCAGACAGCCCGGTCGAGCAAATCGTTGTGTTGGCAGAAGAAGGTGGTTCTACTTCCGCACAAGCCGGAGTTGGGGGAAAAGACCAGCAGATACATTCATACCCAGCAGTTTTCAATGCGGATAACCTGAGCCAAACGCGGCTTCCCCCGGTGAGCCCGGAAGACCCCGCCATCTTTCAATTTAGCGGCGGCACGACCGGCACCCCGAAAGCCGCGGTGGGGTTGCACAAAAACATCGTCGCGAATGTCTACCAGTTTCGAGAATTATTGAAGCCGGCCAGTCTGGAAGGATCACCGATACTGGCTGCCATACCGCTGTTCCATGTGTACGGTATGGTGCTAGCCATGTCACTGGGTGTGTTAATGCGATCCGCCATTGTTCTGATCCGATCTGGCGGTGATCTGCCCGCGCTGTTGAAGGGAGTCAGGCAGCATCACCCGGTTTTCTTTCCCGGCGTACCCAACCTTTACGCGGGGCTTTTGCGCCATCCGCTGACGAGAGAATACACCGCGGACCTGCAGACCATCAAGGTCTGTATTTCCGGCTCTACGCCTTTGCCCGCGGCTATTCAGAATGGTTTTGAAAAGCTGATTCAAGGCCGGATACTGGAAGGATTCGGCCTCTCAGAAGCACCAACCGCGACGCACTGCAACCCGGTCACCGGGAAGTGGAAAGTGGGTTCCATTGGTCCACCGCTGCCCGGGGTTGAGTGCCGCCTGGTAGACCTGGAAACCCAACTGATCGATGTGCCGGCCGGAATGCCTGGTGAGTTGTTGATCCGCGGGCCGCAGGTGATGGCCGGGTACCACGGTAAGCCGGAGGAAACGCGGGAGACACTGAAGGACGGATGGCTGCATACCGGGGACATCGCGACCGTTGACGCGGATGGGTATTATTTCATCAAAGGCCGTAAGAAAGACCTGATCAAGGTGGGCGGTTTTCAGGTATGGCCGCAGGAGATCGAGGATGTATTATTGAAATACCCGGGGGTAAAAGAGGCGGCCGCCGCCGGAATACCGCATGAATTGTTGGGAGAGGTGCCGTGTGCCTGGATAACGGTGGAAGCCGGGGCGGTGGTGGATCTGTCACTGTTACTGGAACACTGCAAACAACATCTGGCGCGGTATAAACTGCCTGAAAAGCTGCGGATTGTGGATAAAATGCCGCGCAGCACGGTGGGTAAAGTCCTACGGCGGGAGATCATTGCGGCTGAAATAAAGAACCTGGAGTAAGCTCCAGGTTCTTTGTTGGTTAGCGGGTTCTGTTACGAGAGGGCGGGTGTACCGCTGCGTTTGGTCGTGGGCGGCGGGAAGATTTTTTCGAACTCCTCACGGCTCATGGTTTCCACTTCCAATAAGCGCTGCGCGGTAGCATCCAGCTGCGCGCGGTAGGTGGTCATTAATTCCCGGGCGGTTTTGTACGCGGAGTCAACCAATTTGCGGACTTCCGCGTCGATTTTTTCAGCGATCGCTTCGGAGTAATCACGCTGCTCTGAGATCTCGCGGCCCAGGAAAACCATTTCTTCCTTCTGGCCAAAGACCATCGGGCCAAGGTCGCTCATCCCCAGGCGGGTGACCATGTTGCGGGCCAGCTGAGTGACACGTTCAATATCATTGGACGCGCCGGAAGTTACATCGTCAAAGACAATCTCTTCGGCTACCCGGCCGCCCAGCAGCCCGACCATTTCCGCCATGAGTTTCTTACGGGAAACCAGGGTCAGATCTTCGGCGGGGATACCACGGGTGAAGCCGCCGTACATACCGCGTGGGACAATGGTGATCTTCTGGACGGGATTGGCTTCCGGCATGGCATTCATCAGGATGGCATGGCCGGCTTCATGATAAGCCACCACCCGTTTCTCGTCACTGGTGATCAGGCGGCTCTTGCGTTCAGGTCCGGCAATGACGCGTTCAATGGCTTCTTCCAATTCCAACTGACCCACTACCTTTTTGTTGCGGCGGGCAGCTAATATCGCGCCTTCATTGACCATGTTTTCCAGATCCGCGCCGACAAAACCGGGGGTGGATTTCGCCAGAACCGACAGGTCGATATCCGGAGCGAGCGGTTTGCCCTTGACATGGACACGCAGAATGGCTTCACGACCGCGCACATCCGGGCGGTCCAGCACCACGCGGCGGTCAAACCGCCCCGGCCGCAGCAGAGCCGGGTCGAGAATATCCGGGCGGTTGGTGGCGGCCATGATGATGACATTTGTATCGGTATCAAAACCATCCATCTCGACCAGCATCTGGTTCAGGGTTTGTTCCCGCTCATCGTGACTGCCGCCCAGACCAGCGCCGCGGTGACGGCCGACAGCGTCGATCTCATCCACAAAGACGATGCAGGGTGAGTGACGCTTGGCTTGCTCAAAGAGGTCGCGGACGCGGCTAGCGCCAACACCGACGAACATCTCCACAAATTCTGAACCGCTGATGGAGAAGAACGGCACGCCGGCTTCACCAGAAACAGCTTTCGCCAGCAGGGTTTTACCGGTGCCGGGAGGGCCGACCAGCAGCACACCTTTCGGGATGCGCGCGCCGAGCGAGATGAACTTTTGCGGTTCCTTCAGGAATTCAACAACTTCCTGTAATTCTTCTTTGGCTTCTTCGACGCCCGCGACATCCGCGAAGGTCACCGTGGGTTGGTCGCCGGAAAACATGCGGGCACGGGATTTACCAAATGACATGGCCGCGTTGTTGCTGCCCTGTGCCTGGCGGAACATGATCCAGATGAAGCCGCCAAACAGCAGGACCGGCAGGATCACACCCAAGATGCTCAGGATGTTGACCCAGGCGCCGGGGGCTTTGACTTCGATGGTAGTTGATTTCAGTTCAGCCGGAGTGACACCCAGGTTGATCAGCTGTTCCACCAGGGTAGCTTCCGGCTCTTTCTGGGTCAGCTTTTCTCCATCCGCGTAAATGGCGCGCAGCTTGTTTTCATCCACCACGACGCGGCTGACTTTGCCAGCCTGGATATCCGCGGCCAGCTGATTAATGGTCAAACCCGCTTCAGCGGTGGTATTTTGCCGGGCGCTGTAGAAGAGCATGACGGCTATCGCGACCATCAGCAATATGTAAACGAAAAATGATTGGTTACGTGGTTTCACGAACACCTCCAGTATTCTTACTGTAACAGTTCTGATTATACCAACCGCGCTGATGGATACTCAGTTTTTGTGAAGGTTTCAGCGCGGTTCTAATAGAATTCATATAAATACCTGAGCAGATTATTATTGAAGTTCGCTAAGCCAATTCAAAATACCAGCATGCGAGCCGAATCCCCAGCCTGGCTGAACGCCAGGCAAAATCATATCTGACAGGTGATAGGCCTGAATACCGACCGCATTCGCGGGCAGAATATCCGCCTCCAGGTCATTCCCCACCATAACGCATTCGTCGGGTTCTGCCCGCAAAAAGCTCAAGATGTCCCGGTAGTAATTTGGGCTGGGTTTGGCAAAATGGAATTGCTCATAACTGGCGATGAGTTCATAGGAGATGATATCAGCGCCGAGACCGGCCCAATCCAGGCGGTGCAAGACTGCCGACCGCGGAAAAAGAGCATTAGTAGCAATGACCAGTTTGAAGTCTTCCTGCAACAGGCGCTGGACAAGATTCTGCCCGGCCGGCAGTTGGCGCGTATGAACTCTGAGGGTGGGGAACACCCGGGCGTAAAAATCCTCCAGGTGGGGGCACAGCTGTTCTTTTGGGATGCCGACTGCCGGGTAGAAAACGGTATCAAAGACCTGTTCGAGCGTACAGGCAGGATTTGTGTTGTGCTGCATCGCGTCTGTGCCTGCTTGCAGCGCCGGAAGCATAATTTCTGGTTTGACATACGGGTTTAGATGGCCAACCAGAGCCTTAAAATAGGGTGGAATAAAGGTATCCATCGAATTTTGCAGCAAGGTATCATCTAAATCCAGGAGAACGTACCTGATCATATTCCCTCTAATAAAAGAAGCAGGTTTTCACCTGCTTCTGGCACAAGTGATAGCTATAAGACAACAGGCTCAACCTAGACGCGGGTGACGTAATCTCCGGTGCGGGTATCCACGCGAATGGTATCACCGGCGACGACAAAATACGGGCAGCTGACTTCGAGCCCGGTTTCGGTTTTGACTTTCTTCGTGACACCGGTGGCTGTATCACCCTTGACAGCGTTTTCAGCCCAGGTGACTTTCAAGTCGACTGAGGTGGGCAGATCAATATCGATGGCTTCATTTTCAAAGAAGGTCAACTTGACTTCCATACCTTCCTTCAGAAAGCCGGCGGCGTCACCAATGACTTTGCTGGCGATAGCAGGCTGCTCGAAGGTTTCATTATCCATAAAATGATAGCTTTCGCCGTCGGTATATAAGAATTGGACGTTGTGAAAATCCAGGCGGACATCCTGCACGCGGTCACCGGATTGGAAGGTCTTTTCCAGGGTTGTGCCGGTGCGGACATTGCGGGCTTTCACTTTAATCGAGGCATTACCGCGTCCGGTTTTGTTATGGGAATAATCCAGGACTTTGTAGAGCGTGCCATCCAGAACGAATGTGACACCTTTGCGCAGATCATTTACATCAATCATAAGAGTTCCTTATTTTATGAGTATTCAGACCAGTTATTATACCGCAGCGGTTGGTGAGCCGCAAGTAAAAGTGGTTTGAGGTTAACGGCATGGTAAATATTTACCGGATTACTTATGGTCACCTTGACGCTGGTGGTGTACGGTATGGTCCTGGGAGTTCTCCAGGTCGCGCAGTTGGGCGATGGCGTGCGGAAGTATATCCGCGACGAGTGACAGGCTTTCCACCGCGCCGCGGGGGCTGCCCGGTACGTTGAGGATGATACAGCGGTTCCTTTGAACGCAAACCGCGCGGGAGAGCAGCGCGTGCATGGTCTTTTCGGAGCTTTTCATGCGGATGAATTCTGTGATCCCGGGGATGACAGCTTCGCCTACTTCCAGCGTGGCCTCCGGCGTAACGTCACGGTGGGTCAAACCGGTTCCGCCAGTGGTCAGGATGACATGGATGGAGGGATCATCTGAGTGCATCAGCAGTTCGCGTTTGATCCACTCTTTTTCATCCGGGATGACCGCGGTGTATTTTACCTGCCAGCCGCGGGCCAGGATAAACTCAACCAGGGCCGGACCGGAGAGATCCTCCCTTTCCCCGCGGGATGATCGATCTGAGATGGTTAAGACCGCGAAAGATGGTGTTGTCATTCAAACTCCTTGGCCATCAGGATGGCTTGATGTTGCTGCCAACCCTCACCCTGATAAAAAGGGATAATGGCGGTATTCTCAGGCGCCACCATCAGGTAAGCTTTCCGGCAACCCAGGGCCTTCAGTCTCTGCTCAACCTCACGCAGCAAGGCTGTGCCGGTTCCGTGTTTCCTATATTCTGCGAGTACTGCCAGGTGGTAGATCATGCCGCGGCGGCCGTCATAACCGCCCATGACAGTGCCGATTATTTTGCCATCCTCTTCGGCGACCAGAACTAAATCTGGTGAGTAGGCCAACCGCTTAATAATCTCCGCGGGTTCATCGGAGACGTTGAACGTCACGCCAGGCTGGCTGTTATGCCAGACGTACGTGCAGCCCGCGTAATCATCCGGAAAGCGGAAGGTGCGGATAAGGATCGTCATGCTTAGTCTTCCAGGCCGGTCACTCTTTTCCAGTCGCCGTGAATACCGTTGGGGGTCACCCCGAAGAAGAAGCGGTTACCGCTGGCGGTTTTCACAACCAGGTCATAGAAGGCGCCTTTCTTCTGGTCTGCGCGATGCACCAGCCCGTAATCACCAGTCCAATCGATGGTATAGATCTCCGGCCGGGCGGAAAGTTCCTCGTAGCGGTCAATGGCGTAGTGCCACAGCCGGCGGGCAGACGCGCGGGTGACATTCTTCACCGTGCTGCCGTTGCGCAGATCGCGCATGGAGTAGTACTTGACGCCATTGCGAACATCCAGGGGTAAAACTTCCACCCCGGTGCGCGGCGCAAGGTCACCTTCAGGTTCTTTTTCTGAGGAGGCTTGCCCTTCAGGCGGCGCGATTGGTTCCGGGTGGATCGCGATCACAGGAGCTTCCGCGGGTGTTTGCGCGTTGCGGCGCAGCACCAGGCTGACGATCTCATCCCGCACGGCCAGCCCGGTTTCGGCTTCATCGCGGATATAGATCTTGTTCTCATCCACCGCGTACGGTGAATCATCGCCGCGGGGGATCAGCACGCGCAGCAACTTCTTGCCTTTGTAATCACTGATATCCATCGAGCAATGTAAGGGAGGGGAGATCTTATTATTGATCTCCTTCTCCAGCATACTGATGGAGCCGTCGGCGTCGGTAATACCGACCGGTGCAATCTGGGTGTCATGGCTGACGCCAATATATAATGTTCCGCCGTTGGTATTGGCGAAGGCGCAGATGTCGCAAACGATGGCGAATAATTTCCCGCCTTTGGGGGACATGGACTCATGGAAATCCTGAATAATGCTGGGGCCATCCTCGAGCGCGGACTGGATAAAGTCAAAAGCGGGTTCTTCTTTCTGGCGGTGCGGACGAGTGCGGGAGAAGTCGTTACTTTTGAGGAGATCAGCAATAGCCGAGAAACTGAGGTCGGACAGGTAGAAATCGGTGGTTCGGTCACCGATGCCCGGGTTCTTCTTTTTGGATGGATCTGAGGTCAGGCGGTGGGAATCCGACCCCTGGATGCAATGCATGCGGCGGGGATATTCCGGCTTGGTGCCGTTGAAGAACCAGGCTGTGGAGCGCGGCCCTTTCACTTCCAGGTCGGTTACTTCCAGCGCGTCCAGATTCGGGTCCTGGGTATAGGCGATCTTGGTCTGACCGCCAAAATTGAAACCACGCATGGCCACACCGTTGGACGAGTTGGCATGCGCGGCAATGGTGATGCCGCCGGCCTGCTTGATCAGGCGGTAGGCGGTGATGACATCACTGGTGGCACCAACCGTGGCCGATCCCTCATCCAGCAGCTCGGGCGGGATATTCAGGTTCAGCAGGAGATGCTCTATTTCACGAATTGGTTTATCAGGGGAGAAGATGGCAATAATATGGAACCCAAATGTGGCGGTAAACTCGAAAGCCGGCAAGAGATAGATCTTGTTGAGCAGCCGGCGATACTCATCCAGCCGGCTTTTTTCCGACGGCACCAGGCGGTTCAGCTTCTCCAGTAAGGTCAGCTGATCTACCTCCTCTCGTAAATGGCGGTATCCGGCAACCGTATTATGATCTGTGACGGCCATGATCTGGATATCCCGGGATTCCGCCCGTTGGAGAAGTTCCAGGTAGGTACATTCAGGTTGTTGAAAATCCATGGATGCCAGGCTGTGGACATGCAGGTCCGCGTTGTACCAGCGCATTGGAGATTTCGTGGTTTGTTTTTTCACAGGCATCGTCCTTGTTTACTTTCTGCTAATAAGATGGTTATTACTGATTCCATCATCTCTCCGCGGATGCGCACTAGCTGTCCTTGCCTGAACCAGGGTGGGCTGGTTTCGCGCCGGTGGCCTTTTTCCGGGTTTGGGGCGGTGATTTGATCAGGGCGGCTTTCAAAACTTCATCCACCGTATCCGCGAAGATGAACTTGAGTGAGCCGCGGACATCGGCTGGCAACTCATCCAGATCGATCTCGTTCCGGCTGGGCAGGATGACTTTCTTTAAGCCAGCCCGGTGGGCAGCCAATACTTTTTCTTTGATGCCGCCAACCGGCATAACCAGGCCGCGCAGGGTAATCTCTCCCGTCATGGCCAGCAGTGGATCGACCTGCTTGCCGGTGATGAGTGATACCAGGGCGGTGGCCATGGTGACGCCAGCAGAAGGTCCGTCTTTTGGTTGAGCGCCAGCCGGGATGTGCAGGTGCAGGTCATGGGTGTCGAAGAAGTCTGGGCTGATGTGATAGGCATCCGCTTTGGAGCGGACGTAAGATAAAGCGGCCCGGGCTGACTCTTGCATCACATTGCCGATCGAACCCGTTACCTGAAAGCCTTTCGCGCCGGGCATCTTGGTAGCTTCGATGAAGAGAATATCACCGCCGACTGGCGTCCATGCCAGGCCGGTGGCTACTCCGGGCAGCGATGTGCGCATAGCCACTTCATCATTACCGTAGTGGGTGGGTTTGCCCAGCAGGTCGCGCACGGCGCGGGCATTGACGGTTAATTTACGGGCGTGAACTTCCGTCATCTTTGTGACGAATTTGCGGCAGATCGAGCCGATCTCCCTTTCCAGATTGCGCACGCCGGCTTCCCGGGTGTAGCTGTGGATAATGGAGAGGATGCCTTCATCGGTAAAGGTGATCTCTTTCTCACGCAGGCCGTTTTCACGCAACTGCCGTGGGATCAAGTAGGTCTTGGCGATAGCCAGTTTCTCGTTCTCGGTATAACCGCTGATGTCAATGATCTCCATGCGGTCCAGCAGGGGACCGGGGATGGTATCCAGCTGGTTGGCGGTGGTGATGAACATGACCTGGGACAGATCGAAAGCGACTTCCAAGTAGTGATCCCGGAAATCCGAGTTCTGTTCAGGATCAAGCACTTCGAGGAGTGCCGAGCCCGGGTCACCGTGAAAATCGAATGTCAGCTTATCGATCTCATCCAGCATGAAGACCGGGTTGCGGGAATCGGAGCGGCGGATGGCTTGCAGCACCCGGCCGGGCAAGGCGCCGATGTAGGTGCGGCGGTGGCCGCGAATCTCCGCTTCATCCCGCACGCCGCCGAGTGATACGCGAATGAATTTACGACCGAGCGCGCGGGCAATCGACTGGCCGAGCGAGGTTTTCCCGACTCCGGGCGGGCCGACAAAGCACAGGATGACACCTTCGCGCATCTTGCGGATGTAGTCTTTCGACTGGTTTTTTGCCCGGTCCGCACGCCTTTCTTGACGCAAGCGGCGGACTGCCAGAAATTCCAGGATTCTTTCTTTTACATCCGTCAGTCCGTAGTGATCTTCATCCAGTACCTGGCGGGCGTGGGCAATATCCAGGTTGTCTTCCGTCGCATGCGACCAGGGTAAGGTGACTAACCAGTCCAGATAGGTGCGGATGACACCGTATTCCGCGGCCTGGGAAGGCAGGCGCGAAAGCCGATCCAGCTCCCGGCGGGCCTGCTTGTGAGCTTCCTCCGGCATGTGAGCCGCTTCGATCTTTTTGCGGAATTCCTCCACATCTTCGGTTTGCTCATCGCCTTCGCCCAACTCATTCTGGATGGCTTTCAGCTGTTCGCGTAAGAAATATTCGCGCTGAACTTTGTCTATCTCAGAGCGGGCTTTGTTCTGGATCATCTGCCCCAGTTCCAGAACTTCACCTTCGCGCGCCAGGATGGCGACCAGTTTGTGCAGCTTATCGGTTGTGGAATCCATCTCCAGGATTTCCTGAGCCTCTTCCACCTCCATCCGTTGGAAATTGGAGATGACGTAAGCGGTCTGGAGCGGGTCTTCCAGTGAGGAGATTGAGGAAACAAGTTCCCCCGGGATGGACGGCACCAGTTCGGAAATATGTTCAAATTGATTACGGGCATTACGGGCCAGCGCTTCGATCTCCAGCCCCGTTTCCTGTTTCTCCGGGATGAGCTCGATATGGGCTTTGAGGAAGGGTTCTTTCTGGGTGAACTCTTTCAGTTTGAAACGAGCCAGCCCCTGGATGAGGAGACGGATCGTACCATCAGGCGCTCTGAAGAGACGGCTGATGACGGCGACAGTGCCGACGGTGTACAGGTCCTCCGGCCGGGGTGTTTCAATCTCCGGGTCACGCGAGGCGACCAGGCCGACGATGCGGTCCTTGGAAACGACATCATCCACCAGGCGGATGGAACGCTGCTGACCGATGGTGAGGGGGACGGTTGTTTCAGGGTACACCACCACCCCGCGCAGCGGCAGGATGGGCATTTCCTGTGGCAGATTGGATAACAGGTCATCCTCGGAATCATTTTCGTCCGACTGGCCTGAATTTACGGTGGTCATGATCGGTTCAAGCAGCATTTCATGCATGTTGCGATAATCCTCCCTGATCCATTCCATATCTTCTTCGAAGTTATACCATTTTGATGCGGGCATTTTCACTCTTCTGGTTAATTATTTTGATTGGGCTTTACCCTGGGCAATGTGATGAGCAGGAAGCCGTCTTCGTACTCCGCCACCACCTGTTCTACATCCACCGGGTGCGGCAACTGGATGACCGACCGGAAGGTACCGTATGGAATTTCCATCTGGTGATATCCACGCGGTTTTGGCAAGTCCGGGCGGGTGCCGCTGACTTCCAGCCGCTGATCTGCCAGGCTGATCAGAAATTCCTCGGAATTCATCCCGGCAATTTCGATCCGCACCAGATAGCCTGCATCGGTTTCATACAGGTCGGTCGGCGGATGCCAATTATGCGGCCGGCCAGGATGGCTGGCAGTGGGTTTCGGATCCAGTAGATTGATCGACCCACCACCTGATTTCTCTGCTGAGTAATATACGGCGTACTGTAGTAAGCTCTTCATGTCACACACATTTTGAGAGAGATAAGTATATTGAATGATACAACTTAATTATATGAAATTTATTGGAACAAAGATAATGATTTAATCCCCTAAACAGGCGCCCCGGGAGAGACTCGAACTCTCAACCAACAGCTTAGAAGGCTGCTGCTCTGTCCATTGAGCTACCAGGGCAGGCAATTGCAAATTTTACCATATTCCAGCTGGAAAACCGGAGTGATAGAGGTAGGTGAGATGCCCTATGAGTGGCAGGGACGAATCCCCATGAAAACCCGGCCGCCAGAGAGCAGCCGCAGGATAGTATCACCCGTTTTACCGGTGAGCGCGGCCAACTCGTTCGAGGTCATGGGAGTGTTCCCATTAGAAAGGAATATGCGGAAGACGTTATCCACGACACTGTGGGTCGCTTCAACAAAACCTTCCTGCCTGGAGCAATGGGTCATCAAATTCTGCTGCAAGCCGTCCACCTGATGGATCTCCGCGGTTACCGGGTCGACAAAATCGATCAACGCGCCTTCATCTTCAAGCGAGAAGAGTTGCTGATGTTCCTGGCAGAGATAATCATGCAGGAAGACCCGCCAGTTACTGTCGTGGTCTTTCCACCAGGCAAAATCGATGTGGAAGGGAGTATTGGGTGTCGGGCGGACAACACTAAAGGTTGGCTGGTCTGGCATGCTTACTCCTGGTCGCTTTCTTCAATCAAACGGAAGTACAGATCGCCGACATGCGCGAATTGCGGATTCTGTACCAGGTGCTTGAAAATGACAGCCAGGGGAATCCGGCGGATAACATTGACGCTGGCGAACAGCTCGATGGCGTCCAAAATTCCCTGCGGGTTGAGTTTGGTTAATTCCCGCGCGATGTGCAAGATAGCCTGATCCGTGGCCTGGCGGGTCTTGCCGGCCTGGGTCCAGGCCCGATCCAACGCGTCTGTATCCGGAATGGCTGTGGTCATTTTCTCTTCGTATTGTGTATTGATCTGCTGCTTCAAGGATGCCAGGACAACGCCGCCGTCAGCGCCGACCAGCGCAGTGCGGACCCATTCCTTAGCCGGCCGGCGTTTATTGGCGCTGATGGATACTTTGCCATCGGCATCTGCCTGCTGGATGGTCAGCACGCTGCCCGGGATGACCCCATTATCCAGGTACCATTTTCGTAAACCCGCCACATAGTGGTGCGGGCGCACGACCCAACCGTGGATATTCTCCTTCGTGTCACTATCCACGAATTCGAATTTGATCCGCGGGGATTCAAACGCGGTAGGGAAGAGATGGTCGGTGCGGCAATTGAGGGGCAAGGTTCCAGCCCGCCAGTGCGGGTAGGTGAGAACCAGCGAAACTTCCTTTTCTTCCTTTGCATCCGCATTAGTGAAACATTCATCATCCAGCTGGGCGATCTCACGCAGCATTTGCGCGCTAAAGCCGGATCCATCCACTTCTTCAATGGGGTATTGCAGGTAGACGGGCTTTTTACGCACATCTTCCGGTTCCAGTTTTTCCAGGAACCAGAGAACCTCACCGGCCGGGCCGACCTCATCAAAGCGCGGGTCGGCGTGTAAAGCCTGGTTGAGGGAGAATTCAAGCAATACCGGGTTGCCGGTCCCTTTCAGATCCAGCTGGTCTATCAAGTTGGCGGTAGTGAGCGGCCCGCCGCCAGCCATGTCCAGGATGGCTTCAGCCAGATTGAGGTGACCGACATGGATATCGATCAAGAGGGAGCGGTGGAACCAGAGAGCGGCTACGGTCACCAGATCTTCATCGCGGTGCATTGCGGCAGCGAGATTTTCCAGCAGTGGGGTGGAAAACTCGTTCAGCACCCGGCTGGCATCCAGGTATTCCATACCGGGCAGCGTATCCTGAGCGTTGTTCAGGTCGTGCTCGGCCAATCCGCTGGCGAAAGAGCGATTACTGCCGCTCTGAAATTCAACTTCGATCACCTGGAAGGGCGCCATGCCCGGGTTATTGGCTGGCCGGATAGATTTCACTGTACCGCGTTCCCAGTTGTGACGGCTGAAGATCAGTGCTTCACCGCGGGTGTGGGTGTCCTGCGGTAAGTAAAGCCGGCCAGCGTTGGTGTGGGATGACGCAACGGCTTTCTTCTCCAGGCTAACGCGTTTTTCAATGGTTAGCCGGAGAATTGTTTCGATATTCTGGGGAGTTTCTAATTCAAAAAGGGTGTTCTTGATGAAATCCAGATCTTCGGTGGAAAACTGGTAGTCTGGCCAATAATTACTGTCGATGGTAAGTGGGGCAGATGACATGCGCTGTCATGATCCTTCGTGGGAAAGTCTAATAATGCCAAAGTATTATACCGTAGAGCCGGATGGTCGGCAAGAAAAAAAACACGGGTGTGGTTGCCCACACCCGTGAATCTGCCGTTGAGAGGACTATACAGTGATCTCTTCCGGAGCGCGCATGACAGCATTGGCTTTCTTGACGCTGTCGGGGACGTTGAAGTCCAGGTCGGCGCCGACCATCTGCTGGATGTACTTCTTGACGGCGGAATCCCAGTACTTCTTGGTGACGTAGTAAACACGGGCGCCACCCAGTTCGTGCTGATATTCTGGCCAGGGGTAAGAAGGCTGAGCCATACCGAGACCCCAGCGCATCCAACCATTGTAGCTTTCGTAGGTAGCCCACCATTCCTTGTTCTTCAGGATCTCGAAACCGTAGTAGGCTTTGGCGTAGTACATAACGGCGCCTATGCGACCACCGCGGGTGAGGGCCATGGTGTGCAGGGAGATGTTGACATCTTCGCTCATCAGGCGGCCGTTGGCCAGACCAACCCACAACCCGTCGATCAAACCGACCAGGTGATAGGGGTCCTTGAGGCGCTGGCGGTACCAGCCCAGGATTTCGGCATAGACACGGGCACCAACGATATCATAGAAGTCATGGTCCACGTCCATATACTTCTTGATGTGTTCCATCATCAGCGGGGCTTCTTCCAGCTTGGCTTCGCGGATGTACAGGATCTGTTCTTTGCCTTCTTTGGTCTTCATCTTGACCATGGCATCCGGGAAGTGGGGGATGTTCATGGGAGGGGCCTGGAGCAGGGGTTCGACTTCGCGTACGTCGATCTTCAGCTCTTCAACAGATACTTTCTCGGGGGGTTCAAGTCTCACTTTGTTTCTCCTTTATAGAATATTGATAAATTTGTCCGCTCTAGATCTTGGACAGTTTGTTCAGCCTATCTACGTGGGTTGGATCGTAGGCATCACCAAATTTGGTTTTCGGCAGGGCGGCAGCTTTCTTCATGATCTCGTCGTATTCCTTGTCTTCGACGAAAGCTACAGCGCGGCCAATGGAGGCTTCCCCGTCCACGAAGCGCCAGGGGAAGAAACCGATCTTCACGCGGCGGTTCAGCAGCAGGTCGATCTGCCCGCCGAAGCATTCGGCGTGGATGATGGACTTGGGGAAGAGGTCAATGTGCATCAGCTGATATTTGGATGGATCATAAAACTCAGCGATGGGTTTTTTGTAGAGTTTTTCAAAGACTTTTTCAGCTTCAGCGCGCTGGCGGGGCATCCAGTCGCGGATGATGGTGTTCATCGGGTGATCTGCGGAACCGCAGTCGACAGCGATCCAGCGCAGTTTCTTGGCCTTCGCCCAGTCGGCGAATTCCTGATCTGGACCTGGATGCTTGACCATGTAGCGGATCTCATCGGCGGTAGGCATATCCCAGCCGAAGTGATGGTAACCGGTGTGAATGACGAGGATATCGCCTTCTTTAACTTCCACGCGATCTTCGATCATCTTCGGGGTGTAGACCTGGTAATCGCCAACCGCGTCAGACAGGTCAACGATGGCGGCATCATGCACCAGGTAATCCAGATCCAGTTCCGCCATATCTTTACCGGCGGTGTAAAAGTGAATCTCGCCATCCATGTGAGTGCCCAGATGGTTGGAGTGGGTGAGGAGCTGGCCGTTGGCGCCATTGGGAGCCAGGCGTTTGAAGTACTTCACCTGCAGCGGCTCGTACGTGGGCCAGGCGGGGGTGCCGATACCCAGAGGAATGGTCAAATCGATCAGTTTCATTTCTATCTCCTTTTCTTACAGATTCGAATGCTTATTGATTAACACCGCGAGGCTGGCAGAGACACTGCTGCCCCGCGGTAACGATCACATGGCTCCGCTCATCACCGCTAGAACGATACCGCCGGCAATGACACTGGCCACCTGACCGGCAGCATTCGCTCCCATGGCATGCATGAGCAAGAAGTTCTCAAAATCGTTTTCGGAAACAAAGCGCTGAACGATACGCGCGGACATCGGGAAGGCTGAATCGCCCGCGGCGCCGATCAACGGATTGAACTTACCGCCGGAGAACAGGTTCATCAGTTTGCCCAACAGAATACCGCCGACAGCGTCCATTACGAAGGCGAACAAGCCCATGCCAAAGATCAGCAGAGTTTGCGGCTGGAGGAAGGATTTACCTTCCATGGTGGAACCAATCACGATACCCAGGAAGAGGGAAACGAGGTTGGCCAGGGTGGATTCAGCGGCTTCGCTCAGACTATCCACGACCAGGGCTTCACGCAGCAAGTTACCGAACATCAACGCGGCGATCAAGGGAGAAGCCTGCGGTGCGATGAGCGAGACGATGATGGTCATCACGATCGGGAAGAGGATGCGCAGCGTGCGGGACAGTTTTTTGCGCGAGTAAGGCATGCGGATGGTACGCTCAGCCTTGGAGGTCATCAGGCGCATGACGGGCGGCTTGATGATGGGGATGAGCGACATGTAAGTGTACGCGCAGACGGTGATCGGGGCCATCAACTCCGGAGCCAGCTTGGATGAAACGTAGATGGAGGTCGGGCCGTCGATCGCGCCGATGATACCAATGGAGGCAGCCTGTTTGAGGGGGAAGCCCAGCAGAATGGCGATCATCAGGGTGATGAAGATACCGAACTGTCCGGCAGCGCCGAGGATGGCCATCTTCGGATTTTCCATCAGCGGGCCAAAATCTGTCATGGCGCCAACGGAAATGAAGATGAAGATCGGGAACAATTCGGTATCGATACCGGCTGATTTCAGGATACCCAGAAAACCGCCCGGGCCGGCAACCCCGGTGAGGGGCAGGTTGGCCAGGATCGCGCCAAAACCGATGGGCAGCAGCAGGATCGGTTCGTAGTCTTTATTGATGGCGAGCCAGATCAGGACGCCACCAATGACCATCATGACGATGTTCTGCCACTCAAGGCTTGTTATCGCTTGTGTGAGAACGCGGAGGTTTGATAAATCCATATCAACCTCACTCGAACGATACGAGCATGTCGTTGTATTGAACTTTTTGTCCGTCCGTCACATGCACCGCTTTGACAACCGCTTCCACAGGGGATTTGATGGAGTTCTTCATCTTCATCGCTTCCAGCAGGAACATCTGCTGTCCGTGAGATACTTTGTCGCCGGGTTTGACATCCACTTTGACGATGGTACCAGGCATGGGCGCCCGCACGCCGTTACCGCTGGCAGCGGCGACTGGAGCCGGAGCGGCAGCTGCCGCAACAGAAGCAGTGGCGACGGGTGTGGCCCGCGGAGCTACTCGCGCTGGCGCGACGACGGTAGACTGTGCTTCAACTTCGACCTGGTATGTGGATCCATCGACTACAACTTCAACGGGGGAGGCGAAAGCGTCTCCGACTTTGACATCGTAGGTTTTTCCATTCACAGTGATCTTCATTTCATTCATTATTTGCCACTCCTGGTCATGCGGTTTCCTAATCTTTGTTGAGAATGATATCTTTTCGCTGACCACCAGCCGCTCTTTCCGACCTCCAGAGAGCTGCCGAGATTACTCTGGGCTTTCTGGCGGTGGAAGGCAATCGCGGCGGCAATCACTACGGGGAGGTCATCACTGGCAACGCTAGCCTGGCTGACGGGAGAAACACTTTCTTCCTCGCCTTCTTCAGGGGCGACTTTTTCCTCTTTGAAGGGAAATACGATGCCAAGCAGGTAGATGACTACCGCGAACAATCCCAAAGATGAAAAAGTGATGATCAGACCGGAAATGGCTACTGACGCACCATCAAGTAAATTTTGTATCAAGTTCACACCTCCTGGGTCAGTCTATTCCCCGGTTTACAGGGGGATACTGCCGTGTTTGCGGCTGGGGGTGGTGGATTGCTTGTCCTTCAAGAGTTCCAACGCGGCGATCAAGCGCTGGCGGGTCTCAGAAGGCAGGATGACATCATCCACATGTCCGGCCGCGGCCGCGGCGTACGGGTTGGAGAACTTGTCGCGATATTCCTGGATCAGGCGAGCCCGCTCATCCTTGGCATTGGGGGCATCCTTCAGCTGCTTGCGATACAGGATGTTCACAGCGCCTTCAGCGCCCATGACCGCGATCTCGGCATTCGGCCAGGCGAAGACCAGGTCTGCGCGCAGGTATTTGCTGCCCATGACGATCATTGCGCCGCCGTAACCCTTGCGGGTGACCACGGTCAGTTTCGGGGTGGTCGCTTCGGCATAAGCGTAGAGGATCTTGGCGCCGTGGCGGATAATGCCGCCGTGTTCCTGGGATACACCGGGCAGGAAGCCGGGGGAGTCACTAAAGGTGACGATAGGGAGATTGAAGGCATCGCAGAAGCGCACAAAGCGGGCGATCTTGTCTGAGGCATTGATGTCGATCGAGCCAGCCATGAAGGCCGGGTTCTGGCCAACGACGCCCACGGGTTGACCGTGGAGGCGGGCGAAACCGACGATGGCGTTCTGGGCGAAACCGGCAGCGACCTCAAAGAAGCTGCCGAGGTCAAACACGCGGTTGACAACCTCGCGCATATCGTAAGATTCGTTCGGGTCAGCCGGAACGATCGAATCCAGGGCTTTATCAGCCCGGGTGGGATCATCGGTGATCTCGGCGGCCGGAGCGCCTTCAGCGTTATTGGAGGGGATGTAAGAGAGGATCTTGCGGATGGTGGCGAAGGCGTCCATTTCATCTTCAGCCGCGAAATGGGCGACACCACTGATGTTATTGTGGGTGGCAGCGCCGCCCAGCAGCTCTTCGTCAACTTCTTCACCGGTAACGGCTTTGATGACCTGAGGACCCGTGATGTACATGTTGCCCATGTTTTTAACCATCACGATGAAGTCCTGAATGGCCGGGGAGTAAACCGCGCCGCCAGCGCAGGGTCCCATGATCACGGAGATCTGGGGGATGACGCCAGAGGCCTGCACGTTGCGATAAAACACTTCGCCGTAAGCTTCCAGGCTCCAGATGCCTTCTTGAATGCGGGCGCCGCCGCCGTCATTGATACCGACTACGGGAACGCCAGCCTGCATCGCCAGGTCCATCACTTTAGCGATCTTCTTGCCGGCAACTTCGCCGAAAGAACCGCCAATAACGGTGAAATCCTGGGCATACACGCAAACACGGCGGCCGTCGATCTTGGCAAAGCCAGCTACCACACCATCACCAGGGTAGCGATCCTGATCCAGGTCGAAATCAGAATGGCGGTGGAGCATGAAGCCTTCCAATTCCACGAATGAGCCGGCATCCACCAGTTTGGCGATGCGTTCATGGGCAGTCAGCTTGCCTTTGGCGTGCTGAGCTTCCACACGTTTTTGACCGCCGCCTTGCGCGGCAACTTTCCGCTTTTCTTTCAGTTGAGTAATAAATTCTTCAACTTTAGAATCCATAAAAAGGTCCTCCTGTGAGATTTGTGGTATTTCAAGTTTACGCAGACTTGTCAGACAGGACAAGTGATAATTTTCCGCTGCACGACAAAAACTGTCATATTAAAATATGAAGAATGTGCCGAGGTATCTCGGCACATTCTTTTTTGATACTAAGATACGACTCCGGCTTCCAGCATGGCCAGATAGATCTTTTCGGCAGATAACGGCGGGTTGGAGACACGCACGCCGACCGCGTCGTAGATCGCGTTGGCTAAGACGCCGATAGTGGGCGTCATGGGGTGTTCGCCGATACCACGGGCGCCCCATGGACCGTCATCCTGCGCGGTCTCAACGAACATGGCAATGTTTTCGCGCGGCAGGTCAGCGGTGGTGGCGATACGGTAATCCACAAAGCTGGGATTCTTCATGACGCCGTTGACCAGCTTCATCTCTTCGAAGATGGCGGAGCTCATACCCTGAATAAAGCCGCCTTCGATCTGGGCTTTGACCAGGTCTGGATTGATGGCTTTACCGACATCAAAGACGCTGACGGCCTTGATGATCTCGATCTTGCCGGTTTCGGTGTCGATCTCGATATCGATACCCTGGCAGCCGGTGGTGTAGTGAACGACGGCACGGGCACCCTGGCCGGTGTCTTTATCCAGGTTTGTGACGTAGGAAGGCATGAAGGTACCGCGGCCAAGCACCGGGCCGCCGATCCAGCCCTGGTCACCGGGGCGGGGAATACCGTACACGACGATGTTCTTGAGGGAAATCGACTCCTCGGACTTCATCGAGACGACATAACCGTTCTTGATGTCCAGGTTAGCCGGGTTTTCGCCCCAGGCTTCCGCGACCATCTCGAGGATGTTCTTGCGGGCATCCTCGGCGGCGCGGCGGACAGCATTACCCATGCTCCAGGTCAAACGGCTGGCGACAGTCTGCCATTCGTATGGACTGTAGCGGGTATCGACCGGGCCTTCGATCTTGACCATTTCATATGCGACACCCAGGGCTTCCGCGGCGATCTGGGCCATGACGGTAAAGGTACCCTGGCCGATCTCCTGGCCGCCGACAGAAACGGTAACGGAGCCGTCTTCATTCAGGCGGACTTCCGCGCTGGAGCCGGCGTTCGGGGGCATGGAAGGAGCTTTCCAGACAATGCCGATGCCTTTGCCGCGGCGTTTGGTGGGGGAGCTGCCTTTTTCTTTGACGCTGAAGTTCAATTCCTTGGCAACTTTGTCAATGCAGTCCTGCAAGCCGACCGGGTGCATCTTCATGCCGGTGACGTTGAAATCACCGCCCTGGATGGCATTCTTCTTCAGGAATTCGACTTTATCCATGCCGATCTTTTCGGCCAGCATATCCATTACCTGGATAATGCCCGCGTGCAGTTCGGACATACCAAAGCCGCGGTAGGCGCCGCCGATGGGGTGGTTGGTGTAAACGCACATGGCGTTGGTGGTGATGTTCGGGATATCGAACGGGCCAGAGCTGTTGTAACCACCAGCGCGGGTGATATTGACACCGTACTCGGTAGAGGCGCCGCCGTCCCACCACTGGTTGTTTTCCATGGCGAGGACGTTACCCTGGGCGTCACAACCGATCTTGAGGTTGATGATCAAACCCTGGCGAACGAAGTTGGTGAAGAATTCTTCTTCGCGGGTCAGGCGGACTTTCACCGGACGGCCGCCGGATTTTGAGGCGAGCGCGACAGCGACATTTTCCATGGTGACGCCGGCTTTGCAACCAAAACCACCGCCAACGTAACCCGCGATGACGCGGATCTTGCTCTCAGAGACACCCAGAGCTTTGGCGAAGGATGAGCGCTGAGAGAACGGCGACTGAGACGCGGCCCAGACGGTCACATCACCATCTGGTTCCACCTGCGCGACCGCGATGTGCGGTTCGATGGGTACGTGCTGCACGTGCGGCACGCGGAATTTCTTCTCCATAATGACGGCGCACTTCTTGAAGGCTTCTTCAGTGTTGCCCTTGCGGATCTTGAAGTGGTTGGAGATATTGGTGCCGGGAACCGGGAAGATAAAGTTCGGGCATTCGTAATTGGCGAGATCGGGGTGGATCAACGGCGCGTCCTTGGAAGCGCCAAATTCCGCGTCAAATACTGCCGGCAGAGGTTCAATATCGACCTCGATCAGCTCGATCGCTTTTTCAGCGATCTCTTCCGAGGTAGCGGCAACCGCCGCGATCGCTTCTCCGATGAAGCGGACACGGTCGCGCGCGAAGACGGTCTTGTCTTTCAGATACAGGCCGATCAGGTTGGGGAAGTCTTCCCCGGTGACGACCACTTTGACGCCTGGCAGCGCTCTGGCTTTGGATACATCAATGCGTTTGATGAGGCCGTGGGCAACAGTGCTGCGCTTTACCCGCCCGTAGAGCAGTGAATTTCCGAATGGAATATCATCCGTATAGTGCGCCGCGCCGGTGACTTTCTCCATCACATCCAGGCGCTGCACGCTCTTTCCAACCGGGTTCATGGTTCCTGGTTTTGTGTCAGTATTAGCCATAATCATTCTCCTGTTAGTCGTGGCGGGGCTTATGAATGTTCAGCCGCAGCCTGGACGGATTCGATAATGCGGGAGTAACCGGTGCAGCGGCAAAGGTTGCCTACCAGCGCTTCCACTACCTGTTCTTCGGTGGGATGCGGGTTGCGATTCAGCAGGGCGCGGGCAGAGATGAGCATACCGGGGGTGCAGAAACCACACTGCACGCCGCCTTTTTCGATGATCGTCTTCTGGACAACATCCAGCTGACCGTCTTTTGCCAGGCCTTCGATGGTGGTGATTTCCTGCCCGTCCACTTCCACCGCCAGGACCATGCAGCTGTTGACAGGTTCGCCATTCAGCATCACGGTGCAGGCGCCGCATTCGCCAGCGGCGCAGCCATTTTTCGTGCCGGTGAGGGCCAGGCTTTCGCGCAGCATGCGGAGCAAGGTCATGTTCGATGAGACAGTGACCACCTCATCATTGCCATTTACTTTTACAGAGATCTGGTGAAATCCCATAATATCCTCCTCTTATCCTCAGGCAGAAAGCTTCTGCATGATCTCGGTGACAGCCCGGCTAACCAGATTACGGACCATAAACTTGCGGTACTGGGCGCTGCCGCGGACATCATCAATTGGGGTAACCGCGTCCATAGCCGCCTGGGCAGCCTGGGCGATGGTTTCGGGTGTCAATGGGCTGCTGGCGAGGATCTCTTCGGCCTTGGCGGGGACAAACGGCACTGGCGCGACAGAAGCGATGGCCAGGTGAAATTTGTAGCCAGATTTTGTGCCTGAGTCTTTTACACCCATGGCAGAGACGCCGACGATCGAAAGATCGCTTAAGCGATTGCGGCCGAGTTTGATGTAGCGGCCAGCGTGGCCCTTGGAAGGAACCGGCAGGGTGATGGATAAGACGATGTCACCCGGTTTGAGCAGGTTCTTACCGGGGCCGGTGAAGAAACCGTTCAAAGGCAGGGTCTTGGGGCCGTCCACACCGTGGATATTCAGCACGCCCTGGTAAGCCAGGCAGGCGCCGATGGTGTCGCCAGCGGGTGAGGCATTGCAGACATTGCCAACGATGGTCGCGCGGGATCGCAGCTGGTAAGAGGCAACAGATTTGGCGGCTTCCACCAACAGGGGGTACCGGGCGGAATCAGCAAAGGCCACAACTCTGTTCATCGGGATCGCGGCGCCGATCGTCAAGCCTTCTTTTTCGTCAAACTTGAGGACGCGGGTGCCTTCCAGACCTTTTACATCCACCAGGTATTTGGGATTAAAAAAGCCGTCTCTCATCCGGACGAAAGTATCGGTTCCGCCGGAGAATGGACGGGCTTCTGAAACATGTTGGGCAAGAAACTGGCTGGCTTCTTTCAAGCTAGCTGGTTTGACGTAATCGAATTCAGGTAAACCTGGATGCGCTGAAGTCATATGGTTAACTTCCTTTCTAGAGGAATCAGATTATGATGGACAACAACATCTACAGAAGGGGATCAAAGATATTGGCTGCTGAATGCCCTGCCTTTCCTTAATAAGCTATTAAATGGGATAACTTCCGTGTTAATTATCCACCATTTGCTTGTTTCTTCAAGTTAGGATATGTCAGACATTCGCTTGATAATTGTCATATTAATACCGCTATAATACTGCCATGATTGATGCGCATTTCGCTAGTAAGCAAGGACCAATTGCCGCGCGAATCCTGGCTACGGGGGGCAGGTTTACCATTCGGGGAAACACGTCACGGGGCATTTTCCTGGAATCGCAAAATGACGGGATCATTTTTCTTTCTTATGAGACATTTGGCGGTCCGCTGACGGTGACTATTCCTGGGGAATTGAAGGGAAGCTTAGCTTCCGTGGAACCCGGGAGCAGTGATGTACACATAATGAACGGAGAGCTGGTATTTGAATCAATTCAACTGCGCATAGCCATAAATCAGGCAGAGGACTGGCAGCCAGGCGAAATACCCACTCTTATCCCTGCCCAAGAGCTGCAGAGGAGTGTCCTGGAACTGGCCGCGCTGGCGCAGGCCCCGGAGTTTGAAAACTCTCTCTTCCAAACTACTGGTGCGGTTCTTCTCCAGATGCCAGAAGGCGCTAAGTCAATTGCGCGGGCTCACATTGCCGAATTATTGGTGGGATTACGGCGGGGGGACGCGGATATGTTCTACGCGGCTGCCAGTCAACTGGCAGGGTTGGGACAGGGTTTAACCCCGGCCGGGGATGACCTGTTGATTGGCATCATATTGAGCGCGGTTCGCTATAGCGGGATGGCGCGGGGTGGAAGAAACTGGCAGCAGTGGGTAGGAAAATTACCGGATCTGATCAGGCGCAGATCAACGACGCTTTCTTATGGCATTGCACTGGCTGCTGTACAGGGTCTGGCGGATGAAAGAATCATTGCCGGCCTGGACGCTTTGGTCGCCGGGCGGGAGGCAGCCGAGGTGATTTCGCTGATGCGCGGCTACGGTGCTTCGTCCGGCCTGGATACGCTGGCCGGCGCCCTGCTGGTTTTCAGTCTGGCTGACTGAAGCCGCTGTAACAACCGATTAAAGTCTATGGATATTGTTTTTCCAGCCAATCCAGCGGACTGACCTGCACGCCGCCAGCCCAGACCTCCCAGTGGAGGTGCGCGCCGGTGACACGGCCGGTCGAACCAACCAGACCGATCACCTGTCCGGGAGTGACGACATCACCGGTCTTCACATTGATCTGGTTCTGGTGCCAGTAGCCGGTGTAAACGCCCCAGCCGTGATCGATGATGGTGGCATTACCGCGCACCGTCAACGGCCCGGCAAAAACCACGGTACCCGCGGCTGGCGCGTAGATGTTGGTCAGTTCACCACCGCAGAAGTCCACGCCGGTATGGAAGAACTCAAATGGTCCGCCGTTATAACTGCGGCGGTTGCCGTAACGTGAATTCAGGCAATCCTGATAGGCATACGGCGATGGGCTGAACCAGACACCGTTCCACATTTTTTGCGGGCTGGCAGGGGCGGTGACCGAGGTCAACCAGTCCAGTTCAGGTTGGGTGATGGCCGGGTCGATGAAGTCATCCTGCACCAGGATGACCGGGTCCTGGCCGTAATGGCCGTCCTGTACGATGACCATCTGTTCCTGGGTGTAGGTGGAGCCGTCAGATAATTCCAGGCTGATCGTAAGTGGATAGATACCCGGCTCCTGCATGGCGTGAATACCTTGCAGGCTAACCTGATTTCCATTACCGTCCGGAAAAAAGTGCAAGGGGTGATTTGTCAGGGATCCACTCAGGCGCGTGTTCTCGCTGGCCGGAATGGTGATTGAAATGGTTTTCCCCTGAACTAATGGCAGGGGAGAGATGGTGACATCCCCCAACGGGAGAGACTGCAAACTGGCTGCCGCGCGCGTACTGTCTGGAAGATAAAGGATACTGCCGGCCGGTTGGCTGGATGAATTGGTCAACTGATTTTGTGAAGACAGCTGCCACGGATTGAGACCGCTGAGGACAGCAAACTCCAGCAGAGACTGACCCTTGTTGAGGATGAAGCGACTGGTCAGTTTTTGCCGGGTCTCATCCTGGGGGATGATCAGGCTGACGCCGGTGTAGAGTTCGGTTGGAGAGGTCAGCCGGTTCAGGCGGGAAAGCATCTGGCGGGGAACGCGGTTCTGAATGGCCAGGGAGTTTAAGGAGGAGCCAAAGCCGACCTTCTCTGTGACCAGGTAACCGGTGACACCCTGCAAACCCGGGATGATCAGCTCGTCACCGACAGCCAGCAGGTTAGCATTGCTGATATTGTTGGCGGTGATCAATTCATCCACGGTGATACCGAACTGGCTGGCGATGGTGGTGATGTTGTCGCCGTCCTGCACAATGTAGATCGGTCCGGACGGTGCCGCGTCCTGCGCCTGGGCGGTAGATACTGGTAATAACAGCATGACAGATGTGAGGATGAATGCAAGTTTACGCATGGGTTAATGTCACCTGATCGCCAAGATTATAATCGTTTATTCTGGACGGATGAAGTTCTAAAACCAATCTGGCAGGCGCAGGCGGCGCGTAATAAGGGCGCCAGCGGCGGGCGATCTCTTTATGGATCACCCGGTTGTCAGTATCCAACCAGATGACGGCAATATCGAAGCGCATGAAGAACATGTGTATGGACGCGTTGATCCGCCCGGGTGGTTGAATGAAGAGGGCAATCCCTTCATCCGCGGCAAGACTGGGTCGGCCCATTAAGCCGCGCAGCTTTAACCAGAAAGTATTGCATTCCTGCAAGCGCACAGGGAGGGTGGGGCGGGTGGAGTTGGTTAAAATCACAGGGTAATTGTACCCTGAACCCAGGCGCACATTGATGCCGCCAGCGAAGAATGATGCTAAACTTATTGAAAATGTTCTGGAGAAGAAGAGATGCCGATCACCATTATGTCATGGAATGTCAACGGATACCGGGCCGCGCTGAATAAGGGCTTTCGCGAATGGCTGACCGAGGTGGATCCGGATGTGATCTGCCTGCAGGAGATCAAGGTGCAGCTGCACCAGTTGAAGGATGATCAGAAAACATACAGCCGCCATCCCCAGACTCACTGGCACCCGGCCCAGAAACCCGGATACAGCGGGGTGGCTACTTTCAGCCGCATTCCGGTTTTGGATTGCGTCGATTCTCTCAATCGGGAGGAATTCGACAGCGAAGGCCGGCTGCTGATCACGCGCTATCCGCGTTTCACCCTCTTCAATGTGTATTTTCCAAATGGACAGCGGGGACAGGACCGGGTAGATTATAAACTGGCTTTTTACTCCCGCCTGCTCGAGGTGATCGGTGAATACCGGCAGCGCGGAGATGAAGTTGTGATCACGGGTGACTACAATACTGCACATCGCGAAATGGATCTGGCGCGACCGAAGGAAAATACCAAAACCTCGGGATTCCTGCCGGAAGAACGGGCCATGGTAGAGCAGTATCTGCAAACCGGGCTGGTGGATGTCTTTCGCAATAAATATCCGGACAAGGTGCAATACACTTACTGGGATCAGGTGAGCGGTGCCCGCGCCCGCAATGTGGGCTGGCGCATCGATTACTTCCTGATATCACCCGGATTACTGCCGCACGTAACGGATGCCCGCATCCTGGATCAAGTTCCCGGATCGGACCACTGCCCGATCGCGCTGGATCTGGATTAAACAGACAACGGGTTGGGATAACTTCCCAACCCGTTGCTTTTTGATCTTCAAGATACAAATTATTCGCCTTCAGGGATCCAACAGCACAACACCAGATCGCGGGCAGCTTTGACCTCATCCAACCGGCCGACCGGCGTATCGTGCGGGGCATTTTTCAGCAAGTCTGGTGCTGAATGGGCCTCTTCCGCGATCTTGAGCAGCACATCCGCGAATTGATCCAGGGTTTGTTTGGATTCAGTTTCGGTTGGTTCGATCATCAACGCTTCTTTGACGATCAGCGGGAAGTAGTTCGTTGGGGGATGGAATTTATAGTCCATCAGGCGTTTGGCCAGATCCAGGGCATGGACATCCGGGACTTCGTGCCAGCAGCCTTCCACCACGAACTCATGCATGCAGACGCGATCATACGGCAGGCGATAGGCCTGGCGCACGCGTGAGAGTAAGTAATTGGCATTCAGCACCGCGAATTCAGACACTTTCCGTAAACCTTCCGGCCCGTGCATCAGGATATAGGTATAGGCTCGTACCAGCATCCCAAAGTGTCCGTTGAACGATTTCATCCGTCCGATGCTCTTCGCCGGTTTTTTAAATCCATATAGTGGGGCCATTTCTTCGGTGCCGGGTTCGAGGATGGTAACGACCGGATCCGGCAGAAAATCCACCAAATGGGCTGCCACACCGACCGGGCCGGAGCCTGGCCCTCCGCCGCCGTGCGGGGTGGAAAAGGTCTTGTGCAGGTTGAAGTGCATAACATCGATGCCGAGGTCACCGGGGCGGACGATGCCCAGCAAGGCATTCATGTTCGCTCCGTCGCCGTAGACCAACCCGCCGGCCGCGTGAACGATGCGGATGACTTCCAGCACGTTCTCATCAAATAACCCGAGGGTATTCGGGTTGGTCAGCATCAGGCCAGCCAGAGTATCGTCACAAGCGGCTTTCAATGCCACCAGGTCGACATTTCCGCGCGCGTCGGATGGGATCGGTGCCACTTCCATCCCCACCATCGACGAGGTGGCCGGATTGGTTCCGTGGGCAGAATCCGGGATGAGGATTTTGACGCGTTTTGCATCCCCCCGGTTCTGGTGGTAAGCCCGCATAATCAGGACACCTACAAACTCACCATGAGCGCCGGCAGCAGGTTGTAATGTGATTCCGGCGAAGCCGCTAATCTCTTTTAATGCTTCCTGCAGTTGGTACATCAGCGCCAGGTTGCCCTGAACGGTCTCGATCGGCTGCAGCGGGTGGGTGGCAGCAAAACCGGTTAGGCGGGCGGCAGCTTCGTTGACCTTGGGGTTATATTTCATCGTGCAGGAGCCCAGGGGGTAAAAACCGCCGTCGATGGAGTAGTTGAGGTTGGAGAGGTGGGTAAAATGCCTGACCACATCCAGTTCGGAGAGTTCCGGCATGGGCAGATCTATGCGCAGCAGCCCGGCGGGTAGTTTGGCAAGCGGCACATCCGGGTTCGGATACGCGACACCTTTGCGGCCGGCAGAGGATAATTCAAAGATGGTTGGCTCAGTCATGGTGTCCCTCCGCCAGAGTCTCGCAGAGAATGTCAATCTCTTCGCGGGAATTCATTTCGGTCACGGCGACGAGCAGCTGATCGGAACGGTCGGGGTAATCCGAGCCGAGGGGATAACCGGCGATGATGCCGTGTTCCAACAGGTGGGCAGCTATCTCAGCCGCGTTGCCCGGGCAGCGAACCGTGAACTCATTGAAGAAGGGAGCGTCACTGGCCAACGCATACCCGGGTATATTCGCGATCTTTTCTGCCGCGTAATGAGCCTTGTGGTAATTCAGTTCACCGACCTTTTTCAGGCCGTCCTTCCCCAGCAAGCTCAGGTAGAGTGTGGCAGCCAGGGCAAGCAAACCCTGGTTGCTGCAGATGTTCGAAGTAGCTTTCTCGCGGCGAATGTGCTGCTCGCGCGCGGTGAGGGTTAACACGTAGGCGCGATTGCCGCGCGAGTCCGTGGTCTCACCTACCAGCCGGCCGGAGATCTTGCGGATATATTCTTTACGGGTGGCAAAGATCCCCAGGTAAGGTCCGCCGAAGGAGAGCGGCAGACCCAGGGGTTGACCTTCGCCGATCACAATATCTGCGCCCATTTCACCCGGGGTTTTAAAGAGGGAGAGCGCCATCGGGTTGACCGCGACTGCCACCAGAGCGCCGCTGGCATGGACTTTTGCGATGAAATCCGTGTAGTCGTACATCCGGCCAAAGAAATCGGGGTACTGGACGATCACTATGGCTGTATCCAGATCTACCAGGCTGAGAAGGGAGTCCGGGCTATCTTTAGTGCTCAGCTTATCGCCCGAAATTTGCAGATCCGCGTGACCCTGGGTGTAGGTGCGAATGGTAGCCCGGTATTGCGGATGCAGCGAAGGTGAGAGGATGACCTTGTCGCGCTTGCCGCGGAAATTCTGGTAAGCCATCACCACCGCTTCAGCGGCCGCGGTGGCGCCGTCATAATGGGAAGCGTTGCTGGCTTCCATACCGGTAAGGGCAGAAATCAGGCTTTGATATTCAAAGATGGCTTGCAAGGTGCCCTGCGAGATCTCCGGCTGGTAAGGGGTGTAGGCGGTATAGAACTCGCCCCGCCGGAGCAGCATATCCACGGCTGCCGGGGAGTAATGGTTATATGCGCCAGCTCCCAGGAACGAGATCAGATCTTTGGTGGATTCGTTAGCCTGGGCATAGTTTTCCATCTCGGCCATGACTTCCATCTCAGAGAGGGCCGGCGGCAGATGTAATTCAGGGAAGCGGTGTTTTTGAGGGATGGCTGTAAACAACTCCGCCATGTCCTTAACACCAACCGCTTCCAGCATTTCACTGGTTTCCTGGTCGGTGTGCGGAGTGAACATTAGTGCTCCCGGCTAGCAGTGTTCACGCTGTAGGCTTTGTCGTCCATCAAATCGTTAAGCTCGGCTGCATTGTTCAGCTTGAGCTTGATCATCCAGGCTTTGCCGTAGGGATCCGTGTTGACCAGCTCAGGTGAACTGGGAAGATCTTCGTTGATCTCTGTGACTGTTCCGCTGACAGGCAGGTTGATATCTGAGGCCGCTTTGACGGATTCGACGGTGCCCAGCAAGCCGCCTTTAGTGACGACCTCGCCCACGCTGACTGAGATCTCAACAAAGACAACGTCAGAGAGTTGATCCTGTGCGAAATCTGATACACCGACTGTGGCGATATCGCCTTCCACGCGGACCCATTCGTCTGATGTTGCGAATTTATAACCGGCTGGAATATTCATTGATCTGCTCCTTTATATATGGGTTAAAGCAAAGAGGCACACAAGTTGTGTGCCTCTGTTTGAAACCTGAGAGATTCGCCCGCAAGCGCGGGTTTGCCCCGTCGGTGAAACCATGCTTTCCAGAGGTTCGCGCGCGTGGGTCCGTTTACCTGAGAGATTCGCTGAACACAGCTTGCCCCTTCGGTGCCTGAAAACAGGACTCTTCCCATGAGCAACTAGATTCTACGGTGAGTATGGGAAGGTGTCAAGAGAACTGGACGGCAAACATAATTCAGACTTCGGGCTTTCCATGCAGGCGCGGGTTTTCCGGGTCTATTTCTTGCCGGTGGGAGCTCCCGCCAGCGACTGGTCGATCACAAAAGTGCCATTCGCCGGGGCAGCGGCTAGCAGCGGTCCCAGAGTTGCGTAATCCACCTGGATGGTCTCATCCACCAGGGCCGATCTGTACTGGAGCAAGCCCACTTTACCCGCGGATGTTGGAAGATCTGTTCCGGAGTAGACAAGCACACCATTGATATAGAACGAAACAGTCGAGCCGTTGGCGGTGATCCGCAGCGTGTTCCAGTCATTGGGCAGGAGCGCGGCGGATACCGTCCACGGGACGATATTCACATCAACACCATTCACGACCTTCCAGACACTGAATATGCCAGAATTTTTAACCAGAAATTCAATGTCATTATTGTAGTAATTGCCCGAGTTGAAGGTGGAATTGCCGCGGATATATATCCCGAATGACGAGTAGATCGCCGCTGCTTCGGACCTTTTTAATCTGGCTTCATAGACAAAGTTCGTCTGGGTAGAGGTGTGGTAAGCATTCACCCACTTTCCACCAATCCCGTTACTGGCGAAATTGCTGCCATCCAGGTACCAGTATCCGGCCGGGTAGGAGATCCACCCGGTGGAGGAGCCATTGAATTGAGAGTCGAAGCTGTTTTGCGTCAGACTGCGGTAGCCGCTCCATGTTCCAGGTTCACCGGAAGTGTTGCGCGAGCGGACCCGCCAGTACAGCACGCCGTATGGCAGCGGGTTGGATGGGGTGTACGAGGTCGCCGCGACGACGGTAGTCTCGATCGGTGAGGAAAAGGTATTCTGGCTGGCAATCTGAAACTCATAATCCGCCGCGCCGGTCACCGCGTACCAGGAGAACTCTGGCGTGCTGTCCATCGTCAGGGAGCCGTTGGACGGCGCGTTTAGCCCCGGCGCGGAAAGGATGGGCGGGCGAACGAAAAACGCGCGGCCGCTGGAGTACGCGGACCAGTTCTGGGCGGCATCGCGCGCCTTGACACACCAGTAGTAATCCCCGACAGCCATCCCCTGCGGATAGTGCGCGAGTGAAGTGGTCACGCCGGATTCGTACACCGGGCTCGAACAATCCGCGTTTGTACTGTACGCAAATTGATAGGCATTGGCGCCGGAGGCTGCCAACCAACTGAATTTGGAGGAACTGGCACGGATGATGGTGTTCCCGGCCGGTGAATACAGGGTGGGAGGATTGGGCGGGTTTGTGTCAACGGTGAAGAATCGGGCCTTTGACCAGCTGCCTTTTTCGTTATACAGATTGACCGACCGGACCCGCCAGTACCGTTTGCCATCGGTTATGCCGGTGATGGTCACACCGGTGGCGAGATTACCATCACCATCTTTCAGGATGGTCTGGCTGAAATCGACCGGGCTGGTAAAGTAATTGGAATTATCTACCTGGATCTCGTAGCCTTCCGCGTAAAAAACCGAACTCCAATTGAAATCCACCGAAGAGTTGTTGGTTAACCAGCCGTCATTAGGGGTGGTCAAGGATGGCGGCGGGGGAACTGGAGAGTCGATAATGACCGACCTGGCCGGGCTGTAGGTGGAGATATTGCCGGCTGAGTCTTTACCCCGGACCCGCCAGTAATAGGTACCCAGCGGTTGGTTCGGCGGACTTACCGAAAGCGCGGATGACCAGCCGGATTCCCAGGGATTTGTAAAATCTACATCCGAGGAGAGCTGTGCCTGATATTGAGCGGTGCCACCGGCAGCAAGCCAGGTAAAGCTGGGGGTACCGCGGACGGCCGCGCCGTCCGCTGGCGAAGACAATTGAGGCGGGTTAGGTGCGACAGTGTCGACCATCAGCGAGCGCGTCACGCTCCAGGAACCAGGTTCGGAATGGATATTGATCGCGCGCACCCGCCAGTATTTAGTTCCATCACTCAAAGCGGATGTATCCGGGATTACCAGGCTGGTACTGGTGGTTGTGCCAGTGAAAACCGGGGTTCCGATAAATGTGGAGGAGGCGCCAAGCTGTAACTCATAGGAGGAAGCATAGGATGTCGTACTCCACACGAATTCAGGCGTGACGTCATTGGTGTTGGATTTGTCTCCAGGCGAGGTAAGCAGCGGGGCTGAGGGGATCTGCTGCCGAACCTCGACCGAACGCGGGCTGGACCAGTCACTGTAATTGCCGGCCGCGTCCCGGGAGCGGACTTGCCAGTAATGGACGCTAACGGTCATGGTGGGTGGTTTATGGTTCAGGCTGTTGAGGAAGGCCGAGGTGTAGTCCGGGTCCGGGAAGTCACTGGCTTGATCATAGCGGAACTGGTAAGCGCTCGCGCCGCTGGCTGACACCCAGGAAAAGGTGGGTGTGCTGCGAACGACGGCTCCATTCGATGGAGAGCTCAGGGAGGGAACAGCCGGATTCACGGTGTCAATATTGATCTTCCAGATGCTGCTCCACGCGCCGAATTCACCATGAATATTCGCGGCACGGACACGCCAGTAAAAATTCCCATTCGAGATCGGTGATGTATCCGGGATGGTGTAGGTTGGCTCAGTCGCCACCAAATCCAGATCTATTGGTGAGGGGAACGTGGAACTGTTGTCGAATTGGAATTGATAAACAACAGCGTTTGCCGGGGCAGACCAGGCAAAGGTGGGGGTCGTATCATTTGTTGATGAACCGGCAGATGGGCTGGTTAGCGTTGGCGCGGAGGGTATTGGCAGCCGCACCTCAAAACTGCGCGGGGTACCGCAAGAACTCCAGTTGCCGGCCGCGTCTCTGGCTTTCACGCACCAGTAATAGGCGCCGAGGTCGAGCGTTGGCGATGTGTGTGAGAGAGAGGTTAATTCTGTGGAAATGTATTTGACCGCAGCATCGTTTGAAAAGTCCGAAGTGTCATTCAAGTACAGGCGGTAAGCTGCTGCGGATCTGGGCGCCAGCCAGGTAAAGGTGGGTGTAAAGGTGCGGACAAAGGCGTTATTCGATGGGGACGAGAGGGCTGGCGTGCCGGGTGGGTCCAGATCAATATTGATGGAGCGATAACTGCTCCAGGAGCCTTTTTCCGCGGCTGAATTGATGCCCCGGACGCGCCAGTAGCGGGCCCCACTGGATAACGCAGTCGCTGTGTAGGTGGTTGTATCCGAAGTTCCCGTCTGAAGGATGGGATTAATGAAAGTACTAACGTCATCGATCTGAATCTCGTAGCTGACGGCATAAGAGACGGAACTCCAGGAATAGTCCGGCGTTTGGTCATTAGTCGTGTATCCGTTGGAGGGCGCGGTAAGTGACGGCGCGGCCGGGATAGGCGGCAAGATTTGGACGGTGCGGTAGGCGCTGTAAGCGCTCCAGTTACCGGCGGCATCTCTGGCACGGACATGCCAGTAATATGTGCCGATCGGGAGATCGGAAGCAGGTTTATTGGATAAGCTGCCGGTCGGGTCGGAGGTATAGACCGGAGTCCCAAAATCTGTGGTGTCCGCGATCTGCAGCTGGTACTGGCTGGCGCTGGTGGCGGAATACCATGAGAAGGTGGGTGTGCCGCGAATATTCGGCGCGTTGTCGGCGGGGGTGTTCAATGGCGGCGGGTTCGGAGCGACGGTATCGATGGTGATTGATCTGATCAGGCTCCAACTGCCTGGTTCGCCGGCGGAGCTGATACCCCTGACCCGCCAGTATTTGACGCCTTCCGCCAGGCCTGTTGATTGGTAACTGGCAGCCGAGCCAGTCGCGGTGGCGAGATAAGGAAGGGTGAGCGGGCTGGTTGCGTCGAGTTGGAACTCATAGTTGGCCGCGTTATCTACCGTCGACCAGGTAAATTCAGGACTGTTACTGGCGATCAGCGCGCTGTTATCCGGGGTGAGCAGGGTCGGCGCGAGCGGCAGGGGCGGATTTGAATACAGCCTGCGCTGCGCGCTGTAAGCGGACCAGTTCCCATACGCGTCCGCGGCCTGTACCTGCCAGAAATATGTACCATAATCCAGGGTTGGCGACAGGTACGATGTAGAGGACAGGTCGGCTGAAGTATGGATGATGGTCGTTCCGTCGGACCCCGCGATCCTCAGCCGATAGAGGGCAGCGGTGGCGGGCGCAACCCAACTGAAAGTTGTAGATTTCGTCCGGGTGACGGCATCCACGGCTGGGGATGAGAGAGTCGGAACAGCTGGAGGGGTCAGGTCAATGGTGAAGGAGCGGGACGCGCTCCAATTGGTGTAGGTAGTATCAGTGAGCAATGCCCGGACCCGCCAGTACCAGGTGCCACCTGTGAGGGAACTCTGCGTGAACGTCAGGGCAGTCAGCCCGGTGCTGGAGTAATTCGGACTGGAAAATGCAGACGCGTCATCGATCTGGATCTCGTAAGTGGCGGCATTGGTCAGGCTGTCCCAGGTGAAGTCCATGCTGGTGTTACCGGTCGTGTACCCTGCCGCAGGTGCGGTCAGCGTCGGGCCGGGAACACCGAATGAATTGGGGTCAACTGTTACCCAGGAAGTTCCCTCACCGACACGGGAGATATCATTCCATTTAATGCGCATGTAGCCGTTCATGCCCCAATTACTGCCCCAGCTGTTGCGCAGGATCCAGTATCCGCCGGCGGTCGGATCTACCCCCCAGCCGACCAGGATGATCTGATGGTTGGTGTAACCGCCGCAGACTGTGTTGGCATTATCACCCTGCGGCATGACATAACCGGGGTATGACGTGTAATTGGAATCATAGGCGTTAAAATTCGAACCGACGCAAACACCGGCGGTTACCGGGCCGTAGTTGTAGATGGCTGTCTTGATCTGGTCGACAGAGGCAACGGTCCACTCATCGCCAGTGATGAATTGCCAACCATTCAACTTATAGGGATGGTCGTAAGCGGATGAACATGTGAGGGTGTAGCTGGTGTTATACGGCTTCGCGCTTTCCAGCACCGCGCCAATCTGGGTTTGATTCTTTCCCAGGGTATTGTAGTGATACGCATGCGCGGTCAAACCGCCGTTACAATCCCAGCCGCTCTGGTTGCAATCGATCAGGAAGCGTTCAGAGAGGTCTGTTAATGGTCCGCCAGCTTTTGCCAGCGCGGATTCCATGATGCCAACGGTACCAAAAGCCCAGCAGCCGCCGCAGGAGCCCTGGTCGCGCACTGCAGGCACGATGCCGGCGTCGCGCCAGTCGAAACTCGTTTCGGACGGCACGGCCAAAGCCGAGAGCTGCGCCAGCGCGCTGATATCCGGATTGGCCTGGCTCTGTGAGACATCCAGGATCAGTGGATCCGGGTTGGAGAGGTCAATATCAGGCTGGTAGGCTGGCAAGAAGATCGAGACACGGATATAGGCAGGCGAGTTATCCCAACCGCGTGAGTACTTTACTGTGAATGGTCCGCTGGCAGGATCACTGGCGCGCAGTGTCAGAATCTCGCGGGAGGCGCTGCTGCTGCCGGCGTAATGCTGCTCAAACACCGGATCGGCCGCGGGGAGATAGGCAGCATTGTCCATTACCTGCCAGGAGAAACCGGTACCATTCCGGCTTTCGAGGCGCAGGTTGGTGGTATCCCCCGGGTTAGCCGGCATTCGGATGGATACTTCCACATGCCCGCCGAGAAAATCGACCACGGGAGACAGGTCCTGGAAAGCGGCCAGGCGCAGCTGATCCAGACTCTGGGTGCCGGTCAGGGTCAAGAGGTTATTTTCGAGCGTATATGTAACCAGGTGTTGGGTTAATTTATCGAAGATACCGTAGGTGCCCGCGTTTAGAGCGGCGCTCTGGTCGCTGCTAAGCTGAACGATCATTTGCCAGGTGAAACCTGGCTCGGGCGTCGCGGTTGTGGTTTCTGTTAACGTCGGGGTAGCGGTGCAGGTCTCCGTCGGAGTCTGGCTCGGGGTGGGTGTCTCAGTTGGAAGAGTGGTTGGCACATCCGATGGGATGGGCAGAGGGGTGGGTGTTTCTGACGCGGTAGACGTTGCTGTTGGAGTCTCCGTCACCGTCGGGGTATCTGTGGGGATGTCCTGGGCGCGGACTGGTAAGGACGGCGTCAGGAAAGTCAACACCAGACCGAATATGAGAATAGCGACGAGAGGAAGATGATTACTCTTGTGTTTGAACATTTTTACCCGTTTTTCTACCAGCGGAGATATTGTTAGATTTTACCAATAATACGAGGAGGTAGAGGTGCTCTCGTTATACTACCAGATAGAAGTTGTCTAGCCAAACATTAAACTAACTATAGCACGGGATGCCGGATTTTCAACCCCTGCGACTGAATCAGGAATGTTCAATTATTAATATCAAACAGCCGGCAGTACCTGTGATAAAATTAACTGTTGTTCCCCTGACGCGAAGGGGAAGTATTTTTGAAAGGACCTTGAATGACAGTAGTACGTGAAGATATCCGGAATGTAGCAATTATTGCCCACGTTGATCATGGAAAAACCACGCTGGTAGATGGTTTACTGCGGCAGGCGCACACTTTCCGCGCCAACCAGCAAGTAATGGAACGCGTGATGGATTCCAATGACCTGGAAAGGGAACGCGGAATCACCATTCTGGCTAAAAATACAGCGATCACCCTGGTGGACCCGAAAACCGGCAAACCAGTCAAAATCAATATCGTCGATACCCCCGGGCACGCGGATTTTGGCGGCGAGGTGGAGCGGGTAATGAACATGGTGGACGGGGTCTTGCTGCTGGTGGATGCGGCGGAAGGTCCCATGCCTCAGACCAGGTTTGTGTTAAAGAAGGCGCTCGAGATGGGTCACAAGGCCATCCTGGTGGTCAACAAGATGGACCGGAAGGATGCTGACCACGAGACGACCGTCAACAACACGTTCGATCTGTTCATTGAGCTGGGCGCTACAGACCACCAGGCCGAGTTCCCGATCATTTACGCCAACGGCATCTCCGGGCAGGCCGGGTTAACGCCCGCCCTCAGCCCCGACCTGATGCCTCTGTTCGAGACCATTTTGAACTACATCCCCGGCCCGACCGTGGAGCCGGATGCCCCCATGCAGCTGCTGGTGACGAACCTGGGTTATGACGAGTACCGCGGTACGACGGCCGTCGGACGGATTTTCGCGGGGACGATGAAAGCTGGTCAGCAGGTGGCACGGATGGTGGAAGACGGCAGCATCAAGATGGATAAGATCCCTTACCTGTACGTTTTCAAAGGCCTCGAAAAAGTTGAAGTGGATGAAGTTCAGGCAGGCGACATCGTCGCGGTGGCCGGCCTGGAAGAGATCCGCATTGGAGACACACTGGCTGACCCCATCACACCGGTGGCGTTACCGCGCATCAGCGTGGAAGAACCGACCGTGCGCATGACCTTTGGGGTCAACACCTCGCCGTTCTCCGGCAAGGAAGGCAAATGGGGCACATCACGCAAACTGCGTGAGCGCCTGTTCGACCAGCTGCGAAAAGATGTCGCGCTGCGCGTAGCCGAAACCGATTCGGCTGACACTTTCCTGGTCTCCGGCCGCGGTGAACTGCACCTGGCGATCCTGATCGAGAATATGCGCCGGGAAGGATATGAATTCCAGGTCTCCAAGCCGGAAGCCATTTTGAAAAAGGGTGAGAACGGCGAAGTTCTGGAGCCGTTCGAGGATCTTTCCATTACCACCAGCCAGGAGACGGTCGGCGTGGTGGTGGAAATGCTTGGCACGCGCCGGGCACAGATGGAAGAGATGATGAACACAACGGAGAATACCGTCTACATGCGGTATACCGTGCCGACCCGCGGGCTGCTGGGTTTCCGCTATCAGTTCCTGACCGCGACCCGCGGAAACGGCGTGATGAATACACTCTTCAAGGGTTACCTGCCTTACGCTGGCGCGATCGCCTCCCGCAACACCGGCTCGATCGTGGCCTGGGAGGACGGCACAACCAATAATTTCGGTTTGAAGAACGCGGAAGAACGCGGAACCTTGTTCATTGGCGCCGGGATCGATGTGTACGAAGGCATGGTGATCGGGGAATATACCCGCCCGATGGACATCTCGGTGAATGTCTGCAAGAAGAAACATCTGACCAATATGCGCTCATCCAACAAGGATATCGAAGTCCGCCTGACCACGCCGCGCAACCTCAGCCTGGATGAGGCGATCGAGTACCTGGCGGAGGATGAGTTACTGGAAGTTACGCCGCAATCTTACCGCATCCGTAAACGGATTTTGAACACCGAGGACCGCGGCAAAGTCGACAAAGCAGCCCGCAAGGCAGAAGAATAATCACTAAGAAATGGAATCAACACGGGTCAGTAAATACTGACCCGTGATTTTTTATCATATTTTGTAAACCTGATTTATCCAAGATTACAGCTCTTCACTGGAGAGGGCTTCGCTCTGACCTTCGGCCTGGTGCCGGAACTGCTGGGTATACAGGTGATAATAATGACCCTCCGCCCGCAGCAGCTCACTATGGGTGCCCATCTCAGCGATCTGGCCGTTGTCGATCATGATGATCCGGTCAGCGCGGTGGATGGTGGATAGACGATGCGCGATCACAAAGCTGGTGCGGCCTTTCATGGATTCTTCCATACCCTGTTGGATGAGCGCTTCCGTGAGGGTGTCCACCGAGCTGGTGGCTTCGTCCATGATGAAGATCTCAGGGTTGGAAAGAACCGCGCGGGCCAGGCTGACCAACTGCTTCTGCCCGACCGACAACTGGTTGCCGCCTTCACCAACCTGCTGTTCATAGCCGTGTTCGAGGTGAGAGATGAACTCGTGCGCGCCAGTCAGGCGGGCGGCTTCCTCTATCTCTGCATCGGAGGCATCCAAATTGCCATAGCGGATATTATCGCGCACGCTGCCGGAGAATAAATGCGGTGTCTGCAGGACGATGCCAACCCGGGATTGGATATCCCGCATTTTCAGAGTGGTGTAATCCACGCCGCCAAAACGGATCATGCCGCTTTTGGGTTCATAGAAGCGGCATAGCAGGTTGATGATGGTAGACTTTCCACCGCCGGTCGGGCCGACCAGCGCGATCATTTCACCCGGTTTCACCTTGAGTGAGAAATCGGTTAGGACCGGTTTATCCGGCTCGTAGTAAAAATCCACGTGGTCAAACTCAATTTCATGTAAAAGCGTGTCGACTGGCCTGGCGTCTGGCAGGTCGTGGACATCCGGCGCGGCATCCAGCAGGGAAAAAATCCGCTCGGCGCTGGCGATGGAATGCTGCATTTCCGCGTAGACTCTGGCCAGGTCCTGAATTGGCCACATCATGAATGTGACGTAGGAGGTGAAGGCCTGTATCCCGCCAATGGTGATCCAGCCTATTTCATTCTGGTAGCCGCCGTACCAGATGATGGCGCCAAGGGCGATACTGCTGACGATCTGCACCATCGGCAGGAACAACGCGGACAGCCAGGCGGCGCGATAGGAGGACGCGAACATGGTGCCGGTTAGCTGGCTAAACTCGGCCAGGTTATCGCGTTCCCGGCCAAGGGCCTTGATCACCCGCACACCGGTAATGGATTCGTTGTAGGAAGCGGTGATGCGCGAGTTGGTTTTGCGGACCTGGCGGAATTGCACGATGATACGTTTGCGGAACTGGTAAGCAATGTAAAGCAGAATTGGAATGGCCAACAGAACGATCAAAGCCAGTTTCCAGTTGATGACCAGCATGAAGACGGCTGAGGTGATGATGTTGATCAACGCCCAGGTTGAGTCGAGCACACCCCAGGTCATCATGTCTGAGACCTTTTCAGAGTCGGAAGTGACCCGCGCCATGATCCAGCCGACTGGCGTGCGGCTGTAATACGCCAGCGATAACTCTTGCAGGTGGTTGAACATGGCTTTCCGCAGGTCAAAGCGGATGCGCTCGCCGAGAGTCGCCACCAGGTAGATAAAGGTAAAAGCCCCGGAGGCTTGCAGGACTAACAGCAACCCATACCGCAAGGTGTAGCGGTTCAGGACTGCCAACTGGTGCGGGACGATGGCTTCATCAATGATCTTCTTATTCAGGAAGGTGAAATAGCCGTCCAGCACCGAGACGATCGCGATCGCCACCAGAAAGCCGATCACCCAGGCCTTGTGCGGCGCGAGTAAGTGCAAAATTCGGCGGAAGGTTTTTCCATCTAAACGGGAGGTGTACTCCTCCTCGGCAAATTCATCATATTCGGGCACGGTTTACTTCCTTTTCTAATTCTGTCTCCAGGCTGGTTTGCAGCTGATAGATTTGCTGATACATGCCAGGCTGATTGACCAATTGACCATGCGAGCCGTGTTGGATGATCGCGCCTTTATCGAACACCAGGATGATGTCAGCGGTCATGATCGTCTGGATGCGGTGAGCGATGATGAATGTGGTACGTCCTTTCATCAAGTTCTCGAGGGCAGCGCGGATGACCGCCTCGGTCTCGAGATCGACACTGGAAGTGGAATCATCCAGGATCAATATGCGCGGATCCTTCAGCAATGTTCTGGCGATGGTTACCCGCTGCTTCTGGCCACCGGAGAGCGTGACGCCTTTTTCACCCACCAGCGTGTTGTAGCCATTGGGGAAGGAGAGGATGACATCATGGATGGCCGCGGACCTGGCAGCTGAGTAGACTTCTTCATCGGACACTTTGCGGTTCAGACCGTAGGTGATATTTTCGCGGATAGTAAGCGAGAACAGGAAGGGTTCCTGTTCCACGATGCCGATCTGCGAGCGCAGGAAACTTTTGGAGTATTCCCACAATGGCTTGCCGTCGAGCAAAATCTCACCTGAATTTACCTCATAGAAACGCGGCAGTAAGTTGACCAGTGAGGTCTTGCCGGAACCGGTAGAACCCAGCAGGGCTATTGCCTGACCGGCGGAGCAGGAGAAGCTGACATCACCCAGAATGGGGCTGCCCTCTTCGTAATGAAAACCGACGTGCTTGAATTCAATATCACCCCGGATGCCAGCCGGTGGGGTGAGGCCGGTTTCCAGGTCTTCGCGGTCTTCCATGATTACTTTGGCGACCCGGCTGTAGGAGACCAGGCCGGTGGACATCTGGACGATCATGCGGCCGAGCGTCCGCAGTGGAAAGATCAGCCAGACGATCAAGCCGCCGTAAGCCAGGAAGCTACCCAGAGTGAGGGTGCCGTCCATGACCATGCGGGCACCGAGGTAGATCCCGGTCAGGATCTGCAAGCCGCAGAAGATATCACTGATCGGCCAGAACATGGCATGCTGCATCATCAGCTGACGGCCCTTACGGTACTTGGTTTCATTGACGACTTCGAACTTTTCTTTCTCAAATTCCTGGCGGGCATACGCTTTGACGACGCGCACCCCGGTCAAGTTTTCCTGTACGGTCGTGGAAAGAACAGCTTCCTGCTCTTGATATTTTTCGTAAGCGGTATTGATCCGCTTGAAGAAATAAATGGCCGAAGCGACAACGAAAGGAACGACAATGATCGAGATGAGAGCCAGCTTGCTATTCAGGCTGTAGAGGGCCGTGAAATTGATGATGAAGAGCAGGACAACCCTACCGACATTGACCGCCTGATCCGCGAAGAAACGCCGGACGGCGTCTACGTCCGAGGTGCAGCGCTCGATCAGTTCACCGGTCGAAGTGCCGGCGTGGAAGCTGAAGGAAAGATGCTGAATATGGTCATACAGGTAGTTGCGCAGCCGGCGGGCGATCCCTTCGGCGCTGCGCGAGGCCAACGCGCCGCTGGCAAAGGTTAAGGAGCCTTCAAAAACGGCCAGGGCTACGAAACCGGCCGCGACCAGGGGAACCAGGTGATAAGCGCGCGGGGTAAGGACCTCATCCACGAAGTAGCGCAAAAGCAGGTAGGTATAGGTTTTAGATAACGCGCTGCCGCCCAGGGCCAGGTTGGCCGCCAGGTACTGCCAGCGGTATCCGGCCATCAGGTTCCAGAGACCTTTCAAGCGGTTTGTTGAGATAGTGGACTTGATATCCAACTCGGGTGATTTGACCATTGAAACTCACGACTCCTTTTATAACGCAAACCTTTTCATTCTATAACAGAGCCGGGATCGAGTCAAACCGGGGGCAGCATGACAGGTATAAACTCTGGGGTTGTAATAACGAGATGATTGTGATAATATAAAACCGACCGTTCGGTATGAAAACGATGCAAAAAAGAGCACTCACTACCCGCCAGGAAATTCTATCCGCAGCCATGCGCTGTTTTAGCCGCACGGGTTATGAAGCTGCCAGCGTTGCCGAGATCTGCGCGGAAGCTGGTATCAGTAAAGGCGCGCTCTACCATCATTTTCCAAGCAAGCATGACATCTTTATGGCCTTGCTCGAGGGCTGGCTGGAGCGGTTGGATGACCGCCTGCGAGATATTTCCACCCAGGCGCAGGATGTCCCATCCGGGTTAGCATCCATGACAGAAGTATTACCGTTGATCTTCGCGGAAGCCGAAGACCAGGTGCGGATGTACCTGGAATTCTGGACACAGGCAACGCGGGATCCGCAAATCTACCAGGCGTTGATCCGGCCTTATGTGAAATATACCCGCTTCTTCACTACCCTGATCGAACGCGGGGTGGGTGAGGGTTCATTCCAAACCGATCAACCTGAGTTGATCGCGCGGATCATCCTCTCGCTGGCGATGGGAGTCCTTTTGCAGGGGCTGGTGGATAAGAGCGGAACGGATTGGAAGCAGGTGGCTGAAGCTGGAATTGGGATGGTGCTGAAGGAAGTAGAAAAGGAGAATACATGATCCTGGTAACAGGCGCAACCGGGCACATTGGGAACGTGCTGGTACGGGAATTGGTAAAAAGGGGTGAAAAAGTGCGGGCCATGGTCATCCCCAGGGATGACCTGACGCCGTTGATCAATCAGGAAGTGGAGTTATGCATCGGGGATGTGCTGGATCCCGACTCACTCGCGCGAGCCATGCGCGGTGTGGATACAGTCTACCACCTGGCCGGGATGATCTCCATTTTGCCGGGAGAGAATGACATTCTCCGCCGGGTGAACTTGGAGGGGACGCGCAATATGCTGGCGGCCGCCCGCTCTCAGGGCGTGCGGCGCTTCATCTACACCTCATCGATTCACGCGTTGGCGCATCTGCCGCATGGGGAGACCGTTGTGGAGAATGTGGGTTTTCTACCGGGAAATTCGGTGGAAGGGTATGACAGCTCCAAGGCGCTGGCCTCACTGGAAGTGCGGAAAGCGGCTGAGCAAGGCATGGATACCGTGATAGTCTGCCCGACCGGAGTAATCGGCCCATACGACTACAAGCTGTCAGAACTGGGCACGTTGATCTTGAACGCGCTCAATAAACGGGCGGCTTTTTCCATTGAAGGCGCGTATGATTTTGTGGATGTGCGGGATGTCGCGCAGGGTGAGATCCTGGCAGGAAAATACGGCCGTCCCGGCGAAACCTATATCCTGTCGGGTGAATGGATCCGCATCCGCGATATCCTGCAGGTTGTCCGCAATATGGTGAATAGAAAAGGACCCATCCTGCAGATCCCCACCTGGCTGGCAAAGGCGGCAGCCAACTTCACGCCGTATTACTACCAGTTGATCAAGTCAAAACCGCAATTTACCCGCTACTCGATCGATACGGTGCAGAGTAACGCGGTGGTCAGCCATGCCAAAGCCACGCGCGAATTGGGATACCAGCCGCGCAATATCCGCCAGGCGCTGGCTGATACGGTGAGCTGGCTATTGGAGAATCGCAAAACCGGGGATGCTTTACGCTAGGTCTATACTCAATGGAAAAGTAATGCTAATTACCGGCGCGTCGGCCGGGATTGGCCGCGCGCTGGCTGTAGAGGCGGCTCAGGCCGGCGCGAAGGTGATCCTGCTGGCAAGGAGCGGAGATAAACTGGCAGAACTCTGCCAGGAGATCCACCAACTTGGCGGGCAGGCTGCTTACTTCACAGTGGATCTCTCCGACCGGACCTCGCTGCATGACGGGGTAAAAAGGATGCAGCAGCAATTTCCCGTGATCGACATCCTGGTCAACAACGCTGGTATTGGCTGGTATGGGTTATTTCACGACATGCCGGTTGAGAGTGTTCAGAACCTGCTGGACCTGAATATCAACGCTTTGACGGAAGTCACCCGGATTGTCTTACCGGCCATGCTGGCGCAGCGTCAGGGAAAGATTGTCAATATCAGCTCGATCATCGGAGACCTGGCAGCCCAGGGAGCCGTGCTCTATGCGGCATCCAAAACGTACGTCAATGCTTTCAGTCGGGCTCTCATGAGGGAGCTGCGCGGGAGCGGCGTGCAGGTTGTGGCGGCCAAAGTTGGTCCGGTGGAGACCGGGTTTTTCAGCCGGATGAAGGACGCTGGCAGTCTGCATATTCCGGGAGAGGCGATGGCAGTCCCGGTTGAGCGGGTGGCAAAACGCCTGGTTCAGCTGTGTGCCGGGCAGAGAAGTGGTTCCGTGTATATTCCAGCGTATTACGCTCTCTTCCCCCTTGTGGAGCGCTGGTTGGGATGGATCATCGATCTGGTGGGGCCGGTGCTGCTGCTGGTCCGAAAATAGCCGGATCTCGATTTTATTTCAGACTAAAAATAGGTTATGCGGAATCTTCGTCGCCTTCGATCGGGGTAATGAGTTCGCGGGCGGCTTCGGCATATTTCAGCGGGACGAGGATTTGAACGATACCCATCGTGCCAATCGTCATACCGTAGGCCAGACCGGCGCTTTCCTGGACGGCCTGAACGGGAATTCCGTTGGCCTCCAATTTAGCCCGCAGGATTTCCCCTTCCATATAACCGCGGCATTCTTCGATACAAACCCATTCTTCATTGTTGGTCATGTCTTTATTATATCCCTCCTGATTAAAAACAAAACAGGTGCATGAGGATTTCCCATGCACCTGTTCAGGAAAGCGAATTACTTAGTTTTCAGGATGATGCGGGCATCAACGACCTTCAGACCTTTGCCAGCCTCATACACTAATACCGGATTGGCATCTGTTTCGGCGATCTCATCGCCCAGTTCATGGATCATGGCGGCATACTTGCTGAGGACATCGGCCAGAGCCTCGCGGTCGCGGGGGGCTTCACCGCGCGCGCCAGCCAGGATCGGAGCGCCGCGGATCTCGCCCAGCATTTTTACTGCCTGAGATTCGGAGATGGGAGCCACGCGGAAGGTGACATCTTTGAGTACTTCGACGAAGATACCACCCAGACCGAACATCACGGTCGGGCCGAAGGTGGCATCATTGACGGAACCGATGATGGTCTCCGTGCCCCAGGGTGCCATTTCCTGCACCGCGATACCGTGAATATTGGCGTTAGCCTTGTACTTCAAGGAATTCGCCAGAATGGTGTTATAAGCTTCGCGGACTCCGGCCTCATCTTTGATGTTGACTTTCACGCCGCCCGCGTCGGACTTGTGCAGAATATCCGGAGAGACGATCTTCATAACCAGCGGGTAGCCGATCTTGCGGGCATGTACAACGGCTTCTTCCTCAGTGGTGGCCAGAACGGTTTTAGCGGTAGGCAGGCCGTACGCTTCAAATACCTGTTTCGATTCGATCTCGGTCAACGCGCCGCGGCCTTCTTTGCGGGCTTTGGCGATGATGGCGCGGGCGATCTTGTCATCCAGCAGGTTGGTGCCGCGCGGCTTATGACCGACCATCTCACGCAGCAGGTGGAATTCACGCAGAGCCGCCATGGCGTTCACTGCCAGATCGGGGGCGTTGTAGGCGGGGATGCCTTGTTCCACCAGCCAGCGCATGGCCTTGTCGGAGCGTTCACCGCCAACGAAAGATACCGTAATGGGTTTGCCTTTGACGCCGGACTCATCCACGGCCTTTTTAATGGATTTGGCGATCTCTTCCGGGTTGGTCTGCGCGGTTTCGCAGTACAAAACTACCAGGCCGTCCACCCATTTGTGGCCGTAGGAGAAGAGGGTGGTTTTGTAATACCAGTCATTGCCAGCCATGCCGGTCATATCCACCGGATTCTTGGCAGAGCCGAAGTCTGGCATGTGCTTCTTTAATTCAGCCTGAACATCTTCAGGGGCAAACTTCAGAGGGACACCGAACTTTTCAGCAGCGTCCGTTGCCAGCACGCCAACCCCACCGCCATTGGTGAGGACGAGCATGTTGTCGCCCTTCATGGTGGGCTGCAGAGATAAGGCAAGGGTGCGGTCGAACAGATTGTTCAAATCAGTCGCGCGCAGAGCGCCGGCCTGCATGAAAGCCGCGTCATAGACTTTACCGGAGCCAGCCAGAGAGCCGGTGTGGGAGGCAGCCGCGGCAGCGCCGTGGGCAGAGACGCCAGATTTTAGCGCGATGACCGGTTTGTTGGTTTTTTGCACAGCTTCAATAAAGCGGCGGCCGTCTTTGAAACCTTCGACATACAGGGAGATGCAGGAGGTGTTGGGATCTTCATCCAACCAGGTGATCAGATCGGCGAAATCCACATCGGACATGTTACCGATGGAAATGAGTTTTTCGAAGCCTACACCCCGTGTGTAGGAGATGGCATCAATGGCGATCAGGAGCGCGCCGCTCTGGGTGATGAGGGAAGCTTTACCGGGTAAAGGCAGGTAAGGAGCGAAGGACGCGTTCAACTTGGTGGAGTTGGTCAGGGTGCCGACAATGTTCGGGCCGAGGATGCGCATGCCGTAGCTGTGGGCTTTGGCGACGATCTCTTTCTCCAGGGCGGTATCACCCACTTCGCTGAAGCCGGAGGTGATGATAATGAGGCCTTTGACACCTTTCTTGCCGCATTCATCGATGACGTCAGAGACGAATTTCGCAGGCACGACGATTACCGCGGCTTCGACTTCACCGGGGATCTCTGCCAATGTCTTGAAATTCTTCAAGCCCTGGATCTCATCGTCTTTGGGATTAACCGGGTAAATCTTGCCGGAATACTTGCTATCCAGCAGGTTCTTGATGACGGTATAGCCGATCTTGCCGGGTGTGGCGGAAGCGCCAATAATGGCAATGGATGAAGGAGCAAGTATTGCATTGATCTGATCTTTTTTCACGGGGTCCTCCTGATAGGGTTTTCTGGCGCGTGAATCACAGGCCAGGACAGGTCACTCCAATATTTTATATTTACTGCCCGTTTTTTCCTATTGTAGGTAGTAAATAAACAGGGGGTGACATTCGTCCCAATATTCCTGATACTTCTGACTACCGGAACGGCCGATTTATTTACTGGTTGAAGGGATGATCTCGAAGGAGGTGGTGATCTCAGCTATGCCGCGCAGCGTGGCAGCGACTGAGCAGTATTTCGTGACGGAGAGTTCTATCGCCTGAGTCGCGGCTTTAGGGGTTAAGCCAGCTCCGGACAGGCGGTAGAGTAAATGGATTTTTCGGAAGGCCCAGGGCGGATCCTGATCCTGTTCCGCATCAGCTTTGATCTCCAGAAACTGCAGGTCGACCTTCTTCTTTTCCAGTATTTCGACCACGTCAACCGCGGTGCAGGAAGACAGCGCGACCAGCAGCATTTCGTTGGGTTTTACACCAATCCCCTCACCAGGAGTGGAAAGCACAACCGAATGATTGGTCGAATCGATCCCGATAAATTGCTTGCCGGTAACGCGGCGGACGGTTGCGTGTGCCATTATTCCTCCATCTGATCGATCAGAGTTAGCAGCTTCTGAATATCGGCTGCCTCAGCGCCTGACTGCTGGATGAGACACTCGCCTAAGTATTGCCGAATCAATTCACGGCTGACGGAATGGGCGGCGGCCTGCAGGGCTTTCAACTGCTGGACTATATCCAGACATTCACGACCTTCATTCAGCATTTTTTGAATGCCGCGGGTCTGACCTTCGATACGGTTGAGACGCTGGATAAGTTCTGGCGGGTATTGCATAATTACTGGTAGACTACCAGTCCTCCTATCCTCAGGTATACCTGGAACTGGAAGAACAGCCGCCGGATGTATCCGACGCGTTGTTACCGCCGGATGAAAAGAGGGAGATCAGGCGGGTTGTATTGGTACTTTCACAGGTAGGGCAGATTTTGCGCTCTTTGGTCTCGCTAAACGCCACGATCAATTCGAACGCGCTGCCGCATTCCATGCACTGGTATTCGTAAATTGGCATCCACTATCTCCTGAAGAATTATACTGTACTGGAGTATAGCATATATCGGGATATTGTGTGATAGGTTAATTCCGGTGGTTGAGCGACGCAATTTCGGCCCGGGGTTGACGGATCCACTCGGAGAACGAGCCCGGGTATAGTTTTATCCCCGGGTACCCGGCCAGTTCCAATGCAAGAATTCCCAGCACGGCGGTAACCCCGGAACCACAGTAATAAACGACTTGAGAAGTGCCCGCGGGGATTAGATTCGCAGCAAGACGCTGTATGGCTGGAACAGTCAGCAAGCGCTGGTCTTCCTGGAGGAAACTGGTGACCGGCAGACTGACAGCGCCAGGAATATGCCCGGCAACGGTGTCGATGGTTTCTTCCAATCCCTGGTAGCGGATCGCGGCCCGGCCATCCAGTAAGAGCGTTCCCGCGCTGCCCCGCACTGCTTGCATCTCAGCTGTGGATATCACCATATTTTCATTAGTCGTGAACTGGGCTGGCTGCGCGACCGCGGCTTTGCCGGCAGGCAAATTGCTTTCGAGCGGGAAACCGGCCTGCATCCAGGCATTCAGGCCGCCATCCAGCAGGTAGGCATCGGATAGCCCGAAATAGCGGCACAACCACCAGGCGCGCGCAGCAGCTGAGGTGCCACCCGAAGAATCGTAGACAACGATCCGTTTGCCTGGCTGCCATCCCCAGGATGCCAGCGAATGGGCGAAATTCTTTTTGGAAGGGAGCGGGTGCCGGCCGGTAGTGGGTGTCATCCGGCTGGACAGGTCTTTTTCCAGGTGGGCATAGACCGCGCCCGGGATATGCGCGCGCAGGTAATCCTGAAAACCTTGCTCGGGTTGAGCAAGACTGTAAGAACAGTCAAGAATGACTGTATCGGGTGATTTTAATCGGGTGAGTAATTCATTGACGGTGATAAGTAGGCTGGGCATTGGATTTTCCTGATAGTACCAGAACATAGGCGGCCACCAAAAACAGCAGGCCAACGGCATCAAATATCACGAAGCGCAAGATAGAAACCCGCGCAACAGGTAATTCAGGGATCGTGAGGAATAACCAGCTTTCCCCGACCACCCCGGTCAATTGCATCAGCCAGGCTGATAGTAGTGACGCACGGTGTACCCGCGGATCGATCAGGGCAAAGATATACGGTATGTTCCACATGACGAACAGGATGCCAACCGAGCGGATGGCCGTCTGCCCGGGCAGGCCGGTTAGTTCGAAAGCCGGCGCGTAGAGATCCGCTTGCAGGATGAAAACCAACGCGCAGTTTAGATTAATAACCAGTACTGGCAAAATGAGGGCTCTGGATATCCAGGTGAGGAGCGCGGATTTAGATTTCATTTTTCACACCGTAGCGCAGCCAGTAAGCCGCGATTGAAAAAGCAATGGCGACATTTAATGATTCCTTCAATCCGGACATCGGCAGATGGACGATCTGATGACTTTCTGCCAGGATGTCAGGGTCAATGCCGTAGTTCTCGTTACCGGCTACCAAAACCACTGGAGACGTAAACGAACCGAGTGAGAAGAGGGGCACACTGGATGAATTATATTCCAGTGAGATGATTTGATAACCCTGGGACTTCAGTTGCTGAATGGCGGTCAGTCCATTCCAGTGCTGGAGCCACGGCACGGTATTCTCAGCCCCCAGAGAAGTTTTTCCCATTCTCGGGTGGGTCGGGGCAGGCGTGATGCCGCCAAGATGCAGCCGGGAAATACCACAACCCTCCGCGGAACGAAAAATCGACCCGGTATTGAAAATGGACCGGATATTATCTAAAAATCCTTCCAGAATCAGGGCTGATGCCGCGTGATCAGCAGCTGTGACTGTTGGGCCAGCCGCGGTTGCCGCAGCGTTCACTACCGCGCCGCATTTTGGGCAGCGGAGGTTGGTTGGGTCTTGATCCTGGGCTGGGAAACGGAATGAACAGGCTGGCCGGACACACTGAAAAAAGGTATGAGCCGCCATACGCTAGCTGGCTGCTGAATCGAAGTATCTCAGGTGCTGCCGGCTGAGGTCAGAGTAAACACCCCGGTAGCGTTCCGGCAGCAGCGCGGCGATCTGATACATGACCTGGTCGGCGACGTCCTGCCTGATCTGGCGGTCGGTAATCTCTATGCCTGGTTTCAGGAAGAGTTGCGGGCCGACGCGGATATGGAAAGCGGTGCGTTCCAGGTGGTGCAGGTTATCCCAGATCACTTCGCCGCCGTAGATTGCCAGGGGCAGGATCGGTGCTTGGCTCTTCTGCGCCAGGATCGCCAACCCGACATGGGCCGGCTGTAGAATCCCTGTACGGGTACGGGTACCCTCCGGCGAGATAGCCAGGATATGGCCTTCGGCGAGCACCTGCCTGGCGCGGGAGAAGGCCACCATATCATTTTCGCCTCGTTTGATGGGGATGCCATTCCACATGTCGAATAACTTCCCCATCACCGGGTTATCCCAGGTTTCCTCTTTTACCAGCGCGTAGATCTTACGCGGCAGCAGGTGGGTGTAGAGCAGCGGAATATCCAGGAAATTTACATGATTAGCAGCCAGTATCAACGGCCCGCGCATGGGGACGCGTGCCAGAGCCGCGTCATCCACCTTGCAGGCTGTGCGGGTGATGGTCTTGATGGCCGAGTTCACCAGCAGCTGGGCGATCGTCATATCCGTTTATACGAGCAGTCGTAAGGCTGCCGGTAAAATTGAAACTTCGACTTTTTCGCCCGACTCACAGACGGTCTCGCCGTCCGCGTGGCAGGGAATACCCCCGCTGAGGGAGGTGACCTGAATCTTTTTGCTGGAGAGCATTTGGACCCGGGGATCGGTCGTCTGAGTACCCTTCATGAATTTCATGATCATCGGGAAGGTGGCCATTTTACCCATGCCGTCCACCACGCACAGGTCAAAGTGCCCGTCCGCGGGGTTACCGGCCGGCGCCATGAAGAAACCGCCGCCCATGCGGATGCCGTTCATGATGGAAACCATCAGGTAGCGGCCGTCAATTACTATATCATCCAGCTGCACGCGAAGATGGGGGGCTTTGAAGTACAGGAAGATCGTTTTCAGCGCCGCCACCAGGTAGGAGGGCATTCCTGTCAGGAATTTCAGTTTGAGGGCTTCAAACCCGACAACCGCGTCAAAACCGATGCCGACGCCGTTACCAAAATAGCGTCCCGCCGGGAAGACACCGCCGACGATCGAACCAATATCCACTCTGTGCGGATTATTCGGGTTTAGCAGCAACTTGCAGGCTGCTGCAAATTCGGTTGGAATACCCATGCTGAAGGCAAAATCATTACCACGGCCAACGGGAATGACCGCCATGGCTGTATCCCGTTTGAATTCTTTGTTGCCAAGCAGGAGGCCGTTGATCACTTCATTGGCAGTGCCATCACCGCCGGCAGATACGACCACATCAAAACCATCTTTCACGGCTTTTTTTGCCAACTCCAGGGCGTGACCCGGGCGTTCGGTGACGACCAGAGAAAAATCCACCTTGTTTTCTACCAGGAATTGTTCCAGCAGTTGTTTGTGCTGTAACCCAGAACCGCGCCCCGAGATCGGATTCAAAATGATGTAGTATCGCGCCATGATCGCATCCTCCGGAATGGAATAAAAGAATTGTACCTGATTATGGGGTTTGAATGTGCTGCCTGGTATCTTTGATTAAGCTTTGAAGAATCAAAGAGCTTGATGCGGTCAACATGGCACGCAGGTAAGCGCGATCCACTGCGAAAGGCTGAAGGTAAGCTTTGAGATGCTTACGGAAGATCACATGGCCGCGGTCTGAGCCGTAGAAGTCTTCCAATTGCAGCAGATGCTGCCAGATAATATCTTCTACCTCATCATAGGGAACCTGATCTCTGGAACGCGCGGAAAATATCCAGGGATTACCAAACGAACCGCGGCCGATCATCACTCCGTCACATTTGGTGACCGCGAGAATGGCGGTAATATCAGCCGGTGTGCGGACATCGCCGTTGGCGATCACCGGGATACTGACATGCGCTTTCACCTCCGCGATAGCCTGCCAGTCACTTCGCCCTTTGTAGGCTTGTTTTTTGGTACGGCCGTGGACAGCGATCAACGCCGCGCCGCAGTCCTCTAGAATACGGCTGACCTCCAGATAGTTACGCGAGTCGTCATCCCAACCCAGGCGGATTTTAGCGGTGACCGGGATGGGGCTGATCTTTACCAGTTGGGTAAAAATATCAGCGATCAACCGCGGGTTCTTCAGTAGTCCGGCCCCGGCGCCGCGATTGGAGACAGATGGAGCGGAGCAGCCCAGGTTGATATCCAGAACGTCTGGTTGCAACGGAAAAAGCAAGCGGGCGGCAGAAAGGATCCGGTCCAGATTGTTGTCGAATACTTGAAAAACGACCGGGCGTTCTTCCGGCAGGAAGGATAACCTGGCAGCGACGCGGCGGATATCCTGTGTGATGTCGATGGCGTTGACAAACTCGGTATAACTCATGGCAGAACCCAATCGTCTGGCGATCAGGCGGTTGGGAGAATCAGAGTACCCGGCCATGGGAGCAAGAATGAGCTTACCGTAGATCGGCAGGTTATTGATATAAAAATCCGGTGTGGTTTGTTCAGGTGAAACAATGCGCGTAGCCATTAATATCGAATTCTATTTATAATACTTTTTATAGTGGGCAAGGAGGACTTCTTGACTGACGTGGAAACCGGTACCGCCGAGTTGCTGAGTAGACAGGCCGCCGCAGATATTCCCATACCGCAGGCAATCCTCCTGCGAGCTGCCGGCCAGCAACCCGTAGATATAGCCAGCAGTAAAACAATCTCCCGCGCCGGTGGTATCCACTGTCCGGGTAGAGATGCCGGCGGCCCGGGTTAGCGTCTGGCCAACCGCTCCGACGGCGCCATGGGGGCCATCTTTGACCGCAACCTGCGCAGACAGACCCGCCAGGGTGAGGGCAGCCGATGCCAGGTCTTCCAGGCCGGTCAATTCACGGGCCTCCCGGCTGTTGGGCAAGAACACATCCGTCATCTGGAGCGCCTGGCGGATGGAGCGGTCAGAGATCTTTTTTTTGCCTGAAAAGTTGCCATCCATGACGATTTTCATTTTCTTCGCGCGAACGAGGGGCGCGGATAGGAGAAATTCAGGTCCGTGAACGAGCCCGGGCACCAGGATCATGCTGGCATCTACTTTTGGCAGGGCTTTAAGCGCGGCGGGTACAGCCGGTTCTTTGTCATAATAGGAAAGGAATGCCCGCTCATCCACAAACGAAGCGGCGACGGAGACCCGTTGAAATGGCACAGCGTGATGCACAAAAAAGCTTTCATCCAGGTTTTCGGCGCGGATATATTGCAGGATGGTCTGGCTGAAAGGGTCGCAGCCAAAATCGGCTGCCCAGGCCACACGGACACCCAGGCGGTGCAGCGCGACAGCATTGGTGAACGCTTCGCCCGGGATGAAGGAGAAATTCTTAGCGAGTGTGTCTTCCCCCAGAACAGGGAACCGTGGTAAGCCGGTAAATATCAAGTCCATGGTGGCGTTGCCGACAACCAGCACATCGTATTTCATACCATTACCTCAATGCCGGAAAGTATGAGCCATGTTGTTGAATGTAGCCATCCAGAATCCGCCTGGCCAGTTGGTGGTCACCAACCAATGGATGGGTGGTCAACGCGAAGACGGCTTTGTCATACGATTTTTCGAGCGCGGCCTCGATTGTAAGTTTTTCAAAGCTTTTGATTTGCTGCATTAATGCCAGGGAGTGACGCGGGATATTCTCTAGTCTTTCCGGATTTAATGTGCCAGACTTGACCATGGTGCTGACCTCAACGATATCTGCGGGTTCCATACCGGGTATCGCTCCCTGATTAGGCACATTGAGGATCAGGGAAGCCTTTTGGTTATTCTCTAATGCCTCCAGCAGATCCAGGGCTAATTCCGCGTAGCCGTTATCCATTTCACCATTTTGAGAGACATCCCCGCGCTGATGAGCCTGGTTGCGCGAACGTGTGTACCGCGTATATGCCGCGGGGATCGATTTGCGGTCGTCCGCGGTCAGGAGCCGGTCAGTTTCGGTAAAGAAAGCCGCGTTCATCCGCAGCACTTCCTCACCGCGGGTCTGGGCGGCCATCCGCTGCTTCTCAACCAGTTCAGCCCGCTGATAATAATATGAGAGGTATTCATTCGGCAGCATGCCCAGCTGGAGAATCACCGCGGGGGAAATACTCAAAGGTGAACTCTCCGGATCCTTCGCCAATCCGCGAATGAGGTCCGGTTGGATATCTTTACCCATGAACTCGATCGACGCGAACCAGCCCAGATGATTCAGCCCGAAGTAGCGGCCGTGGATCAGATTAGGTGGAACATGCATATGGTGGGCGATATACTGAAGCATAGAAGAAGGCCCGTCGCAAATGCCAACGGCCCGCGGGAAATTGAGGTAATTCCGGATGGCTTCCGTGAGCATGCCGGAAGGGTTGGCAAAATTGATCAACCAGGCTTCCGGGCAGACATCCTTCATGATGGAGACGTAGTCACTAAGCACGGGAATGGTACGCAATCCCATCGCGAAGCCGCCGGCGCCGGTCGTCTCCTGGCCGATGCAGCCGGCGGATATAGCCACTTTCTCATCGATCACCCGGCTTTCAGCTTGCCCCACCCGGTATGTGGTGATGACATAATCAGCATCTTTCAGCGCCTGTCTGGCGTCCGTTGTGTAGATTGTCTGGAATGAGGTGGGTTTGCCGCCCTGGTCCGCTTCGATCACCGCGCGGATCAAGGATAAGTGTTTTTCATCAATATCCATCAAACGCAGTTCAGAGATCAGCAGGTGTTTGTACCTGCGCAGGATCTCACGGTAGATGAGGGGAGTACGAACGCCAGCCGCGCCGAGAATTGTCAGGATCATGAAGGCCTCTTTCAATAGTATTGTATCAGCAGCAATCAGAAGAGCACAGGCAGTATCCGAATGTTATGCAGCCGGTAAACAAAAAGCTCCTGCTTGTGGGCAAGAGCTTAAAGTAGAGAAAGGAAAGCTGTTACTGTGTTTTGACCGATTGATGAAGACGGATGCGGTTTAATGAAATTGGAGAGAGTAACGCTAGTCCCGTGATGAAGCAGGCAACACCAACGATCCACATAGATAGATGGAATGCATCGGCGTAGTTGACTCCACCCCAGGTATGGGATGCCCCCATCAGGTACTGGATGGAGATCGCCAGGATACCGAGCAGAATAGATGCCGCACCCCCGGCAGGTTTATTTTCAGATGGTTTCCCGCGGGAGAAATCAACAATCCTCCAGATCCCGGGTATTTTGAAAAGCAGGAAAACGGCTAATGTAAAGGCGGTGACATAGACAACTGCATCCACCGGCATCGATTTTCCACGCAAGGCACGCGAGGTAAATATGTGGACTAAACCCAGAATAGTCCCCGCTACCAGGATGACTACAGAAAACCTGTAAGCGTTGGGTTTACCCCGGATGAGTTGAATGACAGCACGGATCCCCAGGATCCCCAGAGCGACACCGGAAAGCACAAAGAAAATGTATAACCATTGCATCGATGCCAGGGCAGCCATGCTGCTGCTAAAGCCGGTGGGGTTGAGCGCGACGCAGGTCGTGCCTGCTCCACCCAGGAAGGTGAAACCGGCAGTAAATGCCATGAGAATGATTCCAATGGCGCGCAGGAATTTAGAAAGTTTCTGGTTGGAAGACATATTTTTGCTCCTTGATGGATGACAATTATTGGATTAACCGAAATGGAAGCCGAGCACGTAGCAGAGCGTCATCAGGAATAGCAGGGCCGGGAAGAAGTGTAGATTGATCTTCCAGGGTAACTTTTTCGGGTCGAAGCGAAAAACACTGAAAAGGATACCTCCCAGGCCGATACAGGCACCTCCTATCGCCACGAATATGTACCAGAATTGCATTCGTCCGAGGATCACGATAGCTGCTGGAATGATGCAGATCGTTAATCCGGCAATACCATGAACAACTGTAATCGTGATCGTGTGTATGGGCCGATGATACCGGATCAATCCGGTGAGCAAGACTAGGATCAAGCCAACGATTGTATAAACCAGATAGAGCGTGCTATATCGGGGAAAATGCTGCAGTACCAATCCTAAACCCATGGAAAGTGGTATCAAGGTGGATGATATTCCCGGAATGGGTGATGAAAAGCCATCCAGTCCGAATATCAGGAAAAACAGGGAAGTGAGGAGCAATATACCAAATGCTATGGTAAAGGCAAGGATCGGGCCGGGTGATAGTTTATCGATCCCGGTTGTTACCTGGTAGGCAGCCAATAGACCCGTTCCCAGGAAGAGGATTCGGTCAAGTTTTGTGGACGGCATCAAACTCCCCTGAAAAACAGCACGAACATGGAAGAAAGCATATATACTGAAGCAAATTTATATAAACCAAACATTCCTCTTTCTGTGGGTTTCACGGATTCAACGATTGAGTAGATCAGTAAACCAATCGAAAGAACAGCCAGCAGGCGCAGATAGCCCCAGGAGACACCGATACCGATTGCGGCACCCACCAGGGCGATGGCAGCGAGAATGCTGGCGATTGCAATCGTTAACCGCGTAGTTTGAATACCATAGGCAGACACAAAAGTGGGAACACCCGCGCGTTGATAATCTGATGCGTTTCGGATACTGAAGGAGAGGATGTGCGTGGGTATCCAAAATAAGATACCGAGTGACAGCAATACACCAATCCAATCCAGTCTTCCCACAGCCAGTGCCCGGCCTGCCAGAATCGGCATACCACCCGAAATTCCTCCGAACACGATGCTCCAACAGGATCGACGTTTGAGAAGGATGGTATAGATGATCACATCAAAGAAAAGGCCTGAAAATATGATCAACCCTGTCAGCGGATCCAGCAGAAATGCTCCGGCTACACCCAGAAAAGAGAGTAAGAGGCCAACCAACAACGCCTGGCGGGGTGGGATCTTCCCTGATGCCAACGGACGATTGCAGGTTCGATGCATGAGGGCATCGATGTCACGATCCCACCACATGTTGAGGATGGTACTACCGCTGATGGACGCCGCCAGAGCGAAAAACAAGCCGGCCAAAGTTGGCAAGTTGAACACAGGACAACGGGCACTCATGTACCCGGCCAGGCCTGTGAAAACCAGTAAACCGGTTTGCAGTCCTTTGATAAGCGGCGCGTACTCTTTTATTTGACGGATGATGCGATTCACAATATGGATATCTCCATTTTGGTGCACTAATGAGGAAGATTTATTTTACACACCTGAAGCCAACACCAGGACTAAAGTAAGTTGGAGTGGCATTGTTCCGGACAAAGATGCGCAGATCCATTTCATATGTATCCTTTGATCCACCGCGCAACATGCGGTAGTGCATTCCCGGGTAGACATCGGCCGTCCACTGCCAAACATTACCAGCCATGTCGAACAAGCCGTAAGGGGAGCGGGAATCAAGAGTGACATATCCGTCCGGATATGTTGTTCCATTGAAAAAGCCCACAGGAGTGGTACGCGAGCCGAAAGATTTCATATCTTCGAATGGATCCCGGCTGGCGTAAAAATTCGCGTTCGACCGCTGGATCTCATCACCCCATGGGTAAGCGCGGGTATCAGTACCACGGGCTGCTTTCTCCCATTCCTTTTCGGTTGGCAGGCGATAACCGAAATACTCACAGTAACCGCGCGCGCCAAACCACGTGACCATAGTCATGGGATGATCTTCGTAGCCTTCTTCCGGTGAGAATGAAGTACCATCATATAGAATGTGCTGTGAGGGGTCATTCAATGGTATATACAGCCAATCTCCCGCGTCAATCCGCTCCTCGTGTTTCTTACCGGTAAATGTGTCTCCGGGATAGTATCCTGTGATCTCCCCGTCACCTATTTTTATCGTACCGGAGAGTAAGGCAGCATTGAGGTAATCTGCGTATTGACTGGTTGTTACATCGGTGACCATAATCTCGTAATCTGATGTATTTTCAACTACATTGTATTGTCCGTAATAAAAATCACCTGAAGGTACCTGCGCCCAGGAATTCGGATCTATGCCGGTAACAACTGATGGCATCGGAGCAGCAAGATCGACCGGAGAACAGGCTGACAGGAGAAGAGATACGGAAAGAAGCACCAACCACAGCCGTTTCATGAAACCACCTCCTGATCTAATTCCTGTTCTTTTTCTTCTGACCAACGGCCTTTCTTTTTGAAGAGATCGATCAATCTCCAGACCATCAAGGTAGCGAGGAGGAGCAGGAGAAGCGCAAGACCTGTATCGACTGCCAACATCAATCCATTGACGAGGGGTTGCTGCTCGGCTTCTGTTACGAAGAGGCGTTTCATCTCAAAAAAGGTTATTGCTGCGAGGGCGAGGTCTGAGAAGAAAATGATCGCCCAACCAAATACCTGGCGAACTCTGCCCTTTAGCCCGGAAATATCCCCGTAGTACATCAGGATGATGGTCGCAATCACCAGGGACAACGCGTGCCAGTGACCGGTTAATTCGATCCGTTCTTCCCGGGCAGGCCATACGCGGAAGATCTCATCCAATTTGACAGCCATGAATATGCCGAGACCACTGGTGGAGAAATTCATGAATAGCATTTGCCAGGTTGGCCCGAATTTCAGGGGGTCTTGAACCAAAGCTTTCAACTTCTGAAGTAGGGTCGGCTTCGCGATCTTCGCAGTACCGGAACGGATCAGCATGCGCCAGCTCCAGATCAACAGCAGCAGCGCAGCAAGCATGGACGGTGTCGCGCCGACGTAGATGACCATGTGCGCGATAGGTTCCAGCGGGGTGACGACACCCCAGACGCCCAAATTTAAAATGATGGTTCCCAGGATCATCAGGGGCATGGCGATCTTATGCAAGATGCCTTTGAAATTCAACCACCTTCCAATGATCAAGGTAATCATGACAGCGATCAAGGCCAGCATGATATGCAGATGGCCGATGATGGAATACTCCATGGTTGATTTTTCAGGGAACCGGATAATGTTCTCGGCCAGAAACACTTCGAAACCGTTACCGAAGAATGAACCGGGGATGGCCCCAAAGAGCGCTGAGATGACAGTGGTGACGGCTGTGGCAAAGAACGCAACCCGTTCAAGATCTACCCCGCTTCTCGTCCGCGCGTAATCCTTATCAGGCTGCCGTACATCTTTGTCCCACGGCCAGAGAGCGATGATCAGCAACACTCCAGCGGCGAAGATCAAGGTTAACCCGGCGATATACATTCCATGAAATGCCCAATTATGCCCGAAGTAGGCAAAACCAAGACCAAAGATCATCGTTACAATGTATCCAACTGTGATCAATCCATTGATAACGGTTTTCAAAAGAGGTTTGATCTTGAGGAGGCCGTTGATCAGATAGGTTTCAATGGCAACTACTGCCATGGCAATGGCATGATACAGAATGATGATCCGGCCTTCCCGTTCCGCAGGAACCATATCCATCCCCAGGGTATTAATGACGACATCGCGGATACCCATTTCCGCCAGAGGACCGGATAACATTCCCCAGATGGCGGAGGTTAAGGCAATCATTGCGATAGCTACCAGCACCAGCCCTTTAGTCGATGAAAAAAGGTAATCCAATCGGGCTTTTATAAACTTCATGGAATGTTCTCCTCCTGTCTCATTTGTTACAGCGGATATATGTTATTAAGGACCTGGCCATCCCGACCAAACAGGCTGTTGGAAGGCTCTTATTTTTTCCGGCTTATTTTATATTAGAAGTGCCGGATCTGAACAGGATTCAGACCCGGCATTAAAAATCTACTCCGCGTTCCAGACTTCCACCATGCGCCGCGTTCCCGGTAATGCCAGGTAAACGAGCAGGCCGGTGCTAATTAATGGAGCAGGCAGGAACAGGGAGAAGCGATGGGCTTCAAAAAACGCGTTGTGAATGCCCAGCGGATATCCAGCGATAATAGACATCACCGCCGCAAAGATCCCGACGGGTAGGGCCCAGTTTTTCTTCCCGACCAAGGCAAAAATGAAGATCGCCCAGGCAGCCGCGCCCCACCAGTTCACCTGTTGGGTCATTACATACATGCCGTTCCGAAACGAAAAGCTTTTTGAGAAGACATACTTAGAGATGGGTGCAACGCCATCAATAAAGGTAAGGACAAAAGCCAGACCAGCAATGAAACTTAATGCGATGATCTTCCCTTTGACCTTTCCGATCCACAACATGGAGAACCACAAGACAGCAGCGATCGCGAATACGATCAGGGTCGGGGCAGAGAGGTCTCCATCTAATGCCGGGATGGCGGGGAAGAAGCCCGTCAGGAGCTGAATGGTAGAGGCAACAACACCCCAGAACCAGGCCCAATTCTGACGATGAGCAAAACCATACAGGACAGCTGCCCAAATAGCAACGGTAGAGATCCCGAACCATCCCAGTACAGCGAATGTGATAGAAACTGAGGTGGCTTCGTCTACCCGCCCCATCAGTTTATGGGCATCGATCACAGGATTGTATTGTAAAGTGATCAGGTAGAAAAAGAGTAGGCCGGCCAGGATTCCCAATATGGATAGTCCAGCACCAATGCGACGAGAGTTTTTCATTACTCCTCCAATAGAATTCAAGATATGTGAAATGAATTGAATAACTCATTTCAAAGAGGAGTATAAAGAATCGCGTTCCAGGCGCAACGACTTAAGTCGTATCGAGCAGGTTTCTTAAAAGTTGGCGGGTTATTCTTCCGCGCGTTGTGCCAGTTTTATGGGATCGAGCAGGTAGATGGTGTTCTTCTCAACGCGGATCAATCCAGCCGTTTCAAGATTTTTCATGGCGCGGCTAATGACATCGCGGACTGTTCCCAGGCGCACAGCCATCTGGTCCAAGGTGGTCCAATCGTGACGCGGAACGATATTCTGTCCATCTACCACTTGCACATTACGCAATAGTGAGCAGGCTAACCGCGCCTCGACGTTGCGGAGTGAAAGATCCTCCACCAGATCGATAAAACCCAGCACGCGCTGGCTGAGCCTTTGGATCACAGCGGCAGACAAGTCGTGATTACTGGCAACTAATTTGAGTAAAGCCGGGGCTGGTACTACCAGTGTATCCACATCTTCAAGCGCAGTCGTTGTGCCAGGATAACTGGTGCCGGCAAAGACCGCGATATCACCGAAGATCTCCACCGGCTTCAGGAACATCAATCCCTGTTCCCGGCCTTCTTTTGTTATCTTGGTCGCTTTCACCCAACCTTTGGTCAGGATGAAGACATGCTCTGCCGGTTCTCCTTCCAGGTAGATCACCTGACCTGCGGAGAAATGACGGGGAGTTGCGAGGTTCAGGATCGCATCCCGGGTTTCAGTTGTCAGCGATGTAAAAAAAGGAAAAGTTTGAAAAGCAGATCTTACCGGATACGGTTTTTGTGTAGACGCCGATTTAGAATCCATAAATCTCTCCCTGGCATTAATTTCAGCCATGGGAATTATAGTATTTTCTTATAGACTTTTCGGTGATAAAAGAAAACCATACCAAGAGCAGATTTGATCGTCTATTGGTATGGTTGATATGTAAAATCAAGGGGATTACTTGCTATCTTTGGTCAGGATGACTGTTTTACCTCGCACAGCGTATTTCCCGGAAGATTGCCGCAAGACCTTGCTGGCATGCTTGCGATCTACATCGACAAAGGAGTAATCGTCCTGAATCTTGATTTCGCCAATCGATTTACCGGGAATGCCCACCTCACTGGCGATGGCGCCGACAATATCTCCCGGCCGGATGCCGTGGCGGTGGCCAAGATTACAGCGCAGACGAACCATATCTTCATGTCCGTGTTCAGAGGGCGGTGAGCCGGCGTAACGCGGAGCTTGTTTTTTATCGCCCCGGTATTTTCCGCCTTTCATGGCAGCGTTTTCTGACTTGTATTTACCGTGCGCCTTCTGCGGCTCCTCGATCACATGGAAGGCCGGCCGGGCTGGCTCCGCGAATTGTTCATGCGGTAATTCCGGCTCACTCTCACGCGATAACTTGATCGCTGCCGCGGCGATGGTTTCCATAGAATATTGGGCGGACAGGTTCTTAACCGTTGCCATTTCAGAGGAAATATTCTCTCCCGTGAGCACCTGCATCAACCTGTCCAGGTACTTCTGGTCACGGTGAGCGCGAATTTCAGCAATGCTGGGAATGGGGACTTCATTCAAGGCTTTCTTGGTGAAGTTTTCGACCATGCGCAGGCGGTGTTTTTCTTTGCCGGTAACGAATGTCAGAGCGACACCTTTTTTGCCAGCCCGCCCGGTGCGGCCGATGCGGTGGACGTAATCTTCCGGGTCCTGCGGCATGTCAAAGTTGATCACGTGGGACAGGTCATCAATATCCAGCCCGCGGGCCGCCACATCCGTGGCCACCAGGATGGTGATCTCGCGGGAGCGCAAGCGGCGCAGGACGGTTTCACGGCGGGCCTGATTCAGGTCTCCATGGAGTGATTCAGCCGGGATACCGTGGGTGTTGAGCGCGTCCGAGATTTCCTGCGCGCGGACTTTCGTGCGGGTGAAGATCAGCGCAGATTGGATGCCCTCAACCTCCAGCAAGCGGATCAATGCGGCCAGTTTATTTTCTTCACGCAAGTAGACATAGCGCTGCTCGGTGTCGGACACGGTAACAGCGGATGGATTGATGCGGATATGATCCGGGTTTGGCACATGCGCGTTCACCAGGGCTTGCACAGCGCGCGGGAAGGTGGCTGAGAATAAGGCGATCTGCCGTTCAACGGGGATGGCTGACAGGATGGTGTCGACATCCTCTGAGAAACCCATATCCAGCATTTCATCAGCTTCATCCAAGATCACATGTTCGACGGCGGACAGATTCAGAATGTCCTGCCGCATCAGGTCCATCAGCCGGCCGGGGGTACCGACGACGATATCTGTCCCTTTTTTTAGAGCGCGGATCTGGATGGTGTAGGATTGACCGCCGTAGACAGATGTGATCCGAAGTTGGGTATGCGCCGCCAGCCAGCGCGCGGCGTCCGTCACCTGCAGGGCCAGTTCGCGGGTGGGGACGAGGATCAACGCCCGGACAGTATCTGCTGGTTTATTTAGAAGCTGTAAGAGAGGTAAAATGAAAGCGGCGGTTTTTCCTGTTCCGGTTTGTGCCTGTCCGACGACATTTTGACCGGTCAGCAGGGACGGGATGGCTTGTTCTTGAATGGGGGTTGGAGCAGCGTACTCCAACTCATTGATGGCGGTGAGTAACTCCGGTGATAATCCGAGTTCAGCAAAAGATGATGACATAACTATTTTTCTCCAACAAAAAAGCCCTACCGCTGCTGGCAGGGCTGTGTAAACCTTGCAAGTTCATGGACGAATATCTACCTGTGAGTATACCATACAGGCAGGTGAAAAGCGTGAAAAGAAAAAAGACTGCTTTCACAGTCTTTTTAGCGGGAGCGACGGGATTTGAACCCGCGGTCTCGGCCTTGACAGGGCCGCATGTTAAACCACTACACCACGCCCCCCCAACGGCAAGAATATTATCACTATGCCGGGCGGGTGTCAAGGTTATCTGGAAAATTCTTACAAATCGTAAATCCATGAATCTGTCGCCCGGTCCCAGGCAACCAGTTCTTCCGGTTTGAACCACAAGGCGATCTCTTCCTCGCCGCGCGCCGGTGAATCGGACGCGTGCGTCAGGTTTCTACCTGTGATGAGAGCGAAGTCGTGACGGATCGTCCCAGGGGCAGCTTCGAGGGGATTGGTCTTTCCCATCATTTGCCGAACGATGGCGATCGCTTCACGGCCTTCCCAGGCCATGGCCATGACCGGGGAGGAGCAGATGTAGCGCACAAGGCCGGGATAGAAGGGTTTACCGAGGTGCTCAGCGTAGTGCGTGGAAGCCAGCTGCTCATCGACCCGCATGAATTTCGCGCCAATCAATTTCAGCCCGCGAGCCTCCAGCCGTTTTATAATCTCACCGATCAGTCCGCGCTGTATGCCGTCCGGTTTGATCAAAATTAGTGTTCTTTCCATTAATAAATCTCCGATTTCTATGAATATTTACTTTATTGATTTTAATATGCTTTGTGCTTTTGTGTAGGCTTCGATCGCGCCGGCCAGGTCGCCTGCCGCTTTCCGCAGATCGCCTGCCAGCAGCCAGAGCCGGGAATTATCGGGGTGCTGCTGTAATAATTCTTCCACGGCGGAAGTTGTCGCCTGCGGATCAGCGCCGCTGTTTTGTTGGGCGGTTATCTCGTCGATGCGCGCGTCCAGGTCAGCAGTGCTTGCGGGCAACTGGGCAGCTTCCGCGGGCGTCTCTGATTGAGCAGACACAGTTTGTTCGCCTTCGTGAATGTTCAACAGCCAATCCGGGATCTCGAATTCATCATCACCGGGCTTAGCCGGCGCAGCAGGTGGTTCGGTCATCTCCGCAGCCGCGTTTGGTGCGTCAGACACACCTCCCCTGGCGATTGTGCTGTCGCTCGCGGTAGATTCAGGTTCTCCTTGTACTGGAGGTGCCGCGGTATCATCGTCTTCCATCTCAACCAACCAGTCCGGGTTTACCACCTCTTCAACCGGGGTTGCGGGTTCCTCAGCCTCACTGGATTCTGGCACTTCGACCGCAGGTGTGGGTTCGTCAGGTGTCTCCGGTGGATAGTCTTCCGAGGTAGGGGTACTCCAACCCGGGGAGGCCGGAGCCGGCGAGTCAGCGATGAATAAATTCTTCAGCCAGTCTGGCGTCTCATCCTCTTCATCAGCGGGTTCAGAAAAGTCTGCGGTAGGAGTACCCGCGTTTGCATCAGCTTTTGCTACGGGTGGGGCCGCGGGTGACGAATTGGCGGGTAGTTCTTGTTCCCAGCGGGGAATATCCTGAATGGTGGCTGGAATATCACTATCATCATCTGCTGCTTCCAGGGTTGGTTCGTCTGGTGCGCTTTCCGTTTCAGGTATCGAAGCGGCGGAAGCCTGGTCCGCGGGATTCATTTCAAGCCAATCCGGAATTTCCGGGGCATTCATTTCGTCAGCGGCAGTGTCTTCCGCCAGCAAAGGTTGTGTATCATCCTGATCGAGGGCGTCATCAGGGACCGGCGCTTCCTCGAAATGCTCATGGTCAATGCCTATGCCGGCGGTGATCTCCGCGGGAGTGAAGTACACCAGTTTATCCAGCAGCACTTTATCCGCCGGAACCTGAGTGGAATCCGGATTATCCGCCGTAACATAGGGTTGATAAGGATCCAGTTCGGCCAGGCGGGCATTATATTTCGCAGTCTCCGGGCTCGCCGGTGCTGAGAAGCGCGCCATCAAGCGGTTGCAGGTCAGGCAGTGCGGATATTTCTGCAGGATGCGCAGGCAGATGCCTTTGCACTCATCTTTCTGATCTGTCGCGGCCAGCAGTTCAGCCAATAATACATCGAGGTCATAGCGATCCGGGGTGGTGTTGAGTACAGCGCGAACCTCAGCGATCGCCTGGCGATATTGATTACCCCGGGCATACATCCGGCACAGCGCGCCGCGCGTCAGGCGAATCTTTTCCGGCGGCGTTCCATCTCTTTTACCATACAGCACCTTCAATTCGGTCTGGATTGCCGCGTTACCGGGTTGGCACTCAAACGCGCGTTCCATGTGCCAGATGGCGGCTGAAAGATTACTGCTTTCTTCGCGGATAATGCTCATACCGGCGTGAGCCAGATAATCATCCGGTGTGACAGCCAGAACCCGCAGGAAGGTATCACCAGCTTCTTTGTAACGATTGCTTTCAAGATAAGCCTTGCCCAACAGGCGGTAAGTTTCCAGAACCTTGGGAAAGATGGATAAGATGAACCGGCAGTGATCGCTCGCTTCATCGGTCAGTCCACGATCGATCAGAGTGGAAATCTCCTGATTATAAGCTCGTAAAGTAATGGCGGTCATAAAGGGAACCTCCCTTAAAGAGTATGCAACGACAGAAAGAAGAATGCAAGTATCATACCTAACAAAAAACAGAAGGATCTCTCCTTCTGTTTGGAATGGTAACCTTGTTTGAGCCTATTCGCCGAGGTAGTCCCGCAGTTTTCTGCGGATGGACGGATGGCGCAGGCGGGAAAGGGCTTGCGCCTCAATCTGGCGGACGCGTTCGCGGGTAACACCCATCTTGCGGCCGACTTCTTCCAGAGTATAGGCCTGTCCATCCAGCAGCCCGTAACGCAGCTGCAGAATGCGCACTTCCCGCGGGGGGAGGGAGTTTAATACTTCTTCGATATGCTCCCGCAGCAGATTATAAGTAGCTGTTTCGTCCGGCGGCGGCGCCTGATCATCTTCGATGAAATCACCCAGGACAGAATCTTCCTCGTCATCGGTTGGTGTTTCCAGGGATAACGGCCGGCGGGCCACCTGGATCATGTTTTCCACTTTCTTCGCTGGAACTTCCAGGGCTTCCGCCAGTTCTTCCACACTGGGTTCACGGCCGAGGCGTTGGGTCAACTGGTGCTGCACCCGCAGCAGTTTGTTGATCTGATCGCCCATGTGGACAGGCACACGGATCGTGCGGCCCTGATCGGCGATGGCGCGGGTGACGGCCTGGCGAATCCACCAGGTGGCATAGGTGGAGAACTTATGCCCACGCCGGTAATCAAACTTTTTGGTGGCGCGGATCAGGCCGATATTGCCTTCCTGGATCAGATCCAGAAATGGAACGCCGCGTCCCATGTATTTTTTGGCAACGGAGATCACCAGGCGGCTGTTGGCTGTAATGAGATGCTCGCGGGCTTCCCAGCCGTTCTCAATCTGCTGACGAAGCTCCTGGCGTTTCTTGTCTGTGGTGGGACCTTTGGCCAGCTCCTCGCGGGAATCGCGGCCTTTTTCGATGCGCTGAGCCAGGCTGACTTCCTCGTCCGCATTCAAAAGCGGAACGCGGCTGACTTCTTTCAGGTAGAGGCCGATCGTGTCGCTGGTGTCGATGTTCGCCAGATCATCGACCGCGGGCATGATGTGGTCTTCCTCTTCTTTTTCCTCATCCGCGTTCAGTTCTTCCTCGGAAGGTTCTTCGATGGTCGAATGATCTTCCAGGTAAGGAATACCCGCGCTCATCAGAGCCGCAAAAGCCTCTTCCAGCTGTTCAACATCCTGTTCAGCGTCAGGGAAGAAGTGCAGAATGTCGTCGATGGTTACATAGGATTTCTGCCGACCCAGTTCGATCAGGCGGGCAATCGCTGAGTACTCATCTTCATCTTCTTCGGTGGCGTGAATTATTAAATCATCCATCATTTATATCTATTTCCTTTAGGTATAGCAGCCCAATCTGGTGGACCGCAAGATTTTCATTACCGTGTATTTCCGAATACATCACAATCAGAATAACGCGAAAATAGGGCAATTACAATATATAGAATGTTTAAGTATAAGCGCCTGAAATTCTCTTATGGCTGTGGCAGCTGAGTGATCAGGTCTTCCAGTGACTGAACCGCGACGGTGCGCAAGAGGACTATCTTGCCGTCGGCAAGCCGGGCGTAGGTTCCGGTGCCTGTGGGCGTATCGCTGCCAACAGTAAGCGTTTCAGTTCGAGCGTTGGTATCGGTCATGGTTATTTCAAGCCGCGGAGGAGTTTGAATCCCAATTTCACTAGCTGGTACATCCAACGTGCGCAGGATGATCAAGTCCAGCACCGCGCTGGCGATCTCAGGTATATTGCTGCCGTCGGCTCCGGCTGGTTCGAATACACGCCAGTTATCTCCATCTTTAACGGCGCGGATAGACAACGTCGGGGTGGTGATGGTCAGACTCTGCAACGCGGCAGGGTCAACAGTAAAAACCACTTCCGGAGCAGGCGTCGGCTGAGGTTCTTTCAGGGGGTGAGCCTCAAAATAGCGCAGGCCGAAAAAGACCGCCAATGCCAGTATGAAAAACGCCAGAGAGATCAGGGTAGTTCTGCGCAATGCTTAGCCTTTTTTCCGGCGGCCAATAAATACGATCACACCAACGGCGGCAATCATCAATGGAATCAGCAGAACCACCACCAGTAATACGATATTAATGACAATGCTCTGAGGTGGGACGATCAACCGGTTGATTTCCGGTTTCACAGTCAGGTTGATGATCTGATCTTCCTGGGCACTCCAATCCACCGCGTTGATCATGAAGTCACTGTTGGCATAGGCTGAATAGTTCTGATTGATGACGAAGTTGGAATTGCCAACAACGACTACCCGGGAATGGGTTTGCGGGTTTTCCGCCGCGACAGCCAGGGTGACCGGTCCGGGTTGGTCAACCGAAGCGTCAAAGGTGACATTGCTTTGGACGAGGCCAGCCAGGTCGGTCTCCCCCCAGGTGCTGGCGGATGTCATCACCAATCCGGTCAGAGTGACCCCAGCCGGCGGGGTAGCAGAGAGGCTGATGCCGCGCGCGGATGGGAAGATCGTGATAATCTTCTGCAGTTTCTGCGTGATTGGGCTGTCGCCGTAATCATTGGCAATCGAATAGGTGGGATTCTGTCCGCCCGGATCAACGATGAAGTCATTCTGGATATTGATACCCCAGTCGGATGCCAGGTAGATGGCCAATGGATCGGCAGATCCATTGAATTGGGTGATGACCGTTGGATCGATCAGGTAGATCAGCGAACGGCCGGAAGCGACAAATGCCCGCAGTAGTTCCACCTCTCCCGCGCTGAGTGGTTTCTGCGGGCCGGCGACGATGATCTGTTCAGCGTCGGCAGGGATGCTGCCGGCTGCCATTAAATTCAAGCTAGCTACCCGGTAATTCTTTGCTGTAAGGGCGGTGGTCAGGGAGTTATAGCCATTCTCATCGGTGCCGAATGGATCGTGCTCACCGTGACCGGTCAGGAAATAGACTCCGTGTTGAACCGGGTTGATCAGTTTAATAATGGTAGTGGTGATGTCCTGTTCCGTGATCGAGCTAACCGGCAGGAAATTACCGTTCATTTCAAGCACCAGGCTGCCATCTTTGGTTACGTTGTAGGCTGCTCGCTTCGCCGGCTGTGAATCCGGGTCAATGAACTCATAATCAAACAAACCATTGCTATTTTCTTTGTAAAGCTCCAGCAATTTCTGGGCTGAGTCGGTGGAGACGGCGGGCGTGAAGAAAGCCAGGGCTTTGACAGGCTGGGGTACGGCTTGAGCCGCGGCAATGCTTTCCGGAGCCAGGGTATTGGTGGAGTCATTCGTCACATCCCAGCTGGGGGAATACTTGTTCGCCAGGATATTCAGGACGACCGCTGTGCCGATGACACCGAGAATGAGAAGGAGGGAATTTCCACCATATTTAAACTGCCGGCCAGCAATGAACTTCCGGATACGGTCAGGGTTAAAGATGGCAAAAATAGCCAACCCCAGAACCAGCACAACGGCCAGGATCTGGAATGGGATATCGGTCTTGCGGACCAGGAAGTAATAAACACCGAGCGAAAAAACGGCGAGGGCTGAGAGATACAACCCGAAAATCGAGTATTTGCGTAACTTTTCCATTATTTCCACCTTCGCGCTTCCAGGCTGGCTGTGCCAAGGAAAAGCATGAGAGCCGCGCTGCTAATATAGAACACGATGTCTTTCAGGGTTATGACCCCGGATAAGAATGTAGGATAAAAATGCTCGCTAAAATCGAGGTAGTTCAGAATGGAATTTCCGGCAGTCGTGGCTATCTGAGACGGCGCGGAGATCATCCAGAGCGCTAAAAGGATGGCGAAGGTGAGGAAGTAAGCCGCGATGGAGTTATTCAGCAGGCTGGAGGTGAATACCCCGATCGCCACGAAAGCCGCCATCAACAGGAATACCCCGAGATAGCCGGAAACGAGCAGGCCTTGATCGATACCTGGGGTTACAAACTGGTTCAAAATGAGCGGAAAGATCCAGGTAAGCACCAGCAATCCGAGAAAGAAGAACACCCCACCCAGCCATTTACCAACGATCAGCTCCCAATCCCGGACCGGAGCGGTCATGATGGTTTCCAATGTACCAGTCTTGTACTCATCCGCGATCGAGCCCATGGTGATGGCCGGGACCAGGAATATTAATAGGAAGCCGATTGGCGCGATGATGAATTGCGGGGATGGAGCGGTTGTGTAAAGAAAAGCGACCTGGATGTTCGTGAAGAAAATCAAGCCCAGGATGAGCATGAGCGCGAAAGCAGCCAGGTACCCGATCGGACCGGCGAGGTAATGCCCAAGTTCTCTCTTTGATATCGTCCAAATATTTCTCATGGTGTCACCTGCCTTATTCCGCGCTTGTGAGGTTGGGGTTGGGGGAGGACTCATCCTCCGCGGTTAGCTGAATAAAAATCTGTTCCAGGCTGAGATCCGCGCCGCGTAATTCGATCAAATCCAGCCCTTCTTTTACGACAACCCGCGCAATCTCTGGGCGAGCTTCAAAATCTGGCTGCACGGTCAGTTGGGCGGAATTCTCGCCCAGCGGCGTCACAGTGCTGATGCCTTTTATCTTCTTGAAAGCGGCCAGAGTGGGTGTGATCTTGCCGTTCACCCGCACGATCACGTTGCGCCCGCCACTCAGGCGCAGCTGCAGCTGTTCAGGGGTATCCTCCACCAGAATGCGGCCCTTGTTGATGATCAAGACCCGGTCACACAGCTGCTGAACTTCAGAGAGAATATGAGTTGAAAAGAGGATGGTTTTGTGTTTACCGAACTCTTTGATCAGGTTGCAGATCTCGTGGATCTGAGCTGGATCCAGCCCGATGGTTGGTTCATCCAGCAGCAGGACGTCCGGGTCGTGCAGGATGGCCTGTGCGAAGCCAACCCGCTGGCGCATGCCTTTGGAGAGGTTGCCAATGTAGCCGTCTGATCGATCGGTCAGCTGGACCCGTTCAATGGCCTGGTCTACCAGCTCGTCCACATGTTTCAGATGGCGCAGGTTCCCCATATAGAGCAAGTAGCCACGGATGGTCATATCACTGTACAGCGGGACGGTCTCCGGCAGGTAGCCTGTGATTTGCCGGATGGATAGCGAGTCTTTGATCAGGTCTTTGCCATCCACTGTGACGGTACCGGAAGTGGGAGGCAGATAGCCGGCCAGGACGCGCATGGTCGTTGTCTTTCCCGCGCCATTGGGGCCGAGGAAGCCGACGATCTCACCCTTCTTAACCGTAAAATTTAGTCCGTCCAGCGCCCGACGCGTGCCGTAATCCTTGGTCAATCCCACGACTTCGATCATAAATTACTCCTTATAAAGAATGAATTGCCTGTATCAGCACAGGCATTCATAAGAAAACACAGGTTTTGTGACCCGTAAGAGTTTACAATAATTAATATATGTAAGTCAATAGGCATTTATGTGTAAATTGTTTAGAATCGTTGCAAATTATGGCTGTCTTACGGTAAAATTGACTTTCGCAGGACCAATCGTATTTACTACTTTAATTATTGGAGGAATATGGTAACGAATTTGCTCGGT